>Ga0207651_10000277_pt1 | contig 21979 bp, 21 predicted proteins | sample KBSM23metaG_FD_184328 | JGI IMG/M metagenome (GOLD analysis project Ga0207651, IMG submission 184328) | Miscanthus rhizosphere microbial communities from Kellogg Biological Station, Michigan, USA - KBS M2-3 metaG (SPAdes) (version 2) | ecosystem: Host-associated > Plants > Roots > Rhizosphere >... | reverse complement strand
ACGGCGCCCCGTCCATCCCACCGTCCTTGGCCGCCGTGAGCGGGCGGCCGCAGGCCGCGAACCAGGCGGCGAACAGCAGCGAGGCCGTCAAACTCGTCCGTCGCGTCATCCCGAGCCCGATCCAATGGTACCGCCGCGCGTTCCGAGGAGGAACGTGCTAAAAGAGGCGGCTTGCCGAAGCACGATTACACCGTCGCCGAGGTCCGCGCGATTCACGATCTGCCGATCCCGGACCTGGTGCTGCGCGCGCAGCTCGTTCACCGCGAGCATCATCCCGCCAACGACGTGCAGCTCTGTTCGCTGCTGTCGGTGAAGACGGGCGGCTGCCCGGAAGATTGCGCCTACTGCCCGCAGTCGTCGCACTACGACACGGGCCTGGAGCGCGAGCGGATGATGAAGCCGCCCGAGGTGCTGGAAGCCGCGACGCGCGCGAAGGCGGCGGGCGCCACGCGCTTCTGCATGGGCGCCGCCTGGCGCGAGGTCAAGGACGGACCGGCGTTCGACGAGGTGCTGGAGATGGTGCGCGGCGTGCGCGCGCTGGGCATGGAGGCGTGCTGCACGCTGGGGATGCTCAACGAATCGCAGGCGCGGCGGCTGGCCGACGCGGGCCTGTCCGCCTACAACCACAACCTCGACACGTCGCGGTCGTACTACAAGTCGATCATCTCGACGCGCACGTACGACGATCGGCTGCGCACGCTCGCGAACGTCCGCAAGGCCGGCATCACGGTGTGCTCCGGTGGCATCATCGGCATGGGCGAATCGCTCGACGACCGCTGCGGCATGCTGGCGACGCTGGCGAATCTGGACCCGCAGCCCGAGAGCGTCCCGGTGAACGCGCTGGTCCCCGTCGAAGGGACGCCGCTCGCTGACCAGGCGCCCGTCGACGGCCTGGAGCTGGTGCGCATGATCGCGACCGCGCGCATCCTGATGCCGGCGGCGCGCGTGCGCCTGTCGGCGGGCCGCATGGCGCTGTCGCGCGAGGCGCAGGTGCTCTGCTTCCTGGCGGGCGCGAATTCGATCTTCTACGGCGAGAAGCTGCTCACCACCGGCAACCCGGACGTGTCGGCGGATCAGTCGCTGTTGCGCGACGCCGGACTGCGCGCGGCCACTTCGGGTGATGCGTGAGTAGCGCGCGCGCGGCGCGTCTCCCGGCGATGGACGCGGCCGACATGGCGAAGCATGAGCCGTGGAAGCAGCCCTGGTGGCGGCCCACGCGCGGCGACGAGCTGTTCTTCGCCTGGTTCGCGCTGATCCACGTCGGCGCGGTCGTCGGCCTGACATTGACGCCGCTGCCGGGGTGGCCGGTAGCGATCGCGGCCGCGGTGATGCACTTCCTGGGCGGGCTCGGCACGACGGTCTGCTACCACCGCGCGATCGCGCACAAGTCGGTGAAGCTTCACCCGGTCGTGCAGAACGTGCTGACGTTCTTCGCGATGATCAACGGCTCGGGCTCGCCGCTGTCGTGGGCGGCGTACCACCGACTGCACCACGCGAAGTCAGACACGCCCGAGGACATCTCCAGCCCGCGCGTCGGCGGCTTCTGGTGGTCGCACCTGCGCTGGCTGTGGCAGGCCGGGTCGGCGCCGATCTCGAAGTACTGCAAGGACCTCGACAAGCCGGAGTACCGGATCTGGACGCGCGTCCAGCTGCCGCTGGTGGTGCTGGCGTTCTTCTGCGGCCTGCCGTTCGGCCTGGCGGCATTCCTCTGGCTCGGGCCCATCCGCCTGACGTTCGCGCTGCACGCGCAGTGCTTCGTCAACAGCGTCTGCCACATGCGGCCCGGCGCCGGCCCCGACGAGGCGACGGCGATGAACGTCCGCTGGCTGTCGCTGATGCACTTCTTCCAGGGCGAGAACTGGCACCAGAACCACCACGATCGTCCGGGCTCGGCGCGCCTCGGCTGGACGCCGCTGCAATTCGACGTCGGCTGGTACACGATCCTGCTGCTCGAGAAGCTGGGCCTCGCGACCAACGTGCGACGCCCGACGCAGATCGACGCCGGCTCGCTCGACGCCGCCGCGTAGGGGCCGGGCTGCGGCGCGCTCTCGCCGACTGAGCGCAGCTAGCGCGGCCAGCCCCACTGGCGGCGGGCTTCGTAGGCGGCGAGCGCGACGGAGGTCGACAGGTTCAGCGAGCGCAGCTCGCGATCGAGCATCGGGATCGCGACGGTGCGATCGGCGTGGCGCGCGAGGATCGCCTCGTCGAGGCCGACGCTCTCACGGCCGAAGATCAGCACCGCGGGCCGCGCGTAAGTGACGTCCTGGAACCGTCGCTGCGCGCGCGTGGTGAACAGGTACGGCGTGCCCAGCGACGGGAGCTCTGCTTCGAACGTCGCCCAGTCCGGCCAGACGCGCGGCGCGACGCGCGGCCAGTAGTCGAGCCCGGCGCGCCGGACCTCCTTGTCGTCGAGCGAGAAGCCGAGCGGCCCGACCAGGTGCAGCTGCGCGCCCGCCGCCAGGCATGTCCGCCCGGCGTTGCCCGTGTTCCAATGAATCTCCGGCGCGATCAGGGCGACGTGCAGATCTGTCACCCGGACGTCTTACCGCTTAGTTCGCAAAGCATCTACCGCCGGTGCAGGTGAGGCCCGTGTCGCACGGCGGTCCGTCTACACGGCAGCGCGTACCCGCGGCGGTGCCGTTGGCGACGCAGACCGGCGCTGCATCGGCGCGGGAGACGCAGCTGAGCCCGAACGCGCAGCGATCGTCCTGCGGATCGCATGCGCCGCCGAGCGGGATCGACGAACCGCCGGTGCCACCGCTCCCCGTCGTGCCTGCGCCGCCGCCACTCGTTCCGCCGTTGCCGGTCGTTCCCGCGCCGCCGCCGCTCGTTCCGGCGCTACCTGTCGTTCCGGCGCTCCCAGTGGTTCCGGCGCTGCCCGTCGTTCCGGCATTGCCCGTCGTTCCCGCGCCTCCGGTCGTTCCCGCGCCTCCGGTCGTTCCCGCGCCTCCGGTCGTTCCCGCGCTGCCGCCCGATCCACCGCGTCCTGTCGTTCCACCCGCCCCGGTCGTTCCTGCCGTGCCGGTAATTCCCGCTGCGCCCGTCGTTCCCGCTGTGCCCGTCGTTCCAGCCGCGCCCGTGGTTCCAGCCGCTCCGGTCGTTCCGGCAGCGCCCGTCCCGGCCACGCCACCCGACCCGCCGGTGCCGCCACGGCCCGCCATCGCGGAGTTGCCGGCTTTCCCGCCGGTGCCGCCGCCGCCGTCCGGCACGTCCCGCGATCCACCGCAGGCGGACATCGCCGCCATCGCACCGACAAGCAGAACGTTCCGAAACCGACGTCTAGAGTTCGACCGCATGCGGTTGAGAACGGTCAGCCGCGCGAATGTTCCTCGGCGCTCAGCACACGAAATGCGCCCGGTGTGAGGTCGAGTGGCAGCGTGAGATCGCCAAAACGCACGCGGCAGAGTGCGAGCACGTGGCTGTCCAGCGCGGCGAAGACGCGGCGGACCTCGTGGTAGGCGCCGCCCGTGATCGTGATCGACGCGAGCACCGCCGCGTCGGCGGGGATCGCGAGGCTGGGATGCGCGTCGCCGCGCGCGAGCGGCGAGAGATCGGCGACGCGCGGCCGGAGACCGTCGTCCAGCACCAGGTCGGGCGGCAAGGCCCGGTGCGCGCGCGCCAGCGCCGCGTGGTACGTGCGCGCGACCGCGCGCTTCGGATGCGTGAGGCGCTGGATCTCGGCGCCGTCCGTCGTCCACAGCAGCAAGCCGGACGTGTCCGCGTCGAGGCGGCCCACCGGGCGAAGCTCGGCGTGCAGAGGAGCGCCGCTCAGCAGCGCGTACGCGGTCGGATGGCGCGCGTCGCGCAGCGCGGTCACGCAGCCGACCGGCTTGTTGAGGAGGACGCGCGCGGCGTCGAACAGGGACACCGGTTGGTCGTCGACCGTCACGGCCAGCGGCAGATCGCGGGCCGCGATCTCGCGGCGCGGATCGTCGATCGCCACCCCGCCGATCACGACGCGTTCGTCGGCCATCGCCGCGCGTACCGCCGTCCGCGACCAGCCGAGGTTGCGCGCAAGCAGCACGTCGAGCCGCGCCACGGCTCGACCGGCTAGCGCCCGCCGCCCGCCGCGGCCTTCAGCGCCGCCCGGATCTCGGGATGCTCGTCGAGGAACGCCTGGCGGCTCTCGCGGCTGATCTCGACGACGATGACCGCGTCCTCGCCCTCGATTCGCGACTGGCAGCCGAGGCGCGAGTTCGCTTTCACGTCGAACGCCTTGTCCAGAATGTCCTCCTCGCGATCCTTCGCCTCCGTCAGATCGTCGAGGCCTTGCTTCACGTAGACGTGGCAGGTCGAACAGGCGCAGACGCCGCCGCACGCCGAGCCCACCTGGCTGTGCGCCTTGTTCGACGCCTCGAGGATGCTGGTGCCGACCGGCACCTCGATCTCGATCCCGTCCGGTTCGAATCTGACCTTGGGCACGGCTAACGCTCTCCCGGGCGTTCGGTCAACTTGGCGTCGACCGCGTCGACGTTGCGGCCACGGAACCCCTGTTCCAGCGCCTTGTTCATCCGCCGCGTCGCGAACGCCTTGGACGCGTGGTCCAGCGTTTCGATCGCGGTCCGGATCGCGTGGTGGTCGCTGCCGGCGCGCGCCGCCTCGACCGCGGTCAGCGCCTCTTCGATCGCATCCCGCTCGCCGTCCTCGAGCAGCTCGGGCGCGTCGCGCATGGCCGCCCGCGCCGCCGCGACGATGCCATCCGCCTCCACGCGCTGCTCGGCGAGCAAGCGCGCCTTCACGTCCTCGTCGCCGTGCGCGATCGAATCGAGGATCATCCGCTCGACCTCGTCGTCGGTCAGGCCGTAGCTCGGCTTGACCTCGATCGCCGCCTCCTTGCCGGTCGTCTCCTCGCGCGCCGAGACGCGCAGGATGCCGTCGGCGTCGACCATGAACGTCACCTCCAGGCGCGCCATCCCGGCCGGCATGGGCGGGATCCCCTTCAGCGTGAAGCGCGCCAGCGACCGGCATTCCGCGACCAGCTCGCGCTCGCCCTGCACGACGTGCAGATCGAACCCCGTCTGGTTGTCGGCGAACGTCGTGAACGTCTGCTTCGCCCCGCACGGCACCGTGGTGTTGCGGTGAATCAGCTTCTCGGCGATGCCGCCCATCGTCTCCAGGCCCAGCGACAGCGGCACCACGTCCAGCAGCAGCACGTCGCCAGCCCCTGCACCGCCCGCCAGCATGTCCGCCTGAACGGCCGCCCCCAGCGCGACGACCTGATCGGGATCGATGTCCGCCAGCGGTTTCTGCCCGAACCACTCCTCGACGAAGCGCCGCACCAGCGGCATGCGCGTCGCGCCGCCCACCAGGATCACGCCCGACAGATGGCCGCGCTCGACGCGGGCGTCCGCCAGCGCGCGCCGGAGCGGCCCCGCGCAGCGCTCCAGCACCGGCGTGACCAGCGCTTCCATCTCGGCGCGCGTCAGGCGCAGCGTCGTTGTCTTGCCCGGCACCAGCTCGACGTCGACGGCCGCCGCGCTCTCGATCGTCAGCTTTTCTTTCAGCGCGCGCGCCGCGTCCAGGACGTGGCGGATGACGCGCGCGTCGCCCGCGTCGGCCCCGCCCGCGCGCGCGAGCAACGCCTCCGCGATCGTGCGATCGAAGTCGTCCCCGCCCAGCGCGGAGTCGCCGCCGGTCGACTTCACCTCGAACACGCCGTCTTCCAGCTTCAGGATCGACACGTCGAAGGTTCCGCCGCCCAGGTCGAACACCGCGAACGTCCCCTCGGCCTGCTTGTCGAGGCCGTACGCCAGCGCCGCCGCCGTCGGCTCGTTGAGCAGGCGCAGCACCTCGAGGCCCGCCAGGCGGCCGGCGTCGCGCGTCGCCTGCCGCTGGCCGTCGTCGAAGTAGGCGGGCACCGTGATGACGGCGCCCTGCAGCGGACCGGCCAGCGCCTCCTCGGCGCGCAGCCGCAGCACGCGCAAGATGTCCGCCGACACCTCCATCGGCGTCACCGCGCGCCCGCCCGCCGCGAAGCGAACGACGCTCTGGTCGCCGGCGCCCTGAAAGAACTGGTACGGCGTCAACTTGCGCGTCGCCTCCGCGTCGCGCGGGCCGCGGCCCATGAAGCGCTTCACCGACGCGATGGTGTCGCGCGGAAAATCCAGCGCCAGCCGATCGCGCGCGTCCGCGCCCACGACCACGCCGCCATCGCCGCGATAGTGAACCACCGACGGAACCATCGTCTCGCCGTGCTCGTCGGCGAGGGCGACCGGCTTCCCGGCGTCGACGATCGCCACCAGCGAGTTGGTCGTGCCCAGATCGATCCCGACCGCGCGCGTGCGGCACGCGTGCTTGCTGCGGGACTGGCCCGGCTCCGCGATCTGGAACAGCGCTTCCGCCATCGTCCACCCGGGGCCTAGGGCGCCCCGTCCCCCCCTTGGCCGCCCGAGGCCTGGTCGATGAAGCGCTGATAGTAGCGCAGCGCCACCAGCGAGCGCGCCGCCTCCTCGAGTTTTCCAGGCGCGCCCGCGTCCAGCGCCGCGCCGATCTCGTTCATCGATTCGCGGGCCCGCGCCCGCATCTCCTCCGCCATGAACGCGACCTTCACCGTGTCGCCCGCCCGCTTCGCCGCGGCGAGCTCGTCGTTGAGCTCCAGGATCTCGATCAGGAACGCCGGCGGCGCCGCGACCTTGTTGGTCGCCCTCTGTCCGTCGGCGTCGCCGGGTTTCTTCTCACCGACGTCGATACCCGCCCGCAGCAGTAGGTACTCCGCCCGCCGGAGCGGGTCCCGCAGCGTGTGCCAGGCCAGGTTCAGCTGAACGGTGCGCGCCAGCGACGCGCGCCGCGCGCGCGGGTCGGCGGTCGCGAAACGATCGGGATGCACCTGCCGCGACAGATCCTTGTACGCGGCCTCGGCGGCGGGCATGTCGACCGCGAAGCGCGCGGGCTGCCCCAGCACGGCGAACAGATCCGCCGCGTCGTCGGGCGGTTGCAACGCGCCGCACGCCGCGCAGAGGGGCGCCGCCCCCGCCTGCTTCTGACACGACCAACAGATCATGAACGCCCGCCTAGAACTGGACGCTCTCGCCGCAGCCGCACGTCCCTTTCACGTTCGGGTTCGTGAACTTGAAGCCCCGGCCCATCATCGTGGTCTGGTATTCCAGCGTCGACCCGTCGAGGTAGATGTAGCTCTTGGGATCGATGAAGACGCGCACGGCGCCGTCCTCGAACGCCAGCACCTTGTCCTCGGCCCGCGGTTCCTGATCCGACCACTCGAACAGGTAAGAGAAGCCCGTGCAGCCACCGCCGCGGATGCCCACGCGCAGGCCTTTCGGCAGCGTCGCGCGCGCGCCGGCCGCCTTCTTGATCTCGGCGACCGCTTTGTCGGTGACTGCAATGGCCATCTTCGTTTCCGTTTGGATGTCGTTCAGGCGTTGCCGTTCCCATTTCCCTTGGCGCGCTTCGCCTTGTAGTCGGCGATCGCGCCCTTGATCGCGTCCTCCGCCAGCACCGAGCAGTGGATCTTCACCGGCGGCAGGTTCAGCTCCTCGACGATCTGGGTGTTCTTGATCGCCATCGCCTGATCGATGCTCATCCCCTTGACCCACTCGGTCGCCAGCGAGGACGACGCGATGGCGGAGCCGCAGCCGAACGTCTTGAACTTGGCGTCCTCGATGATCCCCTCGTCGGTGATCTTGAGCTGCAGCTTCATGACGTCGCCGCACGCGGGCGCGCCCACCAGGCCCGTCCCGACGCTCGGGTCGTCCTTGTCGAAGCTCCCGACGTTGCGCGGGTTCTCGTAGTGCTCGATGACCTTTTCACTGTACGCCATGACTTCTGTTTCCTTTTCTCAGTGAGCCGCCCAGGTGATGCTCTTCAGATCGATGCCCTGCTGCGCCATCTCGTAGAGCGGCGACAGCTCGCGTAGCTTCTTGACCTTGTCGACCACGATCTTCACGACGTAGTCGACCTCTTCCTCGGTGTTGAACCGACCCAGGCCGAAGCGGATCGACGTGTGCGCCAGCTCCTCGTCGACGCCGATCGCGCGCAGCACGTACGACGGCTCCAGCGACGCGGACGTGCAGGCCGAACCCGACGACACCGCCACGTCCTTGAGCCCCATCAGCATCGCCTCGCCCTCGACGTACGCGAAGCTGATGTTGAGATCTCCCGGCAGCCGGTGCTCCATCGACCCGTTGATGAAGGTGTGGTCGACCTGCGACTGGATCGCCTCGCGCAGCCGCTCGCGCAGCTTGAGGAGGCGCGCCGCCTCGCTCGCCATCTCGGTCCGCGCCAGCTCCGCCGCCTTGCCGAAGCCGACGATGGCCGGCACGTTCAGCGTCCCCGAACGCATCCCGCGCTCGTGGCCGCCGCCGTCGATCTGCGCGGTGATGCGCACGCGCGGCTTGCGCCGCACGTACAGCGCGCCCACGCCCTTCGGCCCGTACATCTTGTGCGCCGACAGCGACGCGAGATCGACCTTCGCGGCGTTGACGTCGAACGGCACCTTACCCGCGCCCTGCACGGCGTCGACGTGAAAGACGGCGCCCTTCTCCTTCACCACCGCGCCGATCTCGTTGACCGGGTTCACCGTCCCGATCTCGTTGTTGTCGAGCATGATCGAGACGACCGTCGTCTTGTCCGTCATCGCCGCGCGCACCGACTCGGCGCTGACCCGGCCATCCTTGCCGACGGGCAGGTACGTCACCTCGAAGCCTTCCTTCTCGAGGCGCTTGCAGGTGTCCAGCACCGCCTTGTGCTCGGTCTGCGCGGTGATGATGTGGTTGCCGCGATCCTTGAGGAACTCGGCGGCGCCCTTGATGGCCAGGTTGTCCGACTCCGTCGCGCCCGACGTCCAGACGATCTCCCTGCCCGACGCGCCGATCAGCGCGCCCACCTGGTCGCGCGCCGCCTCGACCGCCTTCTCGGCGCTCCAGCCGAAGCTGTGCGACCGGCTGGCGGCGTTGCCGAACACCTGCGTGAAGTAGGGCAGCATCGCGTCCAGCACGCGCGGATCGACCGGCGTGGTCGCGTGGTTGTCCATGTAGATGGGAAGCTTGATGCTCATTTCGAGATCCCTTCGACCAGCAGCGGCGCGCGTCCGTCGTGTCCGTGGATGCCGCAGGTGCCGCATTCGTTCGTGTTGTGGCTCGGCTCGCACGACCGGCAGCTGTCCATGTACGCCAGCGTCTCGGTCAGATCGCCGACCAGGCGTTCGAGGCGCGCGATGGTCTCCTTGGTCTCGCGCAGCTTGTCCGAGAAAATTTCGCGCACGCGGTTCATCGCCTTGGGCGCGGCGTCCGATTCCTCCCAGTCGCGGAGGAACGCCTTGATCTCGGTGAGCGAGAAGCCGAGATCCTGCAGCTTCTGGATCCAGTCGATGCGCTTGACCGCCTTGCCCGGGTAGAGGCGGAAGCCGCCCTTCGACCGGACCGCGGGCGCGAGGAGACCGAGCTCCTCGTAGAGGTGGATGGCGCGCACGGTCTTGCCCGTGCGCTTCGCCAGCTCGCCGACCCTGAGCAGGCTCAGATCTTCGGCCGCGATGTCTGCCCTGGATGTGGTCACAAGTCGCATGTAGAAACCTAACCCTTACGTGCAGGTAAGGTTTTACATATCCGTGACTAGGGCGTCAAGACGAGCTTGCCGAAAATCGTCCGGGATTCGAGCAGCTTGTGGGCCGTCGCGACCTCGGCCAGGGGCAGGACCCGGTCGACCACGGGCTTGAGGCGACCGGCTGCAAACAGGTCCATCAGCGCGAAAAGACGAGCTTTGCTGGCCATGGTCGAGCCAAGGATGCTGAGCTGCCGCCAGAACAGGTGCCGGAGGTTCAGCTTCGGTTCGTAGCCCGACGTCGCGCCGCAGACGACGATGCGCCCGCCCCGGGCGGCCGCGAGCACGGACTTTTCGAACGTGTCGCCGCCGACGTGGTCGACCACGATGTCCGCGCCGCGCCGCCCGGTCAGCCTCTTCACCTCGGCCACGATGTCGGCGGTCGCGTGGTTGATGGTGTCGTCGGCCCCGAGCGCGCGCGCCGCCGCCAGCTTGGCGTCGGTCGAGGCGGTCGCGATCACCCGCGCGCCCCAGAGCCTGGCGACCTGGATCGCCGCCGTGCCGACGCCGGAGCCAGCCGCGATCACCAGGACCGCCTCGCCCTGCTGGATCGCCGCGCGCTCGACCAGCATCTGCCACGCGGTCAGGAACACAGTCGGGATCGACGCGAGCTGCGCGTCGTCGAGCGGCACGCGCGCGCGCGGCGCGGGCACCAGGTTCGCCGCGGGGACGACGACGTATTCGGCCTGACCGCCGTGCGTCTGCTCGCCCAGCATCTTCCATTCGGGGCAGAAGTTGTCGCGGCCGGCGAGGCACGCGGCGCAGCGCCCGCACGACAGGCTCGGGTTGACGACGACGCGATCGCCTTGCGCGAGATCCGCCATCGGCTTGACGCCCGCGCCGATCGCCGAGATGACGCCGCACACGTCGCCGCCGGCGACGTGCGGCAGCGCCACGCGCAGCGCGGGTAGCCCTTGCCGCAGCCACAGATCGATGTGGTTCATCCCCGCGGCGGCGACGCGGATCTGCACCTCGCCCGGTCCGGGCGTCGGCGTCGGGACGTCGCCCAGCTCCATGACGTCGGGGCCACCGTGGCGGCGAAACAGCGCGGCGCGCATGGCCGCGCAGGTTAACACCGGCGTCGGTCGCGCGAGAGCGGCTAGTTCTCCGCGCCGCAGGACGGTGTGAACGACTACACGGACTTGAGCGCCGCCCGCGCGGCCGGGGCGGTGCTGCGCGCGCCGCGAACGACGTCGGTCACGGCGGCCAGGAAGGCGTCGATCGTCGCGTCGGGCAACTCGCCCATGTTCGACACCTGGATGTGCCGATCGGCCAGCTCGCCCTTGGCGCGGTAGATGATGAAGCCGCGCGCCTTGAGGCCGTCGTACAGCGCGTCGACGGACAGCCCCTCGGGCAACCGCAGCATCGAGATGGTCTGCGATTCGCGCCCCGTGTTGCTGAACGATTCGAACCCGAGGTCGGTGAACAGGCGGCGAATGCGCAGGTTGCGCTTGCGATACAGCTCGCGGCGCGCGGGCACGCCCCCCTGCTCGTACAGCTCGTCGAGCGCGGTCTCGAGCGCGAAGAACGACGACACCGCCGGCGTGAACGGCGTCTGACGAAGCTGCTCCAGATACTGGCGGTGGCGCCCCAAGTCCAGGTAATAGACCCGCGGCGTGATGCCGGCGATGCGCGGCCACACCTCGGGGGCGACGCACAGGAACGAAACGCCCGACACGGAGTGCAGACACTTGTTCGCCGACGAGAAGCAGATGTCGACGCCGTCGCGCACGACGTCCACGTCCTCGGCGCCCAGCGCTGAGACCGCGTCCACGACCAACGTTGCGCCGCGCGCGCGGCACAGCTTGCCCACCTCGCCCACCGGGTTGAGTAGCCCGACCGACGTCTCGTGCTGGATCATCGCCGCCGCCGCGATGTCGGCGTCGCCGTCGAGAGCGCGCGCGACGTCGCGTGGGTTGGGCAGCTCGCCCCACTTGTACCGGAGCACGACGCGCGGGATGTCGTGCAGCGCCGCGATCTCCTCCAGGCGATCGCCGAAGGCGCCGTTCGCGATCACGAGCAGCTTTTTGCCCGGCGGCACCACCGACGCGATCGACATCTCCATCGCGGCGGTCCCCGAGCCCGTGAGCAGCAGCATCTCGTGCTGCGCCGACGCGCCGAACGCCGGGCGCAGCTTCTCCTGCAGGCGCCCCACCACGGCCGCGTAGTCGCCGTCGCGGTGACACACGTCGTAGTGGACCAGCGACGCCTTCACGCGCGCCGACGTCATCACCGGCCCCGGGCTGAACAGCACGTGCCCGGGCTGGTCCTTCTCGGCGAGCAGCCGTTCTATCAGCTCCAGGGTGCCCGCCGCCGCCGACGGTGGCGACGCCTGCATCGCGGGACGCGCCAGCTCGTCGCCGTAGACGCGCAGCAACCATTCGGCGTGCAGCTTCATCTCGGCGCTGTCCAGGTCCTGCCACAGCTTGGTGCCGACGTCGTGGGCGACGACCAGCCCGCGCGTCGCGGCGGCGGCGACGCCCTCGGTCAGCGACGGCCGGTCCAGGCTCGCCAGCACGTCGATCAGCGACGGCGCGATCACGAACAGCCCCGCGCTGACCGCGTCGTAGCTGGTGAGCTGCTTGCTCATCTCGGTGACGCGATCGCCGGCCAGCTTCACCTTGGTGGCGTCGTTGATGTCGAACACGCGCGACAGATCCCGATCGACGCCCAGCACGGTGCGATCGCCTCCGCCCGTGTGCGACGCGATCTCGCGCACCAGCCCGGGCGCCGCGATCTGATCCGCCATCAGCAGCAGCGTGCGTTCCGTGACGAACGAGCGCGCCGCCAGCACGGACAGACCGTTCGGTCCAGCCCAGTCGGCGTTCTCGAAGAACGTCACCCGCCGCTTCGTCGCCGCCGACAGGACCGTCGACCCGGCGATGTGCCGCCGGACCTCCTCGCCCGCGAAGCCCACCGTGATGCCGATCTTCGCGATGCCCAGGTCCTCGAGCAGCTCCAGCGTCCGCTCGATGACGCTGCAGCGACCGACGGTGGTGAGGCAGTTCGACAGCTCGGCGTCGCCGCCGATGCTCACGCCCTTGCCGGCGGCCAGGATCAACGCACGCGACACCATGCTTGGCGATGGAGCTTACTTGCCCGCCCTCCCTCCGTCACGAATTACCCGGCAACCGGCGAGCACAGCTCGCCGGCTCGACAGATCGCCGGCGCACGAAGTCAGCCTTTGCGCTGGCGACTGCCCGTCACGGCGGCCAACGCATGAGGCATCTCACGCAGCGGCTCAGCCCGGAACGTCAGCAGGTAGACCGAGTTCTCGGTCTCGACGTAAATCTGATCGCCACCCGCATCACCGAGGACGCGCCGGACCGGCGTCGTCACCATCCGGTGACCGTTGGGATCACGGAAGATCACCATCCCGCGGCCCACGCTGGGATAACTGATGAGGTAACCCGCATAAGTGCGCCCCACGCCCAGGGAGGCTCGCTCCCGGCCGTGATTGCGAATCTTTCTGGCGGTTACACTAACCACGGGCTTCCAGGTTCCAATGTTAGCACAGGTCGTAGGAAGGGAACCTACCCCAAAGTCTTACGGGTCGGAGGCCAATCTTCGGCATTCTCATCGACACAATCGCGCGAGGCCTTGACCCGCGAAAGCATGAGTATAATCCGCCGCTCGCTATGGAATCCGCCATGCGGCCCGCCCGCTCCGGAAACCTGACGGCCGCTCTCGTCGTCGTTTCCGCCCTCGAATTCATCGTCAACCGCCTGGCGGGGCGGCTGTTTTTCCCCCGGCCGGCGCTGACTTCGGGCGCTTCCAGCTCGTTCATGACGCACGTCCTGAACCTGACGGGACCGCTGCTCTTCCAGGTCACGGCATTTCTGGCGCTGGTGGTCATGGTGGCCGCGTTCGCGGGCCTGTTCCGCCGCGGCGAGCTGTATCCGCGCGCAATTCGATTCTCGACCGTGGTGATCGCGCTGTTTTTCTCGGGACTTAGCGGGTGGGCGATCTTCAGCGGAGGAATCCAGTCCCGGCCCTTCGCGTACACACAGACGGCGTTCGCGTTCCTGACGCTGCTGACGGCGATCGCCTTCGCCACGTCGAAGGCGGCGCCACGACAGCGGATCGGAGTGGTGCTGCTGGCGCTGCCCGGCGCGCTGCACGCGCTCGGCTTCGTCGCCGCGCGCCTCTCGCCCGAAGGTCACGATCCGCTCGCGGGCCTCCGGCGTTCGGTGTCGCACGCGGGGCCGACGCTGGTCGACGCGGGCGCGATCGCGCTGATGTTCGCGGCCATCGTCGCCCCCGCGCTGTTGCCGCCGCGGCCGTTTCGCGAGCGGCGCTGGCACGTTCCACTCGCGATCGCGGCGGCGCTGACCGCCGTGTTCGTGTTCGTGCTGGTGTGGCGCTTCGATCTCGTACAGGCGAGCGCGCTTTACGGACTGCGGCTGGAACTGCCGCCCGTCGCGTCGTTCGCCGGCCTGGTCCACATACTGGCGTTCTTCGGCTGGACGTTCGCGACCGTCGAGCTGATCGCCGACAAGGGCGGGATGCGCCTGGCGGGCTACGGCATGGTGCTGCTCGCGCTCGGCGGCTACGAGCAGGCGTCGCCCGTCGAACTGTGTCTGTCGCTGCTCGGGTTGGTGGCGGTGGCCGTCGGCGAGCTACGCGCGTTGCCCTACGCGGACCGGACCGTCCCGCGCATCGGTGCACCGGAGTGGCGTGACTTCGTGAAGCGGCTGGCGACCGACGTGGGAGACGGCACCGGTCCGGAAGGAACGCGCCCGGATGCGGTCGTCGTGCCGGAGGGCGAGCTGGAGCTCACGCGGATCGTGACGCACCGGCGCGGCCAGCCCGTCACGATCAAGTTGACGCGCAAGCGGGGTACACCCGTCGAGCTCGACGCCAGCTACGGGAGCGCGGGCCACGCGGCCGCTGACGCGAGCATCGAACGCCATCGGCGCTGGCTCGAGCGCAGCCCCGAGCACAAGTTGAAGCTTCCGCGCATCAAGACCGGCGACTCATCGTTCGATCAGAAGTTCAGCGTGCACGGCTCGGCGCCCCTGGCGGACGCCGAGCTGCGGCGCCGGCTGGAGCGCTCGCAGGGCGACGGCGTCCTCACGATCTGGCGTGGCAGTGCGGCGCGCTACCTGCTTTCCCATCCGGGCAGCGACGCGCCCCCGGCCTTCATGGGTCAAGTCGATGGCACCGCGCCGGTGCAGTCGATCATCGAGATCGTCGACATGATGGCGGACCTCGTGGACGCGTCGACGCCCGTGGCGAGCTAGTCGCTCGGTTACAGGCTTACCGGCTAGGGCGGGGGCGCGGGCTGGGGCATCGGCGGCGCGTTGCCCGAGCCCTGCTCGGGGACGGGCGCCGTCGCCGAATGGCTGGGACGCGCCGGCTGGACCTCGAGCTCGCGCAGCTGTCGGCGCGCGGCCGGCGCATCTTCGCCGCCCGGGGCGGCGGCGAGATATTTCTTGTACGCGTCGATCGCCTGCGAAGTGTCGCCCGCCGACCGATACGCTTCGCCCAGGCCGAACAGCGCCTGCGGAAAGTTGGGCGCGTTGTTCAGCGCGCGCTTGAACTCGCCCACCGCGGCGAGCGGCTTGCGCCTGTCGAGCAGCAAGTAAGCGGACGCGGTCACCGCGGACACGCCGCTCGGCTGCAGCTTCAGCGCCTCGTCGACGAATTTCTGCGCCTTGGCGGTGTTCCCATTCTCGAGCGCGCGGTTGGCCTCGGCCACCAGCTGTTCGTATCTGTGCGGCATGGCGCCGCCGGTTGACGGCGCCGCGGAGGCGCTGCGGCCCGAGGGCGAACGCGCGGAGGCCGGCGGATCGGGTACGTCCTCGGGTGGCGGCGCGTGCTTCGCCGCGGCGACCGGCGCGGACGGCGGCGCGGCGGGAACGGCGGCGGGCACCGGCGCGGCGGGCGGCGGCGCGGCGGGCGCGGCCGCGGCGGGTGCCGGCGCGGCGGGCGCGGCCGCGGCGGGTGCGGGCGCGGCGGCGACGGGCGGCGCCGGTGGCGGTGCCGGCGGCGCCGCCGCAGGGGCGGGCGCGACAGCAGGCGAACTCGCGACGCCCACCTTGGCCAAACCGCCGCTTCTGGTACCGAAATAGAACCCGCCGGCGATGCCGCCCAGAGCCAGCAGCCCCAGCGCCACGTTTCGTGCGGTGTTCCGCCGCGGCAGCACGACGCCCATGCTGTCGTCCATACCCATCGTCGTGAGGCCCGCCGCGATGTCCGAATCGAGGCGGCTCACGCGATCGCGCTGCCCGCCGCGCGAGCGCCGGCCCATCAACATGTCGTCGTCATCCTCGTCCGGCGACACATAGCCACGCCCGGCGCCCAGGCGCTGCGGTGTTTCCGGCTGGGTCGGGCGCGCCACGCGCGCCGCCGACGTGCGGTCGGCCTGGTCCACCAGATCGAAGAACGGGCGCAGCTCGTCCATGTCACCGAGCCGTCGCGCGCTCGCCCCCGGCGCGGTGACGCGGTCGTTGCGGCCCACGCGCCGCTCGACGATCCATTTTTGCAGCGTCGTCGGATCGCGAAACCGGTGGACCTTGCCCTCTTCGGTGGTCAGCACCCAGGCGGGCGCCGCCTCCGTGGTCGGGCTGGGCGTGGGCGTGAATTCGGCCCTGGGCCTCGACACCGTGAAGGTGTGCCCGCACGTCGTGCACTGCACGGACGCGCCGCGCTCGGTAACGCTCGCGTCATCGAGCTCGTATTCGGTCTGACAACGATCGCAGCGAACGTCCATGAGCCCGCCCAGCCCGCGGCTGAAAAGCCGCTTCCAGCGGGGTCACAACATACCATGGTGCCAAGCGCCCGGCAGGGCGAGCACCGACGACTTCACAAGCTTTCCGGGAACAGTGCGTAGAGCTGGGCCGGCGGCGGCACATACGTTCCCCGCACCATGAGGTTGCCCAGATGGTCGACGAGAAATCCGCGTTCGAACGCGCGCCTCAGCAGTGCGGGCGCCGCCGCCGAGGCGCGGATGACGGCGGCGCGACCGGGCAGGCTGGCCGCGACACCGTCGACCAGCGCGGCCAGAATCTCGGCCGACTCGGCGACCGCCGGACCGATCACCACGCGCGCGGGCAACGCGCGGTAGAAGAGGTAGCCGGCGATCGTCTCGCCGCGTCCGTCGGCCGGAATGATGAAGCCGCCGCCCGTCGACGCCAGCAGCGAGAGATCGCGGCGACGGTCCGCGCCGGTGCGCGATCGGTCGTAGCGTTCCACTGCCGGAAGATCGGCGGCGACCAGCGGCCGCACGCCGGGGTGGGCCGCGCCCGCGCCGGGCGGCTCCAGCTTCTCGGCCAGCAGATAGGGCGCGACGTCCGCGACGGCGTAGCCGAGCCGTGTGTAGAGACCGAACGAATCGGGATTGAAGCTGTCCTGGAACAGCCGCACGCTGTTCGAGCCGGCGGCGATGTCGGCGAGCTCGTGCATCAGCGCGCGCGCCACGCCCGCGGGTGCGCCCGGCCGCGACGCCAGCGGTCCGATGCTGGTGACCGCGCCGCGCGGATGCGCGAACCCGACGCCCAGGATCTCGGAGGAGGAACGCGCCAGCGCGCATCCCTCCGGGTCCAGGTCGATGTAGGCGCGGCACAGCCACGCTGCGCTTTCACGCGTCGGAAAAGGGGGCGCGTGACCGCGGCGGCGGTAGGCCGCGCCGAACGCGTCGAACAGAATACCGGCCGCTGCGTCGACATCCGTGGGGCCCAGCCGGCCGACCTGAATCATCGCAGCCTTGATAGTAGATTACGCGGGTTGCCGTTGCCCGGTCCCACGTCACGGAATTCGCGCTTGTACGCCCACGCCGCCGTCGATCTCGAAACGCAGCCAGCGCACGAAGCCCAGTGTTTCGCCGAACTGGATGTAGAAGCCGAGGTTGCGCATCACCTCGAACATGAAGCCGTTCGCGTTGCGGATGCCGATGTCGTTGTCCTTGACCAATGGATTGTGCTGCGCGGTCGCGTCGAACACGCCCTGGATGGTCGCGTAGAACTTGAAGGACAGCTCGGGATCGACCCAGTAACGGAAGCCGGGCGCGACAGCGAACTGGTGCGACGTGGTGAAGTCGGTGCCGATCCCGAACCGCAGATCCATCACGACGTCCCAGTGCTCGGCGAAACCGAACGACGGTTGCACGTCCAGGAACAGGGGCAGCAGGCCGGTGCAGACACGTTTGCCCTGCTGGCCGCAGTTGATCATCTCGTCCATCGCGCCCGCGTACGGAAAGATGCCGCGGAAGCCGGCGCCGGGCATGGCCGCGATCCCCAGCTGATACTTGTGCAGCAGCGACGCCTGGCGCAGCTTGGGGAACTGCTTGGGCGGGCGGGTGACGCTGGGTGGCTGGCCCTCCGCCGGACCGGGGACGGGCGCCGCGGCCGCGGGCTGCGCCTCGGCGGCGGGGGCGGATCCCGCCGGGGCCTCATCCTCGGCGGCGCGCGCCGTCGAAGCGGCCGCCAGTCCAGTGATGAACGCGAAAGCCAGTGCCGGGAACCGCATGCGGCCGCCAGTGTAGTAGAAACCGCAGCCCAGGCGAAGAGGGGGCCACGCGGCACATGGCGGCAAGGGATCAGGGCGTGACCGGAGGCAGGACTTCGAGACGGCGCTTCCTGCATGACGCCGGGCGCGCCATGGCGGGCGGCGCCGTTGCCGCGTCGCTGACGCTGGCCGGCGCCGGGCGCGCCGCCGCGATCGGCGAGCGATCGCTGTTCCGCTTCGCGCGCCTGGCGCTGCCGGGGTTGCCCGATCCGCGCCCGACGGCGCTGCGCCGCCTGGCCTGGGAGATCGTTCGCCGCACCAGCGTCTCGACCGCCTCCGACTCGGCAGAGATCCGGCTGTCCGACCCGACGCTGTTCCGCTACCCGTTCCTGGTCCTGTCCGGCGATCGCCGCTTTCCGTTGCCGCCCGAGGGCGACATCGCGCGCCTGCGCCGCCACATCACGTACGGTGGTTTTCTGCTGATCGATTCGGCCGAGGGCCGCGCGGGCGGCGGCTTCGACGAATCGGTGCGGCGGCTGCTCGCCCAGACGCTGCCTGGCGAGCTGCCCATCCGCGTGCCCGAGACGCACGTGCTGTGGAAGTCGTTCTACGTGCTGCGCGGCGCGCCCGGGCGGATCATCGCGTCCCCGCTGCTGGAGGGCGTCGAGCGCGACCGCCGCCTGGCCGTCGTGTACACGCAGAACGATCTGGGCGGCGCGCTCGCGCGCGATGGCTTCGGCCGCTGGGAGCACGAGGTGGTCCCGGGCGGCGAGGATCAGCGCGAGGAGGCGTTCCGCCTGGCGATCAACCTGGTGATGTACGCGCTGTGCCTGGACTACAAGACCGAGCAGGCGCACATCGATTACATCCTTCGCACCCGGCGGTTGCCGCGGTGAGCGCGCTGTTCAACCTGCCCGCCGGTTTCAACGAATGGCGCCTCGCGCTGGGGGCGACGTCGCACCTCGGCCGGCTGGGCGTCGCGTTTCTGTTCGTCGCCGCCGGGCTCGCCATCGTCGTGTCGATGCTGTCGCTGGCGGAAGAGCGCCGCGGCCGCGGGGCGGTGCTGCTGGCGTTGCGTGTGCTGGGCGTGCTCGCCTGCTTGCTCACCGCGCTGCAACCGACGATCGAGCTGCGCCAGGTCACGCGCCTGCCCAACCGCGTGGCGGTGCTGGTCGATGCGTCGCGCTCGATGGAGGTGCGACCGCCCGACGGCGGACCGTCGCGCGCCGAACGGGCCGCGGCGATGCTCGAGCGCGCGGCGCCGCGCCTGGCCGCCTGGCAGCAAGCCGGACACGAGGTGGACATCTACAGCTTCGGCGAGAACGTCTCGCCGGCGACGGCGCAGTCGCTGCGCGAGCCGCCGGGCGCCGACGCCACCCGCATCGGCGAGGCGCTGGGGGACGTCCGGGCGCGCTACGCCGGCCGCGACCTGGGCGCGGTCGTGGTGATCTCCGACGGCATCGACACCGGACGCATCGGCGAAGGGCCGCTGGACGTCGCCACCCGCACCGCGATCGAGGCGCTGGGCGCGCCCGTTCACACCGTGGGGCTGGGCGAAAAATCGCTGCGCGATCTGTCGGTCGCCGCCGTGCTCGCCGATCAGTTCGCGTTCGTGCGCACGCCCGCCAGCATCGAGGCGGTCATCCGCCAGAGCGGCCTTCCCGACCGCCAGGTCGAGGTGACGCTGGAACGCGACGGGCGCCCGGTCGCGAGCCGCAGCGTGGTGCTGCGCGGCGACCGCTCGGAGGAGAAGATCGCGTTCGACTGGCTGCCCGATCACCCGGGCAACTTCGTGTTCCGCATCTCCACGCCCGTGCTGGCGGGCGAGGCGCTGAAGATCAACAACGAGCAGTCGTTCGCGCTGAAGGTGATCCGCGATCGCGTGCGCGTGCTTCACCTGTCGGGTCGCCCGTCGTGGGACGAGCGCTTCCTGCGCTCGATGCTGCGCCGCGATCCGAACGTCGACCTGGTGTCGTTCTTCATCCTGCGGACCGAGAGCGACGAGCAGCCCTGGAACCGCAACGACCTGTCGCTGATCCCGTTTCCGACCTACGAGATCTTCGAGGAGCAGCTGCGCTCGTTCGATCTGGTGATCTTCCAGAACTTCAACTACGCCCCGTACGGCGTCGAGCCGTTCCTGTCGAACGTGCGCGACTACGTCGAGGGCGGCGGCGCGCTGGCGATGGTGGGCGGCGATCTGTCGTTCACCAGCGGCGGGTACGGCGCCACCGAGCTTCGCCAGGTGCTGCCGGTCGAGCTGCCGCCCACGGCGCCCACGGCGACCGGCGCGGGCGACGCCGATCTGACCACCGACGCGTTCCGGCCCAAGCTGACCGCGGAGGGGCGGACGCACCCTGTCACCTCGCTGCTGCTGGATCCGCGCGACAACGAGCTGCGCTGGGCCCGGCTGCCGGCGCTGGAAGGCATCAACCGCGTGCCCCGCTTGCGCGCCGGCGCGACGACGCTGCTGACGCACCCGACATTGAAGAGCAGCGGCGACGGCAAGCCCGCGCCCGTCCTGGTGGCCGGCGAGGCGGGCAAGGGGCGGACGCTGGCGCTGCTGACCGACAGCGCCTGGAACTGGGGCTTCTTCGCGGCCGGCGAGGGCGACGACGGGCGCGCGTTCCAGCGCTTCTGGGAGAACGCCATCCGCTGGCTGGTGCGGGATCCGGCGCTGACGCTGCTGCGGCTGGAGCTGGACCGGCTGGAGTACCGGCGCAACCAGCCGATCGCGGTGCGCGTACGCGCGATGCACGCGGACTACTCGCCCGCGCCCGCCGTCGAGGTGGTCCTGACCGTCGTCAGCACCGCCGCGCCCGCCGACGCCGAGCCGGCGCGCACCTTGCGCGCCACCACCGACGCGGACGGCGAGGCGCACGTCGACGTCGGCACGCTGCCGCCCGGTGCCTACCGGCTGACGGGGCGCGCCAACATCGACGCGCGTTCGGTGACGCACGACGAGACGTTCGTGGTGCGCGCGGGCGGGCCCGAGCTGGACGACGTCGCGGCGCGCGACAAGGTGCTGCGCGAGATCGCGCAGGCCTCCGGCGGCAGCTACGCGTTCGAGGAGCTGCGCGACGTCGCCATCCGTTCCTCCCGCGAAGTGCGCGTCGGCCGCCAGCAATCCGTCGAGATCTGGTCGACGCCGGGCCTGCTCCTCGTCGGCGTCGCGCTCCTCGCCCTCGAGTGGACGCTACGGCGGCGCATGGGCCACTCGTGAGGCCCGTTAGCGGGCGAGCTCGCCCGTCACGCGCCGCACGCGGCTGCGGCGGTTCCGCCGGCTGAACAGCAACATCATCGCCAGGGGCGGCAGCAAGCCGGTGGCGCCGAACGCGCCCGAGGCGACGCTGCAGCCGACGCCCGCGTCCTCCGCCGGCCCCACCTCGCCCGCTTCCGGCGCCGTCACGTTCAGCGTGGCGATTCCGATCTTGCCGCTACCGTCGGTGGCGGTGACGACGATCGTCTGCGCGCCGTTGATGCCGGCGAGATCCCACTCGAAGGGCGCCGACGTCGCCACCGCCGACAACCCCTGGGGCACCACCTGGATCTCGACCTTCTTCACGTCACAGTCGTCGCGCACGTCGACGGAGACCGTGAACGCGTGGCCCTTCTTCTCGTCCTTGCCGGGCGTCACGAAGCGCACGCTCGGATCCTGCGTGTCCTCCATGCAACCGAACACCGACGGCTTGGGGCCGCCCGGCCACTCGCCCAGCGCCTTCTTCATCATGGCGTACGAGTTCTGCGTCTCGCGATCGCAGCGATCGCCCGTGACCGGACTGTCGTCGTTGACGAACCCCGCGGTGTCGGGGCTGACCGTCGGGTACATGATGTCGTGCGGGTTGTTCGTGTGTTCGAGGCCGATCAGGTGGGCCTGTTCCTGCGCGATGATCACCGCGGTCTCGCGCGCGGTGCGGCCGCCCTGGAACGTGTAGGCGACGCCGCCCGATAGGTCCTTGCACAGGAACGGCGCGACGCCCGC
>Ga0207651_10000276_pt1 | contig 22004 bp, 19 predicted proteins | sample KBSM23metaG_FD_184328 | JGI IMG/M metagenome (GOLD analysis project Ga0207651, IMG submission 184328) | Miscanthus rhizosphere microbial communities from Kellogg Biological Station, Michigan, USA - KBS M2-3 metaG (SPAdes) (version 2) | ecosystem: Host-associated > Plants > Roots > Rhizosphere >... | reverse complement strand
CGGGCGCTTCCAGGCTTTCGCCGCATCGAGCTGCGCGATGTAGGCCTTCGCGATCTTCGCCTGCGCCTCGCTCTGCGGGAAAATCTCCGAGCGATATTGTGGGCCGGTATCGGGGCCCTGGCGGTTGAGCTGCGTCAGGTCGTGCGCGACCGAGAAAAAGATCTGCAAAATCTTGCCGTAGGAAATCTGCTTCGGGTCGAAGGTTACCTGTACGACTTCAGCGTGCGCAGTGCGGCCTGAACTGACGGCCTGGTAATCGGCGTCCTTCTGCGCGCCGCCGGCATAGCCGGACACGGCGTTCGTCACGCCCTTCGTGTGCTGGTAGACCGCCTGGATGCCCCAGAAGCATCCGCCCGCAAGCACCGCGGTCTCGAGTCCTGTGCCTTGCGCAGGCGCTTCCGCCGCGGGCGGCGGAATGATGACGGCGGGCTCGGCCTGCGCCGCGAACGGCGCGGCAGTAAGGGCAAGCGCGAGGAGGGCGGACCGGAGCATCATGGCGGGCATCCCGATGGGTTGTTTGCTCTCATATACGAGCGAAACCGCCCGTAAGCATCACACAATGTTACACGTTGGCGTGAGAGGGACGTCATTGCGTCCCACACATCGTCATGGCCGGCTTTATGCCGGCCATCCACGTCTTCTTCGCTTTTGCCAAAGACGTGGATGCCCGGGACAAGCCCGGGCATGACGGAGCAGAGACGCAACCGGCCACGCTGCCCTATAATCCGCCCGCCACCTTCCTCCTGAAACCGGAGATGTGTCATGGCCACCTACCTGCTGTTCGGGAAATATTCGTCCGAGGCGCTCAAGGGCATCAGCGCCAAGCGGTCCGAGGACGCAAAAGCGCTGTTCAAGAAGCACGGCGGCGAGCTCAAGGCCGCCTATGCGACGCTCGGCGGCATCGACCTCGTGATGATCGCCGACCTGCCGGACAATGCGCGCGCGATGGCCGCATCCGCGGCGCTGGCGAAAGCGACCGGCATCGGATTCACCACCGCGCCGGCGGTGACGGTCGACGAGTTCGACAAGCTCGCGGGCTGAGCCGGGCAGCCGGTATTAGTCATGCGGCGTTCGCGCGCTTTGCGAAGCGCGGGAATTCCGCTATGTCGCGGTCGTGCCTGTTAGGTCTGTGACGTCGGGTCTGGTGATGCGCGCGGTCATGTGCACTGTCTTGCGCGCGGCCGCGCTTATCAGCCTGGCGCTGGTGCCGGTATCGCCCACGCACGCAGCCTGCCGCGGCAACTGCGAGCCGAACGTCGAGGTCGCCAGGGGGGCCATGCAGCAGATTTTCAAGCAAACGTTCCTCTCCCCGTACACGCTGGTCTCGTTCGAGCGGCTCGACGGCCGCAGCGGCGAGCGGTACGGCGGCGTGTTTTACGAAATGCGCATCCGCGCCGTGCTGCATTACGACGGCGTCAAGCTTCGTTGCCGGCGCCCCGCCTGCCCGGAGTTGCACCACTATCTGCTGGAAGACGACGCGCGCTCGAAGAAGGCGACAGTCGCCGGCTGGCTCTTTCTCCAGCAGGACGGCGAGGGCGACTGGCAGCCGGTGCCGCTTACTCCAGGCCCTCAATAATGCGGATGTCGCGCACGGCGCCGTCGCCGAGCGCGCGCAAGGCTTCTTGGTAGCCGGGGCTGTCGTGGCCAGCGATCGCCTTGTCGAGGCTGGGGAATTCGGAGACGACCAGGCGCTCCTTTAAGCCGGATTCATAGGTCTTGGTCGGATTGCCGCGGCAGAGATAGCGCACGCCGAACGGCGCGAGTGCAACCGGGGCGAGCTTGGCATAGGCGGCGAGCTTCGCGGGATCCTTGATCTCGCGATAGGTCGTGACCCAGTAGGCTTTGGGCATTGGCTGGTCCTCCGTTGTGCGGCGATCCTAGCGTGCGGCTTTCTCCCCGTCTTGGCCGTGGCCGGGACAAACCCGGCCATGACAGTGTAAGACCGCGCGGGGGCAACCAAGGTCCATCCATGCTCAGACTGATTTCTGCGTTCTTTCTCGTGGCGCTGTTCGCCGCGCCGGCCTCGGCCGCCAAATGCGGCGGCGATTTCAACGTCTTCATGGCCGGCATGGCGCGCGACGCGCAAGCGGCCGGTGTCTCGCGCGCCGTCATCGACCAGGCCTTCGCCGGCGTGAGCCTCGACCCGAACGTGCTCGCCTTCGACCGGCGCCAGCGCGGCATGTTCCACTCAAAGAGCTTCGAGGAATACGCGCGCACGCGCGTGATCCCGCCGCGCATCAAGCGCGCCAAGACACTGATGGGAAAGCACGCGGCGCTGCTTGGGCGCATCCAGCAGCAGTTCGGCGTGCCGAAGGAGCTGCTGATGGCGGTCTGGACGCTCGAAACCGACAACGGCACTGGCGACATGGGCAAGCTGCCGGTGGTCCGCACCATCGCGACGCTCGCGCATGACTGCCGGCGCAGCGAGTTGTTCCAGAACGAATTGATCTCGGCGCTGAAGATCGTGCAGCGCGGCGACCTGCCGCTGAGCGACCTGATCGGCGCCTATGCCGGCGAGATCGGGCAGACGCAATTTTTGCCGTCGTCCTACATCAAGTACGGCGTCGACTATGACGGCAACGGCCACGTCGACCTGCGGCACAGCGTGCCGGATGTGCTCGCCTCCACCGCCAACCTGCTGAAGGTCAATGGCTGGAAAGCTGGCGCGCCGTTCGGCGAAGGCACGGAGAATTTCCAGGTGATGCGCGAGTGGAATCGCTCCGAGACCTACCGCAAGACCATGGTGCTGTTCGCCGAGAAACTGCGGGAGTAGTCACTCCGCGGCGGCCGCGTGCTGCAGATCAAGCAGGCCCGCGAGCACGGTTGGATCCTCGGTGGTGCGCACGCTCATCGACTTTTCGTGCCCGCGGATCTCCACCTCGGTGCGCGTGAGCGCATCGGCCGGGATTCCGGCGAGCCTGCAGACCTCGTCCGAGATGACAGCCTTGCAGTTGAGTCGCTTGCTCAGGTCCTGCAGCCTTGCGGCGACGTTCACCGAGTCGCCCAGCGCGGTGAACACCGTGCGGCCGCGGAAGCCGATGTCGCCGACGATCACTTCACCGGCATGAATGCCGATCCCGTACTGGACGGGCTCGACGACTTCGGTCGCGAACTGGTGGTTCAGGTGGGCGATGTTCGATTCGATCAGCGCCGCGGCTCGCAACGCCTGCCGGCAGGCGGTGGCCGCATCGGTGTTCAGGCCAAACAGCGCGAGCACGCCGTCGCCGACGAACTGGTTGGGCTCGCCACCCGCGTCGGTGATCGCGCGCGACACGGTTTCGACGAAGCGGTTGATCAGGAACACGATGTCGAAGGGCAGGCGGCCTTCCGAAAGGCTGGTCGAACCGCGCATGTCGACGAACATGCTGATGACGAAGTGTTCCTCGCCGACATGGACGCGCTCCCGGCTGCGCACGAAATCGGCGCCGACATTCGGCGGCATGATCGGGATGACCGCGACGTCGGCCTGCGGCCGTAGCTGGCAGGCCAGGCGGATCGAGGGATCCTTGCCGGCGCCGACACGCGCGAGCACGAAGGATTCCCGTCCGGACGGTTTCGGCAAGGCGCTGCGGTCGCTGACGACCTTGACGCGGCAGGTGGAGCAGCGCGCACGGCCGCCGCAGACGCTGGCGTGCGGAATCTTGTTGCGCAAGCTTGCCTCGAGAACGCTCAGCCCTTTCGGGACGCGCACCTGGCGCCCCGGATACGAGACCGTAAACACGCCGCGCCGGCGCTCGTGGAGCGAGCGCACGCCGCGGGCCCCGAATACCAGCAGAATCGCGGCCGCGTATCCGATCGGGAAGTAGAACAAAGTGATGTCATCGATCACCGTTCGCTTGTCGCGCGGGATCGGCGTGATGTTCTGCGCGCGCCAAACCGGATCCTTGGCGCGCCGGATCACATCCTGCGCGCCCTGGTGCGCGCCGAGCATCGCCAGCGGCGGCAGCAAGACGGCGATCGACAAAAGGATCGGCGCCGCCCAACGGAAGAACGGCTTCATGCGCAGCCAGAAGTAAAGGCCGATGCAGGCATGCGTCCACGCGACCGTCATCAGGATCATCTGCACGGCGATCATGTGTTGCCGCAGCACCCAATAGCCGAACAGCGGATTGGCGTAGGTGGAGGGAGGCAGGTCGTAGAGCCAGCCGCTGACGCGCTGGGCGCCGAAATGACTCGCAAGCCAGAGCGGAATGCTCAGCCCGAGCAGCAATTGCGTGATCTCGGCGGCGGTGTAGCGGAAGTGCCGGCGCTGATAGAGCGCCCAAAGGCCGAGCGAGAAATGGATTGCGGCGGCGGTATAGAGCGTGGTGTTGACCAATGGAATCCGCCACCACCAGATGTGATACCAGAGCCAATTCTGCATCAGGTCGTAGGAAATGTTGCCGAGGGCGTGATTGAAGAAGTGCGAGAAGACGTAGGCGAACATGATCAGGCCGGTGGCAAGCCGGACCTGCCGCACACCGATGCCGCGCAGCCACGCGAGCGCGTCAAAGCGCGCCGTCTGAACGTCACCCAGAGTGGGTGCCTGGACCGTCATGAATCGATGGCTTGCGCCGCCCCGTCTGTCCCCGTGTCATCGTCCGGGAATTGCCCGGCAAATACAAGAACTCCACACCCGCTCACCCCCGCGAAAGCGGGTCCAGCCCCACTAACTAAGCCTCTGCAATTAACGCCCTGGATTCCCGCTTACGCGGGAATGAGCGGGGATTAATGCACGGTAATCGTGCTGTTCTTACGCTTTCCTCACCATACCGGCCGTTGTGATTTGTCCGCACGGCTCAGCTACTTCATAAACTCGCCGATGCGCCGGTTCATTCCACTCCTCATTCTCCTCGGGCTCGTCTTCGGGGCGTCGTACGCGAGCGCGCTCATCAACCGGGTCATGGGTCCGTGGAGCTCGACTGCGATCCATCAGGACGGCAGTCTCTCGCATATGCAGTTCGGCGTCGACCTGCCGCGGCCGGAATGGGTACCGGTCTATCCCGGTGCCTGGGTGGTGGGGGGAAGCAAGATCACATCGGTGGAGCATCCGGCCGGATTCCATGGGCTCGATCTCGGCACGCGCGCCTCGCTCGACGAGGTCAAGCGCTTCTACACCGAGCAGCTCACGGCCGCGGGCTTCGAGGTCAGCGACCTCGGCTTGATGGGCTTGAACCCGATGACGGCGGCGTATCTCGGTGTCGACGGCATGCTCTCGGCGAAACGGCATGCGACGGACGATGCGATCGATGTCCAGATCCGCACGCCCGACGGCATCATCCCGTCGCGGCTGCTGCAGATCCACTGGCGCAAGATCAGCGCGACGCCGGGCTGATTGTCCGATTAGCGCGGGAGATACTTCTGAACGGCGCGGTTCTGCAGATCGATGCGGCGCGCCGCGCCCTCGATGGCGAGGCGCTGGCCTTCGCGCGTGTCGATCGGGCCGTATTTCGGCAGGATGCCATTCTTCAGTGCATCGGCGTCGAAGTTGGTGATGACCGGCGTGTTGCCGATCGGCAGGCCGGCATCCGATTGCGACTTGATGTGCTCCTGCAGCGACCAGACGCCGACCGTCTGCAGCGCGGCCATCAGCGCGACGCCGAGGCACAGGCCGAGAATTGCTTTCATCAGGTTCATGCGCGGCTCCATCCGAAAACCGCGGCATCCTATGGGTTCCGCCTTAAATGCCCGGCAAATCGAACGGCATGGTTTGAATAATGCCCTTAACCGGGCGGAAGGCATCAAGCGGGGCATATATACCGCGCATAAAAAAACCCGCCGTTTCCGGCGGGACGAAGGAGGGAGGTTCGGGCCTTCGCGTCAACAGACTGAAACACAAATCCGTTATCGTATGTGAGGTGCCTCACATTTGCCCCCTTGTCGAACAGATATCTTGCGCTGCGGACGGCGGGGACACGGATAAGAACACTGGAGCAGGCCATGCTCGCCCTTGTAATCGAGTACTCAAAACTGCTGCTGCTCCTCGCGCTGATCGGCACGGTCGTGACGCTGTCGCGTTTCGGAAGCAGCAAGCAATCACCTCTCCCGTCGAGGGACCGCTCCTCCTACTCCTTGTAAATCTGCCCGCCGTCGTAGCCGCACGCGATGCGGCCGAGACGGGCGCGAAAGTCCTCGGTATCGAGCGCCTGCAGGGCGGCATCGACCGCCACCGTGTTGGCCGGCGTGCGGCCGCGTTCGAGAACGTCGGCAAGCAGCGCGCGGTCGAGATGAGGCAGCGACGCCCAGAAGCCCCAGGCAAGGATGCCGGCGAGGGCGTGCTCGGGATGGCTCGCATTCTCCGGCGCGCGCCCGATTTCGTACATGTGACGCACTGAATCCCACGGGGCCCGCTCGCGCGGAAAACGCGTCGCCACATCCTTTGCTTCCTCGGCGACGTAAAAGCGGTTGAGCGTGTCGAACAGCATAAAGTGGTAGCCCTGCGCCAGCAAAAACGGCTCCCAGTCTTCCCAGGAGGGCTGGTTCGAGCCCGGCGCGATTGCCTCAACCACGACGACCTTCGGGCGGAAGGCTTTCCAGTCGCCGCTTTTCAGGACATCGGCTTCGGCGCCCTCGACGTCGACTTTCAGGAAATCGATCTCGCCCAGCCCGTGCTTCCGGCACAGCTTGGCGAGCGTGATCATCGGCACCTTCACCGTGCGGTAGCCGGCGCCGAGCGCGGTCGCCGCCTCGGCATGTTTCATGTTGGTGGTCGAGAGGCCGTGGAAGGCGTCGAACACATGGAAGTCGGCTTTGCCGCTCTGCGTGCCGATGAGGGCGGCGACTGCGGCATCACGCGGCCGCAGCCGTGCGTAGAGATCGACGAGCTTCTGCTGCGGCTCGACGGCGATACCCTGCCAGCCACGTTCGTAGAAAAAGAACGAGACATTATCCGCGATCGGGTGGCCGGCACCGATGTCTAGATATGTCCCCGTCCGCTTGCCGCCGAAGGCGAGCCAGAGGTGGGTGTCTTCCATGTTCTGCGTGTAAGAAAGATCCATTGGTGTCCCCGGTAACCGGCTACTTTAGAAGTTATCAAAAGATAAACCGACTGTGACCAAGCTGATCCAAGCAGTGAAAAAAGCAACGATTTTACAAACCAAAGTATTTCCGCACCGACAAGCAAAGAACCGGATGTGCTTACATCGAATCATTAGGGGAACTTTCGTTCGTCTGAGTCGTTAGGCGCTCAAGTCTTTTCGGGAGATGGAATCTCCAGCACGGTTACTTGCACTTGGAAATGACGTGACGCGGGCCTGCCTTCCGTCGGCTGACGCCAGGGAATTGGACCCGCGATACAGCTTTGCAGTTTGCGCGGGCAGGGAAGTCGTTTTGTCCCAGCAACGCCGACAGGAGGCGGCGTCACCGGAATGCATCACCAGCTCACAAGAGGACCAACCATGACTCGTCTGACCATCATGGGAGCTTCGATCGTCTTGCTCCTTGCGGCCTTTATGCTCACTCCGGCCGAGGCCTACCCCAAGCGCCATCAGCGGCAGAATCAAACCTACTCATACAGCCAGGCCCCGGACCAGCTCGTTCTCAATCAGTCCGGCCGTCGCGCCGGGTACCAGCAAACCTATTCCGCGCGGCGGTCCGCCGGCCATCGCGCCGAAAACTGCACGATGACGAACGAAGGACGGGGCGTCTGCATGGGCGCCACTCAGCAAGCCACGATGGCGGCCGTTCCCCGGGTGCCCGTCGTCGATGCCGGGGGCAATCGCGCCTATGCGATGGCCGATGCCGCTCAGATCATCGGCGGGCGTCCCAGCGGCTGCCCGCATTCGTATTGCGGCTGTGGGCTGCGCAAATATCTCGGGCTCGAGGACACGCGGCTCAATCTCGCCTCCAACTGGGCGCGGTTGTTTCCGCGTGAATCCGCCCCGCGTGCCGGGCTTGCCGCCGTCCGCAGCGGTCACGTGATGTACATCGAAGCGGCCGCCGGCAACGGGCAATGGCAAGTCCGCGACTACAATTCGGGTGGAGGGTTGTCGCGCGTGCACGTGCGCGACGTACGCGGTTACGTGTTCGTCAATCCGCGCGGCGGCTCCGTGGCAAGCCGCTCCTGACAGCCCGGGCGCGTGTGCGTTGGGAGGACGTGCACGCGCCTTAACTTGCGAGCGATTTCCGCAAGCTCAGCACTTCCTCGTCGCGCTCGTGCAGCGCGCCCTCCAGACGCTTGATGTTGTCGAACAGCCTCGCCGTCGACAGGCGCAGGAAGTAGAATCCGAACTTCGGGTTCTGATAGTAGAGCTCCTCGATCTTTTCATAGGAAATCGCGAGCACCAGACCATTCTCCGTGCATACAAGCGTCTGCGTACGCGTGCGCTCGGGCGCAAGCATCCCGAGTTCGCCGACCACCGCGCCCGGCGCGAGGTCGAGATTGATCTCCTGCAGGTGCATTTGGCCGGAGACCAGGAAATAGAGATGGTTGGCCTTATCGCCTTTGCAAAACAGCGTTTCGCCGACGCTGATGGCGCGCTCGGTCATGAACGGCTTGAGCCAGTCGAGCGACATATCGCCTTTGCTGGCTGCCTCGACCTGTTTGACCAGCTTGAGCATCTCGTGCAGCCGGTAAACGTTGAGCGGAAATAATATCCCGTGAAGGATCACCGTCGGCAGGCTGCCGAACAGCACGCCATAAGTGACGAATGCAACGTTGCTGGCAAGGCCGATAACGCGCAGCGGAATCATGGTCCGCATCGAGAGCGTCGCAATGACGAGCCCCGCTGCGAGAAAACCGACCATCGTGACGTAATTCATGTGCCCCCCAACCAAGTCGCCCCAGACGTCCCGGGCGAAGGTAACCAGTGCCTCCCGGGCAGACAACGAGGTTGTGAGTTGAAAAATGCCGTGGCTCCGGGCCTAATTCAGCCAAGGCAACGGGGCTGTATCCGCATCCCTTGACCTAGATCAATGCGGTTTGGGGAGAGCCACTAGAAATAATCCCAACTTCGTTTACGTCCACTACTGCAATCCTGACCGAGCAGAGGTTGACGTCATGCGCAAAGCGGTTGTTTCAGCCCTTCTGTCGTTTTTTCTCGCTTGGCCGGCAGCTGATTTGCGTGCGGCTGACGAAAAGGGACCATTTGGGATGGACCAGGTGGCGGCGCCGGAAAGCTCGCCGACCTGGACGGAGTGGAAAAAAATAATCGCCGCTGCCGACGTTGAAATCCAAAAGCTGGAAAAGTGCCGCGCGGAAAAGAATTGCAACGTCGCCGAAGAAAAGTATTCCGCGATTGTGAAGGAAGCCAGGCCGAAAGAAACCGTACCCAAGGTCGAATTTGTCCAGGGACGGATCAATCACGAAATCCAGTATGTGCCAGATAACGCACAATGGGGGAAAGCGGATCGCTGGTCACTGCCGGTCGACGGCGAGGGCAAAGGCTCCCTAAACACGGGCGTGGGCGACTGCGAGGACTATGTGCTCGCGAAGTACCTGGTGCTTCTCGATGCCCTGTATCCCTACAAAAGCATGCGCATACTGCTGGTGCACGACAATTTCGTACATCAGGATCATGCCGTTCTGGCCGTCAAGCATGATCAGCAATGGCTGATCCTCGACAATCGTTGGGACCGTTTATATGAGGACAAACACCTTAAGCAGTTCAAACCGTTAATGTCTGTCGATGCGGAGGGTGTCCATTACCTGTCCAAAATGTTTCGCATCGCCGATTCATATGATCCGTAACAGACGTAAGGTCGAAGCTTAATGTGAAGCTCCGGGCAATGCCCGGAGCTTTTCTTTCAGGCGCGGACAAACAATTAATGATGGCGCGCTGCGACTACTGCGTCGCGGTCCGCATGCTGTCATCCGGTCGGCAGCTCACAACCCGCGTCGTCATGACGGCGCGGGCGCGCAGATTGCAGTTCGTTCCAGTCGGCTCTTGCGAAGACACGCACAAGATCGCGTTCCGAGATGATGCCGACCATGCGGGAGTCCCGTTCGCAGACGGGCATTGCGCGGCAGACATGGGAACACACCCATTTGACTTGCAATTAACAGAACGGAGCGTTTGAGTTTCCGATCAAATCGAGGGTCCAAAAATGATCCGAGGACTTCGCCTTACAAGACGCTCTGCATGTTTTTCTTTTGCGGCAGCGGTGGTCTTGCCGTCCAGGACATGGGCTGCGTGGCCGCTAATTACGGTTCACAAAGATCCGACTTGCGGATGCTGCGGAGGATGGATCGCGCATCTCGAATTGAATGGATTTCAAACGAAGACCATCGAAACGTCAGAAATCAATCGTGTCAGGGCCCGGCTTGGCGTTCCTTTCGAATTAGCAGCCTGTCACACCGCCGAAGCTGGTGGGTATTTGATTGAAGGCCACGTTCCGGCGAAAGCGATCCAAAGGCTGCTTACCGAGCGGCCCAAGGCGCGGGGCCTTGCGGTTCCCGGTATGCCGAGCGGGTCCCCCGGTATGACCGGAGAGTACGAGGAATATGATGTGATCTTGTTCGGACCGACCGAACGCCGCGTCTACGCCCGGTTTAAAGGCGAGACGCAAATCTAGGCTACAGGAGCTCACTATGAGATACGCGCGGGCCGCCGCCACGTTATTTCTCTGTCTGTTTGGGTCCTCCGGGTTTGCAGCGGAGGCCGATGTCGCTCTCGGCGCAAGAGCCTTCCGCGCCTGTGCAGCGTGTCATTCAGTCGAAGCCAACCGCAACATGACCGGGCCGAGCCTTGCGGATATTTGGGATCGCAAGGCCGGCAGCGTGTCGAGTTTTCCGCGCTACTCAGAGGCGATGAAATCATCCGACGTGATTTGGAACGAAGACACTTTGGATGGCTATCTCGAAAATCCCGCCAAATTTATGCCTGGCAATCATATGACCTTCCCCGGCGTGCCCGATGAAAAGACGCGCAAGAGTATCATCGCATTTCTCAAGGAGACGGGTAGCAAATCGGGCGATCAGCAAACCGCTCAAGCGCCAATGGGTGGCATGTCCGGCATGCAGCGCCCGGCTCCCAATTTAAAGAATGCTGAAGCTTCAAGCCGCATCAAAGCCATTACTTACTGTCACGACACCTTCAAGGTGACGACGTCCGATGGAAAAACGCGCGACTTCTGGGAACGCAATCTTCGCTTCAAAACGGACTCCAGCGAAGAAGGCCCGGACAAAGACGCGCCCGCAATTGTCAACGCCGGAATGATGGGCGACCGCGCTTCCATTATTTTCTCATCCCCCGAGGAGATCAGCCGTTTCATCATTCGGGCATGCTGATTGCGGAGAATGTCGGCTATTGGACGTCAGCTTTTGACGCAAAGCGGACATGCCCCTTCAAGGGGATAAACGGAGCCTGTACGGTATCGTGTCCGCGAGCCGGGAGGGGGGAGTGAGAAGCAACGACAAGGTCGTCCTTATCATCCTTTCGATCGCGATGGTCGTTGGCGGTCTGTACTTGCTCTCGATCACGTCTGCTTGGCTTTGGGCGATCGCCTTGGTGCAGTGGGTGATCGGCATCCTCTGTGCGATCGCCATCAAGATTTGGTCCATCATTCTTTGGACAGTCTGGATTTTGGTCGTCCTCGTGGGCGTCGCGCTTACCATCCTCGGCGCTGTCATTCTGTGGAAGCTGCTCGCTTCACCGGGCCGACCGGTGCGGCGAACCTTCTTGATACTTGCGGCGCTGCTGGTCCTCGGAGCCGTCGTGCTTGCAGCGATTGGGCCGCATCCCGGGCATGTCCAGGATGAAGCCATGCGGGCCGGCGTTCCAGCCAGCGCCTTTGAAGCTGCCGCCGACCGTTATTTCGACGGCATGGATCCCGGCGTGACGTTGAGCGAGCGCGAGATCAAGGGCCGCAATATGTGGCTCGTGTGGACAGGCGGTAACGACCGATTTTGGGACACGACCGTCAAGGAATCCTTTGGGACATTCGACCTTCTGAAAACCATTTCGTCGGCGCCCGGGCTGCCCTACAGCCGCGACAATCGCTGGAAACATTTCGGCATCGTCAACGAGCCATGCTTCGACAAGCCGACCCAGCCTGACCCGAACCGTTTCGGGCTGTGGCTCGATCAGCGACGCGCCGACTGCCCGCCTGATCCGTTCGCGGATCCAAAGAAATATCCTGGCGTGAAGTTGGGCGCGCGCGGTACTTCCGGCCTGCCGGTCGGCTCATACTACGGCGAGCCAACCGGTATCGTCGGACTGCGGCTGTTTCCCAACCCGGATTTTGATGAGGCGGCGCGCCGCCGTTGGGACCCGAGACGCTATTACAACGATCCAAGCTATTATCTGCAGAAGGACCTGGTGCGGCCCTACCGCGTCGGCATGGCATGCGGTTTTTGTCATGTCGGGCCCAGCCCAACGCACCCACCGGCTGATCCCGAAAATCCAAAGTGGTCAGAACTGAATTCGACCGTCGGTGCCCAGTATCTTTGGCTTGATCGGGTATTCGTTTGGAGCGCCGATAAATCCAATTTCGTCTACCAGCTTGTGCAGGCTTATAAACCCGGCACATTCGACACCTCGTTCGTCTCCTCCGACAATATCGTCAATCCGCGCACGATGAATGCGCTGTACGATCTGAAGCCGCGGCTCCGGCATGCCAAACCATTCGGCCGCGAGCTGTTGACCGGAGGAGAGCTCAACAACAAGCAGTTCAACGATTTCAATTACGGCAGCTGGCTAAATGAGCTGTACGAGAAGCCGCACACTTATACGCCCCGCATTTTGAAGGATGGTTCGGATTCGGTCGGCGTGCTGGGTGCGCTCAACCGGGTCTATCTCAACATCGGGCTGTTCAGCGAGGAATGGCTGCTGCATTTCCGGCCATTTACCGGCGGCAAGCGGTTGACCCCGATTCGCATCGCGGATGCGAATCGTAACTCGGCGTACTGGCAGGCCACCGAACAGCAAACACCCTATATGGCGGAGTTCCTGTTGGCCGCTGCGCAGCCCGATCGGTTATCCGATCTGCCCGACGCCGACCGTGCTCGCTACTTGACCGCCGACAAGGCGACGCTCGATCGCGGCAAGGTCGTGTTTGCCGAGCGCTGCGCCCGTTGTCATTCCAGCAAACTGCCCGAACCGTTGGAGGGCATGCAAGGACCGGGCAGCGAGCAATGCAATGGACCAAACTATCTGAGCTGCTGGAACCGCTATTGGGCCTCGACCAAGACCGACGATTTCAAGCGCAAGATGCTTGCGATCGTGCAGAAGGACGACTTCCTCAAGGACAATTTCCTCTCGAGCGATTTTCGTGTGCCGGCGAGCCTGCTGCAGACCAACGCTTGCAGTCCACTGGGGCGAAATGCGTTGGCCGGCAACATTTGGGATAACTTCTCTTCGCAAAGCTACAAGAGCCTACCACCGGTCGACGATATCATTACGCAGGATCCATTCACCGGCGAGAATCGCCCGATTAAAATGCTGGCCGGCGGCCGCGGATACACGAGACCGCCTTCGCTCATCAGCCTGTGGTCCACGGCGCCCTTCCTGCTCAACAACGCACTCGGGCCGTTCAACTACAACCCCTCGGTCGCAACGCGCATGGCTGTGTTCCAGGCCAGCATCGAGCAGATGCTGTGGCCAGAAAGGCGGACACCCGACGACATACTGAGCAGCAAGGACGTTGGACTGATTCAGCGCACAGATTCGACAAGCTGGATCATAGTGCCGTCGGGCTTCCTGCCTGGATTTGTGAAGGCGCTACGCGGACCGATCGAACTGGTATTTCCCAATCTGTTTGCCGAGAACGGCGACGTGAAAATCGGGCCGATCCCCAAGGGGACGCCGGTGGGTCTGGTCGGTAATTTCGATCCGTTACCTGAGGAAAGAGGCTGGTGGGCAGGTTTGTCGCGAGGGTGGAAGCTGCTCGGATTGGTCTGGCAGGTGCGGAACACCCTGGCGGCGATGCCGGACAATGCTGATGACGCGACGGCGGCGCGTGTCTTCGGGCTGTTGGGACGGAACCTCTATGAATTCAGCGCCTGTCAGGACTACGTCGTCAACCGCGGTCACTACTTTGGCACCAATAAGTTCGGCGAGGAGCCAGGCTTGAGCGATGCCGACAAACGCGCGCTGATCGAATTCCTCAAGACGTTCTAAGGGAGACGGCCGGCGTTACGGCAACTTGTCGTATTCCCGGCGAAAGGCTTCATCAATCTGTTCGGCTCCCGCGCCGAGGGATTTATAGCCGCAAGAATCGCAAATATTGATGGCTACCGTCACACGAAAGTGGACATAGCCTTTGTCGCTCAATTGCCGAAGATTCAGCTCCCTGAAGGAGCTGGAGAGTCGCCCCCGCTTGCATAAGCTGCAAACAGCGACATCGTCTTCGGTTGCCATTGGCCAACCCCTGACCTTGGAAACCAGTAAGACCAGTTTGCATGGGGTTGTTTAGTGCCTGTATGAGCTACTTCACTCTCGGGCGCGGCGGCGATCTTCGTCGAAGCTCTCATTGCCGTTCGGCTCCCGACGCGGCGCGTCGTTCAGTTTGTGCCGTAATTTGCTGATTTCGTGATAGGCGATCTTGCGCACGCGGTTCACCAGGCCGAGAGGCCTGTGCTCGGGCAGGGAATGCCACGGGCTGAACGACAGATTCTCGCAGAAAACGGCCTGTTCCGGCGACATGCAGTCCTGGATCGGAATCATGATCGTGCCGACGCGCTCCGGCTTTGAATCGGCTTCTCGCCATAGCTTTTTCGAGTTCTCGATCGGCGTGCTGCTCTCGTCGACGTAGCGCTGGATATAGAAGTCGAACCACACCTCGTTTCCGGCCAGCGTCTTGTTCATTTCTTCCTTGAGGGAGAATTTCCAGCCGAACCGGGCGAGCTGGCGGCTGAAGATATTCGGCTTGTTGTGCAACCGCGGCTTGGCCGTGTATTTGACGGCAAATTTTTTCTCGGCATCGACGCCGAACCGGTACGGCGTCATCGACCAATATTGCTGATAGAGCGGGTTGTACATGAAATTAAGGTTGGCGAGAAAGGCCTTCGGCGCTTCCGACAGCCAGCGGAGCTGAAGCAGCGACACCAAATATTGGTCGATCCAACCGCCGCGCAGAAACCACTCCAGCACTTTTCTGTAGCGCTTCAGATCATCGACGAAGAAACGCGGATGGCTGATCAGGATGAAATCCTGCGTGTGCTTCTCGTCGTCCATCAGTTTCGCGCCGGGCACGCCGGTAAGCTTGATCGCCATGCCGCGCGCGTCGAACATCCATGCCGGCCGCGGCTCTGAATTGCCGTTGGAGAACCGGATCCAGGCTTTGTACTGGCGCCCCCGCACGAAAACGCCCTGGCACAGCTCCTCGCGAAGATTCTCGTCCACCTGAAAGATCGCGTGCACGCAGCCATTGTCAAAGGCGTGCGCGTCGCGGCGCGCCGGGCCGCGACCTTCCTCGAAGTGTCCGGCAATCGCACGCTTGATACTCTCGACGAGCTCGTCTGTGTATTGCTTCTCGAGCGCCCGGCTGCCCTCGTAATAGCTTTCGCCGAGAGCGACATCGAGATCCGGCTCGGTAGTCTTGGTGTTTGGCACGGCTTAGATTTTCACGGAGGGGTTCTGTTTCGCGCCAGTGGTTCGACCGGTGCTGGCTTCGCGCAGCGCGTCGAGCGATTCCATCGCTTTGAGCTCCCACATCCGGGCGCCCTGGCGGCGCGCGATCGCAATGGCGGATTCGTAGCAAGCCTCGATCTCCGAGGCCGGCTTGTGCTGACCGCGCAAAATATCGCCGCGCAAACGGATCACTTCGGCTTCGTACCAACGGCCGCCGCCGGCCCTGATCTCGGCCGACAGCCGGTCGACGATCTCCGCGGCCTTCGACCATTGATGGTCGGCCGCAAGCGCGCGCGCCAGCAGGTAATGGGAGAATTGCATCCAGATCAGCGTTCCGGTTTTCTCCAGGGCACGGATGCTGCTTCGAATGTCGGCAAGGCCTGCCTCGAGTTCGCCGAGACCGAGACGCGCCCAGCCGCGCAGCATGAGCCCGCCCGCAACCCATTGCGGGAAACCAAGCTCATTTGATTGCGTGACTGTCCGGTCTGCGACCGGAAATGCGGCTTGCGGATTGCCGGCACAAAGATAGGTGCCGGCAAGGAACGAGAGCACGTAGCATATGCTGTGGGGATGACGCAGATGCTGCGCGTAACCGAGCGCGTCGAGGGAGTGGCCCACGCCCTCGTCGATGTCGCCCGAAAGCGCCATCACGACACCGAGATAAACCTGTGCCGTTGCCTTGAAATCGTGTGAAAAAATCAGTGCCAGCGGAGCGTGTTGCTCCGGATCATAGAGAGCCATTGCCTCCTGCAACTCGCGTTTCGCCGGGGCCAACTCGCCGAGCATGAAAAGAGACATTCCGAGCACGCGGTGTCCCATCAGCAAGGCGGTCTTGTCGTTGCGCTCCGTGGCGAGCGCCAGGAGATCCTGGGCCACCGCGCGCGCTTTTTGAATTTCGTCGCCCATGAGGTGGGCGCCGACGAGTCCGTTCAAGACGGCGAAAATCTGCGGGCCGCTGCCGAGCTCCTTGCACAGGTCCAGGGCCCGGTTGAAGGCAACAATAGTCTGCGGCGCGCCGAAGCCCTTGGCCGCGATCGACGCGTTTGCGAGGGACTGTTGCAGCTGCAGTTCCAGATCAAGCCGCGTCTTGTCCTGCGGCAGCTCCTCGAGCAGCTTGAGGGCGGTCTCAAAATGGGTAATCGCTTCCATGAAGGCCGAGCGTTTGCTCGCCTGCCGGCCGGCCTTGAGCCAGTGGTTGATCGCGGGCGTGAACTCGCGCGCCTGCGTGAAGTGGTAGGCGACGACCTCCGGTGCGCCATCCGCGACGTCGATGAATTTGGTGGAAAGCGTCTCGGCGATGCGCATATGCAGCGGCTGGCGTTCGCTGCGCAGCATGCTGGCATAGGCGGTTTCCTGCACGAGCGCATGTTTAAAAGAGTAGGTCTCAATGGCGCTGAATTCGCGCCGCGACAAAAGCCCGGCCTCACGGAGGCGGTCTACCGCTGCGCGGACCTCGTGCGGCGGTGCCGGGGCGGTTGCCTCGAGTAGGTCGAAAGCAAACTCGCGTCCTATGGCCGCGGCGATCTGCGCGACGGTCTTTGCGGAAGCCAACTGATCGAGTCTCGCCATCAGCGAGTCGTGCAAGGTGTCGGGAACGGCCGTGCTCCACGGCGCGCCGCCCGAGGCGCCTTTTTCGCCGCTGGCCAGAACCGTATTGGTGACTTCCTCGACGAAGAGCGGCACGCCGTCGGTCTTGGAAATGATCTCGCCAACCACCGGTGTCGGCAGCTTGCCGCCCTGGTCGATCGCTTCGACCATCGATGCGACCTGCGTCGGTGAGAGCCGGTTGAGGCTGATCGAGGCGTCCGCCCCGCCCAGCGCGCGGTATTCCGGCCGGAACGTCGCGATCAGCAGCATGCGCCAATTCGGCAGGCTCTCCCGGATCATCTCCAGCATCTGCGACGAGGTGTGGTCGATCCAGTGGATGTCTTCGGCAATCAGAATGACCGGCTGCTGCTCGCAATGCGCGCGCAGCATTTCGACCATCGCCAGGAACGTCCTTTGCTTCTGCTTCTGCGGCGTCAGGTCGAGCGGTGGATATTGTCCCTCCTCGGTCGGAATTCCGAGCAGCGGCGCGAGCAGCGGCACGATCGACGCGCGTCGCGTCGGCGAAATGTCGTCGATCAGCGCTTCAAGGCGTTCCAGTTTGGTCGATCCGCGGGCCTCGTAGCCGCTGCCCAGGACGTCATCGACGTGGCGGATCACCGGATACCAGGGACTGCTCATGTGGTAGGACGAGCATTGGAACAGGAACACGCGGCAACTGCCGTGCGGCATCTGGTGCCGGAAGCTGTTCACAAGCCGTGACTTGCCGATGCCCGGCTCGCCGGAGACGGCGACCAGCTGTCCCTGTCCCGTCTTCGCTTTCTCAAATGCATCGCGCAGTACCGTCAACTCGGCCTCGCGGCCGATGAGCGGCACAATGCGTCCCGAACGGCGTGCCTCGAACCGGCTCGCCTTGCTGCGGCGCAGGACGCCCGAGACCGCGATCGGCTCCAGAAATCCTTTGACGTCCTGATCGCCGAGGTCCTCGAACTCGAACAGGTCGCCGATCAACCGACGTGTGGCCGGCGCGACCAGGATCTGGTTGGGTTTTGCGAGCTGCTGCAGGCGGGCGGCGAGGTTAGGCGCGTCGCCGACCAGCGCAAATTCGCGGCTCGGTCCGTCCCCGATCAGATCGCCGACGACGACGAGGCCGGTCGCAATGCCGACGCGCATTTCCAGGTGCGGCACGCCCTCGAAGGACAGTTCCGAAACGAGCCTGATGCCTTCCAGCGCAGCCTGGACAGCGCGCTCGGCGCTATCTTCGTGCGCGGCGGGAAATCCAAAATAGGCCAGGATGCCGTCGCCCATATAGCGGGCGATTCGGCCGTCAAATCCGAAAATTGCGCTTTCGCAGGAACGCTGAAATGCGCGCATGATGTCGCGCAGATCCTCGGGGTCGAGCCGGCTCGAAAGCTCAGTCGAGCCGACCATGTCGCAAAAGACAACGGTGAGATTCCGCCGCTCTGCCTTGATAGCACGTGACGCGGACGGCGACCGTTCCTGACTCGACAACTGCGTCACTCTCGGCCCTTTCGCGAGTCGCCCGAACAAACGTTTTATCGTTACTTTATATCATTCTTTCGTGACACGATCATCTCGCGCTTGCGGTCAATTGTCCGGGCATCCGCAATGATGACATCAGCTGCCTTTTCCGCAGCCATGTAAATCGCACTCAGAATAAACAAACCTGGAATTTTCGGAAAAATCGACGCATCGACGACGCGCAATCCCTGCGTGTCCCGAACCTTGAAGCGCGCATCGAGCACGGCGTCTCCGTCGTCATCGGCGCCGATCTTGCACGTCCCGCAGGCGTGATGACCCCATGCGTAGTCCCGCACGAACTGGGTGAGCTGCGCGCGCGTGCGGACGTGCGGGCCTGGGGCGATCTCGTGCATGAGGCTCGCCGTGCGGCCGGTAATTTTACGGACGAATTCGATGCCGGCGGCGATCGCGTGCGCGTCTTCGCCGACATCGGGCGTCGTCGGGTCGAAGTAGTTGAGATTGATGATCGGTCGATCGCGCGGATCGTCCGTGGCAAGCTGCACCCGGCCGGCACGGTTCTTCGTGTGGCCCTTCAGGATGCACCAGGTGAAATAATTCTTTTTGCGTCCCCATTCGGAATACCGGGGCTTGTAGCCGGCGAAATGTCCGGGAATTCCGAACACGAACAGGTCCGGATCCGGCTGACCGAGATTCGAACGCTTGATCATCGCCAGCACGACGCCGTTGGTCGTGTACAGGCCGTGACCGTTGCGCCAGTCAGCGAACTCCCTGTCATGCGGCTTTAGCTTGGCATGCTTGAGAATGGCAAAGTCGTTGTCCATCTTGTGGACGACGCCGACCTCGAGGCGATCCTGCAGATTTCTGCCGACGCCGCGCAGCGCGACATTGATCCTGATCTTGTGCCGGGCCAGTTCCTTGGGATCGCCAATTCCCGACAGCATCAGGAGTTGCGGCGTGTTGAAGGTCCCTCCGGCGAGAATGACCTCGCGGCGGGCATAGACCTGCTTCGGAGCGGAATTGGATTTGTGCCGGTGTGCAACCGGGTCGGCGCGATAAAGATGCTTGCCTTCCAGAAATTCGACGCCAACGGCGCGATTGCCCTCGAGCAGAACTCGCGTCGCAAGAGCGTTCAACCGAACCTTCAAATTCTTCGGCATCCGATTTACGGCGTCGCGGATGTGCTCGCGTGTTCCGGCGCGCATGCCATCCTTGGCCGTCAGGGGCACGAAGACAGGGCCTTCGGTGCCGTCGCGCAGGTTCAGCCAGCTGTTCGGATCCAGCAGGCTCGACAGCCAGGACAGCGCGCGGTGCATCACGCCGATACGCTTCAGGCCGGTCGGATCGCCGAAGCTTTCCAACAGGGACTTCAAGCGGTGCTGGAGCCCCAACGCATACCAGACATTGGAGGTAAAGCAGGTCTGCGCGGCCGCCATCACCAGGCGCAGCAGCACGGAATCGCGCAAGAGCAAAGTTGCGTCCGCTATCGCCGTCGGCATCCAGCCGTGGAATCCGTGGCGACCGAAATTGACCCTCCGGTACCAGGGGCGGTTCAGATATCCGCAGCGTTCGAGCTTTTGGAAATACTTCCGCATGCGCCCGCCGCGCCAGGTCTTGTCGCCCGTCAACTCCGCGATGTGGTTCCAGTCGTTGTTATGGGGCGCGATGAAAATCAACGCGTGATGCGCGGTGCAGCCGCCGAGCGTGCCCGCGCGCGGATAGAAGATGCCCTTGCCCGGCAGGTAGTTGGTTTTATCCCTCTTTTCCTGCTCGGGATCGGCGTAGTGGTGGACGAAAAATTTCCACGCGAGTTCATCGTTTTCCGAGCTGAGCGCATGAAAGGCGGGGACCTTGTAGTCGTAGGGCTCCTTGTCGTCGCCGGCTTCGAGAATGAGGACGCTATAGCCGGCTTCGGCAAGCCGCACGGCTACCGGCCCGCCACCGGCGCCGGATCCTACGACAATGTAATCGTATTCATTTTCCAGCTTGTCTGCTGACATGCGGGGCCTCGCGCACAAGGAACTATAGAGGAGCGGGAACTTTTGCGTAAGCGCGCCGGGCCAACACCACTAATCGGCGATGAATAGAAACCCGGGAAGTACGGGTTCTTGCTCAAGGCCAGAACTGACGCGCCGCTTCGACAACCAATGCAAGTTTCCGGCGCTCGTCGTCTTCGGTGACCGGATTGCCGGCAACGGTGCTGGCAAAACCGCATTGCGGGCCGATGGCAAGGCGGTCGAGGTCGATGTGGCGGCTCGCTTCGTCGACGCGGCGTTTGAGCGCATCGAGGCTTTCCAGCGCGGCCGTCTTCGAGCTGATCACGCCGAGCACCACGCCCTTGTTCTTCGGCACGAAACGCAGCGGCGCGAAATCGCCGGCGCGCGGCGTGTCATATTCGAGCAGGAAGTGGTTCACCTTGGTGTCGGCGAAAAAGCGTTCGGCGACCGACTCGTAACCGCCGGCGCCGAGATAGTGACCCTTGAAATTACCGCGGCACATATGCACGCCGATGGCCACCTCCGCTGGGCATTTGGCGACGGCGTCGTTGATGCTCTTGATATAGAGATCGACGAGCGCGTCCGGATCGCTGCCTGAACGCTTGATCTCGTCGCGGATTGCCGGATCGCACAGAAGCGCGACGGCGACTTCGTCGAGTTGCACATACCGGCAACCGGCCTTGGCGAGCTCGGCAATCTCCTGCTGAAACACTTTCGCAAGATCGGCAAAAAATGAATCGACGTCGGAATAAGCCGCACGATCGGCGTAGTCATTGCAGCGGTAGAAGTGCATGGTCGAAGGCGCGGGGAGGGTGATCTTGCCGGTCAACTTTGTTGCGCCGCGCAGGAACAGGAATTCATCGAGCGCCAGCGGCTGCAGCCGCTTTATTTTTTTCGTGGCATACGGCGCCGTAAACTCGACCTCGTGGCCGGCGTCGTTGCGGAATTTGAACGAAGCCGGCTTGATGGCGAAGCCATCGGTACGCTCGACGAAGCGCCCCCAATAGGAGCCGCGGCGGAATTCGCCATCGCTCACCACCTTGAGCCCGACCTGCTCCTGCATCGCGAGGACGTCGCGGATGCACTGGTCCTGCAACTTGCCGAACTCGGCATCGCTGATTTCCCTGGTGGCATGCCGGCGGAACGCCTGCCGCAGCGCGGCGGGGCGCAGCAGGCTGCCGACATGATCGGCACGGAACGGCGGACGGCCTTGGGCGGCGGCACTCATGCACGCGGTCTCCGCAAATTCTATAGTCCAATAGACAGACTGTAGATCGCCGGTACGGCAGAAGACAATGGCCTCGCTGCCGAAAGCATGCGACAATCTCGGCGTCCTTCGGAAATGTCCGACGCGAGCGAATGGAATGAACGTTCTCGCAATGCCGTCGACCCGGCGCAGCGCCAGCCAGCGCCGGCGCGCCCCGCAGATCATCGATGCGGCCGCGCGCGTCTTTGCCGAGCGCGGTTTTCATGG
>Ga0207651_10000269_pt1 | contig 22170 bp, 27 predicted proteins | sample KBSM23metaG_FD_184328 | JGI IMG/M metagenome (GOLD analysis project Ga0207651, IMG submission 184328) | Miscanthus rhizosphere microbial communities from Kellogg Biological Station, Michigan, USA - KBS M2-3 metaG (SPAdes) (version 2) | ecosystem: Host-associated > Plants > Roots > Rhizosphere >... | reverse complement strand
CCTCCGTACCAACCTTCCTTCGTGCCGAAAAGCTTCTATTCAGATAACTTCCACACTCTTTTCGTTGCCCCTAGATCTCATAGCAATTTTCTACTACGATGCGCTGGCAGAATTTTCTGTCACCTGCAACACCAGTCGTTGGCGTGGCGAGGGTGCAACTCCTTCACAAGTTCCTGCCTGGTATACGACTCACGGGAAGGCTGAGCTTACCAGAGCCAGGTAGTGGAGACTCCTATGACTACCTCACCATGGGTGGGAGGACTCGTGTCATCGCAACAACTGTTGCTTCTCCGTCGCTACGGCGTTGCGGCCTTGTATAGCGCCGTGGTCGTGGCCCTGCGGTGGCTGCTCGATCCAGTGCTCGGCAATAACCTACCCTTCGCCACGATTTATGGCTTTGTGGCGCTTGCCGTGTGGCAGGGTGGCTGGGGGCCGGCTTTGTTCATGACCGTTTTGAGTTACCTCGCGACTAACTGGCTGTTTATCGAACCACGGTACGAATTCGGCCTCGGGACGCAGGATCCCTGGGGTTTCCTTGCCTTTCTGTATAGCGTGCTCATCATTGTCGGTCTCGGGGAAGCTATGCGGCGCGCCCGACAGCAAGGTCGACTCCAGGCTGCTCTCATCCTCGAGAAACAACGGATACAGGAGGAGGAAGTCGAGGAACGCAAGCAGGCGCAGGAGGCCTTGCGGGATAGCGAAGAGCGGTTGCGGTTGGCACTGGATGCCTCGCTGGCCGGCACGTGGTCCTGGGATGTCGCCACGAATAGAGCCACCTGGGACGAGCGCTTTCAGCGGTTGTATGGGTTTGAGGCGCAGGAACCATGCTCATTCGACACCTGGATCGGCCGCGTGCATCTGGAAGACCGTGAATATTTGCTCACGCGTATCCGGTCGTTGCTGACGGCGACCAGCGACAATGAGTGGAACGAGGAGTTCCGAGTGCTTCATCCCCTCAAAGGCGAGCGATGGCTGCAGGGGCTGGGTCGTATTGAGCGGGATGAGACTGGCAAGGCCATCCGTTTCGCCGGGATTACTTTAGACATTACCGAGCGCAAGCGGGTGGAGGAACGACTCAAGGAACAGGCTCGCCTGGATTCCTTTAGCGCACGAATCGGCAAGCACCTGATCGAAAGCCGCGACTTAACGGACATGCTGCGGGGCTGCACTCAGACGATGGTGGAAGATCTAGGTGCGGCCTTTGCCCGCATCTGGCTCTTGAATGAACCAGACAATATGCTCGAGCTCCATGCCAGTTCCGGCCTGTACACCCATCTGGATGGCCGCCATGCTCGCGTTCCCGTGGGCAGTTTGAAAATCGGCATGATCGCCTCCCAAAGCAAGCCTAATCTGACGAATCAGGTGCTTGGGGATCCGCTCGTGCCCGAACAGGAATGGGCAAGGCGCGAAGGCATGGTGGCCTTCGCCGGGTATCCGCTCGTCGTCGGGGATCGCGTCATCGGAGTGATGGCGATGTTCTCCCGCCACGCGCTGTCGGAATCCACACTGCAAGCAATGTCGATGGTCGCGGACCACATTGCTCTGGGCATTCAGCGCAAGCGGGCAGAGCAGGCATTGATCGCGAATGAGCAACGAATGCGCTTTGCCATGCAGGCAGCCCGCATGGCCAGTTGGGATTGTGACGTCCGCACCGGTCATGCGATGTGGTCCGAGCTGCATTTCACACTGTTGGGGTATGAACCGGATCCCACGGGCAAGGCGACCTACGAGATGTGGGCGAGCCGGGTTCATTCGGATGATCTACATCGCGTGTTGGCCGAGATGATATCCGCGAACCAGGAACGTCGGTTGTATCGTCCGGAGTTTCGAGCGATTCGCGCCAACGATGGTCAAATCGTATGGCTCTCTGGAACCGGCGAGTTCTTTTATGACAAGCAGGGCGAGGCAATCAGGACCTCCGGGGTCTTCTATGACATCACTGAGCGCAAACTCGCGGAAGAATCATTGCGTGAAAGCGAGAATCGCCTGCGGGCGTTCTCCGAGCAATTAGAACACTTGGTACAGGAACGCACGGAGGCACTAGTGCAATCCCAAGAGCGCTTGCGAGCGCTGGCCACTGAGTTGAATCTCGCCGAACAACGGGAGCGCAAGCGACTGGCCGCAGAGCTTCACGACCATCTGCAGCAGATGCTCGCGCTGGGCAGGCTCAAACTGGGGCAAGGCAAACGGTTGGTTCAAACCATTCCAGTCTGTGCCAAGCTGATCAACGAAACCGATGACATCCTCTCCGATGCTTTAAGATATACGTACACCCTGGTCGCTGAACTCAGCCCTCCCGTGCTGCGTGATTACGGCTTGCCGGCGGGCCTGAGATGGCTCGGCGAGTATATGCAAAAGCATGACATGGCGGTCACGGTGACCGTGCCAGAAGAGCACCTCATCCTCCCCGAGGATCAGGCGGTGCTGTTGTTTCAATCAGTGCGCGAGTTGCTGATGAATGCCTGGAAGCATTCAGCGTCGGGTAAAGCCAAAGTGACTATGGACACGCACGACAGCCGACTTCGAATAGAAGTGCGCGATCACGGCAAAGGCTTTGAACTTGTTACGGCTGAAACGAATACTTCCGGCGAGAGTTCTTCGAGATTCGGCCTCTTCAGCATTCGTGAGCGTATGAGAGCGCTGGGCGGCTCGTTTGACATCGAATCGACTCCAGGCCAGGGGACCATCGCGAAACTCACGTTGCCGCTGAGCGGAGGCAGTAAAAGAGGACCAGAGCCCATGCCGCCGGTCCGCGAGGCGCTGTCAGGAATTCAGAACATCCGATCGCAACCATCAACGGCTGGAAAGAAAGAGACCATTCGCGTGCTTGTAGTCGATGATCATGCCATGTTACGCCAAGGACTGAGGACGATACTGGAAACCAATACCGATATCGAAGTCGTCGGCGAGGCGTGCGACGGAGAAGAAGCCCTGGTCTCTGCTGAGAAACTGCGGCCGGCTGTGGTGGTCATAGACATCAATATGCCAAAAATGAACGGGATCGAGGCGACGGCTCGCCTGAAAGCCCGCTATCCGGACCTCATCATCATCGGCTTATCGGTCAATGCGGACGAGGACAACCAGGAGGCGATGAAGCGGGCCGGAGCCATGAGGCTCATCACGAAGGAAGCGGCCGCCGGGCAATTGTACGCCGTCATTCAGGAGACCTGCACTCGGAGCACGAGTTCACTTCTTCAATTGGAGGACAGGTCTTAAGGGTGAGGCCAAGGTTTTGCCATCAACGAGTGTGACTCAAGTAGATCAAAGGGGACCTTAGCAGAGGTGGGAGGATTGAGCCGGCCGTAAAACGGTCGTTAGAACAGCTATTTCATGTGATTCCTGCCTCACTTAATCTCATGTCGCAAGTCGCTGACTTTCTAGCCGGCGTGCGGTTTAGGAAAGCGTTTGACCATGCTGCAGCCTACAGCACTAGGCGCAGATTGATTTTTCACGTCCAGGCAAACCGGCGGGCAACACCCATGTGGAATCATTCAATACGACGCTGCGACGGGAATACTTCAACCTGCACTGGTTGAGTCAGTGCTCGACGCCCAGGCGTGCATCGAGGCATGGCGGCGAGAATACAACGAGAGTCGCCCTCACCGGGCGCGGCAGGATCGAACGCCGGAGGAATTTGCCAAGCGGGCCCCCGAAGAATTCGCTCTGCGAAGCCATCATCACCGCTGGCAATTCTCCCTTGGGTGGTACAGCCTTAGAAGAAGAATAGATACTCGGGACAGGTGTTTCTAAAACCTCTTGAAATGAACCACCATAAGGAGTTGAGAAAAAGTGATTCTCAGGTGGGTAAAGTGCTGTTCACGAATCAGATGTTTTGGAAACAGGTGCGACTATGTTGTGTAAGGTGAAACGTCGGAAGGATGCCTTGAATTAGCCTCTTTTTTCTCAGGTCGTTTAACAACCACATTGAGGAAGTGAGACTGCCCTGCTATGCAAAGGTTTCTTTTTGAACCGGCATCTTTCCACCTGATCCATCTAGACTGACTTCCATTTCTTGGTTTCTATCACCGCTTCGCCCCATCCACGAAGATAGAGGGCGTTCAATAACGGTTCGCCTTGGGATCGTGTTCCCTCTACCCGCCCCACGACGGTGACACGAGCCCATTCTCGGTATTGATTCGGAAGATCGTGCCTGGGAAGCGTGAGCCAATAATAGCCGGCTTCGGAACCGTCAAGGGAGGGAGGACGATGGGGGACATAGTCCTTATCCAGCGGTCTATTCTTAAGTCGAAGAAAGACCTGATCTCCTTCTTCTTTTTCTTCAACAATCACGCCGCCAAGAATCACTATTTTCCCTTGATACCGATTGGGCTCCGAAACCAACGCGCTCAACGTGACGCCTCGTTCAGATTGATGAATGTATTCCCTTGGAATAGGTGAGCAAGATGGCAACAACAATGCTAGGCCTAGAATTGTAGGAACTTGTGTGAATTGTAAGATTCGAGCGCATACGTTCATACATACCTCAGAAGGGTGAAGCAAGTATCGGCTACAATCCCACCCAATATGCATACCCCATAGGTCCAGAATTGCCTCTTAAGGAAGTTAAAGCTAATAAATAACAGACGGCTACTGTACTTGAACTAGTGTCGGTCCAGCGCTACGTTTGCCGCCGCTCAGCGGATTAAAGGAACAAATAGGTGACCTATATGCGAGGCGTCTCTTTATCTATTTATTAAATCGTCTTTCGCCAACACCACACTTCTGCTCTCCTGATTCTATGTCCGACAATCACCCCTTTTAGGACTCTTCCTACCAGGTAGAATCATGAACTGGTTCCGTGCTCAACATCACAATTGGTGTATACAAAGAGCGTAAAGTAATTGAGCCGTTGGCCCCATAATGGTTTATCACCTTTGCCAGACGGTTCCTTAATCTTGCAACAGCCGCATGGAGAATAAGTCTTTCCTCATTCCGATTTTGTTGTCCTCGTACTCTGAAATGCCAATCCAAAACCGCTTTGACTCACTACGGATGCCTTTTCCAGTGACTTTTATTGTGAGTTCATACGGCTTAAGTGGAACTTCCGCATCTTTGTGAATCGCGTTATGAAATATTATCGTAGGGGGACGCCCATCATTCAAATTGTACTTCCATGACGCGACGTCTACGAATTGATCGTCATCTGGATGTAAGTCAATGCATGTTTTATGGGGTATCGTATTATCGTCCTTGAAAAGGAGCGCAAATGGCAGCATGCCCCTCAATTCTTCGCATTCCTTTACCTCTGTGAGAGTTACTTTCACGCCCTCAACGGTATCGCCGCTGTATACTCGTAACCTGATTCTAACCAGCCATCCACTGATAATGGACCGATTGTTATAACTGGCTTGGAATGATTCTTCTTCACTAACAATTCCCCATTGGTGGAAATACGCGGTATGTTCTCTAGGTTGAAATTCAATTGAGACGTTCAATTTGAATGTCCGGTAGAGTAACAAGCCGAGTACAAGAAAGTTTGCCGTCGCGAGGGCATAACCAATACCTTGCAGTGGTGATGCTCCCATCCAAGCCATCACCATCTCCAGCACAACTGAGAGACCAGCAATACCGAGGACCCACCAAAGCCCTTGGCAGACCGCTACAAGAGTCGATAGATCACTGATCCCAGCCCAAATGCTTTTAAAACGTGCCACGATACACTAGGTCTTTGCGCCCTAAAATAGAGGACACCTTCGAAAGCTGTCCAGTTTGTGTATACAATTGCGATTGCGTTCCCAAACTTTGATGGAATCGTATAAGACATCGCTCACCAACCCATTCCCCTGTCCATGCCAACGAAGATGCCTGGTCTAGTCACGCTTTCATTTCAAGAGCTCGCACCCTTTTAAGTGTTTTGATGGCGTTGTTGCACCCTTGAAGATGGAACTGTCCGTCCTGTTTACAAAAACCGTTCGATATTTTGGCCAGAGGAATAGAAAGTAGAATTGGATTGACTGATGGGTTTCGAACCCTCTGCGATCTGATAATGTTGTTTAGCAGGCTTATTTCAGACCGTGTGCTTCGGTACGGCCTCCTACCCTATGCCACCAGCGCAAGCCCATGAATTTCAAAGCGAAGAAAGGGGTCATGTTGGATGGTGGAGGGCACCCGATTTAAGACTTATTTCACCCCTACTCTCCAAGTTCCACTAAGGACACGCAAAGGGGCAGTGAACAGCTAAGAGTCTTCTTTTGCCGACCGGTGGTTATTTAAACTACCGGTGCCATAGCAGTTGGTGTGCTCGTCTATGTCTTAATCAGCAGGTTCAGAAACCGTTGTTTACGGGTAGCATCCTACGACCGTCCTACACCATTCTCTGTCTCACGGCTATGGCGACGGCATTGATAAGATCGTTCGTATAGAGCTTGCGCTTGATCCGTTGGAGGTGTTCTCGGACGGTGCGCTCGCTGATGCCCTCATTTGCGGCGATCAGCTTTTGGGCCTCACCATGCACTCGCCTCTTAAGGATCGCCTGCTCACGGGCGGTGAGGAGGTTGTGAGGAAACGCTCGCTGACTCGCCGCGATCAGGATCGGTGTCACTTCATCAAATGTCGGAAGATACTTGCGGGCGACTTCAGCGGACGGCATAGACGCCGCGAAGAAGGTGAAGTGTTCGGCGCTGACGCTTCCGCCGCAGATCGAGAGGTGAGCGCCCGCCTGCTCCATCCGTTGCTGAAATTCAGGATCGATCTCCATACCCGCTGCAACATCACACCAGAGAAACGTCTCTTTGGTCTTTCGCCATTGCTGGAAGATGGGACTCTTCCAGATCACGCCGGTTGTGAGTCGCCAGTGAACCAGGTCAAGTGGGTAGCCGAGGTTGAGGACGTAGCAGAGTTGCGAACGCGCCGGATAGCCCCACTCGGCGTAGAAGTTCTCATACGGGACGAAGTGACGCAGACGTTTCAGGAGTGCGCGGAACTGCTTCGGAGTGCGACAACGTGCGGATTCTGCCTGCCACTGTCTCATGGGCCACCAACCCTCTAGCATACACCCCGAAAATTCTTGGAGCAAAATTCCGAGGCCGCTAGGCGGGTCGCGTGCGCGGCACCCCCCCCAGGCACCCTCCCCCCGTCAGGCCTGGGCATAGGTTCCGTAAATGCCTCGTGCTTGGTGCCAAGCTGGTGCCAAAACACAGGAAGCGGTCGCAAACTGTAGATGTCTTAGAGGCTCTTTAGATGAAGAGATTATTTAAACTACCGGTTTGCCCATATAACATCCTTTGCGCTGGATCTAACGAACATTGGGTTAGCAATAGAATTGACTTGCGAGGATGAGAAAGGGCGGATCGCACGCGCAAAGGCTTCATCATCGTCAAAGAACAAGCGGACCCCCCCGAGCAGGCCTTCGTGGCCTACACTGGTCACCTCAACAGGTTTGCCATCTTTCATGACGATCTGCATGGAGATGACTGCTGTCGTCGGAAAGTACACGTCCCGAAAAATGTCCCCTGGATTGAACAGCACGTGGCCAACGGGAAGGTCGAGATCGACTAAATCCGGCCTGATCAGTTCCAACTCTTTAGGAGGAAGCGCGGCCAATAATTGATTCGATGGTTTCAGCATAGAAGCGTAGACGGTCCTTAGGATGCAGAGGTTATCTATACGACATGGATCGTTTAACCGCGGATGTCATCTGATTTGATCGCCAGGTTAGTCTATCTTCGATTTAATAAGGCACACGGAGCCGACTTATTTTTTGTTTAGCCTCGTGTATTTGGTTCCTTCAAACGACAGGTTGTACATCAAACCCGTTTGACCTAGGACGAATCCGACGATCGGCTGATTCAGGTTGTTCGTATCGATGGTACCTCCGGCTCCCAATGTGACCAGCGAGACGGAGCCATCCACTCCGGCCTTCCATCCTTCGCTTTCCCGGAACCGGTTGAGGGCCCCCTCATCCAGAAACGCCACCACGACGGTCTTGATCTCTCCGCCCAGTTGCAGTCCAAAGGAACCCTGCAAGGTGCTGTAGTAATCCACCGTCTTACCATCGATCCGGAGGGCGCCTTGTCCGTACTCTCCTCCAAAACCAGCTCCTCCCTTAATCACTGTCGGGAACACCAGCAGGCCTTTGCTGTGCTCAATAAAATCCTTGCCGCCTTTGACTTCTTTTTCGAATTTCACGAGGGCTTCATCTACGCCAACGTCAATTTCTTTAGCCGACGCGGCCAAGGTGGGACCGGAGAGCAAGATGCTGCTCACAAACATCGTCGTCACAACCGCGACTGCCACACCCATTCCAGCCCAACTACCGAATTGTCGCGTCATAAATCGTTCCTTTGGTTAAGAGCCGGCGATCACAGCACCACGAGGTTAGCAAGCTGACCACCCAGCGGAGAACTGGCAAATTTGACAGACAGTACTTACCCCTATGGCTCTAAACACTTCCCAAGACGTTTGCTAGCGTCGAAAGAACAATTAAAATATTTTTCCGCGGTGCTCCCGAAGAATCATGAAATCTCATGTTTCATGGGTCAAGTCACGCGTACCAACGCTTGCCATACAAAAGCGATTTTGTTAGAAAGAACATTGTTGGTGACAGTTGACCTTGGTACGAACAAATTGGTAATCGTTGGTTGACTCTAGTTCGTGCCGATCCCATAGTTTTTTGATGAAAGTGGCTACACTGTCCGGACTGTGACCGTGCCCATATAGGAGCGCGCGAGTCCGCGACTGATTGTGCCGACGAGGCTTAGCGTCAGGTTGATGTGCCCATTGTGAGGGCCCTCGACCCCGTATCCTTTAGCCCCGGAGACAGCCAAGAACACCCGTAAACAGGGACGTTCGAGGTTTGTCTTCGGGGCTTTTTTTTGGTCTTTTGCGATCTTTTAGAAAGGAAATGTCATGCCTTGCTACGTGAGTTCAAAAAGGGGGCGAAAGGTCGAACGGCAGGTGCGGCCCAACGATGACGATTTGCTATTCACTCGGGATGAGGCCCGCCTCAAACTTAAAGTCTCACTCACCACGTTGGACGGGTTAATTCGGGAAGGCAAACTCCAAGTCGTCCGGATCGGAAATAAACGAAAGTTTATCCGACCTGATGCAATTGCCGCCTATTTGAAATCGGTGCAGGCGTAATGCGGTAAGCCTCATCTGATGCGGAAGAAGGCCCAACCTCAGGAAGATCATAAGAAACTGCCTAAAGCAAAGAGGCCACTGACCACTGCGCAAAAGGAATTGATTCGATTGCTTGCGAAGGTTTCGATTGATGACCTAAACGCGGGAGAGGCGACGACGCGCAACAAAGCCGTCCACAACGACCAGTGATCAAAATTCTTATCCAATGGAGGCGTTCACATGCCGTGTCCATCATGTGACCGTGACGATGGCGTTATTGCCTTAGATGACAGTGTGTTCATTGGTGTCTGTCACGTGCATTGCAAGGCCTGGCCACTTACCGGACTTAACCTCTGTCCGAGCGTCAAACGTCTTTCATATCGAGAGCGCCAATATTTGAAATTTGGCTATCGCCTTATCCCTCTCCCGCAGGAGGCAGGCGTCCCATTACTGTTCACGCGGCCGCACGATTTTGCGCGTCAAGGCGTCACTCCAATGTACGACAACGCGGAAAGCTGGACGAACGCTAGGACCAACGGCCACCTTGAGACCCCCGTATTTGACCGTGTCTTCCCGGGCAGTGAATGGACGCGTCACCAGTCACCTCGGCCTCATAAGGTGCAACGTGCGTTACCCGTAGTCTTTGCTGGAAGGAATGTAGAGCAGCTTGAGCTGTTTTGATGACCGTATCCCGCACGCAGATTATCTTCACTCAATGAAGCGTAAATATTCTCATGACCGGTGACGTGATGGCATACATGATTGAGCAATCCCCGAAGGTCCGCAGGCTACCAGGCGACGGAGCGATGATCTGCTGCCCGGCTCATGACGACCGCACTCCTTCGTTGAGTGTTAGCCGTGGCGAGCGGGGAATTCTGCTGAACTGTTTCGCTGGGTGTCGGATGGAAGATGTCTGCGCAGCGTTCGGGGTCACAGTGAGGGACCTTTTTTATGACGCCACTCGCTTTCCGCACCGCCGCATTGGCCCGACGACTCCTCGGCCTTCAACTCTGCCAAGTCGGCGGCAGTTGTTTGATCTCTTAGACTATGCGGACGATCTGGCGATGCGAGCCGATGACGTCTGTCACCTCGCACGGGACATTTCCATTGAACAGTGGACGGAGTCTCAACTCGACACCGCGCTCGCATGCGTCGGGCAGGCATACGCCGATCAAGAACGAGCCAGGCTTATAGAGAACGTCGTCCATGGCTTCCGTCAACGGGCGATTCAACATATTTGACTGAGGGACTCATGCCATCTGATTTCGAGCTGCTCCAACTGGAAGCTCAGCGCCCATTACGAGGAGACCCGCCCAATGGCACGCTCGTGAGCCCACGACCCCGCTTGGACGCTAGTGACCATGATCTGCGCAAGATGACGGATCAAGCCTGGATTCACATCGTAGAGGCGAACCGGGCGAGGCCGTGGCTCTTTCGGTTTGGCGGGGTCCCAATGCGGGCTGACAAAGACGAGGATGGGCAGACCGTATTGCGTCAACTAACGCCTGAGCGTCTGCGGCATGAATCCGCACGCGCGACGGACTGGTATCGACCATCTACGAACGGTGACCTCAAATCGGCGAACCCTCCTCTCGCGGTGATGACCGATATGCTTGCCTGCCCTGACGTGCCTTTGCCGGTGTTGAAGTCAGTCACGCATGCGCCCAGCTTTACGGTTGATGGTCGACTTCTCGACAGGACCGGATACGACAAAGCGTCTGGTCTGTTCACGAATGTGATCGGGCTAGGTATGCCCCGGGTCCCACTTGAGCCGACCACGAATGATTGTGCGAGGGCGCGGACGCTGATCTGTGACGATCTCTTGGGGGACTTTCCGTTTGCATCAGAGAGTGACCGGGCACATGCCGTTGGGCTTCTGGTGCAACTGTATGCGCGCGATCTGATCGAGGGATACGTCCCGCTGCATTTGTTTGAAGCGCCGACCATTGGTAGTGGGAAAACACTCTGCGCTCAGGCGATTCTCTATTCGGCCTTGGGCCGTCCAGTGTCCCCGATTGTGGAGGCAGAGAACGATCACGAGTGGAGAAAACGCCTGAGCGCCTGCTTTCTGAATGGGCGGCCCGTCGTGTTTCTCGACAATCTGGCTCAACCCTTGGAATCCCCTTCCCTCGCGGCGGCCCTGACTTCGTCGCGGTGGTCGGATCGACTACTCGGACGAAATGAACTTATCGACGTCCCGGTGCGTTGTCATTGGGTCGCCACGGCAAACAACCCCGTGCTCTCCATGGAAATAGCCCGTCGCACGATTCGTATTCGGTTAGACCCGAAGGTCGAACGGCCTTGGCAGCGCAGCGGATTTCGTCATTCCGATCTCCAATCATGGGTGGCAGCGAATCGAGCGCAGCTCATTTGGAGCGCATGCGTTTTGATCCGCGCGTGGCTTGTGGCGAGACGCCCGGTTCCCTCCGATCTCAAACCAATGGCTTCGTATGAAGACTGGACTCGGGTAATCGGGGGCATCTTGGCGCAGGCGGACATTCCCGGCTTTTTGGGCAACGTCGATGAATTTTATAGTGCCGTGGATTACGAGGGGGCGTACTGGCGGGAATTGGTCGCCGAATGGTGGGACCAATATAAGTCAGCGACCGTCAGAACCGCTGATCTCATTTCCATCGCGGAGAACATTGATGGCTTTCCGTTGGGTCAGACCAAGGAGGAGCGGGGTCGTCGCACGGCCCTTGGTGTCCAGCTCGGGCAAAAGGCGGATTGCATCATCGGCGGCTATCGGATCGTACGAGCGGGAAGCGTTCGCAGAGCCAACCAATGGCAGCTTATCCCGTCCACGACCCAGATTCCCGATGCGTGCGGCGATACGGAGGTGGTCAAGTTGGATGAGGACGGTCGAGCATGACTGTGTGAACCTTGTGAACCTTTGTGAACGTTTTATAACCCCCGCAATAAAATTATGAATGGAAAGAAAGTATAGGGGGTGTGAAAAGGTTCATCAACGTTCACAACGTTCACACGTCCTTCTGGGGACTTCTCGTGTTGAGGTTGGGTCCTCAGAAAAGGGCGTTCGATTGAGCCGCTCAACAATCAAAGTCAGATTCTCTTTGTCCTTTAGTGGGTTAGTGCGAGCCAACAAAATCGGGGACCCGGTTTGGACGTGAGGAGAGGGTGATATGGGCCGCTTGAAAGGCAAGATTCCCCGTTCAATGAAAGACCATAGGACGCGGGCAGGCCGTACTTATGGAGAGGCCGTCAGGGGCATTCTGGAACGATATCCGCAGGCCAAGACGGCCCGCGTTCTCGTCAAGCAATACGGGCTCATTGCGTGCGAATTGGAGGCGCTCTCCATGCAGATCGAGGTGGCGCGGGAGAAGTTAAACCGACCGTTGGACCTGAGAAGACTCAAAAGGGAGCAGCGCGTTTTGAGAGGCCAGCTATTGGGCTTGGAGCGGTACCTTGCGGAGCTATCGAGTGGTGCACGTTCCGATGGTGGGCTCAGTGCCTTGATGACGCAGGGTCGCCTATGAATGACGAGGCCCTGGATAGTTTGGCGCAAATCTGGCCGCTGATCCAAACCGATCCGTGTTTGTTTGCAGATCGATTCCTCCCCTTCAATGAGAAAGGTGTGCGCTGGAAGTTCAATCGTTATCAGCGGCGCGTCATCGCCGCGATGTTTCGGCGTCACTTCTCCATCCGACTGTGGTCGGAGCCGAAGAAGAGCGGCAAGACGCTGGTCGCGGCGGTCCTCGGTCTCTGGTGGGCGATCATTACGCCTAACACGGAAATCATCGTGGCCGCGAACGACTTGGACCAGTCCGTCGGGCGAGTGTTCGCCACGATGGTCGCCCTCATCAAACGCAATGCGGGTCTGCTCAGTATTTGCACCATACGGGCAGAACAAATCATCTTCAAGAACGGCACGCTGGTTTCGGCCATTGCGAGCGATTATCGCGGCGCGGCGGGATCAAGGCATAGCCTCGTCTTGTTCGATGAGTTATGGGGCTATTCGCTGGAAAACTCACAAAGGCTGTTCGAGGAACTCACCCCCCCTCCGACAGAGCAGGACGCTTGGACTTTGATCGTCACATACGCGGGTTTTACGGGCGAGAGCCAGTTGCTTGAACGGTTCTACAAACAGGGGCTGCTGGGCGAACGGACCGATGAGGAGTTGGAAACTTATGAGTCCCCTGACCTCTTCATGTTTTGGTCGCACACGGCTCGGCAGCCATGGCAGACGCCGAAGTATTACGCGAGCCAAGAGGCTATCTTGCGGGAGAATACCTTCAAGCGACTGCACCGAAACGAATGGGTCACGAGCCAATCCACCTTCCTCACGCCGGAACTGTACGACCCTTGCGTTGACCCGGAGCACCGGCCGCTGTTGCCCTCGCGCAATGAGGACGAATATGTCGGGGTGGATATCGGACTCAAGAGCGACAATGGCGCGGTAGTCCGGGTGCGGCGTCGAGACGATCGGCTCATCCTCGCAGGGTATCGCCTCTGGAAGCCGTCCGGACAGGAACCACTGGACCTGGAATCCACTGTCGAAGCGTATCTGCGGGAAATCGCGAGCCAAGGAAACGTGCGTGCGGTCTTGGTTGATCCCTGGCAGGCCGCGCGAACCATCGCCACATTGAAAGCCGCTGGAATTCCCATCGAAGAATTTCCGCAGACCGTAGGGAACACGAGCCGCATGGGCTCAACGTTGTATGACCTGTTGAAAGGCCGCAATCTGAAACTGTTCGCAGATGAGGACCTGCGCCAGCAAGCCATGAACACGATTGCGATTGAGACGCCACGCGGGTTCCGAATCAGTAAAGAGAAAGCCTCACGAAAGATTGACGCCATTGTCGCGCTAAGCATGGCCTGTGTGGCGGCGTTGGATCGGCCAACCGCACATTTTGATGCCTACGACCCAACGCCGGACGTGGATGCGATCATCCCGACGATCGTGCGAGGGGACGCCGAGGACAAACAGGAAATCGATGCATCGATTGTGCGCAGGATGACCAACGGCGGATGGTTCGAGCGATGATCGGAAAACAATAGGAAAGGATGTTTACGCGATGACGATGCCACGTCTCAGCGCATTTACGAAAATGGTGAACGAAGACCATGACGCCGCGTTGCGTGGGCCAACCCCGCAGACGGCCGATGATCCCCGTCAGCGCATCTTGATGAAGCCGAGAGACGAGCAGGCCGGATTATTCGTCTTGCTCCTGCGGGTCGAGGATGGTTTGTCGCTTGCGAAGGGTCTCGTCCCTGGTGACGATGATGAACTGGTCATCAGCGTGTTGCGGTCGGTCGCCCAAGCGCGGAGCGATTTGTTTGTGGCCTTGCAGGGCACCGGCGAATGGAATTGGTGTGTTCAGAGGCGAACGAGGCAGGAAGCGATCAGGCTCCTAGGTCGTGACAAGGCGGACCTTGAGTTCGGCTCCGGGGTGGACGCGGAGCGGCCATTCTGATGAAACTCCTTTTCCTCAGTGCCGCGAAGCTACAGGCATCGGAGGAGCTGCGGGCCCCGCTCTTGACTGAGTGGGGCCTTGGCGGCCACGGCGAACGGTGGTGCCAACAAACGATTCGACAACCTGGCTCCCGAAATGGCACCGCGACCATGTGCTGCGAGTGGCAGCCTTCCCCCTCGCCTATCTGCCTCAGACGCTGCTAATGGAGAACCCCTGGATCGAGGATCGAGCCGAAGCGGAGGCGGTGTTAGGCCATGAGTTGTTCGTGCTGAACTATCGCGTCTTGTCGCAGGCTCTGATCGAAGAATTGCAGCGACTCCTGGTGCAGTGTGAAACAAGACAAAAGGAGGGCCCCCGTGACCAAGCCGAAGAAACCGACCAAGAAAAAGCCAACTCCGTCCCCACGCCGAAAGAAGCCCACCCCGACCACCACGGGTGAGCCGGAGTTTTTCCGCAAAATGATCGTGAAGTAACCAACGAACAGACGGCAGAAAGAAGGACATCCGATGAAGAGTCTCAGCGCAACCATGAAACAGTTTGTGCCCACGATTGTCTATGCGAGCGGACGAGGCGGAGAGGCGGAGCTCATGGCCACTACGTCCAGTCCCGATCGGGAAGGTGATCGTGTACTCCCGAGCGGGGCCGAGCTGGGGAATTTTCTGAAAAACCCCGTCCTGTTGTTTTCGCATCAAGCCCGAGAGTTGTTGCCCATCGGGGCCGTGACCTCATTGGAGCTGATGGCCACTGGCATCAAGGCCCGCTGGACGTGGCTGAAAGATGATCCGTTCGCCATGCGGTGCCAGAACGCCTGGGATCAAGGGATGCTGCGCGCGGCTAGTATTGGGTTTATTCCCAAAGAGATGACACCCAACGATTCCGGGGGCATGAACATCACCCGCTGGGAATTGCTCGAACTCAGTTTATGTGCGATTCCGGCGAACCCGCAAGCCACACGCACCTTGAAAGCGTTGGGTCTGCTAACTGAGACGGAGGCTATCCGGCTGCCGGATGAATCGGTGATCGAGATCGAGGGGCCGATGGATGTCGCCGCCGCGACCATTGCGCGTGTGGTGAGTGAGGCGATGGCGATCCGTGTGGCGGGTGCGTTGACGCCCATCTATGCCGGTGTCGAGATTGAGGGGTCGCCGAAGGCCGACGAGTGGGAGTTAGAGATCGAGACACCCGCATCCCTCGATGTCGAGCCGAAGGCCATTTGCGCGGCCGTGCGGACGAGCGTGGGAATGATAGTCAAAGAGGAAATCACGGCGGCCATGAACTATGCACGCGGCCGCGTCGACTAAGAGGAGGACCTACCGATGCTAGGAATACGGAGTGCACCATTGCAGGCGGTGGATGACGATCCGGAGGTGGTTGAGCAAAAGGCCGCGTTCGATGAGGCCATTGCGGAGTGCGCACGGCTTGAGGCCGACGAGTTCCGAATGAAACGTGCTTTGAACCCGTTGCATAACGTGTCGGATGAAGCGGTTGAGGAGGCTCGCAACCGTCTTAAGCCGCCCCATCCGGGAGTGACGATCGCCAGCTATTTCGTGCTCCCGGAGGCGGAACAGGCTCGGAAGAACGTCGGGAAGTTGCGGGCGGCCTATGCGGCCAGTCGGCAAGAGGCGATGCATCATCTGCACGCGCAGGCGTTGGACCTGTTGACCCCCCTGTTCAAGAAACTCGACGAGGCCATTGATCGGGCGCTGACCCTTCGGCAGGAAGTCGAAGAGATGCGTCACCTGCTGATGGACAAAGGGGCGGAGGAAGGCATGTTGCCGCCGGTGCCGAGTTGCCTCATTGACGAGGGGCTCCTCATCGCGCAATGGAGATCCGCCAAGGCCACGCTTGAGGCCCGCCGAGATGAAATGGAGCAATCGTTCTGACGACCCGGCGCGAGGTAACGTTGACAGGTGCGTGGGGCGTGCCTGACGAAGCGTGGCCGGTCTCGCGCCGGTTTCCTTCCTCCCGGCCACGCAGCCCCTACACTCTATGACGACGCGCAAAGATGACATCGTCAGTGTGGTGCTCGATGCGCTCGACCGGAATAGTGCCCTGCTGAATACGCGAACGCCGCTCAGCGGCCTACGACTGGATGTGAAGTTCAATCGGGAGGGACACCCCGTGAAAGTGATTCTCTGGGCGGAGGCGGAATACTTCGTGAGGCTCAACCCATGACGGAACGCCGACCCCTTCCAGCCCGTCGGCCACTGTTGACGCAGAAGGTCAAGATTGCAGGCCGCCGCACGCTCTATATTGCCGTGCATGATGTCGCAGAGCCCAGGGAGCTGTTTCTCCGGGTGTCCGGCCCCGATGTCACGCCCGAGCTGATCGCCTGCTATGACATCATCGCCCGATTGACCAGCTTGGCCTTGCAACATGGCGCCACGATCGCCGAAGTGGGACAGCTATTGCTCGGGACGAAGTTCGAGCCCGGCGGACCCCTAAGCGGACACAGTCGGATGAAATTCTGTACGAGTCCGACCGATGCGATCGCTCGCCATTTGCTGATTGAGCATGGGGGAAGGGATGATTTGGCGCATGCCGAAAAGGATGGCTCACGAGATGCGACGATGCAGCATGTTCGCGAGATGATCGATTGAGCAGCATTTCAGATTTCAGGCGAAAGGTGTGGGCGGATGGAAAATTGGACGTTCAATATACAGGACGAAAAGCGGCGGGCGACTCTTTTAGCTCCCACAACCTTTGACGAGATCGTCGGCCGGATCGAACGCGACAGCAAGATCCTGTGCTGCCATCGTCAAGGGTGTGATGACGCCAAGCCGGAGAGGTTCTCTCGACTTGTCTACATACTTCAAATTGATCCGGACCTCTTTGACGTTTTCTTTAACTCGTCGCATGGGTACCGCGGCGCCTACTATCTCTCACCCTACAGGGGACTAGAGGCGAATGCATTCTTCATGCAGGCTCTTACGCCTAAGCTCGTGTCGTGGAGCGTTGAAAATGATAAGGAGCCCGATCGCTCCTTCACAGAGGCATCGCTCACATCTCTCTCCGCGAAAGTCTGGCTTGCTGAGTGCGGCAAAGAGATAATCCGCGACTGTCCGGGATGTCCTGGGGAATGGAGTGACGGTAGAGTCGAGGGGCCTATTGATATTTACAATGACCGATGGGAGTCAGCGGTCCTGGCGTCTAGCTTAGGGAAGTGGGGTCGCACTGCCCCTAAGCACACCAAACTTCGAGTGTGCGGGGGCTTCTTAAAGAAGCGTCATGATGAGCGTCACGATGAGTTCATTCCGGGTCCGAAGCGTCGTCGGGCGAATGATATTTTTGAATGCGGGTGGTCATAATGGCGGATAGCGGATGGAATTCCTTGGGAGCTTCTACTGTGCGCCCAGCTTCCATTCCCGCGCCAGGCGCTGCGCTTCGGCGATTTGAGCAGGGGTCATCATTTTCGCAACTGCATCACGAAGTGGAGCGGCGTTTGGAATGCCATCGGCAGCGGCCAGGTTGTACCATTTATGCGCGTGAAGGTAATCTTGAAGAACCCCTTCACCCCGCTCATACATCAATCCTAGCTTCAACATAGCGAGTCTATCTCCGTTAGCGACCGCTAACTCAAACCACTTTCTCGCTTGCTTGAAATCCTGCGTCACGCCTTCGCCCTTGTGATAGAGGACGCCCAAGTTCGCTTGTGCTTCGGCGTGGCCTTGGGATGCGGCCATCTCATACCAACGGTGCGCCTCCTTGTGGTCTTGTGGCACGCCGTTACCGAAGTCGTACAGGAGACCCATGTTGTACTGCGCATTCCTATTGCCTTGCTCGGCGAGCGGTCGATACTCCTTGATAGCAGTTTGATAGTCTCCACGACTGAAAGCCTCATAGCCTTCTTGAAATCCCGCCGAAGCAGGCACTACATACATGGTGACAGCAGTAAACGCGAGCGCGATACGAATGAGAAGCATGACGTTCATCGCTGGCTCTCTTGTCGGCGCTCTTGGAGACGCTGTTTGAAATCTTGCTCGACAGACACGGGGCGCTTAATCACTCCCGTGGCTAAATAGAATCTTCCGGACGTGGCCTTGCAATACTCGAAGAAATCTTCCCCCAATAAGATCGTCTCTGTTGCTAGCAGTCCCGGCTTCCCAACCAGCGTCAGGATTTTCTGATTTCGCCGATTGGGATTCAAAAGCCACGGGGCTGGTGTCTGCGAGCCGACTTCCATGCTGACAATAAAATATTCCACCGGTTGGTCCACGAGTGTCCCGTTACTGACTCGCGTTAATTCAGTTAGGCGTGCGCGGCCCTTGTCCTCGTCTATCTCAAACCGGTGAATAAACTGACCCTTGCCACCAGGATCGTCCCTGACGTAATGACCATCTTCGTACTCCGCGCGATTTGTTTCTATGGCGACCACGGTGTATGCGCTGCTGGTCACTGGGAAGAAGCAGACCGATACCAATAATAAAACGACAAACAGCGGCATGGTGACATCATCTAGGCTGTACCCGGCCGCTCGCAGGTCGTTCGACACAGGGATCGAATGGTCCTTCTCTTTGATACTCACGAACAGCCATGCCCAGGCTATGACATAGACGAAACCGGCAATCCAAACTGTCATATGGGTCACGCCTCCTGCATTGTTGCCTTCACGACATTCACTGCGCGTTGGTCGCGATGCTCTGAATGGTTCCTTCAAGCCCACTAACAATTCGTCGTGATCTGATTTCGTCACTGTCGGCTCGTACATCCGCTGAGGTCGGCACGGGCGACTGGTACGTCGGCGGCGTGTACGGATGAAAGATTGGAGCTATTCCCATTAGCGCCGCACGGGCCGCTATGGTCTCCTGCCTGTCGACGTAGAGGCGTTGCTCTGGGGGGAGTGTGGACAACCAATAGGCGCGTTCCGCCTGACGCGCTTCGTCCTTGGCCTGCATCCGGCGCTCCGACGCCACAATCGATTCAGATATGCCGAGCGTCAGCGGAAACGCGATGACCCGGAGCGTTACTTCGCCCACGTGCTCCATGGGAGTGTTGTGCGGATTCAGTGGGGCGCAGGAAACGAGGGTCAGTGTCACCAAACACAGGCAGAGCGTTAACTTGCACATGGGGCGGTCTCCTTCTCGGAAACAATCAGTCCGCATACGACTAGATGGGACTTCTCATCGGACTTTCCACGCCTCCTCGCGTGCGTTACTCCGTTTGGCAACCGGTGCCATTTAGATACCATTATTTCCATACGTAGAATATTAGCCGATAGTCGTACCACGACCGGATGATGGCCGCCCACGGGTATGCCCGGCAGGTCAATGACCGGGACATGGAACGGTGGGTGAAGGAGATTCGGTTTCGCGCGGAGCGTGGCATGGGCGTGCTGCTCAAAGAGACGGAGCAGACGAATCAACGGCGAAGTAAGAGTGCAGGTCGTCCCAAGAAAGTATCGTCAGGTAACGACTCTTTTTCTCCTAAATCTCTCAAGCAGTTAGGAATCACCAAGGATCAGTCGTCTCAATATCAGCAGCTCGCGGCGATCCCGGAACCCGAATTCGAGCGGCGGATCGAGAATATGAAACGTGATCCTCGCGGGGCGACGACCGCGAAAATGCTCAAGCCGGTGCCGAAGCAAGGTGTCCGGGAGCCGGACCGGATCAAGCGCGAGGATATTTGGACGGATACCTTTGTCTGGCTGGGCGAGGTCAAACGGTGCGCGTCGATTGAGGTCCTGCGGAAGGTGAAGCCGACCGGTGCCATGACCCTTTAGGATCACTGGTAGTAAGTAGGTCCAGGCGATTGCCACGCCCTTATTGATAGATAATAATGGACTCATGAAGGAACTCGGCGTGCGCCTAGCAACTATCAGACATCAACATGGAATGACCCAGGAGGTCCTGGCGAAGAAGGCCTGCCTATCGCCGGGCTACATCGCACGGTTGGAAATTGGGATGCACGACCCGAGTGTTAGCACGCTGCTCAAGCTGGCGAAGGCCATGAAGGTCCGACCCGCTGAGTTGCTCCCGTGAGTTTGACCAGATCATCTGCCGGAGGCATTTCTAATCTAGTGTCACCGCTGCGAATAGCCATCGATTCGAACGCCGTCGATCACATGCTCGACAATCCTGAACTGTTGGAAACGATTCGGATGGCCGCCCAACGCTTGAACTTCATCTTCATTGGCAATCACGTCATCTTAGATCAATTGACAGCGACCCCAAATGAAGATCGTCGGATCAAACTACTAGCTATCTACAACTCCCTCCCGAAAGAGGACGTTCTTACACGCGGTGCTTACTACGGAATCAGCAGATATGGACAGGCAAAGTATGCAGACGATAGCAATACTGGAATGTCTCTCAGCCAAGTGAAAACTTCGGGCAAAGGTGGTGCGCACGACGCTCTAATTGCGATGACGGCTTCCGGAGAGGCCGACGTCCTTATCACAGACGACTCAAAGTTAGCCAAGAAAATGAGGAGGAATGGGGCGGCGTGCGTCATACTAACCTTTCAGAGTTTATTTGTTTTCTACGAGAGCAGGACAGCACTGGTGAATAACTGGATACCAGCAGTTGAGTCGACTGAAAGGAGAATGCGCACATGAATTGCGCTTTATATGCTAGATACTCGTCAGAGAATCAACGGGAAGCCTCAATCGACGATCAGTTCCGAAACTGTGAGCAATATGCGGCACGCCAAGGCTGGGCTATCACGCATCGCTATGCCGATAAGGCCCTCTCCGGGTCCACGCACGAACGACCCCGCTATCAGCAAATGTTGAAGGACGCCCAGGCCAAGCTGTTCGATGTTCTCTTAGTGGATGACTTCTCTCGTCTGTCGAGGGATCAAATCGAAACAGAGCACGCCCGTCGGCGCTTTATCCATTGGGGTGTACGCCTCATTGGGGTCACGGACGGCATCGATACGGCGGCGAAAGGTCATAAGATGCTCTCCGGGTTCAGAAGCATCGTGAACGAATTTTATCTTGATGACCTCCGGGAGAAGACTACGCGGGGCATGATCGGGCAAGCTTTGAAAGGTTTTCATTGCGGCGGGCGCGCATACGGCTACAAGCTGGTGCGGGAGCTCGACTCGACGCAAACAGATCCGTATGGCCAACCTGATCAGACTGGGACACGGCTTGAAATCCTCCCTGAGCAAGCGCAATGGGTGGTCTGGATTTTTGAACGGTATGCGGACGGCTGGTCCCCGTTGAAGATTGTTGAGGAGCTGAACAGGCAGCAGATACCGCCACCAGGAGCGGCATATCGACGACGGTCAAGTCGCCGGCCTTCATGGTGCGCCAGTGCATTACATGGCGATTTTCAGCAAGGGACCGGGCTTCTCAATAATCCGCTCTATATGGGCCAACGGATTTGGTATCGGTCGCGTTATGAAAAAGACCCCGATACGAAACGTGTGAAGCGGATTGCTCGAGACCGTAGCGAATGGATCGTAACGCCACTTCCTGAGCTGCGCATTGTCTCGGACAGACTCTGGGAACAGGTTAAGGCGCGGCAACAGCAGGTCCGAGAGCAACACCTTCATATCCAGTCCGGTCAGACGAAAACCCATGCAGGCCGGGGGCCGAAATATCTGTTCTCCGGGCTCCTGCTCTGCGGGCAATGCGGCAGCAAGTTCGTGATTGCCGATCCCATGAGGTACGCCTGTAGCGGTTGGCTTTATCGCGGGCAGTCTGTGTGCGCGAAGACGATCAAAGTCTCTC
>Ga0207651_10000261_pt1 | contig 22505 bp, 16 predicted proteins | sample KBSM23metaG_FD_184328 | JGI IMG/M metagenome (GOLD analysis project Ga0207651, IMG submission 184328) | Miscanthus rhizosphere microbial communities from Kellogg Biological Station, Michigan, USA - KBS M2-3 metaG (SPAdes) (version 2) | ecosystem: Host-associated > Plants > Roots > Rhizosphere >... | reverse complement strand
GCCTCCGGCGCTGGTCGGTCGTGATGACCTCTACGGTCTCCGTACGTCTAGCCATATTCACAGTCCTACTCCTATCCTCAAAGATAAGCGATAGACCGTGTCTGGTCATTCAGGGGGCCGGCTCAGCCGGCGCCTTCTTGGCGACCGCCTTCTTCGCTGGTGCAGCCTTTTTGGCCGGTGCTTTTTTTGCTGCTGCCATTGCAAGTCCCCATCGCGCTTGGTGCGTCTAATGCCAAAAAATGGAAGCTACGTCGCACGCAGCCGCGTCATGAACTCTACTGCGATGCACTCTTGTGAACAACGAACGGACTGGATGTCCCGCAACGGCTTTTTGGAAGAACGAGTGCTTCCTGATATCTCGCGGTGGCGTTGGCCCAGGTCAAAGGCGGACAGCCGTCATCGAGTGTTCAACTTCCGCTTTGCAGCGAGAGCCGTCGCTTGCTTTAGCGAGCTGGAACGCGGCTTCGCCGGCATACCGGCCCTCAGCCGGTAACGGCCGCGCCAGCAAGCTCGGAACTGCTGTCTCGTGCGGGGGCGGCTGAGCGCTGCCCCTGCGCGCGCATAGGGGTTGCTCGACAGTAGCAGCAGAGCAAAATGCTCCTATGGAGACCGAAAAGTTCGAAGCGATAGGCCCTCGTGGTGAGGCCTGCATCATCTTGATGCAGCGCCGCTCCATGCCAAGTGGGCAAACGATTGAGATGTACACCCTCGCCACAGGCGACAGGCTTCAGCCTACCGACGTTCCGGGTCAGTACATCACCACGACTGGCAATCGGACATTTCGACTTCGAAGTCCGAAGTAGCGCAAGCGGCGGAGTCGCAGCCTTACGCCGAGGTCCGCACGTCAAAAAGCCCTAACCGCCTTACAGCGGTCTGGTAACCGGCGAGTTCGGCCGTTCGCCAACGACGCCCTGGCATCGGCGACCGGTGGCCGCTCCGCTTTGACTCTGGAGACGTTCTCCTATCCCTCGTCGGGCACGTACTCCAGTAGGTCCCCGATCTGGCAGTCGAAATAAGAGCAGAGGATGTTCAACGCATCGGCCTCGTACCGCTCGACCGTCTCCTGATAGAGACGTGTGACCGTACCTTCGCAATGCGAAGGTTGCACCGAAAGGCCGCAACCCCTTGTCATTTCAGGATTCGTTGTCCTGACAACGACTTGGCGAAGCCGGCGTGTGACTGACACTGCCGTGACCCCTTTCCCAGGCGTAATCCGCCGCGCTGATTCCACCGCTTGGTGGTTCGCCCTTCGAGCCCCTCAAGACCTCCTGCACCGCTTCGATGGCGGCCCGTGGGCGGCACGCTGTTCCCTCAAGACACGCGACCTGCGCGAGGCCAACACCAAGGCCCGAATGGGCGCAACTTCGACACGACGGCCACCGGCCAGCAGATCAAGTGCCTGACACCATGCTGGAGCGGCATAAGCCGATGCCAGACCCGCAACAACGCACACTGTCGAGCAACGGATACTGATGATTCGCCCTCATTCGAGATCGGGGCGTCATCATTCAATCGATCAGAAATCTGTCATGCCATTCCCATTCCCCGAGCAACTGATTCATTACAGCCCCAGCGGCCCGACGCACATTCGCGGCTGATCAGGCTGCTCGACGACCACGGGGCGCACTACCGGCGCGTCTCGCCCCGAGGCGGGGCGTTCGGAGGAAGTGGCGCTGGCGCGCGGCACTGAGGTCGCCCAGGGCGCAAACGCCTTGTTTTCGGCACGACGATCAAGCGTTTGTCAGCCGCGCTTGTGCAGCGTATTGCCGCTGCCGACATCTCATCAAACATCCACTCGATCTTCATCAGGAGCTCCGTCGTTCGTGTCCGGCCCCGGCCGGTTCGCGAAGCCCGGTCTCCGCGTGAAGAGTCGTACCTTTTGAGAACGAAAAGAAATGACAATGCCTGTCTTTAGCAGGGTATACGAAGGCAAATGGAACCGTGAGGCTCTGGATTACCTGGCGCTGCTGGACCAGTGGCATGTGGTCGCCCGCTCGGAGGATGTCGCCGGCGATGCGCCGGTGGCTGCCAGGCTGCTGGGCGAAAAGCTCGTCCTATGGCGATCCGAGAACGGCCAGGTCCAGGCCTGGAAGGATTTTTGCGCCCACCGCGGCGCACCCTTGTCACTGGGCAAGGTGAAGAACTGCCGGATCGTGTGCCCATACCATGGGTGGCATTTCGACGGCAGTGGCCAGTGCGTGCACGTGCCTGCTCATCCCGACCAGAAGCCACCGGCGCGCAGCGTCGTTCAGGGCTATCGAGCGACCGAGCGCTACGGCTTCGTCTGGGTCTCGCTGGGTGACCCGGTGGCCGACATTCCACGACTGCCGCACTGGGACGATGCCGAATTCCGCAAGGTCAAGGCCGGCCCCTATGCCTACGACGCGAACGCGTTGCGCTGCCTCGACAACTTCATGGACGCATCGCATTTCCCGCACGTCCATCCCGGCGTGAACGGGAGCGCCGACGCGCCAGACACGACCATCAATTACCAGGTCATCGAGGCGGACAACGAACTGCGCACCACCGAATTCACGGTCGTGCAGCCGTACGCCGATGCGCGCGGCATTCCGCTGACGGTGCGCTATCACTATTACTGCCTGTCGCCGACGGTGGCCTATTCGGACAAGCAGACGGGGCCGCAGGAACACTGGTTCACCTGGTGCGCGATGACGCCGGTGGACGTCGACAAGGCGATCTTCTGGCTCGTCATGAGTTTCAACTACGGCAAGGACATTCCGGAGCAGCGGATTCTCGAGCGGCAGGCGATGGTATTCGGCGAGCAGGATCGCTGGATCGTCGAGTCGCAGCGACCGTTCAGCATGCCGCTGGACGTCCAGGACGAAATGCATGTGGCGAGCGACCGTCTGGGCGTCGCCTACCGACGCTGGATCAAGTCGCTCGGCGAAGCACGGCGAGATCGTTCACTCCGCGCCATCGCGCCGGCAACGGCCGAATGAAAGGGGTACAAGACATGTTCAACCCGTCAATCGACGCCGGCACGCACGAGCAAGCGCTGGAGTTCATTGGCAGCCGCGAGTCGAATGCGCGCACCTATGCACGCACCTTCGATCGTGTCCTGCAACGAGGCCTGCTGGCCAAGGTGTGGGATGTCGACGGCCGCGAATACATCGACTTCCTGGCATGTGCAGGCGCCTTGCCGTTGGGCCACAACCATCCCGCCGTGATGCGCGACGTCGAGGCGTTCATGCGCTCCGGGCACATCCAGCAGGGCCTCGACATTCCGACTGTGGCCAAGCATGAGTTCATGCAGCAATTGCTGCGGGCCTTGCCAGCCGATTTCGCTCGCCACGCGCGCATCCAATTCTGCGGACCGACAGGCTCGGACGCGGTCGAGGCTGCCATCAAGCTGTTCAAGACCGCGACTGGCCGACGCAGCGTCTTCGCATTCCACGGCGCATATCACGGCATGACGCTGGGCTCCCTGTCACTCATGGGCAACCTGGGGCCCAAGGCTGCCATCACGGGGCTCGCACCGGAGACGCACTTTTTCGCGTATCCGCACAGTGCGCGCTGCCCGTTCGGCATCGGCGGGGTGGAAGGGGAGGATGTGTCGCTCAACTACCTCGACAACGTCCTGTCCGACCCTGAGAGCGGCATCACCAAGCCGGCGATGATCATCCTCGAGGCGGTGCAGGGCGAGGGCGGCTGCATCCCCGCGTCGCCGCGCTGGTTGCGTCGACTCCGCGCCATCGCCGACCACTACGAGATCCCGCTGGTGGTCGACGAGGTGCAGACCGGCTTCGGTCGCACCGGCGCGATGTTCGCGCATGAGGAATCGGGCATCGTGCCCGATGCAGTGATCCTGTCGAAGGCGCTGGGTGGCGGATTTCCGCTGGCGCTGGTGGCCTATCACGAACGCTTCGACAAATGGAACCCGGGCGCCCATACCGGCACGTTCCGGGGCAACCAGATCGCGCTCGTGGCCGGCGCCGCCACGATCAGGCACCTGATCGAGCAGCAGTTGCCTGCGCAGGCCATCGTCAAGGGCCAGCGCCTGCAAGCCGGCCTGCGCAAGCTGGCATCCCGGCATGGTTGCCTGGGCGAGATTCGCGGGCGGGGGCTCATGGTGGGTGTCGAGATCGTCGATCCGCCGTCGGCTGCCTCGGGTACTGCGCCTGGTCGTCTCGACGGCGACCTTGCACGTGCCATAAAGCGCGAGTGCTTCTCCCGCGGATTGATTCTTGAGACGGGGGGGCGCCATGGCGCGGTGATGCGATTCCTGCCGCCACTCGTTGTCACCGAGCAGGAGATCGACGCGGCGCTCCACATCCTCGACCAGGCGATCGCCGCCGCTTGCGCACGACTCGAGGCCCTCGCGCTCGAAGCGAGCGCCTAAGGGCCACCCATGACAACGAATCGCTTTCCATTGCATGACGTGATCGGCATCGGCTTCGGCCCTGCCAACATCGCGCTCGCCATTGCGGCCGAGGAACTCCATCCCGAACTGGACTTCCATTTCATCGAACGCAATGCGAGCGCCGGCTGGCAGGAGGAAATGCTGCTGCCGGAGTCCGACATCCAAAACCACCCGCTGCGCGACCTGGTGACGCCCCGCAATCCGCGCAGCCGCTACACATTCGTCAATTTTCTCTTCGAGCAGGGGCGCTTGTTCGAGCACCTGAACCTGCCCCTGGCCCATCCGCTGCGAGTCGAGTACCGTCAGTACGTCGTGTGGGCTGCGCAACATTTCGCGCAACGCACGCGCTACGGCCACGCCGTCAGGGCAGTGGTTCCGCAGATTGAAGGTGGCCGCATCGCATCTTGGCGTGTCGACTGCGACGATGGCCACAGCGCGCAGGGCCGCGCGCTGGTGGTCGCGCCGGGCCGCACACCGCGCATTCCGCGGCCGTTCAGCGGCATCGACGATGCGCGCATCGTTCATCTGACTCGGTTCCTGAGCGCGTTCCAATCGGTCAAGGAACGGGTGGCGTCGCCGCGCATCGCGGTGGTGGGGGGAAGCCAGTCGGCGGTCGAACTGCTGCTGCACATCGCAGGCAACCTGCCGCAGGGCGAAGTCATCGGAATCAATCGCAATTTCGGCTTCCGGCAGAAGGACACGAGTCCGTTTTCGGACGAGGTCTATTTCCCCGAGTTCGTCGACACATTCTTCCATGCCTCGCCGGCCCAGAAGCGGAGACTGCGTTCCGAACTTGCATCGACGAACTACTCATCGGCGGATCGGGACGTGCTCGACGCCCTGTACGTGCAGATGTACCGCAATCGGATCTTGCGCAAGGAGGGCCTGTCGGTCCGGCATCTGACATCCGTGACGGACGTGCGTTGCGACGCGCAAGGCGTGCATCTGGCCTTGACGCAAGAGCTGAACGGCTGCAGCGAGATCGTGCCGTTCGACCTGGTCGTGCTGGCCACCGGATTCAGGGACTTGGGCGATTCCGCCAATGACGAGCCCTACCCTGAACTGATGGCCGGACTTGCCGAATATCTGGACCTGGTAGACGGGGCGCTCGAAGTCGATCTTGACTACCGTGTGCGCCTGCGCAGGCCGGCACAGGGAGAACACGCGCCGGTATTCCTCAACGGACTGTGCGAGGCGACGCACGGAATGGGCGATGCCGGCTCGTTCAGCCTGCTGTCGCTGCGTTCGGCGGCGATTGTCGACTCGCTGGCCGAAGCCCTGGGTACTTTCACGGGAGGGCAGGATATCGCCGCCCTCGTCGCAGACGCGCACCCCCAACCCGTTGAATGAAGCCCATGTTCCACTACGCGCAGTACCGCTCCTCCGACGTGGACTTGATTCGACGTTTCGTCGCCCGCTTTCCACTGGCTTTGGTCACATCGATGCGTGAAGGCACATGGCAATGCTCGCACGTGCCGTTGTTCTTCGACGAGGAGCGACTGGAGTTGTTCGGCCATGTCGATGCCCGCAACGACCAGTTCGCCGTGTCGGCGCCGTTTTCCGCGCAACTCGTCTTTGCCGGGCCCGACGCCTATATTCCGCCTGAGGGTTATGCGACCCGTCAGTTGCCCACCTGGAACTACCTGGCGGTGCATGCGACGGGACTGGTCTCGGTGATCGAGGACGCGACGCTCAATTTCGCGATCCTGCGCCGCAGCGCCATGCGCCTGGCGTCCGCGCCGAGCGAGTTCCGGGTCGAGGAAGATGATCCGCGTGTACGCCAGTGGATCGGCGGCATCCGTGGACTGCGTATCCCGCTCGACGGCATCGAGGGCCGCTTCAAGTTGTCTCAGGACAAGAAGCCGTGCGACGTCGTGGCCGCCGCGAAACATTTTTCTCGCGTGGCGATCGAGCGTTCGTCCGCGGAACTGCTGCTGGGCTTCGCGGGAGTGCCCCTTGGCGAGGAAAGCCAGTCATGTTGAGCGATCTGAAGCGCGACTTCTCGATCTCGGCCGCGGTCGCAGGCCTCATCGCGCTGATCGCGACGTACAGCGGCCCGGTGCTGATCGTCGTACAGGCTGCCCAGGCGGGGCATCTGTCGCGCGACGTGCTGTCGACGTGGATCTGGGCGCTCTCGCTGGGCGCAGCGGCTCTCGGGCTTTGGCTCAGCCTGCGCCGGCGAATCCCCGTCGTCGGAGCGTGGTCGACGCCTGGCGTCGCGCTGCTGATCACGGCGCTGGCCCAATACCGGTTCAGTGACGTGATCGGCTGCTACCTCTGCCTATCCGTGGCGATCACCTTGCTTGCCTGGTCCGGACTTTTCACGCGCCTGATCCGGCAGCTGCCGACGAGCCTGTTGTCGGCCATGATTGCCGGCGTCCTTTTCCAGTTCTGCACGCGGATATTCCAATCGATGCAGGGTGCGCCGGCGCTGGTCGCGCCGGTGGTGCTCGTCTACCTCGCCGGGCGGCGGTTGTTTCCGCGCTATGCCGTGGCCGTCGCACTGCTGGTGGCGCTGGCCGAGGCGCTGTTCAATGTGCGGATCGGAAACGCTGACGCCACGCTCGCAGTCGTGCGGCCGGTGATGACGCTGCCGACGCTGTCCGCACCTTCGTTGCTGGGCCTCGGAGTTCCCTTGCTGCTTCTCGCGCTCACGCAGTACGCAACGGGCGTCACGATCCTCACGAACGCCGGCTACGAGGTCGCTGCACGTGAAGTCGTCGGCGTGAGCGGCCTGGTTTCCATCCCCTTGGCGCTGTTCGGCTCGTCGGGCATCAATCCGGCTGCCATCGTGGGCGCCTTGTGCGCGAGTCCGGAATGCCACCCTGACCCGCGGCGCCGATATGTGGCGGGCGTTGTGTGCGGCATTGGCTATCTGTGCATCGGCGTCTTCGGCGCGTCCGTCGTGGCGATGTTCGCGCTGCTTCCGCCGGGGCTCGTCGCGACGCTGGCGGGCCTCGCGGTACTGGGTACGCTGATGTCGAGTCTGGCATCCTCGCTGACCGAGGAGCGGACCCGAGAGGCCGCCCTCTTCACGTTCGTCGTCACGGTGTCGGGCATGTCATTTTTTGGGCTTGGCTCGGCGTTGTGGGGGCTGCTGGTGGGCCTTGTGTTCACGCGCATCCTCGCATGGCGCGGCACGGCATCCCGTTCGGAGCCGGTCGCCGCCTCCGCGGTTTCCGGAGCAACGAAATGAGCACCGGAATTCGTCCGCCCAGCACGATGCCGCTCGAGCAGATCCTGCCCGACGAGCCGCTGCTGATGATGGGCGCCGGGCCGGTGCCGATCCCGCACAGGGTAGCGGCCGCAAACTCCGTAGTCATCAATCATCTCGGCGACACGATGAACAAGGTCATCGAGCAGGTCAAGGAGATGGGGCGGTACGTGTTCCAGACGACGTCTTCGCACGTGCTGGGCGTCGGTGGCCCCGGATCGGCGGCCATGGAGATGGCAATCGCCAACCTTGTGCATCCAGGCGACCGGGTGCTGTGCATCGCCAATGGCTATTTCAGCAGACGCATGGCTGAAATGGTGACTCGCCTGCGTGCTGAGGCGATTCTGTTGGAAGCCGAGGACGGCCGTGGAGTCAGTGTGGAGCAGGTCCGGACCGCCCTGCGCCAGGAGCGCTTCGACGCGATCACGCTGGTTCAGGGCGAGACGTCCAACACGGTGTGCAACTGGAGTCTTCCCGAAATCGGACGGTTGGGACGCAAGCATGGTTGCCTTGTGATCGTCGATGCTGTCTGCACGCTCAGTACGATGCCGCTCGACATGGATGACTGGCAGGTCGATGCCGTCATCACCGGCGGCCAGAAGGGCCTGTCCTCCATTCCCGGCGTGTCGTTGCTGGCGTTCTCGGAGAACGCCTGGAAGAACAAGATCATGCGGCGCACGGAGACGCCGTTTCACTGGTGCCTGGATGCCCTGCTGGCGGACAGATTCTGGAACCAGCGTTCGTACCACTACACCGCGCCAGTGTCTGGCATTCTTGCGTTGCACGAGGCGCTGCGTCTCGTGTGCCATGAGACATTGCCGAAGCGCTTCCACAGACATCTGCAGTGCTCGCGGGCGCTGCAGGGCGGCATCGAGGCGATGGGCATGTCATTGCTCGTGCCGCCTGCCCATCGCCTGAATTCAGTCATCGGCATTGTCGTGCCCGAAGGCGTGTCCGCCGATCTGGTGCGGGCAACCATGTCGCGCAACCATCGCGTCGAGATCTCGGGGGCGTTCGGGTTGAACATACTCCGGATCGGACAAATGGGCGAGCAGAGCCGCGCGCATCACTTGTTCCGGACGCTGCACGCGCTCGGCACGAGCATGCGGGCCGCGGGCGCGGCGCTCGATTTGCCGGCAGGGATGGCCGAGCTTGAGCGTGCCTTGTCGGTGATGCACACCGCGCAACAGCCGAATCTTCAGACCAGCTGACTGGGAAATCCCCAGGCATTGGCAAAGGCCAGTACAGGACAACCGGCTCATTGCAAATACCGTACACCGTTGGGTATCCAGGCGTCATGAATTGATCATGAATTCGTTGCTCCTAGGTAGAGACGCAGAAGTCAGCGTCGCCAAGAATGCCGCGCGCACCCAGTCGATCTGGATCAGATGGGAAGTCGAATTCCGGATGCGACCCGCGACAGAACAGAGGAGGATTCATTGAGTTACCGCGTATGCGTTCTGGGATTCACCGCCTTCGAATGCGCGACCTTCGAGTCGTTCTTCCAGCTTGCGGCGCGTAGGACTCCGTCCTATCAGTACGTCGTGGACATTGCTCAGGCAGACATCGTGGTTGCCGACGCGGAACAGCCGGCTTCACTCGACGCGGTGGCGCGCGCCGGAAAGATGTCTCGAACCATCACCGTCGGCTCCACTCCTGTTCCCGGATCGGCCGCCAGGAGTCCCCGCCCCATCAACATGATGGCGCTGCTGCGCATGCTCGATGATCTGACGCGAGACGCGTCGCTGAGAACACCGGCACAAGTCGAGGAGATGCCGGCCGCCCTCGCGGGGACGTCGATCGGCGCTCGACACAGGACGCCTTCTACTCAAGCATTCGCAAAGAATCCACACCTCCGGCACCTGCCAGCGGCACCCGCGGCGACGGTGATGCGCGCGACGGCCCACAAAGCGACAGGCCCGATGTCGATCGAGCTGGCCGACTCGAAGGCCGCACATGTCCTGGTTGTCGATGACAGTGACATCGCGCTTCGCTTTATGCAGGTGCGTCTGAATCGCCTGGGATTCCACGTGTCGCTTGCGACCAGTGGCGACCAGGCGCTGCGCATGCTCGAGACGCGGCGCTTCGCCTTCGTCTTCCTCGACGTCTTGATGGCCGGCATGGACGGGTTCGAAACCTGCAGGTGCATCAAACGCAAGGACTATCCGGACCGCGCCGAGCCGCCCCGCGTGATCATGTTGACGAGCAAGGGAAGCCTGATCGACAAGATGCGTGGAACGATCGCGCGCTGCGACGGCTACTTGGTCAAACCGCTGAACGAACTGGATCTGATCAAGATGATCAATGAACTCGATCCCGGCTTCATGGAGCGGTTCTATTGCGCCTAGTTCAAGAGCCCCTGCCCGCAACGGGCGTACCAATTCGAATTCAAGAAAGACGAAACTGATGAAAAAGATACTGGTTGTCGATGACGCTGCGGTAGACCTGAAGAACCTGGCGAAGATCGTCTCCGGGAGCGGCGCTGCGGTACTGACGGCGTCGTCGGGCGCCGAAGCGCTGCTGAAGGCGCGCGAGCAGCAACCCTCGCTTGTCCTGCTGGACGTGAACATGCCTGGGCTCGACGGCTTCTCCACGGCGCGCCAACTCGCTGGAGATCCGCTGACCAAGGACATTCCCGTGGTCTTCGTGACGGGCAAGAATCAGAAGGCCGATCGTGTCTTCGCCCAGATGCTCGGCGCCAAGGGCTATGTGACGAAGCCCTACTGCGCGGAAGACATCCTGGCCCACCTCTGATACTGGCCGGGACGCCATCCATGATGAACTCCGCAGCGAATGCGGTGCGAGATTCCGTCGACATTGCGCAATCCGAAGGCGAGGCCGAGTTGGTGCCGGCCCAGGGAATCCAGTGCGGCGACCTCAACCTGGCTTTTCCATACGCGTGGGCGCAGGCAATCGTCGATGACTTTCATCTGACGCATGTTCCAAACGCACCCGCATGGTTGGCGGGCGCGGCGAACGTCGAAGGCGAGATTCTGCCGGTGTTCGACCTGGCGCGATGGGCAGCTGCTGGAGCACCGGGCGTTTCATTCTCCGGAACCGGCGCCGACAGGGCGCGCCTGTTGGTCGGAGGTCAGGGAGCCAATCGAGCGGCGATTGTCTTTACCGGCTCGGCGCGCATGGTTGGCTATGCGCCGAAAAGGCAGGAAGCCGTGGATCTGGCTGCGGCGCCGACGCAATTGCGCGGCGTCGTACTCGCCAAGTGCGAGACGACCCCATCGCATTGGGTGCTGGACGCAAGACGGCTCCTCGACAAACTGGCCGACGAACTCCTGCCATAGCCGTCTTGACGGGACCCGTGCCGCGCCGCCAGTTGAGGCGCATGCCTTGCGACTACTCAGGAATCTTCGGATTCTCAAACCAATTCTCTCTCTCGCCGCCCATCGCCATGAACTTGACAATCCGACTGAAACTGCTGCTCTCCTTTGGCCTGCTGCTGACTTTGCTCCTGGTGCTCGGCACCATCGATTTCGTGTCGATGCGGGAGCTGCGCGCCGCGGTGAACAAGACACAGAGCAAGGAGGGCTATCTCGAGCGAGCGCAGGCCGACCTGTTCCGGTGCCGAATCCTTGGGTTGACCATTTCTCTTGAGCCTGCGCGCACCGCCATGCTTCTGCCTGAGTCGGATGCCGCACTTGAGTCGGCCAAGAAGAACCTCGCGCTGTTCGGCCAGCTCGACGGACTCTCGCCCGAGGAGTTCTCGGGGTACAAGAAGTTGGCCGACCTCACCGTGACCTACCAGCGGGCGCGCACCGCGTGGTCGACCTTGCTGACTGCGGGCAAGATCGAGGAGTCCGAAGTGGTTCGCCTGCAGCAGACCACTCCCGCCGGCGCTGCCGTTGTGAAGGGCTTCAAGGAGCTGGTCGATCTGACGACGCGCGAGGACTTGCTGCGGGCCGCGACCCAGAACAAGGCGATCGAGACGGCGCAGCACTTGGCGCTCGGCATCTGCGCACTCGCGCTTCTGGTCGGCGGGATCGCGTCGATGCTGGTGCTGCGCTCGCTCACGAACCCGATCAAACGGTTGCTCGCTGTCCTGGGTCAACTCAACCAAGGCGACTACACCGCGCGCGTCAAGCTGGGAACGCTGGACGAACTCGGCAACGTCGGCCGAGCGCTCGATCGCTTGCTCGACGAGCGTCTCGAAGCGATCGCGACGCAGGCTGAGGAGAACGAACGCCTGAACGACTCCATCATCGGACTGCTGCAGACCGTGGTTCAGTTGTCCAACAAGGATCTCACCGCCCGCGCGCCAGTCACTGAGGACGTGGTCGGCACAGTCTCGTCGTCGATCAATCAACTCAGCCACGAGACCGGACGGGCGTTGGGCGAGGTGCGGGAAATTGCCAACAGCGTGCGTCAGACCTCGGAGCACGTGGCATCGCAGTCGACACAGGTCGATGCGACGGCGCGCGCGGAACGCCAGGCGCTCAAGGAAATGTCCGACAGGCTCGCCCAGACCATCGTGCAACTGGGCGAAGTGGCCGTGCTGTCACAGAGCTCCAACGAGGCCGCCACCCAGGCTGCAGCCGCCAACGAGGTGGCGATGTCCACGGTGGATGCCACCGTGCGCGGAATGGACGCGCTGCGCGAATCGATCTCGGAGATGGACAAGCGCTTCAAACGACTGGGCGAACGCTCACAGGAGATCTCCGCCGTCGTGGGCATGATCGGCGCGATTTCCGAGCGCACGCACGTGCTGGCCATGAACGCGTCCATGCAGGCCGCGACGGCAGGCGAAGCAGGACGAGGTTTTGCTGTCGTTGCCGCCGAGGTGCAGCGCCTGTCCGAAAACGCACGGCAGGCCACCGGCCAGATCTCGCAGCTGGTGCACAACATCCAGAGCGAAACGAGTGACACCGTCTTCACGATGAATCGCCTGATCGACCTGGTGGTCAAGCAATCCGAGCGTGCGCAGGACGCTGGAACACACATGGAGCGGACTCGCGAGACGACTTCGGCGCTCGTTGTTCTGGTAAAGCAGATCGCGACGTTCTCGCAACAGCAGGGCGCGTTCGCGCAACAGCTGCGTTGGTCGGTGGATCAGCTCAACCAGGGAGCGGCATCGACGTCAGAAGCCATTGCGCTGCAGAGCCGATCGACGTCGAAGCTCCTGACCTCCGCGCGAAGGCTGACCGAGACGGTCGAACAGTTCAAGCTTGCGGCGCCTGCTTCGATTGCCGGCTGATCGCATGCGGTCGCTGCCATTGCAAACGGAGGGGCACACTTGCGCACCGAAGAATTGCTGAGCCTCCTGCGGGAGGAGATCGACAGTTGCGGCCCCGAAATCGACGAGGTGTTGGTCGCATGGCTCGGAGACGCAGCGGGCTCGCTTGAGCATGCGCGTGAGCTTTCCGCTCACTTGCAGCGCATGTCCCATGCCTGCGAGGTGATTGGTCTGGGCGGGATCTCGAATCTCCTCGGATGGATCGGTGAGACGGGGCAGATGCTGGCCGAACAGGTGCACGTCGCGCGTGATCCCGGCGAGGTCGCGCTCGGTGCCTGGTTGATCTGGCTGACGGGATGGCACCAAGCACTCTCCCGCTTCTTCGAGTGCAACACGGAGGACGACGCAATATCTGCCGTCGTCGACTTCGTCTCACGGTCCCCCGTTTCGCTGCGGCTGACGGACCTTCGGCACCTGGCCGACGCCCTGCGGAGCGGGCCGAGTCTTCCTGCGGAGATGCTTGAAGAGGCGACGCCTGACGACAGCGAGATGGAAGACGAGGCCTCGCTGGACCTTCCTGATGACATCGACGTCGGTCTTCTCGAGATGTTTCTCCAGGAGTCCCCGACCCAGCTGGAGTTCCTTGCTGCAGTCGTCCAGGCGCAAATCGACGGGCATGCGAGTTCGGCAGACCTGGATGAAGCGCAGCGCATCGCGCACACCTTCAAAGGTAGCGGAAACATCATCGGGATTCGCGGCGTCGGCCGATTGGCCCACCATATCGAAGACGTCCTGGCCCTTGCAGCGACCGCTCCGGCCAAGCCCACCGCCTCGATGTGGCGCGACGTCCTGCAAGCCGTGGCTTGCCTGGATCAGATGGTGTACGCCCTGAAGGGCGATGAACAGGCGCCGGGCGATGTGCGTCGTTGGATGCTGCGCATGCACGAATGGTCGTGCGCGCTCCGTTCGAGCGATCCTGCGTCGGGCGACGCGGCAATCCGGGTGGAGAACTCTGCCCGCGGCCGCAGTGCTGTTGCCGAGCCGCAGGAGTCGACCTCCGCAGAAGGGGGCGAGCCGTCGAAGGCGCGCCTGCCATCAGTGCCCAGCGGCAACGGACCGCCTGGTGAATCGAATCGGCCGCCGGCAAGTGATGCTGAACCTGGCGCGGTATTGCGCGCTGAAGTCGGGGCCGTGGAGCGCTTGGTGCGGCGCGCCGGGCAGGCGATGGTGCAGCACGGGCGCATGAACGAGCACCTTCGCGTCATCGAACTTCAACTCAAGCAACTCATGGCGAGCAACGAACGCCTGCTCAAGCACTTGCGAAACCTCGAGATCGCGGTCGATCGTCAGGCCGTCTCCCTGCGCGAGAAGGCGGACGAGGCAGATGCCCTGCTCGACCCGCTGGAGATGGACCGCTACAACGAGCTGCACGCGCTGACGCGCTTCGCCGCAGAGATGGGGGCCGACGAGCTGGATCACGCCCGCGGCGCCTGCCAGGAGATCAATCACGCGTCCGCGATCCTGCGAAAGCACGGCATCGACCTGCGCGAGCAGCACCGTGAGATGAATGCCTTGCGCCTTGTGCCAGTGCGCAACGTCGTGGCACGGCTGCGGCGCAACGTGTCGCAAGCCGCCGCGGCCACGCGCAAGCAAGCCCGGCTTGTCGTCGATGACAACCAGGTCAAGCTCGATTCGGTGATGCTCGAGCGCCTGACCGAGCCGCTGCTGCATCTGCTGCGAAACGCGGTTGATCACGGCATCGAAGCACCAGCCGATCGCGAGTTGCTCGGCAAGCCCGTCAGCGGAGAAGTCCGTGTTGCCTTCCAGCGGATCGGAGGTCACGTCCGCGTCGAGGTACAGGATGATGGGGCCGGCCTGGACCGCGGCGCTATCCACGCGCGTGCCGCGGCGCTCGGTCTCCTGGACGACCAGGTGGAGGCGACGGCCGATGACCTGTCTCGATTGATCCTGCTGCCAGGCTTTTCCACCCGCAGCGAGGTGACGGAGATCTCTGGCCGAGGCGTGGGACTGGATGTGGTCGCCCAGCGTGTCCGGGCCATGAAGGGCACACTGGCCATCCAGACTCAACCGCTGATGGGTACCACGTTCGTGCTCACCATACCGTCTGGCAGCGGCATTGAACATGCCTTGGTGGTCGAAGTCGCGCAGGTGCAATACGCCTTGCCGAGCGCGAGCGTGGCGCTGGCGCTGGCAGCGGTCGACGGAGGCGTGGACGGTCGCGAGTTCGTGCACGGCCAACAGCGCTTGAAGCGCGTGTGGCTCGGGACTTGGCTGGGCCTGCCCGAGCCACAGGATCTGGATGTCGTGCGGCGTCCCCATGTGCTTGCCCACGTTGATGGCGAGGAGGTTGCGCTTGCCGTCGACCGCATCGTTGACTCCCGCGAACTGATTTTGCAAGATATCGGCGGCTTCCTGCGGCGCGTGCCGGGCCTCGGCGGCGGCGTGCTGCGACCCGACGGGCGCGTGATATTCACACTGGATCTTGAATCGCTGGCCGCAACCGGTACGTCACAGCGGCGCCGGGAAGGCCAGCTCGCGTTCCCCCAGAACGAGAGCCCGCCGCGCAAGCATGTCCTGGTCGTCGACGATGCGATATCCGTTCGCAAGTCATTGCAGCAGCTTGTCCAGGATGCCGGCTTCGACGTCTCAGTGGCGCGCGACGGGCAAGACGCGTGGGAGATGCTGTCGCGGCGGCACACGGACATCGTGCTGACCGATCTCGAGATGCCAACGCTCAACGGTCTGGAGCTGGCCAAGCGGGTTCGTGGTTCCTCCGAACTCGCGAACATGCCCATCATGATGATCACGTCGCGGAGTTCCGACAAGCACCGCCGCCTCGCCGCAGAGGCGGGTGTCGATGTGTTTCTCACCAAGCCGCATTCGGACGAGCGCCTGCTGACCGAAATGCGGCGTCTGCTGAGCTGATATGGGCCCTGGCGGATCAATGACAGCGAATGACTGAATTTCAATCCAACTGGAGAACCATGATGAAGATCGAAATTGCCGATATTCGCGATGTCGACGTCGCCGCCGGGTTGTTCGATCAATACCGCGTGTTCTACGGCAAGGCCTCGGATCCGGAGGGCGCGAAGCACTTTCTTTCCGAACGCCTGATCCAGCAGCAGTCCGTGGTTCTATTGGCGCGCGACGACTCCGGCGCCGCGGTCGGATTCGTGCAGTTGTATCCCACCTACTCGTCGGTCTCGATGGGCAAGAAGCTCATCCTGAACGACTTGTTCGTTGCGCCATCGGCGCGCAGGTCCGGCGTCGGCGCGGCCCTGCTGGAAGAAGCCAAGCGGGTGGCGAAGCGGTGTGGCGCGCTGGCGCTGACCCTCTCCACGGCGGTCGACAACCGCACGGCCCAGCATCTCTACAAATCCAATGGTTGGGAATTGGATGCCGACTACCTCAATTTCGACTATTCCCTCTGAGACGCGATAAGGTCATAGAACGCTCCATCGCTGCACGACGAGACCATTGCACGTCCACTGTCGCACTTCCGAGCCTGCGGCGGTGTGGAAGTTGTAGTCGTCCAGGCAGATGTTGCTGTTGCGGTTGACGATATTGACGTGGCCGCCACCCACGTCGACGAGGCGCCACTGCTGCACGGCCAGCCCGTTGCATGTCCATTGCTGGATGGTCGACCCGTCGGCCGTGGCCCAGTTGGTGTCATCCAGGCAAAGACCGCTGTTGGCGTTGACGATGGTGACGTAGCCATCCGTCGCGGGGGTGACGGTCCACTTTTGCGTCGCGAGGCCGTTGCATGGCCATTGCACGACTGCCGAACCCGGCTTGGTGGACCAGTTGTAGTCATCGAGACACAGGCCGCTGTTGGCGTTCTGCAGCGCGCGGCCCGTCTGTGCCGCCGGGGCGATGACGCCGTAGCCGGCGGCGACGAGGTTCGCCTGGACGGCGTTCTCTGTGGCGTCGGACGGATACCCCGACGTCATCGCGCCCTCGTAGAACGTGCCTTGAGACCCATGACTGTTGTCGCCGCCGATGCCCAGCAGGATCGCGCCCTCCTTGCTCATGGGTGAGTAGCCGCCGTTCACGCGCACGCCGTCATAGAAGGTCGACAACGAGCCGGACTGCGCATTGCCGCCGCGGATGGCCCAGTGGTTCGGTTCCCCTTTGACGATGGCCGTGATGAACCGATGCGTGATGGTCGGGTCGTTGGCGTTGAAGTGCGGGGCGCTGCCCGAGAACACGCCGTTCTCCTGGTCCGACATGATCCACGGGCCCGGCCCCGAGCCGCTGCCCCATCCGGTGGCACGCCCGAAATACAGCGTTTCCATGTGGCCGTTGCCGGTATCGGTCGTGCTCGTCTCGGCATTGCCGTAGTCGAAGCAGCAGCCCCCGTTGAAGTGCGTGCCGTCGAGCGCGGCGTACATGCCTTCGGGTTGATCCGCCATCGCGATGCCGTTGGTGGTGTTGTTGCGATAGCCGCTCCCTGGCGCGATGTAGACGCCGTACACCTTCTGGCCCGACAGCGTGACTGCGGCCGAGGTCGCGATCGCCAGGTTGTCGTAGCCGCCCGCGGCAGGCCCGGAGAATCCGCCCGGAGGCGCCTGCCTGAGGTGATTGTTGCGCCCGGATTGATCGTAGATGATCGTGATCACGCAGGTCGTGCCGATGCAGAACGCGTCTTGCGAGGCCGAATTCGCGATCCCGCTGGCTAGCGCCGGGATGTCGCGCGTCGCGTTGTCCGATTGGCGCCGCACTTGGTACAGCGGCCCGGTATACCCCGAGCGCAGGATGCGCGTGGTGCTGTGCGCTGCGACGCAGGGCGTCCCGCCGGCTGCATAGAGGTCGCAGGGGCCTTGGGAAGCGGCATGCGCCGAACCGGTGGTGGCCACAAGCATGATCCCCACGGCGGCCGCGAGCCGTACAGCCTTCCGACCCTGCCGGGCGGCCCTGCGCAGCAGCTGGACCGAGCTGCCTCGTTGCATCGAATCGTCGATCCCACGTTCCATCGTTGTCTCCTGCCGTTGATTGGTTGGCCTCGGCGCGCGCCACAGCACTGATGGCCGAGCACTCGAGCTGTGAGGTGGGTGCCCGAGATGCAGCGCCGTCCAGCCCAACCCGATCGCCTGCGCTGCAGGAACGGATCCGGTGCTCTGCGACGTCGCTCCTCCAGGACGCAGGCTGAATTTAGGCTGCACCTGGCCAGGCATCCAATCAATTAATGACCCGGTGTGATACCTATATGGGTATACGGGTAATCGCCGAGGGAGCGGGTCGAATCACGGCCACTCGACGGGCCGCAGCGCGGGAGGAAATGCGAAAATGCGGTCGGCCCCCTGAAGACGGGCCCGGGCGAGATCGTTCGCCGGGCAGCCGGCCACACGGTCTTCGAGCGCAGCACAAAGCTTGTCGCGACGAAGCGTCGCCGGTTTCAGCCCAGCGCGATGCGCAGCGCGCTGGCATGGCGGCTGGGCAGGCGCTCAGGCATGTCGATCTCCAGCGCCTGGGCACCCTGGCGGAACTGCAGCGGCCCGGCACCCAGCAGCTCGACGCGTCGCACCTGGCGCGGATCGAACGGGTTACCGCTGCGAAGCGCGGCAATTCTCACGCTGCCCCTGGGTTCACCCAAGGTGAGTGCGTACAGCGCATCGCTGCGGGTCGTGAAGCGGATGTCCTGCGGCGTGAAGACGGCGTCCTCCTTGAAGGCGCCGCCGGCGGCTTCGGTCGGGCCTTCACCGTGAATCTTCCATGGCCGCGAGCCATGGATCGCCTCGGCGTTGACCTTCATCCATGCGGCCATCTCCGTCAGCAACTGGTCCGATTCGGGGGGCAGCGTGCCGTCCGCGTGCAACACCACGTTGAGCAGCAGGTTGCCGTTCTTGCTGACGATGTCGCACAGCAGGGCCAGCACCTGTGCGGGCGTCTTGTAGCGGTCGTTCTCGGAGAAGAACCAGTCACCGTTGGACGTGTCGGTCTGCCACGGATAAGGGTTGATGTCCTGCATCACGCCGCGCTCGACGTCCTGCACACCGACCTCGCGGATGAACTCCCCCGATCCCAGCGCCTTGTGGTTGTAGACCGCCTGCAACTGACCGTGGCGACGCACCGAGGTGTTGAACAGATGCGCCACGACGGACCGCCCAACCTCCCCGAACGGGATGCCGCCGTCGGAATAGAGCAGGTCCGGCTGGTGGCTGTCGATCAGGTCGACGATGCGGCGATACCAGATCTCGTGGAATGTCGGGTCGGTCGTGTACCAATCGCCGCCGCGGTTGAGGTACGGCGTGTTGTGCGGTTCGTGATAGAGGTCGAAGGTCTCAGGACGGGCTCCGTCGTAGGCCACGCCGAGCTTGGGCCAGAACTGGTCGCACTGGTGGCTGGGCCACCACCAGTTGTGGCTGGCGCCCAGATGTTCCGACACTCCGAAGCGCAGGCCTCGCTTGCGCGCCGCCCGGCTCCAGTCGCCGACCACGTCGCGCATCGGCCCCAGCCGAGTGGCGTTCCAGCGGTGGTGCCTGGAGTTCCAGAGGTCGAAGTTGTCGTGGTGCACGCCCATCGACACGAAGTACTTTGCGCCGGCGGCGACGTAGCGGTCCATCAGCGCTTCGGGCTCGAAGCGCTCGGCCTTCCAGAGCTTGATGACGTCCTTGTAGCCGAGCTCCGACGGGTGGCCGTAGGTCTTCAGGTGATGTTCGTAGTGGGGATGGCCGGGCACGTACATGAATCGGGCATACCAGTCGCCCTGCCTTGCCACGGCCTGCGGACCCCAGTGTGCCCAGATCCCGAGCTTCGCGTCGCGGAACCAGGTCGGAACCGAGTACGTGCGCAGGGAATCGACCGCGGCGGTGAATGGCGCTCCAGACTCCGCTGGTGGCTTGAACGCCGGCGCCGGGCCGTCACAGTCCTGGGCTCGTGCGACCCGAGCAAGGCTCAGGCCGGCGGCCGCCAGCAGGGGAGTGGTCAGGAAGGAGCGTTTGCTGAGGTCTGACATGGGGTTTGGGCGCAGCCATGGCTGCCACTCTGATGTGACGATAAATCAGGAAGCATGATAGTTCGACCATCGAATGAATGTTGATTCGGGAAACACCTCGCCCTGCTTCGCCGTTGTCGAAGGGCACATTTGCGATCGGCAGAGCCCGCGTCTTGCGGCGTCCCTCAGGAAGAGCAGAAAGCCGCTTCGCTCCGGAAGTGCGCGCCGGCGTGGCAGAGGCGCGGGCGGAGAACTGCGCAGGCGAGACCGCACATTAATCAATCGCACCCGCAAAGCGCCCCAGATCGCACGAGACTTCAAAAGCGATAGCTCACGGCCAACAAGGCCGAGTTCCACGACTTGCGTGTCACCATCGGGCTCGCCGCCACATCGGCGTCGAGGAAGCTGCGCCGGTAGTAGGCGTCGGCGTACCACTTCCCCGCAATGTGCAGCTCCGCGAACATGCCGAGGTAGGGGTTGAGGGCGCCGCCAGGGCGAAACGGTTGCACGCCGCTGGCGCCAGACGTCCCGAAGTAGTAGCGCGTGTAGCCGGAGTCCTCGTACTCGACGCCGACCTCGGGATAGAGATTCAGGCGTCCGAGCGGCAGTTCCGCCAGGTATCGCGCCTGCAGCAGGTTGCCGTGGGACTTTCTGAAGTCGTGCATCGAGCGCAGCTCGAACGCACCGACCGGCGTGATCTGCAGCGTCCCGAGTCCGATCGGCACCGAGCTGCTGCGCCGTTGCTCGCCCGGCGGGGTGTAGCCGTCCTCGCGATATTGGCCGATGACCTCGAGCGCACCGTAGCCCAGCGGGAACGCCTTGACCCCGAAGGCGTCGATGCGCGCGAAGAACGGGCCCGCCTCGCCGTTGATGAACGGGATCGGATCGAACCCGGACTTCGCGCCACGGGTATGCGGCTGCGTGTAGGCGGCGCCGATGCCGGCGTCGCCGGTGAACCAGCTGTCAGCCGCGCGGGCGGCGGTGGTGCAGGCCAGCAGGATCGTCGCTGCGGCAACCGGCAGGCGAATGCCGTTACGGAAATGAGTTGTCTTCATGAAGTTCGGGATCGTGGAAGTGGCCGGCCGGGTGATTCCAGGCCGGATGGGGTCACGCGGAATGCAGCTCCGCGCGAAGGCCGTCAGGCGAACGGCCGCGTCGCGCCAGCCTGCTGTCGAACAGCAGCTCATAGAGCACCGGCACGAGTCCCAGGGTCACCAGCGTGCCCAGGGCCAGGCCGCCGATGATCGTGATGGCCATGCCGGACCACAGCGGTCCGGCGAACAGCAGCAGCGGTACCAGCCCGGTGACGCAGGTCAGCTTGGTCATCACGATGGGACGCAGGCGCTGCACGGCCGCCGAGACGACGGCTTCGCGCGGCGTGCGCCCGTCCCGGAGCTCGGCTTCGATGCGCTCCAGCAGGAGCACGGCGTTGTTGACGATGATGCCTGCCAGCGACAGCAGGCCGAAGTTCGCCATGAAGCCCAGCGGCTCGCCAGACAGCTTGAGCGCGGGCGCGACGCCGATGAGCGCGAACGGGATGATGGCGACGATGAGCGCCAGCTTGCGGAACGAGCCGAACTGCCAGACGAACAGCACGAGCATGGCGACCACCGCATGGGGCAGGTATTGGCCGAGCGCGACGTTTGCCTCGGCCGATTCCTCGATCTCGCCGCCGATCTCGATCCGGTAGCCCGGTGGGAGCGCCAGCTTCGCCACCGCGGGCGCGAGGCGCTCGACGACCTGCTGCACGGTGTCCCGCTCGCTGCGGCCTTGGACGCTCAGCGTGCGCGCCAGGTCGCGCCGCCGTATGACCGACGGCTCGGAACCGATCGCGATGTCCGCGACCGCGGACAATGGCACCGGCGAGCCGCCGCTCACGGAATAGACCAGCGTGTCGGCAATGTCGTCGGCGTTCTGCCGCTCGCGCTCGGTGCCGCGCACAACGATGGGCACGAGCGTATCGCCATCGCGGAGAACCGACACGTCGATGCCCGTGAAACGCGCGCCCAGCGATGTCGCGACGTCCTCACTCGTGATGCCGAGACGGCGCGCCTTGCGCTGGTCCACCTGTACGCCGATGCGAGGCACCCGGGCGCCCCAGTCATCGTGCACGTCCGACACGCCCGGCTGCTCTCGCAGCAGTCCGGCCAGCTTGCCGCCCACGTCCTTCAGCGTCTGCTCGTCGGGGCCCGAGACACGGTAGACGACCGCGCCCGAGTCGCTGGCACCGAGTGAGAAGCGCTTCACGTCTGCACGCACGTCAGGGTGCACCTTGCCGAGGTACTGCCTCGTGCGTTCGATCACGGGATCGAGTGCGTCCTTCGACGAGACACCCACCGTGAAGTAGCCGATGTGCGGCGCCGGCAGCGGCGGGTTCAGGCTGAGGATGATGCGAGGGCCCCCGTCCGCGACGTAGCCGATGCTGGTCGTCACGTCCGGATTCGCTTGGCGGTCGGCCAGCCAACGGCTGATCTGCTGCACCTTGGCAAGGGTCGCGCGTGAATCACTGCCAGGCTGGAGCTCGAGGGCGATCTGGAACTGAGGACGATCCGACTTCGGCAGGAAGCCATCGGGCACCGTCGACAACATCAGCAGCGCGCCCGCGAGCAGCCCGCTCATCGCGGAGAGGAACATCAGCTTGTGATCCAGCACCCACGCGATGCCGCGCCGGTAGACGGCATAGAACCGCGCCTCGGCCGGCGCATCGTGTGCCGCATGCGCCTCACCGAGGAAGTGGTAGCACAGCAGCGGCGTGACGGTCAGGCAGGCG
>Ga0207651_10000258_pt1 | contig 22795 bp, 21 predicted proteins | sample KBSM23metaG_FD_184328 | JGI IMG/M metagenome (GOLD analysis project Ga0207651, IMG submission 184328) | Miscanthus rhizosphere microbial communities from Kellogg Biological Station, Michigan, USA - KBS M2-3 metaG (SPAdes) (version 2) | ecosystem: Host-associated > Plants > Roots > Rhizosphere >... | reverse complement strand
CGGAAGCGCCCCTGCTTGCCCTTGAGCATGTCGGACAGCGACTTGAGCGGACGCTTGTTGGCGCCGGTGATGGTGCGGCCGCGGCGGCCGTTGTCGAACAGCGCGTCGACCGCCTCCTGAAGCATGCGCTTCTCGTTGCGGACGATAATGTCCGGCGCGCGCAGCTCCATCAGGCGCTTGAGGCGGTTGTTACGGTTGATCACGCGGCGGTAGAGGTCGTTGAGATCCGACGTCGCGAAGCGGCCTCCGTCCAGCGGAACCAGCGGGCGAAGCTCCGGCGGAATGACCGGAACGACGTCCAGGATCATCCACTCGGGGCGGTTGCCGGACTCGAGGAAGCTTTCGACGACCTTGAGGCGCTTGATGATCTTCTTGGGCTTCAGCTCCGATTTCGTCTCGGCGAGCTCCTGAAGCAGAGCTTCCTTCTCGCCCGCGAGATCGAGGTCGATCAGCATCTGCTTCACCGCCTCGGCGCCGATTCCGGCCGAGAAGGCGTCCTCGCCATATTCGTCCTGCGCAGAGAGGAGCTCGTCCTCGGTCAGCAGCTGATACTTTTCGAGCGCTGTGAGACCCGGCTCGATCACGACATAGGATTCAAAGTAGAGAATCCGCTCGAGCTGCTTCAGCTGCATGTCGAGAAGCAGGCCGATGCGGCTCGGGAGCGACTTCAGGAACCAGATGTGAGCGACCGGAGCAGCCAGCTCGATATGGCCCATGCGCTCGCGCCGGACCTTCGAGACGGTGACTTCGACGCCGCACTTTTCGCAGACGATTCCCTTGTACTTCATGCGCTTGTACTTGCCGCACAAGCATTCGTAGTCCTTGATCGGACCGAAGATGCGCGCGCAGAACAAGCCGTCACGCTCGGGCTTGAACGTGCGGTAGTTGATGGTTTCCGGCTTCTTGATTTCGCCGAACGACCAGCTGCGGATCTTGTCTGGTGACGCGATGCCGATCTTGATCTCGTCAAAGGTCTCGGGCTTGGCGATCGGGTTCGCGAAGTTCGTCAGTTCGTTCATTTGCTAAGCTCCTGACCCCTCCCGCGCGCGGGAGGGGCTGGGTTGTTCCTTGATTATTCGGCGGCGATGGCGGTCGGGGCGTCGCCGTCTTCGTCGACGATGCTGTCGAGTTCGACGTTGAGGCCGAGCGAGCGCATTTCCTTGACGAGCACGTTGAAGCTCTCGGGAATGCCCGCCTCGAACGTGTCGTCACCCTTGACGATCGCCTCGTAGACCTTGGTTCGGCCGATCACGTCATCCGACTTGACCGTCAGCATCTCCTGAAGCGTGTAGGCTGCGCCATAAGCCTGCAGCGCCCACACCTCCATTTCGCCGAAGCGCTGTCCACCGAACTGTGCCTTGCCGCCGAGCGGTTGCTGCGTGACGAGGCTGTACGGGCCGATCGAGCGCGCGTGGATCTTGTCGTCCACGAGGTGGTGAAGCTTCAGCATGTAGATGTAGCCCACCGTAACCTGGCGATCGAAGGGTTCGCCCGTGCGGCCGTCATACAGCGTGACCTGGCCTGACGTGGCGAGTCCAGCCTTCTCCAGCATCTCGCTAACGTCGGGCTCGCGGGCGCCATCGAACACCGGTGTGCCCATCGGAACGCCGGCGGTGAGGTTGGAGGCAAGCTCCATCAACGCGTCGTCGTCGCGCCCGTCGATGTCCTTGGCATAGCCGTCGCCATAGACGTCCTTCAGCTTCGCGCGGATCGCCTTCACGTCCTTGCCTGCAACGTCCTTGCCGCGCTCGTGCATTCCTTCCAGCATGTCCTGGATCTGGCGCCCGAGGCCGCGCGAAGCCCAGCCGAGGTGCGTTTCGAAGATCTGCCCCACGTTCATGCGGCTCGGCACGCCCAGCGGGTTGAGCACGATGTCGGCATGAGTCCCGTCCTCGAGGAACGGCATGTCCTCGATCGGCAGGATGCGGCTGATGACGCCCTTGTTGCCGTGACGGCCGGCCATCTTGTCGCCCGGCTGAAGCTTGCGCTTCACGGCGACGAAGACCTTGACCATCTTCAGCACGCCCGGAGGCAGTTCGTCGCCGCGCTCCAGCTTCTCGACGCGATCCTCAAAGCGGCGGTTGATCACGTTCGCCGCCTCGTCGTACTGCGCCTTCAGGGCTTCGATGTCCGCCTGGCGCTTATCGTCCTTGACGGCGATCTTCCACCAGTCGTGGCGGTCGGCGCTCTCGAGCGTGGCCTCATCGAGGGTCGAGCCCTTCTTGATCGTCTTCGGAGCGGCGGTCGCAACCTGCTTCAGCAGCATTTCCTTGAGACGCGAGAAGGTTGCGCGATTGAGAATGGCGCGCTCGTCGTCGGCGTCCTTCTTCAGACGCTCCTTCTCTTCGGTCTGGATCGCGCGCGTGCGGTCATCGATGTCGATGCCGTGGCGGTTGAAGACACGAACTTCGACGACCGTTCCGGAAACGCCGGGCGGCAGGCGAAGTGACGTGTCACGAACGTCCGAAGCCTTTTCACCGAAGATCGCCCGCAGAAGCTTTTCCTCCGGGGTCATCGGGCTTTCGCCCTTCGGCGTGATCTTGCCGACCAGGATATCGCCCGGCTCGACCTCGGCACCGATGTAGACGATGCCCGCCTCATCGAGGTTGCGGAGCGCTTCCTCGCCGACGTTCGGGATGTCGCGGGTGATGTCTTCCGGCCCGAGCTTGGTGTCGCGAGCCATGACCTCGAATTCTTCGATGTGGATCGAGGTGAAGACGTCGTCCTTCACGATCCGCTCGGAGATCAGGATCGAGTCCTCATAATTGTAGCCGTTCCACGGCATGAACGCGACGAGCACGTTCCGGCCGAGCGCCAGCTCACCATATTCGGTCGAAGGACCGTCGGCGATGATCTCGCCCGCCTCGACGGGGTCATTGACCTTCACCAAGGGGCGCTGGTTGATGCAGGTATTCTGGTTCGAGCGCTGGAACTTCATCAGCGTGTAGATGTCGACGCCCGATTCACCCGGCTTCAGCTCGCCGGTTACGCGCACCACGATGCGGGTCGCGTCGACCTGGTCGACTACGCCCGAACGGCGAGCGGCGATGGCGGCGCCGGAATCCCGGGCGACGGTCTCTTCCATGCCGGTGCCGACCAGCGGCGCTTCTGCCTTGATCAGCGGCACTGCCTGGCGCTGCATGTTCGAACCCATGAGCGCGCGGTTGGCGTCGTCGTTCTCGAGGAACGGAATGAGCGAGGCCGCAACGGAAACCAGCTGCTTCGGCGAAACGTCCATCAGCGTGATCTGCTCGCGCGGGGCGATCAGGAATTCACCGTTCCGGCGAGCCGAGATGATCTCCTCGCCGAAGGTGCCGTCCTTGTTGATCTCGGCGTTGGCCTGAGCGATCGTGTGCTTCGCCTCTTCCATCGCCGACAGATAGACGACGTCCGTCGTCACCTTGCCGTCCACGACCTTTCGGTAGGGGGTCTCGATGAAGCCATACTTGTTCACGCGGCTGAAGCTCGCGAGCGAGTTGATCAGGCCGATGTTCGGACCTTCCGGAGTCTCGATCGGGCAGATCCGGCCGTAGTGCGTCGGGTGAACGTCGCGGACCTCGAAGCCGGCGCGTTCGCGGGTGAGACCGCCCGGGCCCAACGCCGATACGCGGCGCTTGTGGGTGACCTCCGACAGCGGATTGGTCTGGTCCATGAACTGCGACAGCTGCGACGAGCCGAAGAACTCGCGCACGGCGGCGACCGCCGGCTTCGCATTGATGAGGTCGTTCGGCATGACGGTCGACACGTCGACGCTGCTCATGCGTTCCTTGACCGCGCGCTCCATGCGCAGCAGCCCGACGCGATACTGGTTCTCGAGCAACTCGCCGACCGACCGGACGCGCCGGTTGGCGAGATTGTCGATATCGTCGATCTCGCCCTTGCCGTCCTTGAGGTTCACCAGCTCCTGGACAACCGCGAGGATGTCCTCGCGGCGGAGAGTAGTGACCGTATCCTCGGCATCGAGGCCGAGGCGCATGTTGAGTTTCACGCGGCCGACCGCCGAAAGATCGTAGCGCTCGGAGTCGAAGAACAAGCCGTAGAAAAGAGCATCGGCCGTTTCACGCGTCGGCGGCTCGCCGGGGCGCATGACGCGGTAGATGTCGGCGAGCGCGCTGTCGCCGTCCTCGCTCTTGTCGGCCTTCAGCGTGTTACGGATCCAGGGACCCGTGTTCACATAGTCGATGTCAAGCAGCTCAAGCTTCTTGACACCTGCTTGGTCGAGCTTCGCTAAATTTTCCTCGCTGACCTCGTCGCCGGCTTCGATGTAAATCTCACCGGTCTTCTCGTTGATCAGGTCGTGGGCGGAGTAACGGCCAAAGATTTCCTCGGTCGGGATGATCAGGTTCTTGACCCCATCCTTTCCGGCCTGATTGGCCCGGCGCGGCGTGATCTTCTCGCCAGCCTTGAAGATTACCTCGCCGGTGTCGGCGTCGACGACGTCATGGCTCGGCTTCTGACCGCGCCAGGCGTCAGGATTGTACGGAATCTGCCAGCCGTTCTTGCCACGGCCGTAAGTGACCGTCTTGTAGAAGGTGTTGAGGATTTCCTCGCTCGACATGCCCAGGGCATGGAGAAGAGCCGTCACCGGCAGCTTGCGCTTGCGATCGATGCGGACGTTGACGATGTCCTTGGCGTCGAACTCGAAGTCGAGCCAGCTGCCGCGGTAGGGGATGACCCGTGCGGCAAACAGGAACTTGCCGCTCGCGTGAGTTTTGCCGCGATCATGGTCGAACAAGACGCCGGGCGAACGATGCATCTGGCTGACGATCACGCGCTCGGTGCCGTTGATGATGAAGGTGCCGTTCATCGTCATGAGCGGCATGTCGCCCATGTAGACGTCCTGCTCCTTGATATCGATTACGGACTTGGCCTCGGTCTCGGGATCGATTTCGAAGGTGGTCAGGCGCAGGGTGACGCGCATCGGCGCCGCATAGGTGAGGCCGCGCTGGCGGCACTCGTCAGTGTCGTACTTCGGCTCTTCGAGTTCGTAATGGTCGAAGTCGAGGTGCGCGGTGCCGGCGAAATCCATGATCGGGAACACCGACCGGAGCGTCTTCTCAAGACCCGAAACGTAACCGGTCTTCGGATCCGAACGGAGGAACTGCTCGTAGCTCTCGCGCTGAACCTCGATGAGGTTCGGCATTTCCGAAATCTCGTGGATGTTGCCGAAAATCTTGCGGATACGCCGCGAGTTGGTCTTCAGACCGCTCGTGGTCTTACGCGGTGCGTCGATCGCTTTGGTGGCCATTTGCTTCCCTGCGCTGTGCGAAAGCGCGCGCAGTGGCGCGCCCCGCAATTGCTTCCCGGGCATGTTGCCGGGATCGTTGTTGGAGCGCTGCCCCGCTACCCTCTCCAATTCGTGCGGTCCGTGCGCTGTTCGGACCCTGTCCCGGAGAGGACGGGAAAAGCCCCGGGCGCACGTCACCGTGCGGCGGAGCCGTTATTTGTTGGATTTGGCCGATATAGTCTTTTTCCAACAGGGCGCAAGCCTTGGCCCAAAAACAAAGCGGGGCGCCCGAATGGACGCCCCGCCGCGAGTTCATTTGGGCAGGACTAGAAGTTGAAGGCTGCAGACAGCCAGAGCTGGCGCGGGTTGCCGTAGAAGCCCGTGAGAACTCCGGTCCGTCCCAGCGAGGGCACAAGCTGTGCCGGCGTGGTGGCCGGCGCGCCCGCCGCCGTGATGAACTGTCCGGTCCAGGGGTTCTGCAGCAGGAAGTTATAGCCGGAGACTACGTACTTCTTGTTGATCAGATTCTTGCCGTGCAGTCCGAACTCCCAGTGGCCGCCGGTCGACCGCCAGACCATGTTCGCATCCCACAGCGCATAGCCTTTCTGGTCGAGGCCTGGGCTCGCAAGTTCGAACTGCTGGCTGCTGCTGCGGTAGGACACGGTCGTGTTGGCGTTGAGACGGCCGCCGAAGGCCGGCGTGTCATATTCCATCGTTCCGCTCAGCGTCCATTTCGGGGTGTTCTGGATCTTGCGGAAGTCCGCGACATCGGCCTCGACCGGAGTGATCGGGGCACCGTTGATGTTGCGGTTCACGACGGTCACGAAATGGATGTACTTGGCATCGAGGTAGCCAAGGGTTCCGGCGAAGTTCAGCCGGTCGCCCTGCGTCGCGAGATTGTCCACTGCCCGCCAGTTGGTTTCGAGCTCGACGCCGCGGAAGCGGGCCTTGCCGGCATTGGTGGTCACGCCGACGAAAGTCGGAACGCCGTTGATGATCCCGCCGGCAGAACCAGGCACCTGGACGTCTTTGTACTCCGCATCGAAGATTGCGGCGGCGAGCTGCAGGCGACGGTTGAAGAGCGCCGCCTTCCAGCCGAGTTCGTAGCTGTCGACCTTCTCCGGGTCGAAAGCCATGAAGTCGTAGATCTCCTGTGGATCCTTGACGCCGTTGCCGTTGAGGTCGGGAGCCGCCGTCGTGAGGCCGCGGGGGTCGAATCCGCCACCTTTGAATCCGCGCGAATAGCTCAGGTAGATATTGTTGTTCTTGTCGGGCTTGAAGTTGACCGACACGCGCGGCGTGAAGGCAGTATCCTTGCGCTTGCCGTCGAAGTTGGAGGTCGCGGCACCAAGCTGGGTGCCGGTTCCGAAGCCGAAGCCGCCACCAAGCTCCGGCGCGCCTCCGCCCAGCAGGTTTGCGCGGAACACTTTCGCATGGCGCTTGTCATTGGTGTAGCGGCCGCCGACCGATGCGCTCCACTGGGGCGAGAAATCGTAGGTGAAGTCGCCGAACACCGCCCAGGTCTTGGTTCGAACGTCGCCGCTCGTGGTTGCCGTAAGCCCTGGCAGCGCAGCCGGGCTGGTCGTGTACAGCCGGACGTCGAAGATGTCCTGCGCCCGCGCGTTCAAATAATAAAAGCCGCCGACGCCCTGCAGCGGTCCTTTGTCCACCACGGCCTGGAATTCCTGGCTGAACTGGTGGTTGCGATAGATCGCCGGAACGTCGACGTCCGCATAGGGAAGGGCGTCAAAGTCGATCGGCGTGAAGCCCGAATCCTTGCGATAGGCGGTGATCGTCCGGAACTTCAGCCAGTCGGTGAGATCTGCCTCTCCGTGCAACGCGATGCCGCCGGATTTCACCTGCTGCGTCGGGTCGTTGAGACCGCCCTGCGTATCCCAGACGTGGCCCAGGACCTGTTGTCCGCCGTTGCAGGCGAATGCAGTCGTCGCCAGCGTGCAGAGGTTGGGGATCAGGCGATGCCCGCCGCGCGGATTGCTGTTATCCCAGATGTAATCGCCCGACAGGCGGAACCAGACGCTGTCCGAAGGAACGAACTCTATTGTCCCGCGCGTGGCGATGACGTCCTTGTTATAGTTCCTGAGGCCGTTGGTGAGGTTCTTGCCGTAGCCATCATTGCTAAGGCGAGCGGCAGCCAGACTGACGAGAAGACCCTTGGTAAGCGGCGTTGACGCCGACACGATCAGGTCGGCCTGCTTGTAGGTGCCCAAATTTGTCCTGATGTTGAAGTGCGGTCCGTCGGTCGGAATCCGGCGGGTCACATATTTGATCGCACCGCCGACCGTGTTGCGGCCATAGAGCGTGCCCTGCGGCCCTCGCAGAACCTCGATCCGCTCGACGTCATAAATGTCGAGAACCGCGGCCTGCGGCCGGTTGAAGTAGACGTCGTCCAGATAAAGACCAACGCCCTGCTCGAAGCCGGCGACCGGATCCTGTTGGCCGATGCCGCGGATGAAGGGAGTCAGGGTCGAGTTTGTGCCGCGCGAGACTTCGAGCGTCACGTTCGGTGTCGTGTCCGCGATGTCCGTGATGTCGAGCGCACCCTGTCGGTTGAGTTGCTCACCCGAATAAGCGGTCACCGCAACAGGCACGTCCAGGAGGATCTCATTGCGGCGGCGCGCGGTGACGACGATTTCCTGGTCGCTGCCGGTTGCCGCCTGTGACTGCGTTTGCGCATTCGAAGCTGCTTGCGGCTCGGCGTTCGGATTTTTCTGGGCGGCTGCCGGAGTCGTGAAAAACGCCGCGGCGGCAACGGTGCCGAGTAAAGCGGCGCGTGCGGAACGGACGCGCATTTTGATGTTCTCCCCCTTGCCGACGCGCTGTTGCGCCAGCAGTCGCAAATGGTCATACTGAAACTTGAACCGTGTTTCAACTTGCGATTAAGCGGGTACGCGGTAGGGGGGGAAAATGGGTGCCAAGGTCGACGACCGGACACAAGTTGGTGCCTCGGGCGTCGCGAAACCACCACGCACGCCCCGCGGTGAACGCACCTTGCGCAAGATCCTCGATGCCGCCCGGGAAGAATTCGGCGAGCGCGGTTTCTCAGACAGCTCGATCGTCGGAATAACTCAGCGCGCGGGTGTCGCCCTCGGGACTTTCTACACGTATTTCGATTCCAAGGAGGCTTTGTTCCAGGCGCTCGTACGGGACATGTCAGCCCAGGTCAGGGATAATGTCGGACCTGCACTTGTCGGGGCAGCCGACGGTCTCGATGGGGAGCGCCGGGCACTCGCGGCTTTTCTCGACTTCGTTCGGGATCATCGAGACATTTACCGGATCATCGACGAATCCGAATTCGTCGAGCCCGCCGCTTATCGCGAACATTATGAGACGACTGCTAGCCGCATCGCCGCGCGCCTCGCGGCTGCGCGCGATAGAAAAGAGATTTTGGAAAGCTTCTCGGATGAGGATCTTCGTGTGATTGCGTGGGGAATGATGGGTGCTAACGTCTTCCTCGGACTGCGCTTTGCGGTCTGGGGCGATTCCCAAGGTTCGCGCGTCGCGGAGATCATGAGTCGGGTCTGGCGAAAGGGGATTGGGTAAATGGACGCCGGACATTCAGGCCAGGTTCGCTTCGAGGACCGCTATTTCGTCGTTCGCGACGAATTAAGGCTCCATTACCGCGACTATCCGGGGCCCGCCGACAGGCCTCCACTCCTTTGCCTTCCCGGGCTCACTCGCAACTCGCGCGATTTTGCCGACCTCGCGGAGCGTTATTCGCCGCGCTTCCGGGTCCTCGCGCTCGATTTTCGTGGTCGGGGGGCCAGCGATTACGACCCGATACCGGCTCGCTATCTCCCGATGACCTATGCCGGCGACGTAATCGAGATGCTGGACCAGCTTGCGATCGAGCAGGCCATCTTCGTGGGCACGTCGTTGGGCGGCCTGGTAACGATGGCGATGGCCGCGATCGCGCCTCAGCGAATCGTTGCTGCAATCCTCAATGATGTCGGACCGGACGTGGATCTTTCCGGGATCGAGCGGATCAAGAGCTACGTCGGCAAGGATACTCGATTTGCGAGCTGGGACGAAGCGGCTGACTCGATCGCGGCCAACCTCGGCGGGGCATTCGACAGGTTCACGCACGAGGATTGGGTCAGGATGGCGAAGCGAAATTGCCGGGAAGAGAACGGCCAGATTCGCTTCGATTATGACATGGCGATCGCTCTTCCGTTCAACAGCGGCGGCGAAACTCCCGCGGTCGACCTCTGGCCCCTGTTTGCAGCACTGGCGCGCAAGCCCTTGCTGGTGATCCGCGGCGAACAGAGCGATCTGCTGACTGCCGAAACGGCTGCGCGAATGCAGGCCGCCGCACCTGAGATGAAGCTCGCGCTAGTGCCGGGAGTTGGCCACGCGCCCGAACTGAACGAGGCGGAGGCCGTCGCCGCAATTGATTCATTCCTGACATCGCTCGAGCCCTAGGCAGCAAAAAAAGGGCGGCTCCGAAGAACCGCCCTTTCCTGTTTCAGCGAAGAAATCGAGAAGCTTACTTGAGCTCGACGGTTCCGCCGGCTTCCTCGATCTGCTTCTTGATCTTCTCGGCTTCGTCCTTGTTGACGCCTTCCTTGATCGGCTTCGGAGCGCCTTCGACCAGCGCCTTCGCCTCGCCGAGGCCAAGGCCGGTGATCGCGCGAACTTCCTTGATCACGTTGATCTTCTTGCCGCCGTCGCCGGTGAGAATGACGTCGAACTCAGTCTTCTCTTCAGCAGCAGGCGCAGCCGCGGCGCCGCCGGCAGCCGGACCGGCAACCGCGACAGCAGCTGCGGCAGAGACGCCCCACTTCTCTTCGAGGGCCTTGGCGAGATCCGCGGCCTCGAGGACGGTCAGTTCGGAAAGCTGGTCGACCAGCTTAGCAATGTCAGCCATTTGATACTCCTTGTGCGGGGCATCTGCCCCAATGTCGTGCGTTGATGAAAATGTGTCGCTTACGCGGCCTCTTTGGCTCCGTAAGCAGCGAAGACCCGGGCCAGCTGGGCACCCGGCTCGTTGATCGTGCGGGCGATCTTGCTCGCGGGTGCCTGAATTAGGCCCACGAGTTTCGCACGCAGTTCGTCGAGCGAGGGAAGCTCGGCCAGCGCCTTGATCCCGTTCACGTCGAGGATCGTGTCGCCCATCGCTCCGCCGACGATCTCGAACTTGTCGGTCGTCTTGGCGAAATCGACCGCCACCTTGGCGGCCGCGACGGGGTCTCCAGACGTCGCAAGCGCGGTCGGACCCTTCAGAAGGTCTCCGATCGGCTTGTAACGCGTATCCTCGAGCGCAATCAGGGCAAGTCGGTTCTTCGCAACTTTGAACTGGGCGCCAGCATCGCGCATCTTCAGGCGCAGTTCCGTGGACTGTGCCACGGAAAGCCCGAGATTGCGGGTGATGACCACCACGCTAGTCTCGGTGAAGACGTTCTTCAGCTCGGCGACCAGATCGGCTTTTTGCGAACGATCCATGCCAACTCCAAAATTCGTCCGGATCGCTCCGGACGAGCTTCAACAAAAGCCCAGACGAGCTGGGCACTCATGTCCGTGGGGAGTTGGATCGGTGGCGCCGCCGGGAACTATCCCATGAGCAACGCACGACGAAGCGCGTCAAATGCGCTTCGAATGATTCTCTTCCCCGTCTAGGCTGCAAATTAAGGGGCGAGCCCCAGCAACTGTCTCGGACGGCTGCACCGCCAAGGGAAAGCCCAATGCCGGTGCGAGGGCGCGCCTATAGCGAAATTCGCTGCCCGATCAACCCTTGGCGAAGAGGAAGAAGAAAGCCCGGACGACGATTGGTCGCCCGGGCTTGATTTTGACTGCCTGGATTAGAGGCCGCGTTCCGGTGCCGGTGGCGGTGGAGGAGGCGGAGGCGGCGGAGCCGGGCAAGTGTCGGTTGCCGGGATCACCGAGCCGTCCGGGCACGTCTGCGTCGCCGGCGGCGGCGGAGGCGGTGGGGGCGGTGGGGGTGGGGGCGGGGGCGGAGGCGAGTAGAAGTTGTAGCTGAGGCTCAGCATCAGGCTATGCGAGCTCCAGTGCTGGCTGGTATTGATCAGCGCGGTCCCGCTGCTGCCTGCGCCAACGCCGGCGAAAGCCGCGGCGTCATCGAATTTGACGCGGCCGAGCGCGCGGAAATAGCGGTACTTTACGCCGACATCGATGTTCTCGGTGACCGCTGCGCGGACGCCAGCGAATGCCTGCCAGGCCGGGGCGCTATCGCTGTCGCCGAACTCCTTGAAGTGGGCGTAGCCGATGCCGCCGCCACCGAAGCCGCTCCAGCCGGTGTTGTCACCGATCTCGAACATGCCGTTGATCATGCCTGACAGGACGGAGGTCTTCTCGGAAAAACCGAGCTCGTCGGGGTCGGAGAAGATCGTGCCAGCGCCCGCATTGATGCCCTGCACGTAGGTCCTGTCGAAGTCGAATTCCTTTACCTTCGAATGCTTGTAAGCAACTTCGCCTTCGACCCGGAACATACCAAAGTCATAGCCGGCGTTGAGGTCGATATCGTAGCCTCGCTTGAAGCGGACGGTGCCGAGGGATGTTGCACCAACATCCGGGCGAGTGGCGCTCGTGAAGTCGATGGAGCCGTTTACGTCCTTCGTTTCCGGCATCACTACGCCGACGTCGAGACCGATATATGGGCTACCGTCACGGGCTGCAGCGGGCGTCGCAACGGCCGCTGCTGCGGCTGTTGCCGCGAGATAGAGAGATTTGCGCATGTACACCCCTTTTCCGCTAGGATTAGCGTGATGGTGGTGGGAACTTACTTGCGCCGCTCAGGTTGCGCCAGATTGGCGCACGCCCGAAAACAATCAATTCTGTTGCAATCGAGCCACAAAAACCGGGGTCCGGGCGGAGATTTTTGACCCTCCGCCCGGATACTATCCTAAGTTAGGCTCCGGCGACCTCGGCGAGGTCGACTTTCACGCCCGGTCCCATCGTCGAGGAAACGCTGAGCTTCTTCACGAACTTGCCCTTCGCGCCGGACGGCTTGTTCTTGATGATCGCGTCCATGAACGCCGTGAAATTCTCCTTGAGATCACCCTCGGAGAAGGACGCCTTGCCGATGCCGGCGTGGACGATGCCCGCCTTCTCGACGCGGAACTCGACCTGGCCGGACTTGGCATCCGTGACCGCCTTGGTGACGTCCATCGTCACGGTTCCGAGCTTCGGGTTCGGCATCAGGCCCTTCGGACCCAGCACCTTGCCGAGGCGCCCAACGACACCCATCATGTCCGGCGTCGCGATGACCCGGTCGAAGTCGATCTGGCCGCCCTGGATGGTTTCCATCAGATCTTCGGCTCCAACGACATCGGCTCCGGCAGCCTTGGCTTCGTCAGCCTTGGCGCCCTTCGCGAAGACCGCAACGCGGACTGTCTTGCCGGTGCCCTTGGGAAGGTTGACGACGCCGCGGACCATCTGGTCGGCATGGCGAGGATCGACGCCGAGGTTCAGCGCGACCTCGACGGTCTCGTCGAACTTGGCGGTCGCATTGCTCTTCACGAGCGCAATCGCTTCGTCGAGGCCGTAGAGCTTCTCGCGGTCGACGGCGGAAAGGGCCTTCTGGCGCTTGGTGAGTTTTGCCATGTCCTTAGCCCTCCACAACCTGGAGGCCCATCGCGCGGGCTGAGCCTTCGATGATCTTCGATGCCGCGTCGAGGTCGTTGGCGTTGAGGTCCTTCATCTTGACCTCGGCGATCTCGCGAAGCTGCGAGCGCTTGATCGTGCCCGCGGACGACTTGCCGGTCTCCGACGAACCCTTCTGGATCCGCGCCGCCTTCTTCAGGAGGAAGGACGCGGGCGGGGTCTTGGTCGTGAAGGAAAAGGACCGGTCCGCATAGACGGTGATCACGGTCGGAATCGGCGCGCCCTTTTCAAGCTCCTGTGTGGCGGCGTTGAACGCCTTGCAGAATTCCATGATGTTGACGCCGCGCTGGCCCAGCGCCGGACCGATCGGAGGCGCGGGGTTTGCAGTGCCGGCCGGCACCTGCAGCTTGATATAGCCGGTGATTTTCTTTGCCATTTCACTCTCGTTTCAAGTTTAGCGGTACGAACGATCACCCGGAGGCAATCTCCCGCAGACGTTTCCCATTTCTGAGAAGGCGCGGCCCCTACAGGAATTGGGTGGCCGCTGCAACTTATGGTAACGGCTGCACCTGGAAGGTGAAACTCTTCGGGGGTTTGCATGAAACGTATCTTCCTTTCCGCCGCAGCCATTTGCCTGTCAGCGACGGCCGCTCAGGCGCAGATGAACATGGCTGACATGAAATGGGGACCGGCCCCGCCGGGGTTCCCGTCGGGCGCGCAGATCGCCGTGCTGTCGGGCGATCCCGCAGCAGCCGGGCTGTTCACCATCCGGATCAAGTTCCCGGCCGGTTATGTCGTCGCTCCGCACCATCATCCGGCCGACGAGCTGGTCACCGTGGTCGAGGGCAGTATCGACCTTGGAATGGGCGACACGTTCGACAAGAACAAGACGAAGCGGCTGAACACGGGTGGCTATGCCGTCGCGGCCAAGGGCATGAACCATTATGTGACCACCGCTTCGGGCGGGATTGTCCAGGTGAGCGCCGAGGGGCCATTCGCGATCATTTATGCGAACCCGAAGGACGACCCGAGGAATGCTGGCAAGTAGCGGGCCGACTGCTTGAGCTGTTCTCCCGTGAGGCCGGGTAGGTCGCTCTACCTCAGCTTCACGATCTTCAGCCGGTCCGTTTTAGCCCGGTCCCTGACCGATTCCTCGCTGCGGGTGAGCGCCTTGGCGATGGCGCGCACGGACATCCCCTTGCCGGCAAGCTGGTGAAGCTTCTGGATCTCGTCCTGCCGCCAGGGCTGGCGGTGGCGTTCGAACTTCTCTCCGCTGGCCATGATGAAGTCCCCCCGGTTGTTCGAGGGGAGGGTAGCAGGGAAGACCCCCTGTCCCTAGCCCTCTCCCGCGGAGGGGGAGTCGTCACGCGGCCTTGAAGAGAAAGTCAGGCCGTCACGCGGCCCTTGAAGAGAAAGTCGGGCCGTCACGCGGAGTAAATCCGACGTGACGTCGGACGGGTTCGCTCGGCAGCAGCCTCGCGCCCCGCCGGCCGGGTCAATAACGTCTCTTCGACAGCTAACGATCGCTACGCAATCGCTTCGCTGCGCTCGGCGTTATTTAACGCGCTCAACCTGCTCGAACTCCAGCTCGACCGGCGTGGCGCGGCCGAAGATGGATACCGAGACCTTCACCCGGCCGCGGTCGAAGTCGAGCTCCTCCACGACGCCGTTGAAGCTGGCGAACGGGCCGTCGAGCACCTTCACCGAATCGCCGATCTCATAATCGACATTGATCTTCTGCTTGGCGCCGTGCGCGGCGGCCTCTTCCTTGGTGTCGAGCATGCGCGCGGCCTGCGCATCCGGAATCGGCTGCGGCTTGCCGCCGGGGCCGAGGAAGCCGGTGACCTTCGGCGTGTTCTTGACGAGGTGGTAGACCTGGTCGTTCATCTCGAGCTTGGCGAGGACATAGCCGGGCATGAACTTGCGTTCGGCCTGTACCTTCTTGCCGCGCTTGATCTCCGTCACCGTCTCGGTCGGAACTTCGATCTGCTCGACGAAGCGCTCGAGCCCCATGCGGGAGGCTTCGCTGTTGATCGCGTCGCGGACCTTGTTCTCGAAACCGGAATAAGCGTGGATGATGTACCAGCGGGACATGGGATCTTATCTCTTGTCTAAAGGCTAGCCGAGCAGGCTCAGCAGATATTTGACGACGCTCGAAAAGAAGGCGTCGGTTCCGAAAAAGAAGAACGCGAGCATCAGGGTCATGATCATCACCATGATCCCGGTTGCGATCGTTTCCTTGCGGGTCGGCCAATGGACCTTGCCGGTCTCGACACGGACCTGACGGATGAATTCGCCGGGGGAGACTTTCGCCACTTTTCGCTTCGCTTTGCTTCTGGATAGAAAATCGCCCCGCGGACCTGTGCGGCCGGCGGGGCTGCGGGTCACTTAGCGTTGCACGAATGAGTCTTCAAGGTTGCGCAGCCCGATTGCCGTAGCTAACTCGAGCTTCGGCCTAGGGGTATAGCTCAGTTGGTAGAGCATCGGTCTCCAAAACCGAGGGTCGTGGGTTCGAGTCCCTCTGCCCCTGCCATTTCATTTTACGACCGGTAACCCGATCCACGTCGCGTTCGCACCTGTGAACACGCGCTGGGTCGCTGCGCGGTAGTCCGCGGGCTTCGCGAAGAAGATGTTGGGGACGAAGGTCTGCGGATTGCGGTCGTAGAGCGGGAACCAGCTCGACTGCACCTGCACCATCAGTCGATGGCCAGGCTGGACGACATAATCGACCGTCGGAAGCGCGAATTCATAGGTTACGGGCTGGTTGGCCGGTACGGCGGACGGGTTGGCGGGGTCGCTGCGGTAGCGGCCGCGGATAACGTCCATTGCGATGGCGAGCTCATAGCCGCCGAGCTCCGGCTTTTGCGGATATTGGTCGGGGTAGACGTCGATGAGCTTCACGACCCAGTCGGTGTCCGTGCCGCTGGTCGATGCGACGAGATGGACCAGCGGAGTGCCGGCGAGGCGGAGGGGCTTGTCGAGCGGGTCGGTGGAGTAGGAGAGGACGTCCGGCCGCGCCTCGGCGAAGCGCTGGTCGTCGACCAGCCAGCTCCGCCAGGTCGAATTGGGCGAATAAGGCGGGAGGTTCGGGCGTGCGCGGTAGGTGACCGGGCGGGCAGGATCGGAAACATAGGAGTCGAAGGACTGGGCGGCTGGGGCCTCGAAGCTCAGCCGGTAACGCGGCGCGAGGTAGACGGGAGTGAGGTTCGCCGGGCAGGAGCGCGCGCATGCCTGCGGCCAGTCGGCGAGCCGCGTCCACTGGTTGGTGCCGGCCTCGAACGCCGTGACCCGCGCGATGTTTGCGGGCGGGCCGTCCTTCAGATGTTCGTCGAGGAACGGGATCATCAGATTCTGGCGGAACCAGCGCGCCGTATCGGAACCCCAGTCGATCGGGCCCAGCGATGCGCCGGCGATGTTGGCCTGGCCATGGTGCCAGGGGCCGATGACCAGATGGGCGTTGCCACTGTCGCCCGCCTTCACCGCATTGAAAGCCGCGGGCGCGCCGTAGATGTCCTCCTGGTCCCAGAGGCTGTCGACGAAGAGGGTGGGGACGGTAAGGGGCTTTTGGGCAAGGATCCGGTCGACCGCCTGGTCCTGCCAATATTCGTCATAGGCGGGATGCTGCGTCAGCCGCAGCCAGAAAGGCAGCTGCTCCATTCCCATCGCACGGCCGTAGTCGCCCGCCGAGCCGTAGCGCAGGAAAGTCGCATAATCGTCGTAAGCGCTGCTGAACCATTCCTCCTCGGACTTGCGGTTCGCGGTCTGGCCGTAGACGTAGCCGATCATCTCCTGCCGGAAGGCGCCGTTGTGGAACCAGTCGTCGCCCTTCCAGACGTCGACCATCGGGTTGATCGGTACACTCGCTTTCAGCGCCGGGTGCGGGTTCACCAAGGTCATCAGGGCGGTAAAGCCGTCGTAGCTGGTTCCGAACGAGCCGACGCGGCCGTTGGATTCCGGAACGTTCTTCACCAGCCAGTCGATCGTGTCCCAGGCATCGGTCGAATGGTCGACCGCGGTCGGGTTGAGCGGCCCCTTCAAGGGCCGGTTCATGACGTAATCTCCCTCCGACTTGTACTTGCCGCGGACGTCCTCGATCGCGACGATATAGCCGGCGCGGACAAGCTCGGCATTGAGCGGCGAGAGGATATTCTCCGGCCAGGGCCCGAACCCGCCGCGGGCAGTCGCCTTGTCCGCCGAATAAGGCGTGCGATCGAGCATGATCGGATGCCTGCCCGGCTGCTTCGGGACGATGAGCACCGCGTATAGCTTCGCTCCATCGCGCATCGGGACCATTACCTCACGGCGGACATATTGGAATTCCGCGCGGGGCGGTGCGAAACTGCCCGGAACGTCGCCGCCCTTTGGTATCGGCGGGACAGTCGGATGGAAGGTCTTGGGGATGTCGCCGCCCGGCTGAACCGCGGGCTGGACGTGGGTCTCTGCCGACAGCGCGGAGGCAAATGCCAGGGCTATCCACGCAAACTTGCTGAAGCTCATGCGACACTTTCTCCCCGCGCGCTCATGGCACGGCGCGTCGCAGAGGAGCAAGCACGCGCCCGGTCTTAGAAGTTCATCCCGAGCGCCGCATAGAAGTGATAGGCGGTCCGATGGTCGGCCCAGGTCGGCCCACCCGAAAACAGCAATGTGTAATGATCGCCGAGCGTGACGATCGAGCCGAGGCCGGCGCGGGTCTGTGCGGTGCCGCCGACGGTATCGGAGCCCTGCCGGGTGATTTCGGCGCCAACGGAGACTTTCTCGCTAAGATCGTGAGTGAGCGCGAGGCCAGCCTGCCAGAAGTCGCGGTTCCCGTCGCCGGGATTGAACATGTATCCGCCGCCGCCGAACAGGCTGGTCCCGCCGGCGAAGTCAGTCTCGACCCACAAAGGCAGCAGGAAGCGCGCCTTCTCGTCATGTTCGAGGCTCGAGGTCGGCAGGATCGCGCGGGGGAAGACTGCGGCGGAGAAGCCGCTTCGTTCGTCGTGGAAGAAGCGGTATTTCGCTGCGAGCTCCAAGTCTCCAGTTCCGGAATGCCAGCCATCATTCGGCTCATGCGTGAACGAGAGCGGCAATGTCGCCGTCAGCTGGAGATCCTTCGCTCCGCCATAGTTGATGTCGAGGCCGGCGTTGGCGTCCAACGCCGAATGAGCTCCCTCGCCGGATCCAAAAACGTAGATTTCCCAATGACCGGTGTCGGTTGGGACCGGGTCGTCGGTGAGATAGGGCGGGCCGGCAGCTGCAGCGGACGCCGCGCAGGCGAGCACAAGCGCGACGCATACGAGACGAAAGCTCACGCGGGGACTTCCGCCTTTCCCGGGTGCTGGCCCGGTCGCTGGGGAAGGATGAGGATCAGGATGAGGATCACCGCCCCAAGCACCGCCGAGGCCAGCGGGCGGCTAAGCTCGAGCCCGCCCTTGCCGAGCGGCTTGTCGAGCCAATCGCCGACGGTTGCTCCTAGCGGGCGCGTGAGGATGAAAGCGGCCCAGAAGAGGAAGACGCGCGAAACGCGAGTGCTGAAATAGAGCGCGGCAAGGACCGCAAGGCCGGCCCCGAACACCAGCGCGCCGCCCGAATAGCCGAGGCCCCAGCCGCCCTCGCTCACCGGGTCGGCGCTCCAGTCGCCGAGCGCGGTGCCGAGCGTTTGCGAAAAGGTGATCGTGAGCCAGTAGAAAGTCTCCTCGCGAGGGCTGGAGACGGTATTCACGTTGATCGTGCCGAGCGTCTTCCACCAGGCGAAAAGCGACGCGAGGACGCAAGCGAGCAGGAGGAGCGAACCGCCGGGGTAGCCGATGCCGAGCGACCGGTCGGCAAAGTCGGCAAGGGTGGTCCCGCAGGTGGTAGAGGCGACGATCGTCGCCCAATAGAGCCAGGGGTTGAAGCTTCGTGCTCGTATCTGTGCAATGACGAACGCAGCGAGAAGGACCCCGAAGATCGCCGTGCCGATCAGATAGCCGTAGGGCGCCGGGTGGTCGGTCGTCTCTCCCAGCCAGGTCATGGTGACCGTGTCGCCGCCAGTTTCTCCGAGTGTCGTTGCAAGGATCTTGATGACCCAGAAGCCCAGCGTGACCGCCGGAACCTTGCTGAGGATTTCATGTTGGGCGCGGGTGTCGTTCATCCCGCTCTAATAGGGCCGGCGACCATCAGTTCCACTACCGCGATGCGCTCTTTTGCGAATCGCTTGCAATAAGGGATCGGCCCGCTAGCAAGCCTCCATGAGTGATCGAAGCAATTTTGATACAGCGACCCGGATCGTCGCCGGCGACGACGGCACCAGTTACGACGGCGTGGCGATCGCCCTGCACTGGGCGACCGCATTTTTCGTCTTCGCCAACTTCATCTTCGCGCAGGTCTGGGATTGGTTCGCAAAGCCTGCACGTGGATTGCTCGAGGACACTCACATGTCCTTCGGCGTGCTTTTGACCATTGCCATCATCGCCCGCCTCATCTGGCGACTGATTCCGGGCCATCAGATATCATCGCTGGAGACGGGTTGGGCGCGGCTCGCGTCAAAAGCTGTGCATTACCTGCTTTACCTGCTTCTGATCGCCGAAGCGGCGCTCGGCTTTGCGTTCCGGTGGGGAGGAGGTCGTTCGATGGCATTTTTCGGAACGGGCATTCCCCCTCTGATCGGAGAGATGTCCCGTCCGCTACGCCGTGAGCTTCGCGAATTTCATGAGTGGATCGGCTGGGCGATCATTATCATTGCGCTACTGCATGCGCTCGCCGCGCTTTATCACCATTACGTGCTGAAGGATCGAGTGCTTCGGAGAATGCTTCCAGGCAGTCTCTAGAAGTCGGTTTCAACCACGAACTTCGCGCCCGCGCTGTCGGGAAGCGACCAGCGCACCTGCACCCTTACATGGCCCATTCGCGGGATGGCTATCCGCAGCCGTTCGCCGATGCGGAAGTCATTTTCCGCCTCGATGCGGCAGCCGTCGTCCGAGAAGTCCGTGAGGGTGACCGGAAGCTTGCTTCCATCGAGGCGGTGCACCACCGCATCGACGGTCACCGGATGACGGTCCTTTCGTTTCGCCCACTCGTGCTTGATGTGCATGACGCCACTCCCACCGCACGTGTGGCATTTTGGAGACGTACCGTAAACATAGATTTAATGCGCGAGTTTAGGGGCTTATCCCCCGCACGCTAATTAACCACAGGCAGCGCGGTCGTGAGGGCTCAGGCGGCGACGGCGTAGGGCTGAATCTCACCCGAGAGATAGAGATTGCGCGCCTTCGTGCGTGAAAGCTTGCCCGAGCTGGTGCGTGGAAGAGTCCGCGGCGGCACAAGCTCGACTACCGGCGTGATGCCGGTAATTGCCCGCACGCGCTCGCGGATTTGGTCGCGAAGCCGGCCGCGCTCCTCATTGTCCGAGACGCGGCAATGGACCAGCACGGCCGGGGTTTCCTCGCCGGATGGGCCGGTGATCGCGAATGCGGCGATGTCGCCTGACTTGAAGCCGGGCAGCTGCTCGACCGCCCATTCGATATCCTGCGGCCAATGGTTGCGCCCGTTGATGATGATCATGTCCTTGGCGCGGCCGACGATGAAGATGTAGCCGGAAGACATGTAACCCATGTCACCGGTGTCGAGCCAACCATCGTCGCTAAGGCACGCGCGGGTCGATTCCTCATCGCGGAAATAGCTGTGCATGACGCTTGCGCCGCGCACGTAGACCTTGCCGATTCCGCGGTCGGAAAGGATCTCGCCCGCCGGGCCGCGAACCTCGATCTCCATTCCGGTGACCGGCTTCCCGCAATTGACGACTGCGCGATAGCGGCGAGGACGATCCTCATCGTCGGGCACACCGCCCGAGAGCTCATTCTCCTCGACCAACTCGAGCCGGATTCCTTCCCCCGGAGGCATCAGCGATACGGCCAAGGTTGCTTCGGCAAGGCCGTAGCTCGGGCAGAACGCGCTGGCCTTGAAACCCGCGGCATCGAAGCTGTCGACGAAGGCCTGCATCACGTCCGGGCGGATCATGTCCGCACCGTTTCCGGCGATCCGCCAGCGAGAAAGGTCAAAGCGGTCCTCGGCCCGGGTCTGCGAGCTCATCCGACGCGAGCATATGTCGTAGCCGAAGGTCGGCGAGTAACTGAGCGAGGTACCGGGGTTGCGGGTGATCATGTCGAGCCAGGCGAGAGGACGCCGGGCGAAATCCTCGGTCTTCAGATAATCGACCGAAAGTTGCAGCGCGATCGGCGACAGAAAGCAACCGACCAGCCCCATGTCGTGATACCAGGGCAGCCAGGAGATCACGCGATCCGTATCGGCTACGTGGAGGCCGATGCCATGGGATCGCAGATTATCGAGGAGCGCATGGTGCGTGACTGCGACGCCGTGCGGGAAGCGCGTCGAGCCGCTGGAATATTGGAGATAGGCGATATCGTCGGGCCTGGCGGCCGGAAGCTCGCCCGAAGCCTGCTCGATTTCATCCATCGTATCCCACGAGCGCGAGATCACGCCTGCATGGTCGCCGGCGGCCTTGCCGAAGTCGGCAAGCTCGGGCGGGTAAAGGAACAGCACCGGATCACAGCTTTTCAGCTGTACGGCGAGCTGGTCGACATAGGCTTCGCGCCCGCCGAAGCTGGTCGGCAGCGGCAGGGGAACGGGCCAGGCACCCGCGTAGACCGCACCAAAGAAGCAGGCCGCGAATTCCGGACCGGTTTCGGCAACCAACGCAACGCGGTCGCCGGGCTTGATCCCAAACGCCATGAAACGGCGTGCATCGCGAAGCGCTTCCTCGCGGAGCTCGGAGAAAGGATAAGCGCGAGTCAGCGTTCCACGCGCATCATGGAAGTTCAGACCCCGCTTGCCCGTGGCTGCAAAATCAAGCGCTTCGCCGATCGTGCCGAAATCGGCGAGGCGGCGTGGCAGCTTGTCTAGCGTCGGCGTGGCACCTGCAGGCGCGAGTTCGGTCGTAACTGACGGGTTGCGATCAAGCACGCCGTCCCTTCCTTGGCTGTTTAAAGTCGTTCGTTGGGCCGCTGTCGCTTGCAGCCGCTTTCCCCTTGGCGAGCGACTGTGGCACAAAAACGGCGTGAATTCACGTTCCAAGACCGGACGCCCCCGTCCGCCGCTGAATCCAGCGTCGCTCAACGAGCTCGCGCTGCGTTACGTCGGCAAATATGCCACCACCCGCGCGAAGCTGCGCACCTATCTTGCGCGCAAGGTGAAAGAGCGCGGCTGGGACGGCGAAGAAGTCCCAGATCTCGAGGCGCTTGCAAACCGCTTCGCCAAGCTCGGCTACATCGACGATCGGGCCTACGCACTGACCAAGTCGCGCTCGCTCAGCAGCCGCGGATATGGGGAGCGGCGGCTTGCCCAAAAACTCCGGGATGCCGGCGTCGATGAGGAAGATCGCACTGAAGCCAACGCTTATGCACTGAGCGAGGCGGTTGCTGCCGCGCTCCGGTTCGCAGAGCGTCGGCGGCTCGGTCCCTTTGCGAGGTCAGTTCCCATAGATCGCGCGCAGCGGGAGAAATGGATCGCCGCATTGGTGCGCGCGGGGCACAATTTCGCACTGGCTCGTGCAATCGCCTGCCTGGAACCAGGCGCTGAAATTGATCTGGATCAACTTCGAGAGCGCGCTCGTCTCGTCGACGCATAAAGTCGGTTTGCCGACACTTCCACCCATGTTAATGGGGACGGATTATGGTGCGTACAGCATTACAACTAGTCGAAGGAGGCAATGTCCCCGCGATGGAGTCGGACAAGGGCTCGGGTCCCGCTGAAATGGAGGCGATCACCGGCCGCGTAAAATGGTTCGACGCCACGCGCGGCTTCGGCTTCTTGGTCAGCGAACAGCTCGACGGCGACATTCTGCTCCACTTCAGCGTGCTTCGGGAGCATGGCCGTCGGAGCGTCCCCGAGGGCGCAGTCATCGAATGTGTGCCGGTAAGGCTTGAGAGGGGACTCCAGGCCAAGAGGGTGTTGTCCATCGATACGTCCACGGCCTTGCCGCAGCAGCCGCGCTCGTCCATGCCCGCGAGCGAA
>Ga0207651_10000257_pt1 | contig 22816 bp, 26 predicted proteins | sample KBSM23metaG_FD_184328 | JGI IMG/M metagenome (GOLD analysis project Ga0207651, IMG submission 184328) | Miscanthus rhizosphere microbial communities from Kellogg Biological Station, Michigan, USA - KBS M2-3 metaG (SPAdes) (version 2) | ecosystem: Host-associated > Plants > Roots > Rhizosphere >... | reverse complement strand
CGGCTCGACGCTGCGCGGCTGGATGATGGCGACGACGACGCGCCGCTTGCGAAACCAGCTCGGTTTGGTGTGCAGGGCGGCGGTCGCGTAGTACATCAATTGCGGATTGACGATCGCGCCTTCGCCGTCGCTGTAGACAGTCTGCACGCCGACGCCCTGACCAAACTTCCAGTCAGCCAAGATCAAGTACTCGTCGTCACCGAGCACGAGGTCGACGGTGCCGAAGGCGCCGGGCACGCCGGGAAACGTCACGCGCTGCTCGACGCCGAGCACCGCAGGCGCAAACGGGCCGCGCCCCGCGCCGAAGTGCGCCTCCAGCGTGGCGAGGTGTTCGAGCGCGGGCAGGATCATGCCGTCGAGGTGCTCGCGGGTGACCTCGCGATCGTAGACCTGCTGGCCGATCAGCGCCTCGGCACAGGCGACCAGATCGGGGTCGCCGTTGCGGCGCTCGCGCATCAGCCCGTCCATGACGGCGTGGGCGAAGGTGCCTTCCTCGGCATAGGCGGAGGGAGCGTCGGCGCTCGGCGGCAGGGCGCGGGTGGCTGCGAGGCTGGCCGGGCAATTGAGCAGCCGATCGGCCGTGGAGCCGCCGACGATCGAGGAGTGTTGCGGTACGCCGCGCAGCGCCATGATAAGTCACCCTTGTGTTGTCTAATTCAAAATGCTGGGGTGCAGAATGGACAAGAAGCCATCAGCTGTCAAGGAGGCGGCGATCGAGCGCGAGCTGGTCGCCAAGGTGGTGGCGCGCGGCGGCATGTGTGACAAGGTCTACGTGCTGGGCAAGCGCGGCTTCTTTGACCGGCTGATAATACTGCCGGGGCCGCGGATTATTTTTGCTGAATTAAAACGTCCGCGCGGCGGACGGGTGTCGGCGCACCAGCAGTGGTATCACGAGCAGTATAAGGCGCTAGGGCTCGAGGTTGTGGTAATCCGCAATTCAGCGGATATTGATCGCCTGCTCGCCGCACCGTGAGCGAGTGGGGCCGGGCGGTCTTGGAGGACGCCCGACCCCGATCTGCCACCAGCGAAGATGGAAACAGACCATGCCGGATAAATACCACACCGACATTCGCTTGCAACTGCTCGCGCTCGGCTACGCGATCATCCCCAATCGCGGCAAGATGCCGATGATCAAGGGCTGGAACGAGCGCAACTATGTTGCGCAGCAGCTCGCCAGCGGCCCGAAGGGCAGCGGCGCCGATCGGGTCGCGAGCTGGCCGGGACGCTTTCCCGACGCGCTGTCGACCGGGGTGCGGATCGAGAACGGCCAGTGCGTGATCGACGCCGACGTCGACGACAACGATATGATGACGCAGTTCTGGGCCGACCTCGCGGCGATCGCGCCGGACGTCGCCGCCCGGGCGCCGACGCGCTACGGCGGCGGCGAGCACAAGGTGGCGCTGTTCTGCCGCGTCGAGGGCGAGAAATGGACGCGCATCGCCTCGCGCCGCTACAACGGCCACTGCATCGAGATATTCGGCGGCGCCACGCTGCCGAGCGGGAAATGCTCGCGCCAGTTCGGGGTCTATGGGCCGCACTCGTTCAACGAAGACGGCTCGGTGGCGCGGATGTACGAGTGGGCGCTCGACGTCCCGGCGCTGGCGCAGGTCGGCATCGGCGAGCAGCCCGCGCTCACGATCGCGCAGGCGCACGCGCTGGTGGACGCCTTCGAGCGCGCCGCGCAGGCCGCCGGGTGGCTCCCGGAGGCGCAGCCGGACACCTCGGACGGTACGGCGGTGTACGACATCGACGAGGACACGCGCTTCGACGTCAACACCGGCGGCACCGGCCTCAGCTACGACGAGCTGACCGACGAGCTGGCGATCGCGGGCGAGCGGCTGCGTTGCGCCTCGTCGTTCATGCCCGGGCGCGACGGGACCAACCGCGAGCGCTGCTGGGTATTCCACTCGCCGCGGCACGACTGCGCGGCCGTGTTCGTCTACGGCGACGAGCAGACGCACTACCCCAAGCAGTTCGCCCCGACCTTGGAGCGGGTGGCGGACCACCTCAAGGCGCTGCAACAGCGTCCGCAAGATCCGCATGCGGACGTTGCGGATGTTGCGGACGCGCCGCCCGAGCCACCGGCAGAGGCCGGAGTGGCCGTGCAGGCGCAGTGGCTGCTGGCCTCGTTCGGCTACTGCGCGATCGACGACGCGGTGATCGCGCTATGGGAGGCGAGCGGGGCCTGCCGGTTGCGCCCGGTCGCGTTCGAGCGGCGCTACAAGGCGTGGTTCGAGCCGCCGGAAAAGCCGCGCAAGACGCCGATCTTCGCCACGGCATTATGGGAGATGGCGGCCTCGCGCGCGCACGTCACCGGGGTGCGGATGCGCCCGGACATGCCGTTCCCGCTGTTTGCAGAAGGCGCGGGGCTGTTCAAGAACATCTACCGCAAGCCGGTGCACCCGGCCGAGGGCGGCGCGATCGAGCCGTTCCAGCGCTTCTTGGCGCGCTTCCTGCCCGATCCGGTCGAGCGCGAGTGGCTGCTCGACTGGATGGCGCACAAGTGGCTGCGCCCGGAGATCCCCGGCTCGGCGGTGGTGTTCGTCGCCGACAACGTCGACGAGGTGCGCGAGGGCCGCTTCGGCACCGGGCGCGGGCTGATGTTCCGCATCGCGCATGCGCTGTACGGGCCGCAATACGCTCGGGCGCAGGCGTTCAACGTGCTGGACGGGTCGAGCAGCCAGTCGGGCTTCACCGACTGGATGCATGGCTCGGTGCTGGTGACGGTGGACGAAAGCAGAACGTCGCCGACGGCCTACCGGCGCGGCGAGCGCAATGCGGTGTACGACGTGCTGAAGGACATCGTCGACCCGGCGCCGAAGCGGATGACGTTCAAGATCAAGTATGGGCAGGCGTTCGACGCGATGTCCTACTGCTCGTTCTGGGTGGCGACCAACCACATGGATGCGGTCGCGATGCCCGCCTCCGACCGGCGCTTCACGGTGCTGCGCAACGGCCGGGTGATCACGCCGGAGGAGGCGATCGAGATCGACGCATGGATGCGCGATCCGGCCAGCATCGGGGCGCTGGTACGCCACCTCGAAGCGCGGCAGCTCGCCGGGTTCAACATGTTCGCGCCGCTGGTCACCGCGGGCAAGGCCGAGATGGCCGAGCTGGCGCTGTCCGAGGTTGAGGACATCCTGCGCGACATGGCGGCCGACGACAGCCGTGGGCTGGTGTTCACCCGGGCGCACCTGATGGCGCATGTCAGCAGCAACTTCGGCGCGAACAACGGCAAATGGCATGGCGAGTTCGAGGGGGCTTGGCACCGCTATTGTGTCAAGGCCGTGCCCCGGGAGGGCGGGTCGCAAAGGCGTATCAGGGTACAGGGGGCGCTCAAAAAGTTGTTTTCGTTTCGCTCGCGCGCCAAGCAGGCGGCCGAGCTGCCGGAACCGGCGGCGCGGCGCGAGGCGTCGAAATGGGGTCAGGTGGACGGCGTGACCCGTCTTCCGGGGCTCAGTGTCGTTCCGGGTCACAACGAGAAAGATGAGGATGATCAATGAGATGGTATATGTTTGTGCCCTGTGTCCCACTCTTATATGAAATATACGTGTGTGTAGATAAGGGAATAGGGGGGTGGAGGGCTCGCGGCGGCTCGCGCGAGCTGACGGAGCTGGGAGTTTTCAAACAGGGCGGGACACGGACACACGGGGCACTGATGGCGCTGGCAATCGGTGCAACCGTGGCGGTGGCTGGTCCCGCGGCGGGGCAGAAGATCCCAGACCGGCATCCTGACATGGTGCGGGCCGAGGCACGGCCTCTCACGTTCGAGGAGCGCTGGGAGCCCGTGCGCGGGCTGCTGGCGCGGCAGGCGTTCGGGGTGCTGGTGTCGGAGCCACCGGCCAAGCAAAACGCACCAGCGAGCCCCGCTGTCGATCCGGTGCCGGTCCCGCGGGTGAGGACGGTCATGGTCACGATCCGCAAGCCGGATCAGGAAACGTGCAGGCGGCACGGACGGAGAACGGTGTGGAACGGACAGTCATGGAGGTGCAGGCGATGAGCAGCAACGGGATCACCGAGCGAATGGAGCGGATATTGTCGACGGCACCGATGGCACCCGTGGTGGACAGCTGGGAGCGCAAGGTGGAGGCGGGGTTGCGGGCAGCGCACGCGGTCGAGCAGGAGCGCGATCAGGCGGCCAAGGCACTGGGCGACTGCCGCACCGAGCTGCGCGGCCTGCAGGCCGAGCACGACGCCCTGCGGCTGGCGCATGCGCGGCTGCAGACCGAGGTGGAGGCCTACCGGCACGATCGCGACGTGGCGGTGGAGCGGCGGGCGAGGGCCGACGGGCTGCTGGATGCGGTGCTGACCTTGCTGCAAAAGCATCGCGGCCAGCCCCTGCAGGAGGAGCTGGCCGCGGCCAAGCCGGACGGCTGATCAGCGGTTGTTGAGGATGGCGGTGAGCAGGGCCGGGCCTTCGCGTCCGGCGGTCGGGCTGGCTGTGACGTCCGGCATGCGGGCGTAGCGCTTGCGGGCGGCTTCGGCGCGGCGCACCACCTCGCGGCGCGCGGTTTCGAGGTCGGCGTGCATGTCGTTGAACGAAGGGGCCGGGCCGAAGCCGGTGCCGTCGCGGGTGACCGTGCAGATGATCCGGCAGCGGCCGGGGCCGATCAGGGCCGGGTCGACGAGGTAGTAGCCACCGCCGTCGCGCGGGGCCGGGAGGATGTCCATGGCGAAAATCTCCCAGCGGTAGCCGATGCTGCGGCCCTTCTTGTCGAGCAGGTCGAAGGCGTAGTGGCCGTGGTCGAGGAGGTTGCCGCGCTGGAAGGTGGCGGGGATCATGTGGTCGTACTTGGTCATGTCAGTCTCCGTTGCTGGTGGCTCATATGGTCACATATGATACAGGGTGTCAAGCGATACATGCGGTCGGCTAAACCTGTGGATAACTTGACGCATCATCCGTGGTGGATGCATGATCGCGCCATGGCCGGGATGAAGATCATCAGCATGCTGGATCACGAGGTGGCCAAGGCGCGGCAGGTCGCGCAGCGCGATCTGGAGGCGGTCCAGCGCCAGCTCCTCGCGGTCACCACGTCGCTGGCGGACGCGATGGTCAGGCTGGCCGATCGGGTGACCGAGCTGGAGCGCAACAGAGGACGGGGTGACCCGGAGGTAAGTGGCTAAGGCACTGACAGAAATCCGATCCTACGCGAGAGCGCATTCGATCGAGGCGATACAGACGCTTGCGGGCGTGGCGCGCAACAGCTTGAACGACGGTGCGCGCGTCGCCGCGGCGTGCGCGCTGCTCGACCGCGGCTGGGGCAAGGCGCCGCAAGCGCACACCGGCGAGAATGGCGAAGGCGATATACGTGTCACCATTAGGCACATCGTGCAGGAGATTAAGGGCCAAAAGGTCATCGATCATGAGTGACCTTTTAGCCGATGCGACACAGACGCGACATGCGTGCAAGTTGTCCTACTATCGCAGCAACAAACAGCGGATTACAAATCCGCTGGTCAGTGTCAGTAGCGTATGCGTGATGGGGATTAAGGTCCCTGCACCGCGGGTGGGTAACACCCCACCCGCGATCGATCGTGAAGGTACCATCGAAGAGCGGGAGGTGACGCGGCCAACTATTAGTCGCCCCAGCTTAATGGTGGATGGTTTTAGCTTAATCCTATTTTACGACCTGCTGCCCCTCACCGGACGCACGGGTCATGGGCGTCGTGCCGGAGCAAACACCAAGGCACTCCGCGCGACGCCCGCCTATGCTTGACATCCAGATACCGAACAGGGGCTGGGAGCCGCGCCCGCATCAGGCCGCGCTCTGGGCCCACCTACAGGGCGGCGGCAAGCGCGCCATGGCGGTGTGGCACCGCAGGGCGGGCAAGGACGAGATTTGCCTGCACCACGCCGCGGTTAGTATGATGAAAAGAAAGGGAAATTACTGGCATTGCTTACCCGAATACGGACAGGCCAGAAAGGCCATCTGGACCGCCGTCAACCCGCACACCGGCATCCGCCGCATCGACGAGGCCTTCCCGCTCGCGCTGCGCGAAACCACCAACGACCACGAGATGTTCATCCGCATGCAGGGCTCGACGTGGCAGCTGATCGGGAGCGACCGCTATGACGCGACTGTTGGCTCCGGTGTTGCGGGCATTACTTACTCTGAGTGGGCATTGGCCAACCCCTCCGCGTGGGCCTATCACCGGCCGATCATCGAAGAAAACAGCGGCTGGGCCGCGTTCATCACCACGCCGCGGGGCAGGAATCATGCCCACGAGATGTTCAAGCACGCCAGCCGCACGCCGGGCTGGTTCTGCGAGCGCTTGACCGCGATCGACACCGGCGCCCTGAGCCACACGCAGCTCGAAGAGGCGATGGCGGAGTATCAGGCCTTGTATGGTCAGGACGTCGGCGCGGCCCAGTTCCAGCAGGAATACATGTGCGACTGGCACGCCGCCATCCTCGGCGCTTTCTACGCCTTCGAGATGAAGGAAGTGCGCGACCAGCAGCGCGTCACCGACAAGGTGGTGGCGATCGAAGGCGAGCCGGTGCACCGCGCGTGGGACCTCGGCGTCGGCGACGACACCTCGATCTGGTGGTTCCAGCCGCGCGGCGCCCAACTCATGATCTTGGATCACTACGCCTCGTCCGGCGTCGGGCTGGAGCACTACGCCGGTGTGATCGAGGAGCGCCAGCGCACGCACGGCTGGAAGAATGGCGATGACTGGGTGCCACACGATGCCAAAATCAAGGAGTGGGGCAGTGGACGAACGCGGGTCGAGACAATGCAGTCAATGGGCCTACGGCCCATGCTTGTGCCACATCATAGCCTCGACGATGGAATTAACGCAGTACGACGCACACTGCCGCTTTGCGTCTTTCACCCGCGCACAGAAGAAGGCGGTTTATCTGCTCTTGAACAGTATCGCCGCGAATGGGACGACGCCAAGAAGGCCTTCCGCGCCAGCGCCGTCCACGACTGGACCTCGCACCCGGCCGACGCCTTCCGCTACCTCGCGATGGCGTGGCGCAAGGCGCCGCTCAGGAAAGTAAAGCCGCCGCCGAACCCGTTCTTCAGCGGCTGGGTCATCCCGCCGCCGCCCGAGCCCAAGCGCGGAGGGATGCGGCTGTGAGCGAGCTGACTGACAAGCTGCGCACCTGTGCCGCCCACGTCCTCGCGCAGGAGATCAAGGGCGAGCACTGGGCCGCCATGATCGTCAAGACCTCCGCCGTCGACCTGCTGCTGGAGGCCGCCAACGTGCTCGACGGCGCCGACGGCGCGCTCAAGACCCCGGCCGAGGCTGCGGAGGCGGTTGACTATGCGGACAAGGCCCCCGCGGCCCCGCGGCCCTACAATCCCTACACCGACGTGGGCCCGCTCACCTCGGTCGGCAGCTTCAACGCTGCCGACCTGCCAACCGTCGGCGCCGTGCAGACCCGCCCGCGCAGCCCCAAGGCCTGCCCGCAGTGCGACAGCCGCGCCGCCAAGAAGGTCACCCGCGTCGGCACCCGGCTGGTGCTGCACTGCCCGGTCTGCGCCAAGGAGTGGCCCTACCAGAACGAGCAGTCCGCATGATGGACATCAAGGACTGGCTCGAATGGTTTTATGCCGCCTCTATGCCGGAGGTTAACGCCCGCCTCGCGCTCGCCGAGCAGGCACGCCAGCGCCGTGCGCGCGCCTACGACAAGCAGCAGGACGAGCTGGCGGCTGCGCTGGCGCGGGCCGAGGCCGAGTGGCGCGCCAAGCGCGAGGCGCGCCGCGCCGAGCTGGACGCCCGTCGCGCCCGGGCGCAGCCCCCGCGCCAGCGCCGCTCGCGCGTCGACTGGGAGGAGCTGACCGGCGACAGCGTCGTCGCCACCATGCAGGTCGCATGGGAGCGCGGCGCCACCGTGCTGGCGATGCGCGCCGCCGGGCTGACCTACACCATGATCGGCGAGCGGCTCTGTATCTCCGGCTCGCGCGCCCGCCAGATCGCCGAGAAGGGCGAGAGCCAGCGCCGCCGTGGTCATCGCTCGCCGGTCGAGGTGTGGATGAGCCGGTCGGTGGTATGGGACATGAGCCAGCGCGAGCGTGACCAGCTTTGTGGTACAGTCGGCGTGCTCGCCTTCGACAACCGGCGCGACTGGCTGATCGTTGCCACGCCGCCACCACGCTCGACCAAGAGGAGAGCGGCCTGATGGCTGAGTACAAGCGACCCGCCGCCCCGAACGACGCCGACATCCGCCACGACGACCTTGAGTTCGATCCGACTCTTGAGCCGCAGGAGAGCCATGCGTGGCTCAACTTGCTGAAGGAGAGCGAGAAGACCTTCGAGGACTGGAACGTGCATTGCGACAACATCGACAAGCGCTACGCCAACCTTGAGCGCCTTTCCGCCAACGGCCGCGATCGCGAGTTTCAGATGTTCTGGGCCAACATCGAGGTCATCGGGCCGAGCATCTACGCCACGCCCCCGGCGCCGGTCGTTGCGCCGAAATGGAAGGACCGCCGCCCGGTGCCGCAGGCCGCGTCCGAGGTGCTCGAACGCTGCATCTCCGCCACCTTCGACCAGTGTCACATCGACGAGCTGATGAAGCTGGTGCGCGACGACGTCGCCCTGATCGGCCGCGGCGTGGCGTGGTGCAGGTACGAACCCAAGAGCGACACGCATGATTACGAGTGCGTCTGCATCGACTTCAAGCACCGCCGCGACTTTCTCCACAGCGTCTCGCGCAACTGGCGCGAGGTGACATGGGTCGCAGGCGCTAGCTACCTGACTCGCGCCGAGGCGCGCGAGCGCTTCCATCCGACCAGCGGCGATTGCTACAAGGAAGCCGACTACAAGGTCGATCGCGACATCAAGGAAGTCGGCGGCACCGACAACCGCGAGCGCGCCAAGTTCTGGGAGATCTGGGACAAGCCGAACAAGCGCGTGGTCTGGGTCGCCGAAGGGTGCGAGAAGATCCTCGACGAAGACGACCCGCACCTCGACTTCACCGACTTCTTTCCCTGTCCGCGTCCGGCCTACGGCACCCTGCAGCGCGGTTCGCTGGTGCCGGTCCCCGACGTGCTGCAGTACGAGGACCAGCTCGACGAGATCAACACGCTCACCGCCAAGATCCATGCCCTGAGCGTGGCGCTCGAAGCCAAGGGCTTCTATCCGGCTGGTGGCGCCGAGCTGTCCGAGGCGATCCAAGCCGCGATCGCCACCAACACGCCCGGCCGCCTGCTGGTGCCGATTTCCAACTGGGCCGCCTTCGGCGGCTCCAAGGAGGTGATCGTCTGGTTGCCGATCGAGATTATCGCGCAGACCATCCAGCAGGCCGTCACGCTGCGCCAGCAGATTATTCAGGACATTTACCAGATAATGGGCTTGTCCGATATTATGCGCGGCGCCACCGACCCGGGCGAGACGCTCGGCGCGCAGCAGCTCAAGACCCAGTACGGCTCCGCGCGCATCCGCGACAAGCAGGAGGCGCTGGTCCGCGTCGCGCGCGACCTCGTCAACATCGTAGCCGAAATCATCACCGAGAACTTCGACGAGGTGACGATCATCAAGATGAGCCAGACCCAGCTGCCGACCAAGAAGATGCAGGAGAAGCAGGCAAACGAGCTGGCGCAGCAGATCCGGCAGCAGGAGCAGCAGCTCGCGCAGGCGCAGCAGATGCTGCAGCAACAGCAGCAGCCTGCACCGCCGCCTCCGGGCATGCCTCCCGGCGCCGTGCCTGTTACTCCCGCGGCGCCTGCGGGGCCGCCCGGCGGAACGCCCTCAGGGGGAACGCCGCCGGGCGCGCCGGGAAGCGGGCAGGACCCGCAAGAGCTGCTCAAGCAGGCGCAGGACGTCATCACCGAGGGCCACAAGACGCTCAAGGCCGTGCTGGAGAAGCCGACCTTCGATCAGGTGATGACGCTGTTCCGCGACAGCCGCACCAAGTGCTTTACCCTCGACATCGAAACCGACAGCACGATCCAGACCGACGAGAACGCCGAGAAGCAGCGCCGCAGTGAGTTCACCGCGGTGCTCGCCCAGTTGCTGCCGCAGCTCGCGCAGATGATCGCACTCGAGCCGCAGACCGGCGCGTTCTGCTCCGAGGTGCTCAAGTTCACCGTCGCGCCCTATCGCGCCGGGCGCTCGCTCGACGGCTCGATCGACGACCTCGCCGAGCTGATGAAGCACAAGGCCGAGGCGCCCAAGGGCGAGGACCCGGCGACGATGCAGGCGCGCACCGCCAAGGAAATCGAGGCGATGAAGATCGCCCACGCGCAGCAGAAGGACCAGCTCGAAGCCGAGCTGAAGAAGCAGGAAATGCAGATGCGCGACGGCCACGAGCAGGCCAAGATCGCCTCCAACGAGAAGATCAAGCAGGCCGAGCTGCAGGCGCGTCAGGGCGACGAGCAGGCCAAGGCGCAGACCTTGCAGCTCAAGGCGATGGCCGATCGCGAGAAGCACCAGCTCGACGTCGAGAAGCAGAAGGGCGACCTGCAGATGGGCGCGGTCAAGATCGACCACGCCAAGCAGCTGGCGCAGCTCAAGCTGCAGCAGACCGCAGCGCAAGGCGAGCAGAAGCGCGCCGCCGAGCAGTTCAAGCTGCAGCAGGCGGCGATGCGCCCGCCGCCCGCGGGTAGGCCGGGGCTATGAAGGATGACCACAAGGCGATCACGCTGATCATTATCATTGCGATCGCCGCGATGGTGATAGTGTTCATATCTGTAGGAGCGTTTTAACCCAAGGAGCCCGACCTATGCGCAAGACCCTGCTCGCCGCGGCATTGCTCGCCGCCTTTGCCTCGCCCGTCAGCGCCGACGTGATCCTCGGCGGCCAGACGTGGACTAACACCGGAACCGCGCTGTCGCTCGACGCGGTGGTGCCGAGCGGTAACCAGCCGCAGAACATCCAGTGCGTCATCTGCGGCGACAACCAGCCGCAGCAGTCGTCCACGTTCGGCTACACCAACTTCAAGAACAGCGGCAACCTGTCCGACGCGATCTTCTTCTCGACCAACGTGAGCGGTGGTGCCAATCCCGGTGTTGACACGGTCGGCTTGCCCTATGACGGCAGCTTCCTGCGCGCGTATCTGGCGGCGAACGGCGATCCCAACCTGACGTTCTCAATCGGCATCGACGTCAACGACACCGGCACGCCACAGACCTTGGAGGCGTTCGCGCTGCTCAACCTGACCCAGCACACGGTGCTGGCGCAGTACTCGCTGCTGCAGCCGGGCGGCGCGCTGATCCCGAGCCTGAACAACGGCACCGGCTTTCCCGACTACACGCTGTCCGGCTTCGACATCAACATCGGTACCGACATCCAGCTTGGCGACCAGCTGATCTTCTATGCGCGGATTAGCGGTGCGAACGATGGCCCGGACAGCTTCTTTCTCGTACCGCAGGCGGTACCCGGCCCAGTGGTCGGTGCGGGCATCCCCGGCCTCGTGATCGCCTGCGGCGCACTTTGGGGCTTCGCGCGGCGGCGCCGCCAGCTCGCGGCGTAACGCATCATGGCTGATCGGTATAATCCGTTCGGGCTCGACTACCTGCGCGGCCCTGCCGATCAGCCGTCCTATTCTGTCGACAGCCGCTGGCCCGACCAGCCCGACGTCGCCAGCGTGTTCAAGATGGGCGGGCTGGCTGGAACGGACGAGTACGCCCCGGCGACCTATGCGCCGTTCGAGGCCTACGATCGCGCCCAGCAGCAGACGCACCGCGACGAGAAGCAGGCGCAGAACGTACAGCGCAGCGCCGACGTGGCGGCATCACTGAGCGGTCAGCAGGGCCCGGTCGACATCCGCCCGGTGCTAAAAGGCATGAAGATGGGCGACCTCGCGGGCGAGATGCTCGCGCCCGATGACGTGCTTGATGCCACCACGCTGTTCAGCCCGAAGCGCTTCGGCGCGATCGGCAAGGCCATTCCCGCCGTCGCGGGCGCCGTACTCGGCTCCGATCCGGCCGAAGCGGCTTCGCGCAAGGCGATCCTGTCGAGCACCGACGTACTCAACCGGCTGCGCCCGGGCGACCCGAACTACTGGCACCGCATCGCGCCGCGCAAGCTCGATCGGCCGCTCGACGCCATCCCGTACACCGAGAGCGGCGCGATGCCGCCAATCTCGCGGCAGGTCAACCCGGCCGAGCTGGAGGGCAAGTTCCTGATGCCGCTGCCGGGTGATCCGACCAAGCGCGGCACGACCATCACCAGCATCGATGAGGTGCCATTGCGCGATCCGTTCCTTACCCACGGCGGGCGGTCCTACATCGACGAGCTGGGCGGCTTCGCCAATGCGGGTCCGGCGGCAACCGCCGCGGCCAACCGGGTCAAGGAGCTGGAGAAGAAGTACGACACCGAGGTGCTCGGCAACTTCACCAAGATGGGCGCGCAGTCGGCGGACTTTTCCGGCCACACATGGGCGCTGCTCGCGCGCATGTTCCCCGAGGCGCCGATGAGCAAGTCCGGCGTCGAGAAGATGGACGCCGCGATCCGCAACGAGGTCAAGGCCATCAAGCCGACCACGGCAATGGAGAAGGCGGGCGAGGTGTGGCACTGGCCGAGCCAGCCGCCGAGCGTAAAGGATGACGTGTTCGAGCAGTACCTCGCAGGCCAGCCGCACATCTACCGGCAGGCGGTGATCAACGCGGTGGAGAAGCAGCGCGGCGTCATTCCCGGCGTGCCCGACGTCGTCGCCGCGCGCTACGCGGCGACCGATCCGACCCAGCTGCACGCGCGCACGCACACCTCCGGCCTGACCATGACGCCGCTCACCGGCAAGACGCGCCCGAGCGCGCATCCCGACTATCCGGTGCACCTCGAAGGCGGCGCCAGCGTCGGGCTGGGACAGAACATTCCGCGCGAGGTGATGTACCACGACCTCGTGCGCGCGTTCGACAAGTCGCAGCCCGATCCTGCGTTCTGGCTGCGCAAGATGCAGATGCCGCCGTCGGGCGTGCCCTACGGCCAGCTCGCCACGCCGAAGTGGGTGGACCGCACCTCGGAATACATGGAAGACGCCGCGAAAATGGGCGAGATCGCGGCGCTGAACAAATATATGCTAAAGCATCACAAGTGGGACTGACTGGAGGACGACCATGGCTCAGAGCGCGCTGACTGTCACGCCACCTTCGCCGACGCCGCCGACGAACATGTCGTTCACCGGCGCTACGCCGCCCAACCCGCCGAATTTTACAAAAAATACCTACGCGGACGCGGCCGACAACAACATCTTCAACACCTATCCGCCGCCCTACTTCGACGACGGCGCTGCAGGATCGCTCGTTGCGTTCGCCGCCAACACCGCGGCGCTGGCGAGCGGTACGGGTGCGACGGCGGGCGGGACCGAAGGATCGTACCCCGGCGCTGCCAACGGCGTGGTCCCGGCTTCGACCAGTGTGCCGCACGAGGGCGCGGGTACCGAGGTGGTCGCCACCGCGACCTCTACCAATCCCGGACCACTCGGCCAGCTGCAGACCGTATCATGCCTCGGCGCCTACACCACCACGCCGAACGCCAGCCATGCGTCCTACCTCACCGGCACGGCCGGTGTCGCCACGCCGACGACCTCGGCGGCGAGCGGCGCGAGCAACGTGTCCGGCGCGGGCACCACGCTGCTGACCGTGACCGGCACCAACTTCAACCGCTCCAGCGTGGTCTACGTCAACGGTGTTGCCCAGACGACGAACTATGTGTCCGCCACCTCGTTGACGGTCACCAACGCGCCGAAGCGAGCCACAGCCGGTACCTTGCCGGTCACGGTCGTCAACGGTGTCGGTGGTACCCCCAGCAACGCAACCAATTGGACGTTCACATGAGCACACCGCGCACTCCCGACGACGGCCGCAACGAACGCCAGCGCCAGCGCGAGGCGGAGATACAGCGGGACCGGCCATTCGACGATGGTCAACGCGATCGGCGCCCCGGTGAGCAGAACCGGCCACCGACTGATAACGAGCGACGCGACAAGGCCGAGGGCGACGAGCAGCGCGAGCTGCTGGAGAAGAAGCCGTTTGATTTCATCGAGCGGACCAAGCCGGAAGACCGCATGCCCGACACCGGCAACAACCCGGGCCAGCAGACGCGCGACAACGTCAACCCGAACATCCCGAGCGTGTCGCCGGAGGAGATTGGGCCGCCGACCAAGCGCGTGCTCAACCCGGGCGGCATCGTCGATCCCAAGCGGCTCGGCATGGAAGGTCAGGCAGGCGTGGCCCCGCCCGAGCCGGAGAACAAGCCGGAGCAGTGGCCGAGCCTCGGCCTCGACCATACCAAGGATCCGGAAGACCAGAAGCAGGAGGCCGAGAACCGCCAGCGGCAGGCGCGCGAAGGCGCCGGGGGTTTGGGTGAGACGGATCGCTTGGTCAGCATCAACGAGCCTCCCGGCTCGCGCGTCTACACCGGCGAAGACGGCCCGAACCAGATCCCGGACGACCCCAAGCACGAGCTGCCGCCGCTGGTGCTCTCCGACATCGACCCCGACACCGCGGTGGTCAGCTCCGGGCCCGTCGCGCTCACCGTGACCGGGACCGGCTTCACGCCGAACTGCGTCGTGGTGTTCGACGACGCCGAGGTGCCGACTGTGTTCGTCTCGCAGACCTCGTTGACGGCCGACTGTCCGGCCTCGGACGTGGCCGAGCTTGTCGACGTCGAGGTGACGCGCGGCGATGACATGAGCGACGTCCTCAGCTTCGAGTTCACCGCCGTGGCGCGCGACAGCAAGACCAAGCGCGAGCAGCAGCGCAAGCCGAAGAAGGCCGAACCTGCGAGCAAGCGCACCAAGAAGAGTAAGAAGTAATGGGCATGCCGGTCGTCACGGTCGCCGCTGGCGGCCTGCCTGTTGTCGACGTCACCGCGATTGCGCCGCGCACCGGCTTGCCGGTGACCGAAGCGGCCAACGGCCGCGGCGTGCCGGTCACCAAGGTGACCGGCAAGCCCGGCCTGCCGGTGGTGTTCGTAGTGCCGCCGCTGAGAGCGTAATGGTGGAGCTGGTTGAGGTCGAGCGGGGTATCTGGCGGGTGAAGCGTAGCAGCTCACCTGTGGCCCGTTCTGCGCTGCCGTGCCCCATGCTGATCTCGGACGAGATGCCGCCGACCGAGCACGTCGACGGTCGCCATTACACGTCCAAGGCGGCGTTCCGTGCTATCACCCGCGCGCACGGCCTCACCGAGGTCGGCAACGACAAGCCGCCACCGAAGCGGCGATCGACTGACGCCAAGACCGTCAAGGCCGCGCGCCGCGAGGCGCTCAAGACGGCGACGGAGAAGTACCGGGCCGGTCACCGGCTCAGATAGCCAACGGCGGAGGACGGGGGTCCGGCCGCTTCCACAAGGCTCGTCTTAACCGCCGCTCGTCGCGGCCAAAGGACGTGCCATGTCTGACGTCGTCAACGCTCCCAACACGCCTCCGCCCGCAGCTCCCGCCCCGGCCCCGGCGCCTGCCCCGCAGCAGGCCGAGGTGCCGGTCAACCAGAACCCGCCGTCGACCCCGGCACCGATCGGCTCGCAGGCGCCCGACAAGGTCGCCGAGGCCAACAGCCGCCGCGAGAGCATCCAGAAGGCGTTCGCCAAGTCGCGCGAGATAAACCCGCCGCAGCCGCGCCGCGCCAAGGTCGGCGACAATCACCCGCCCGAGCCGATCGACCCGGAAAAGCCGACGATAAACCTGAAAAAGCGCCCGGACGACCAGCCCGGCGCAACTCCCGGTTCTGTGGCCAAACCTGACGCAACTCCGCGCCAGCGGGCCGAGCACGGCCACTTCGCACCAAGTGCGCAAAACACTGCGCAAAGTGCGCAAAAAGTTGCGCAGTTGCCTGCCAACGCGCCCTATCGCGAGCCGCTGCCGCGCATGCACGAGCGCGCCAAGGCCGACTGGCACGCCACGCCGGAGAGCGTGCGCGGCGACATCTACCGGGCGCAGAGCGAGTTTCAGCAGGCCTACCAGAAGCACAAGGGTGACATCGATACGATGAACACCATTCGCCCTTTCCATGAAATGGCGAAGCAGCAGGGCACCACACTGGAGCGCGCGCTGTCGAACTACGTCTCGATGGAAAACAAGCTGCGGCAGGACCCGATCGCCGGGCTGGACACGATCGTCTACAACCTCAACCTACAGGCGCCCGACGGCACCCGGCTGACCTTCCGCGACCTCGCGTGGCACCACCTCAACCAGACGCCGGAGCAGCAGGAGCTGCTCAAGCACCAGAACAAGGTCGACGCGCAGGCGCAGCAGATCGGCCAGCTGCATCAGACCGTGACCAAGCTTGTCAACGGCATCCAGCAGATGCAGTATCAGCAGACGTTCGCGCAGACGAGGGCGCAGCTTGATCGGTACGCCGACGCCAAGCCCCGATTTGACGAACTAAGCGACCTGATACACCGCGAAATTCAGCTCGGTTTCACGCTGGATCAGGCCTACGCCAGAGCGGACTTGCTCCGCCCGGCAACCCAAGCGGCTCAGACCCGCACCCCGACGGCTCAGACCCGTACCGCGAAGAGCATTTCTGGAGCCCCCGCAGGCCCGTCCAACGGCGTGGCGCGCAGGGACAAACCAGTCGGCCGCCGCGAGGCCATTACCAGCGCCATCAAGCGCGCGAATGGCTCGCTCTGATCCAACGCAAACGGGGTACATCCCATGCCTAATATTACGACCAATGCCGCCTATCAGCAGATCCTGAGCATGGCGGTCGAAGAGCGCTCGTCGTCCTACGAAGACCTCGTCTCCAACAATAACGCCCTCCTCGCGGTCATGCGCCGCAAGGGGTTGTGGCAGTCCTACAGCGGGCCGCGCATTCGCCAGACCCTGCAGATCGCGAAACAGGTCGCGCAGTGGTACAGCGGCTACGATCAGCTGCTCAACCCGGCGATCGATCTGTTCAACGACGCCTTCTACGACCCGAAGATGGTCGTGGTGCCGATCGTTCTGAGCATGCAGGAAATCCTCAACAACCAAGGCGAAAACCAGCTCGAAGACGTGCTCGACGCCTACATGGAAGCCGCCGAGCGCTCGCTCGAAGACACCATGGACGCCGCGCTCTACGGCGACGGCACCGCCAACGGCGGCAAGCAGCTCACCGGGCTCGCCACCGCACTGCCGATCGTGACCAACACCGGCGTCTACGGCGGCATCGACCGCGCCACCGCCACGATATGGCAAACCAAGACTTATGACGCTCACACCTACTCGGCCGCGATCGGCACGCAGGTCAACGCCACCACGATCCGCCCCCTGATCAACGCGATCATGACCAAGCAGAGCCGCGGGCGGCAGTACGCCGACCTGCTGGTGATGTCCCCGGAACACTACGCCGCGTATGATGCCGCAACGGTAGCCATACAACGCATCTCCAACGAGACGAGCATGGGCAAGCTCGGCTTCACGTCGCTGGAGTATATCGGAGGCGGAAAACGGGCCGAGATAGTATTGGACGGCGGCATCGGAAGTAATATGCCCGCCAATACCACCTTCGGGTTGAACACGGATAGCTTCCGTCTGCGTTATAACCCATCGCGTAACTTCGATAAGCTGTTCGACGGCGAAGGCCAGATGCCAATTGACAAGGACGCGATAGCCCAGTTCATTGGCTGGATGGGCGAGCTATGTTTAACAAATCCGCAAATGAACTGGAGGTTGTACGACTCGGTCCCGGCCTCCTGACGACATCGGGGGAAGGAGCAGAACCCCCAATCCTTCCCGCCTTCCCCCGGTAAGGGACCGCCGCTCGCCCAGTGGACGAGCCTGACGGGCGGCGGTTCCGACCATTTCACGGGAAACAAACAGGAGCCTAAATTGCAGCAGATACAGACCCGAGATCCCGACGCCGTCCTCGTCGCCACGTTCCGCAACATGGCGATCCCCAATGCGGGCCGCAGCGCGGCCGAGGGACGACCGATCTTCGACGACGTCGAGGTGTGCGAGGTGCGCGTGCCCGGCTCGCGCAACTGGACGCCTTACCCGGCGCACTCGCATTCGCACTGGCACGTCGACCCGTTCACCGGCGAACAGTCCTCGATCACCTACGCCGAGCGCTTCCCGAACCAGTACCGCCAGTTTCAGGCGCAGACGCAGCAGACCAAGAGCGGCACGCCGCTCGACTTCGCGCCGTTCCTCACCGAAGGCCAGCGCGCCAGCCTCAAGGCGCAGAACATCTACACCGTCGAGCAGCTCGCAGGCATCGACGGGCAGGAGTTAAAGAACCTCGGCCCCTACGGGCGCGAGCAGAAGAACCGCGCCGACGAGTATCTCACCGCCTCCCGCGCCAACGCACCGGCCACCCAGCTGCAGGCCGAGCTGGATGCGCTGCGGGCGAAGAACATGGCGCTCGAAGAGGACAACGAGGCGCTGAAGAAGACCGGCGGCGAGGGCCAGTTCAAGGACATGGACCTCGACCAGATCCGCGAGTTCATCACCACCCACACCGGGCAGGCGCCGATCGGCAGCTTGAACCGCAAGGCGCTGGTGCGGATGGCGCTCGACGCGCGGCCTGACAAGGCGGCCTGACATGACCCTGCTGACGGTGGTTCGGGACGTCTGTGCCGCCGTCGGCGTGGCGCTGCCGTCGTCGGTGTTCACCAACCTCAACGCCAACCGTACCATGCAGGAGATGGTGTCATTGGCCAACGAGATGGGCCAGCGCATCGCCTACGACACGCGCGACTGGTCGGTGCTCAGGGCGCTGCAGACCTACACCGGCGACGCCGTGCAGACCGAATGGCCGCTTCCGGCCAACTACAAGCGCATGCTGCTGACCACCAACGTCTGGTCGTCGCTCAACAGCCAAGCCCCGATGGCGTTCGTCCCCGACACCGACGAGTGGCTGCGCCACCGGCTCTCCAATACGATCGTCAACGGCATCGGCATGTGGACGGTGCTGGGCGACAACCTGATCATCCAGCCCGCGCTCGGCCTCGGCGTGACCGCATCGTTCGCCTACCTCGACCGCAACTGCGTGGCGCTGGCCAGCGGCGGCTATGGCGACAGCTTCATCGCCGACACCGATCGCTTCCGGCTCGACGAGCGGTTGTTGAAGCTGGGCATGATCTGGCAGTGGATGGCCAACAAGGGATCGCCCTACGCCGAGCCGATGGGCTCGTACAGCGACGCTCTGGCCAACGCCATGGGCCGCGACCAGCCCGCGCCGATACTGGTCGATCGCATGCCGACGTCGCGGTGGTCGCGCAATGCCCACTATTAACAACCCGCACACGACGGCCGGAGCCTTCGACATCGCACTGCAGGGGCCGCCCGGCCCGATGGGACCGCAAGGCCCGCCGGGCGCCGACGGCGATCCGGGCGGGCCGCCGGGGCCAACGGGACCAGCAGGTCCGCCGGGTCCGGCCAGCACGGTACCGGGGCCTGCCGGGCCGACGGGCCCGGCCAGCACCGTGCCGGGTCCCGCTGGACCGACCGGCGCGACGGGTCCGAGCGGCCCGACCGGCGCCACCGGCCCGGGCGTCGCTGCGGGCGGCGCTGCCGGTCAGGTGCTGACCAAGATCAACGCCACCGACTACAACACGCAGTGGACGACGCCGAGCACCGGCGACGTCACCAAGGCTTACGTCGACACGCAGGATGCGCTGCGGGTGGCGAAGAGCGGCGACACCATGACCGGCGGCCTGACTATTTCTCTGGCATGGCCGGGGATCAATCTCATCAAGCCAGCTTCAGGGTCAGGGGCGCAGCTGGCAAGCTATACCGGCGGCAACCTGCGCTGGGTGATGGCGCTGGGCGATAGTGCAGCCGAGAGCGGCGCGAATGCCGGATCGGCATTTGCGCTCGCGCGCTACAGCGATGCCGGTGCCTATCTCGACGCGCCGATCCAGATCAGTCGTGCCACCGGCGCCCTGTCGATGGGCGGCAACATCAATTACCGTTACACCGCTCCCGGCGCCGGAGGCTGGTACGATACGTCCACCCTATCGCAGCGTTTTTTCGTCGGTACGGAAGGGGCGAACGATCATTTCAGGATTTACGGAGCAGGCGCGGGCATAAATTTGCTGACCCTTAATGGTACGAACGGGATCGCTACCTTTACTGGTGGCTTGTCTATCGGAACCACCATCGCAACCGGCCTCTACGGCGATACTGGCAACATCGCTCTCAGAGGCTATTCGACCGGCAGCATCTATTTTCAGAACGCGAGCGGTGCCACGACATACGGATATATGAATAGTGCCGGTCTGAACGCAAGCGGAGAAATTGTCGCCGGAGGCGAAGTTAAAGTACGCGGCAACGTGATCCGGTTCGGCGACGACAACATATTCATGTATTTTAACGGATCGCAGTTCCAGTTCAGTCACGCGCTCAGTGCAACAGCCACCGGCTATCTTCCCACAAGTGGCGGTACGATAACCGGAAATCTCGGCGTCAACGGCACCACTTACGTGCAGGAAATACAGCTCGCGCAGTCGGCGTCGGGCGCGGGCATGTGGTTCGCCGTGCCCGGCTACGGCAACCGCTTCTATCTCGGCACCGAGGGTGGCGGCGATGCGTTCAGACTATATACGCCCGGCTACGGCAACGCCCTCTACATTAACGGCGCCGGTGATTTCAGCGCCAAGAATATCTCTTCAAACACCCACATCCACTCGACCAACGGGTATCGCTGCAGACCGGGTCAATCCGATCCCGGCTACACCTTCTCGATCGACTGGCCGGGCGGCTGGTTCTATATCGGCGGCACAGCAGTAGGGCAGCTCGCGTTCCAGTCGGATTACCGCATCAAGAAGGACATTCAGCCGCTCAAGAGCATGTGGGAGCAGGTCAGGAAACTCAACCCGATTTCCTACACGCCGAAGGAATACACCCCGCCCAGTCTGGAGGCGACGGCGAAGAGCGAGGGCAAGCCGTTCGTGGTCGAAACCAACATCGAGCACTGGGGCTTCATCGCGCACGAGCTGCAGGATACGCTGCTGCACACCGCAGCAAACGGGCGCAAGGACGACCCCGACGTGGTGCAGTCGCTGGCGTGGCCGCCGCTCGTCGCCGCGCTGACCAAGGCGCTGCAGGAGGCCATGGCGCGCATCGAGGTGCTGGAAGGCAAGGTGCTGGCATGAGCCCGGTGTCATCAGGCTGGGGCTCGCCGCCGGTTGGCTCGTCCTACAACATCGCACTGGAAGGCCCGCCCGGCCCGATCGGGCCGCAGGGGCCGCCGGGACCGCAGGGCGAGCCGGGCACGCCGGGCGGCCCGCCCGGGCCGAAGGGCGACACCGGACCCGCAGGACCAACTGGTCCCGCCAGCACCGTGCCGGGCCCGACCGGCCCGCAAGGATCGCAGGGGCCGCAAGGGCCGCAGGGCCCGACCGGCCCGACAGGACCGACCGGCGCCACAGGCCCACAGGGCGCCCCGGGCGAAGTCAGCAAGGCCTATGTGGACACCGCAGACAACCAACTCTCGGCCGAAATGGCTGGCGTGGCGGTGACCGCGAACGCCGCGGTGGCCAAGTCGGGCAGCACGATGACCGGCCTGCTCGCGCTCAGTGGCGATCCGGCGACCGCGCTGCAGGCCGCTCCGAAGCAGTACGTCGACGCGGTGCGTGCCTACGCCGCGCCGTTCGACGCGCTGGCCTATAACGGGATGCAGATCAACGGATCGATGGAGGTCAGTCAGGAGTTTGGAGACAATACCGTATCTATATCTGGTCAACATCCTGCTGATGGTTGGCGATTGCTCAAAGCTGGCACCAGTGTCGTTGCCGTAAATCGATATAGCCTTCAGGGAATATTTCCGGGTTTTATTCACGCGCAAATAGGCATTGCGGTTTCTACGGCACAGCCTTCTCTCGCCACCACTGACTATGTGTTTCTTCAACATTCGATCGAGGGTTATCGCACAGGGAAGTTGGCATGGGGAGCCGGGAGTAGCGCATCACCCATCACTATCAGCTTTTGGACAGGTCACACTCGCACTGGTACTTATTCCGGGAGTATCAGAAACTCGGCACTAGATCGCGCATATGTGTTTACCTATACACAGAATGTTTCAACTGTACCAGAGTACAAGAGCATAACTATTCCCGGAGATACAATAGGTACTTGGCTAAATACCAACGGCACAGGCATGATCCTCACGTTTACGGTGGCGTCTGGCACAGCTTTCTTGGCGGCACCCGGATGGCAAGCCGGTAACTTTGTAGGATCGCCCAGTCAAGTTAACGGCGTTGCTGCTACTTCCGACAACTTCCGCATCACTGCCGTCACCGTTCACCCCGGCACGCAAGCTCCGACCGCAGCACAATCGCCGCTAGTTATGCGGCCGTATGATCAGGAGTTGGTGACATGTCAGAGATATTATCGCCATTATGGCGGCGTCAACGTAAATGAGCCATTCGTCGGCGGTCAGTGCTACAGCACCACGGGCGCGCAAGTGTTCGGAACGCTCGAACCTTCCATGCGGGCTGGGCCAACGATTATTCCAGTGGGTAATTTGGGTATTGCGATGGCTAACTCAAATCAGGTTGCCGTTACAAACCTAGTTACGGTCGTTGCTACTTCATACTTGTTCTCGGCCAATGCCACTGTTGCGTCCGGTCTTGTGGCGGGCGATGCAACTAAGCTGGCCGCAAATAGTGACATTAGTGCGCGGCTAAAATTTGACGCGAGGTTGTGATGGCAGAGTATCAACTCACCGCGACCGATGTCGTGATCCGCACGCAGGACGGCGCGTGCATTCCGAACGATCCAGCCAACCGCGACCGCGCCGAATACGAGGCGTGGCTCGCCGACGGCGGCGAGCCCGACCCCTACGTGCCGCCGGAAGAGCCCAAGCAGCAGGCCAAGTCCGAGACGATCATGCTGTATGATCACGAGAACCGCCTGCTGGCGATGGAAGGAAAGCCGCCGATGGAGCTGCGTGACTTCGTTGACAAGATGGCGCGAGGCGCACCATGAGCGCGCATGCCGCTTA
>Ga0207651_10000256_pt1 | contig 22904 bp, 21 predicted proteins | sample KBSM23metaG_FD_184328 | JGI IMG/M metagenome (GOLD analysis project Ga0207651, IMG submission 184328) | Miscanthus rhizosphere microbial communities from Kellogg Biological Station, Michigan, USA - KBS M2-3 metaG (SPAdes) (version 2) | ecosystem: Host-associated > Plants > Roots > Rhizosphere >... | reverse complement strand
GGACATCAACCTGGCCGCGTTCGCGCGTTCGCATCCAAGATCGCCGAGCGGCTTGTCTGCGAGGGTCGCACCGAGGACGTCTTGCAGTACTTGGCCTCGCTGGAAGCCGGCGCGACGGGGTGATTGAGAGAGCCGCAGCTGCGTCCACGCGGCGGATCGCCAAGGCATGCAGCCCCGAAGCGCGCATATCCGGGGTCGACTACCCGGTTGACATAATCGATGTTGAGCCGAGCGCCGTGCGTTGACGTGACGAAAGGTTCGATGGGCCGGCTACTTCCCTACGACCCTAGGCGTGCGGCGCGCATGAGCGCTCTTGGACCGGGCGGCGTTTGTGGCAAGCTGTACTCGCCATGCGCCAGCGCCCGCCCGACGCCGCCTTGTCCCGCCGCTGCCTGTTGCGCCTCATAGGCAGCGCAGCCACACTCCAGATCCCAACATTCGCGCTGGCCGGGTTTGATTTCTTCCTGAGCGAATACAGCGCGACCCGAGCCGAGCTGCAGGCCGAGATGGCCAGGCGCTTTCCGCTGCAGCAACGCTACGCGGAACTCTTCATCGTGACCTTGCGCGATCCGCAGCTCGGCCTCGACCCGGCGAACAATCGCCTGGGCGTCACCGCCATGCTAAACATCGCCAGCCCCCTGCTGCGCCCGGCAGGTGTAGAAGGTCTAGTGTCGGTCAGCAGCGCCCTGCGTTACGACGCGTCGACCCGCGCGGTGCGCCTAGTCCAGCCGCGCGCCGACCGCATAGAGATGCAAGGCCTGAGCGGACGCGATGCCGAGCGGCTGCAGCAGACCGGCGCAGTGGTCGCGCAGGAGCTGCTGCGCGACCAGGCGCTTCACACCTTCGAGGCTAAGGACCTTACGGTGGGGACGAAGGTCTACGAGATCGGTGACATCACCGTGCAACAGGATGGCGTCAAGGTGCAGCTCAAGTGAACACTTCCGAGAAGACGATCTCCACCGGGCACCTGGTGGAGGAGCGTGCCGGGCAATTCGATCCTTCGGTTCGTCGACCGGACGACCGCTAGTGCCGTGTCGCCGCGCTGAGCGGCAGACGAGAAGCAAATGCGACTATGGGGCGCCGGGCCGGCTGGCCATCTGCAATATGCAGGGCCGATCAGTTACGGAGGTTCAACCACCCCAGGCTTCACGATGAATAACAAATGTCGAACCATCGCATTTGCCAGCTCGCTTTCGCCCACAAAAACCTTGCCCGCACCCTCGCTTTCGAGCAGTTCGGCCTCCGCGGCGTTGTGACTTCTGACAACAATTTGAATGAGCGGATTGAGGGTCCGCGCGATGTCCACCATCTTTCGAACGTGGATGGTCTCAGGCGTCGCAATGACCAACGCCTTGGCATCCCTGATATGGGCTTGAATCAACACCGAAGCCTCCGTGGCGTCGCCCCACACCGCAGGAATGCCGCGCCCTCGTAGTGTCTCGACGAACTCTCGATTTTCTTCTGCGACGACATAGGGAATTGCCTCCGCTGTAAGGGCGTCGGCGATTCGCTTGCCGACTCGCCCCCAACCCACGAGCACCACCTGCTTGGAGAGGAAGCGCCTCTCCGTCGAGGTCGGCAGCTCGGCCAAGGGGTTGGCCGCTGTCTCCAGGCGCGTCGCGAGACCCGGCTTTCGAAGCAGCCACTTCTCAAGGGGAATCAGCGCGGTGAAGAGAACGGGATTAAGTGCGATGGAGAGCACCGCTCCGGCCAGGATCAGACTTTGACCTTCCCTCGGCAAGATCCCCAGCAACACCCCCAGGCCCGCGAGGATGAAGGAAAACTCACCGATCTGCGCGAGGCTCGCGGCGACGGTGAGCGCCGCCCTTACCGGGTACCTGAATACCAAAACGAGCACCATGGCGGCTACGGGCTTGCCCAGCATGATGACTGCGACGGTCGCCATGACCCGCAGCGGCTGGGAGACCACGATGTCGGGGTCGAACAGCATCCCTACGGAAACGAAGAACAAGACCGCAAATGCGTCTTGCAGCGGCAGCGTCTGCTGGGCCGCTCGCTGGCTGAATTCGGACTCGCGCAGGACGAGGCCAGCAAAAAACGCTCCCAGGGTGAAGGAGACGCCGAACACAGCGGCCGAGCCGAAGGCGATGCCGACTGCAGCAGCGACTACGCAGAGCGTGAAGAGCTCACGCGAACCGGTCTTCGCGACATGCCAGAGCAGCCAAGGAAAGAGGCGTCGGCCGACGATGAGCATGAAAGCGACGAAGCCTCCCACCTGGGCCAGCGTGACGACGACAGTCAACGCGGTGCTGCGGTCTGGTCCGAAACCGCTCGCGGCTCCGCCCGACGGCACCGCGAGTGCAGGCAGTAGCACCAACACCAGCACCATCACCAAGTCTTCGACGACAAGCCAGCCCACCGCAATTCGCCCACTTCCGGAGTCGAGGATGCCTCGACTCTCTAGCGCCTTGAGGAGCACGACCGTGCTGGCAACCGAGAGAGACAGGCCGAATACAAGCGCCGCCGCGACCGACCAGCCCCACAAGGCGGCCAAACCGGCCCCCAGTGAGGTCCCGACGAGCATGCCGACAAAGGCCCCCGGCAAGGCGATCCGGCGAACGGCCAGTAGGTCTCCGATCGAGAAGTGGAGACCGACACCGAACATGAGCAGCATGACCCCGATGTCGGCAAGCTGCGCTGCAATCTGGGCGTCCGCGACAAAGCCGGGCGTTGCAGGTCCGATTACAACGCCAGCGACCAGGTAGCCGACAAGGGCCGGCAGCCTGAGACGTGCGGCGATGAAACCGAACAGCAGGGCCAAGCCAAAACCAGCTGCGAGAGTCGTTATCAGGCTTGCGGCGTGGGGCATCAGTCTTGTTTCGCTCCGCCGGCCCGACGGTTGCCGAATGGTTTGCCGCATAGGGCGGGCTGTCGATAGCCATGTGCGAGTGCTCGCAGGGCAGTGGACCCGGCCACGATAGCAGCCGGTCGTGTCGGAGATAGTGTCCGGATCTCCGCCGTAGCCGTCCAGCGTTTGGGCCTCGCCCGGTGGGTGAGGTTCACGCTTCCGGTCACGCGTGCTCTCAACCTGGTCAAGGAGTTGCGCCTATACCCGCTCTCGCAGGCGGCCACCCGCTGGGCAAGAGCCCTTCAAGTCCGCCGTCGGCGCAGGGTCAAGGTCGACAAGCGTCGAAAGCCTACTAGGTAGCTCCACGTCGCATGAGTCAGCTCAGGAACATCGCAGCCGAGGTCTTGAAGCCGCTTGAGCAGGTGGCGGATGGTCTTGGACTGGTCACGGCGATCGCAGTGATCGCCGCCGAGGCCGTTGTACTCGGTGCAGGACTGCCGGTCCAACTACTGAACGGGCGCACGGCACCAAGGAGAGGCCGACCTCCTCAGCAGCGCCCGATCTCATCCTACGACCGCCAGCCGTCGCCGCACAACCCGCCCCCAGCTTCATGCCGCGGGGTCGTGCCCGCCCGATGGCGAACTACTGACGTGCGAGCCGAAGGACCGCAACGGGACCCGAAGCGGTCCGTCGGAATCTGAAAGAGCAGTCACTCCCGGGCTGTCGGCTCTCAGTCACTCGAAGCCCCTTGCAATGGTATCGAACGTACGTAAGCGAAGGGTAGCTATCGCTTTCGACGGGGGATGTCCGCCGGATGCGCCTGAGCGGCGTGCGCCGTATCGCGACACCCTAGGTCGGCTCGTCTGTTCCATCCTCCGTGGGGCGGAAATGCTTCGACCGATCGACCAAGCTCAACATCTCGCCAGCGGCACCGACGGTCAGCGGGTGAGGCGTAAATCCTGGCCGGGGCGAGATGTACGCGGCCATGTCGCGAACCAGTTCCACCTGCGCCTGGGTGGCTTGCGCGAGCAACGTGATGACCACGTTTTCCAGTGCAATGACGCGGACCTGCAATTGCACCAGCTCGGCGTTGCCGAGCGGCGGACCGCTGGCCAGCGCGCCCGCGAAACTTACGTCGACAGGCCGGCCTCCCGGGCCGGCCCCGCCCTCGTTGTTCCAGCGTTGAAGTGCCCTCTGGCGCTGCTTGGCGCTTTCCATTGAATCGGCTTTCGAAGTGGCCATGACGACAATTCCTCAACGCGATCAACAGGATCAGGAGTCTGCCGGTGGATAAGTGATCGACACGCCCCGAACCTTGGCGAACAGAGTCAGCCGATGAGCCTGCAAGCGCTTCGCGCCGACGATCTCGCAGCTCGCTACGCCGTGCACAAGCAGCGCGTCGGCAATCAGCGAGCGGTGGCAACGCCACGGCACAGCTTCGGCGCACATCAGGGCAACGCGATCACGGCGCGCCAGCTCTATCAGGCTGAAGAGGTCGGCGGCGAAGTCGTCGCTCTGCATGTAGTCGGCGTAGCCGCGGAACGACAGATTGCGCCAGCCGCCGTTCGGCGAGCCCGCGAGCGTCGGCCGGAAGCCCCCCAGCCCCGAGGCGTGCGCGTAGCCAATTCCGGCTGACGCGAGGGAAGCGGGCAGGACATCCGCGTTGAACTGCGGGTTGTGTCGCGAGCGGGGCACGGTACGAACGTCGACCAGCTGAGTCACGCCGTGCGCTGAAAGCAAGCTCACGAACTCGTCGACCGAACGCGTCGAATGCCCGATCGTCAATACCTTGCAGGCCTCGGCGCCCTCTTCAACTGACGCTGCGAGACTCTCAGTGTTCGTCGTCGCGATCATTGACCCTCCTTGCGCGCTGCCGAAGGAGAGACACTATCTCATCTGAACTATTCGACGAACGAGCGCAAGCGGATCCTGAGTCGCCGGCTCGATAGCCCCGAGGCAGCATGACGCGAACGAAGAGACCTGTCTTTCTCGACCTGCGGCACATCCAGATGCCCGTTGGCGCGCTCGCCTCGATCGGGCATCGCATCAGCGGCGTCGTTCTGGCGATCGGGATTCCCGTTGTCGTTTACCTGCTGGCCTTATCGCTCAAAGACGAGCAGTCATTCGCCGACGTCGCGAGTCACTTGCGACTCGTTCCGGTCAAGGCCGCGCTGGTGATTCTCGTCTGGGCGATTTCACACCACGTCCTGGCGGGGGTGCGGCACCTGTTGTCGGACTTCGACATCGGCTCGCGGCTCCGCTTGGCGCGGCGCAGTGCGTGGTTCGTGAATCTCGGCGGCGTCGCCTTGGCGGTGCTCGCGGCGGTGGTTCTGCTGTGAGAACCCCGGGCATGCGGTCGACCGGGCTGGCCGCCTGGTGGGTGCAGCGGCTCAGCGCCGCCTACATGCTGGTCTTCGTGATTTTCCTGCTCACCAGGTTCGCGATCGATCCAGTGCACGGCTACGCGCAGTGGCTTGGCTGGGTCGGCCGCCCCAGTACCGGGGTCGCGCTGGCTACCTTTTTCGCGGCGCTGCTGTCACACATGTGGGTGGGCCTGCGCGACGTGCTGCTCGACTACGCGAAGCCACCGGCGCTGCAGCGCCTGCTTCTCGCGACCGTCGGTGGCGGTTTGTTCGCTATCGCCATCTCAGTCGTTTGGATCTTGGCGTCGATTCCTCGCTGAAGTGTTGACGTCGCCGCTGAAAGCACTTGAAACGGGAGTCGCCATGAAGTTCTCGATCTTCCGCTTCGACCCCGAGCAAGACGCCAAGGCCTACATGCAGGACTTCGAGCTGGAACTGCTGCCTACCGAGCACATGCTTCTCGACGTGATCCTACGGCTCAAGCAGCAGGATCCGACACTGACGCTAAGAAAGTCATGCCGGGAAGGCGTGTGCGGCTCGGACGCGATGAACATCAACGGCCGCAACGGCTTGGCGTGCATCACCCGCGTGCGCGACCTCATAGAACCGGTCGTCATCCGGCCTCTGCCGAGCTTTCCGATCATTCGCGACCTGGTGGTCGACATGACACAGTTCTACAAGCAATATCACTCGATCACCCCTTACCTCATCAACGACGAGACGCCGCCGGAAAAGGAACGGCTGCAATCGCCTGCCGAGCGCGACCGATTGAATGGCTCGTACGAGTGCATCCTCTGCGCGTGCTGCAGCAGTCAATGCCCCTCGTACTGGTGGAACCCCGACAAGTTCGTCGGCCCGGCCGGTCTGATCCAGGCCTTCCGTTTCATCGTCGATAGCCGGGACCGCGCTACCGACGCAAGGCTCGACGACTTGAACGACGCGTACCGGCTGTTTCGTTGCCGCACGATCATGAACTGCGCCGAGGTTTGCCCGAAAGGTCTTGAACCGGTACGCGCCATCGAGAGAATCCGGCTGAAGATGTCCGGAGTTGGCGACAAGGATGGTCCCTTGGACACACATCCGCCGCTGTCGCCGAAATAGGCAGATACGGTCGAGGTATTCTGAACGGCTTCGCCCCTTTCCCTCCCATGCCGTCGTGCTTTGAAGTTTCCTGCAAACGCTCAGTGCTTGCTAGGTGACTGCAATGTGGGGCTTCGCGAACATCCGCTTCTGGCCCGGACGTCGAGTTCGAGGCGAAGCCCGGCAGCGGTTCTCCTGTGTGATCGCGGGAATTCCAAACATCAGCTGTCGGCCAGCGTCGCGAACCGATAGTCCGGGCCAGGAAGGGAGGTCGCCAACGACCGCTTCGCGGAAGCGGCGTTGACGTGATCAGGGATGCGCGCTACTTCGAGAACCAGCCGGAGATGTGCTGGCGCATGCGCAGGAAGAAACCCGCGCGCTCGACGCCAGCAAGCGCCACGACCGGCGCCTCCCCGAGTTGCTTGCCGTTGGCCGTGACGACGATCTTGCCGATCACGGCACCCTTGGAGATCGGCGCCTCCAGGCCCGAGGTCAGCAAGACCGAGGTCTTGACCGCGGCGCCTTGTCCCTTCGGTATCACCAGCGTCCACGACTGTGCAACGCCCGCCGCGACATCCGGCGCCACGCCGTACAGCACCTTGGCGGTCGCCAGTGGCGCGCCTGCCTGGACAGGGGTCGCTTCCTCGAAGTTGCTGTAGCCCCAGTTGAACAGCACCCGGGTCTGGTCAGCTCGAGCTTGCGCGCTGTTCGCGTTCATGATGACCGAAATCAGGCGCATGCCGTTTCGCTTGGCCGAAGCGGTCAAGCAATACCCAGCTTCCTCCGTGTGCCCCGTCTTGAGTCCGTCGACGGTCGGATCGGTGTACAGCAATGCATTGCGATTGCCCTGCTTGATGCCGTTGTAGGTGAAGTCGTGCTCCGCGTAGATCGGGTAGTACTCGGCGCTATTGCGGATGATGGCCTGTGCGAGCACGGCGAGGTCGCGTGCCGAGGCCTTGTGGTCGGGGCTGGGCAGCCCGTCCGAATTTTCGAAATGCGTATGCGTCATCCCCAGCTTCGCCGCTTCCGCGTTCATCATGGCGGCGAACCCGGATTGCGAGCCGCCGATATGCTCGGCTAACGCCTTGGAGGCGTCGTTCCCGCTGTCGATGACGACACCGCGCAGCATGTCGATCAAGGGCACTTGCGCGTTGAGCGGCACGAACATGCAACTGTCGCCATCCTTGCCGCCGCGGCACCAGGCGCTCAGGCTCATGGTGACCGGTTCGGTGGGCTTCAGCTTGCCGCTCTTCAGCCCCTGTTCCACCAGGTAGCTGGTCATCATTTTGGTCAGGGACGCGGGCGGGAGCGGTTCGTCCGGGTTGGAGGAGGCGAGGATCTGCCCCGTGTTGAAGTCCATCAGGACCCATGCCCTGTTGGCGAGCACCGGCACCGAGAGTCCGTTCGCGTCGGTGGTGGTTGCGGGCTCCGAGGATGGGACCGGCTTTGGCTTGTGAGCTGCTGCGTGGGCCTTGGGATGCGGCGCGCCAGAAGCAGTCCCGGCCAAGCCGACCAGGATCAAGGTTGCAAGGATGGAAGGGAGCAGAGGGGAAGTGCGAAGACTGAGGGTCATTGAGAGATGCTTCCTGAAGAAGCCAGTATGTAGCTCGCGACCAAGCCAGGGACGGCGAAATCTGGTTCGGCGTACCTGGGTGTGCTCGATACGGGCCGCCCGTGGATCATGGCCAATTGTGGCGGCTCTGCATGCCCCACTGACTCGGCTGGCGACTGCGATCCGGCGGCATGACTCCCACGTCGTCTCGACGGATGAGCAACAGGTCAGGAAGCGCAGATGGCCCACCCCCGGCGTCTTGCGCCGCGACGGACCTGGCAGGAGGCTCAGCTCTGACAAACCGAGGTGTGCTCGCAGAAGCGTTTCGCAATACGAGTGGCGGAAGATGCCACGAGGGCGAGTCGAGATTGCTGACCTGCATGTCCGCTTCGCGGCGTTGCGGTGCAACCTTGCAAAGTCCGCAAGGGTCGGCAGCTTCAGTTCGGCTATTCGAACTGCTGACGTAACTCCTGCCAGACCTCGCGGGCGGGCGCGTCAGGACGGCACGATCAGGACCTGCGGTGCCGCCTGCCGCAATCGACTCCTGAGCCAATCACCCTGCCGCTGGTTGCTCTCGCGCACATGCTGGAGCACATCGAGCAGCTCGTGGTCGCGCAGCGCGTGGCCGGCCTGCTCGAGGATGTCCACGGAAATGAGGCTCTCGTTCACGAGCAGCCAGAGATCGTGAAGATCCCGCACCAGGTTGAAGCCGCTCGGCGACCGGCGCTTCAGCAACGCCTTGTCGAGGCGCTCAGGCTCGCCTTCGCGCCGCTTCCCGTACTTCTTGACAAAGGGTTCCAGCCCTTCGGCTGAAGCGCCCGACCATGTCTCGAACTGCCGGCAAGTCGTGACGATGTCTGGCTCGAGTCCATGGGTGTCTCGCACCTGCTCGAACCCCTTCACTAGACGCTGCTCGCTCAGCTGCAGCAAGCCCAAATAGTCGGGCACGTGCGCGCGCTCCGGGGCCAGCAGCTTCACGGAGTCGACGACATGCTTGGCAGCCTCCTTCACCGTCGTGCCGCTGTCGCCAGCGTCGGGGTCCGTTGCGTCAACGTGGACCTGTTGCGGTTGGCGATCCTGCGGTCGCGCGATCTTCTCGACGGCCACGGCGGCGTACTTGTAGTGGGGCTGCTTGCTGACCGGATCCCACTCGAAGAGCGTCAGTTCGTTGGCGGCACGCGCGTGTCCTGGCGAATCCCAGTAGCCGAAGTGAAACGGCAGGAAGAGCTCGCCCTGCGCCACCTTGCCGATGCGCACCTGTACATCGAGCACGCCGCGACGCGACGTGATGCGCAGCCAGTCCGCGTCCGCCACGCCCAGCCTGGCCGCGTCCTCTGAGCAGATTTCGACCTGCTCGTCGGGAGCGGCGGCATTGAGCTCGGGCGCCCGTCCCGTCTTCGTCCGCGTGTGGAAGTGAAAGACCAAGCGCCCGGTGGTCAGAAAGAAGGGGTAGTGCTCGTTCGGCTGCTCCGCTGGCGGCACGTACTCGGCGGCCTTTAGCCACGCGCGACCATCTGGCCGCTGCGCCTTGTACTTGACCGGCTCGATGGGCGCGCCCGTGAGGAGGTCGTGTCCGAAACTCTCGCAATCACCCTCTTCAGTCGGGAAGACGAGGTCGGTGTAGATACGGCGCGACCCTTGAGGCGCTTCTTCGTTGCAAGGCCACTGGATCCCAGAGCCGCCGGTGAGCAGCGCGTAGCTCGGCCCGTGTAGTCGCAAGGGCGCCCGCGGGTGCACTCCTTCCATGCCTCGAAGCATTCCTCGGGCGTGCGCCACTTGATCAGGGGTTGGTCGTCCTTGTCTCGAAAGTCCATGCGCCGCGCGAACTGCAGGAAGATGTCGAAGTCCGAACGCGCTTGGCCGGGCGGCTCCACGGCCTTGTAGCTGATGTGGACGGTGCGGTCGACGTTCGTGAACGTCCCGGTCTTCTCGCCCCAGATCGCAGCCGGCAGCACGACGTCGGCGAATTCGGCCGTCTCGGTCATGAAGGCGTCTTGCACGACGAGGAAGAGCCCCGGCCGGCGCAGCGTGGCGCGCACGCGGTCCAGGTGTGGCAGCGACACCGCCGGGTTCGTCGCCTGGATCCACAAGAAGCGGATCGATCCCGTCTCGCAATAGCGGAATATCTGCATCGCGTGCGTCGGGGGCGCCCAGTGCGGGATGATCCCCGGCTCGACGTTCCAGAGCTCCGCGAGCTCGCGGATGTGCTCCTCGTTCTCCCAGTTGCGAAAGGCCGGCAGGTCGCCGTCGGCACCGCACTCCCGCGTATTCTGCGACGTGGGCTGCCCGTTCATTTGCAGGATGCCGCAGCCGGGGCGGCCGATGCGACCGAGCAGCAAATTAAGGTTGTTGACCTGCACCGCGGCCGCGGTCGCCTGGTTCGACTGGTACACGCCCTGCAGGCAGGTGCTGAGCAGTCCTCGCGACTTGCCGATCATCGACGCAGCCCGCCGGAGGTCTGCAGCCGGGACGCCCGTGATCTCCTCGACTCGCTCGGGCGGGTACTTCGAGACGATCTCCTCGAGCTTGGCTGCACCGAGCGTGTGGTTGTCGATGAAGGCACCGTCAAAGTAGCCTTCCTCCAATACCAGGTGCAGCAGGCCGTTCAGCAGTGCGACGTTGGTCCCGAGCTTCGGTCTCAGGTGCAGGTCGGCCTCGCGGGCCGTCATGGTTTCGCGGGGGTCGACGACAATCAGCTTCGGCGGGTTTGGTCCGCTACGGCGGTCGAGCACGCGAGACCACAGCACCGTATCCGTGCTGGACATGTTGTGCCCGACCATGAAGATGCAGTCGGTCTCGTCGATGTCCCAGTAGCTTCCGGGCTGCCCGTCCGCGCCGAAGCTTTCCTTCAGTGCCGCTGCGGCCGTGGCCGTGCAAAGCCGCGTATTGCCGTCCATGTGCGGCGTGCCCAGGCCCGCCTTTCCGATCACCCCGAGCGTGTAGTACTCCTCAAGAAAGAGCTGGCCGCTCGTGTAGAAACCTATCGAGCTCGCCGTGTGTTCTTCGCGCGTCCTCTTCGCGCGCTCGACGATCAGCTCCATCGCTTCGTCCCAGCTCGCAGGTTCCAGATTCCCGTTGCTGCTGCGGATGAGCGGCGTCGTCAACCTGTGTGGGCTGTTGTTTGCCTCCCAGCCGTGCAGTCCTTTGGGACCGAGCCTGCCGCTATTGGTGCTGTCCTGAGTCCGTCCCCGTACACCCACGATGCGGCCATCCTTGACGCCGATGTCGCACCCGCACCCATTCGAGCAGAGCACGCATGCGGACTGCACCCAGCGGTCCGGTTTCTCGGTCGTGCGCTCGTCCCGGCGCTCGGGCCAGCGATCTTCACCGAGGTAAGGGGTGCGATCGCCCCAGATGTTTTCGATGCTGTCACGCGATTGGGACATCTCCGCTGATCACCTCAAGGTCTCTGCGTCCATAACTTCAAGGCCATTCACGTCGCAACCCAGCCGCTCCACGTTCAGTTGACGACGAACGGTAGGTTGTGGGTCGGAACAACTGATTCGCTGCTAAGCGCACTGCCCTGCCAGAACTTCCCAGGCGATCGGCTCGCCGGCGATCAGGCTCATGTTCTTCCTGGCTGGGGGCGGGCACGGCGCCGCGTGAACGCTTCGAGCAAATCCGAACGCGCCCGGGGCGAAGTAGAAGACGTTTCGTCCCCTACCCGCTTCGCGCAGGAATATCGCCATGTCGGACGGCCGTCCAGCCGCCTCGTAGATCGCCGGGAACGTCCTGTGGATCAGACTGGTAGGGTAGGCGCCGAGCCGCACCTTTCCACGCTCGAGATTCGCAACCTGCCAAGTGCAAGTGAGTTGATGTCGGACAGCAGGCCTGGAAGCAAGTGGTCCTAGAAGCTACCGGGTGACTCGCCGCTGCTCGCACTGTCGAAAACGCGACCCATCGGTTCGCCGCGGCCTACAGCGGCGGAGCTATTCCGCTTCCGGCCCCGGAGCAGTCGTTCGTGGACGTCCGCTGGTGGGACTTCCCGATACTCCGCTCTTCTTCTGAAATCGTCGAATGAACCCACGAGGCGAGTGAGACCACCGGAGCGGCCGGGCCATCGCCTGCAGTCACCAACACAAGCCAAGTCGAGCGGACGGCAGCTGGAACCAAGCTGCTGGACCTCGCGTCCCTTCTACGCCCGCGCCTCCCGTGCGTACGGGCGGGAACGCTCCAGATGTAGAAGACCGCGCGGCACGCCCTGAGGGACGCCGAGGCTCATGTCGTGTCGTCGAGTCGCTGCAGGCCTCGATCGCGATGCGATCGAAGACGGCCGTCGCGCGCAGGCAGCACGCTGCCCCGACGTCCTCTTTGTCGCGGTAGCGATACCTGAGGCTGCTCGGCCCCAGTCTGACACGGCCGGCGATGTCGCCGAACGTCCGCTGGGACTTCGGCAGGTTTCTCATCGAGGTCAGCTGCCCCGCCCGGCCCTTCGCCGGATAGGGCCGGTGGCGTTGGCGCCGAGTCACGCTTCCGCGGCGGACAGGACGCTGCGTACCGTTCGATGCAGTCGCAACAACGACAGCTGACTCGTCGAGCGGAACGGATCGCCTTTGACGAAGAGCACATCGTCTCCGAGCGGCGCCCAAGCCGGAAAGTACGACGGCTCGTTGCCAAAAGTCAGCTGCTGGCGGTTGCTCCCGTCGATGTCCATCACGTATATCTGACTGACGCCGGTCGCAGCGCTGGCGAAGACGATGTGGCAGCCATCGGGCGAGGGATATGGCGTTACGAACGGCGTGGCTTCGTCGGTCGCGGAAATCCGACGAGCCTTGGCGTCCCGGTTCACATCCCTCTCGAACAAGCCATGATCTCCCTCGCGCGTCGAGTGAAACACCAAATGCTGGGCCTTGGGCATGAACCAGGGCTGATCGCCGTCCAGACGCCCTGTCGCGAGCTGCCCGTTCGTCTCTCCGAGCCGGCCCAGAAACAGATGCGGCTTGCCCGCGCCCACAGCTCGAAAGAACGCGAAGCGGCCCGCCGAGTCCGGCCGGGCTGTGGGCCCATGGTCCGCTTCGTCGACGAAGGGCAAGGTAAGAGGTTCGACAAGGTTCTTGCCCAGATGTGCCCGCCAGATGGCCGGCGAGCCTGATCTGTTGCTGACGAACGCGAAGTCGTCCTGGGCAAAGAATGCCGCACGCCCTTGCGCGATCGTTGCACCCTCATTGCACAGGTCGATGGGTTCGGCTTGCCCCAAACGAAGGCCGTGGAATTCGGCACGCAGCAGAATCGACCCGCTCGCCGTCGCGCGCTCGAATACAACCGATTGCCCGTCGACATTCCATTGCGGGCGCAGTTCCGCAGCCGTTCCGTCGGTGAGCGGCAGCGCGTCTTGGACTTCGAATTGCGACGGCATGTGATGTCTCCGGATGAAGCCAATTGATAATCGTCCATCGGAAGCAAAAACCACGTTGCGATGACGCGTGGTAGCCCTGCTGGCTGGCGGCGACTACAAGCCGAGATAGCGCTGCAAGATCTGCGGCTGCGCCTTGATCTCAGCAGCCGGGCCTTCGTGCACGATGTGGCCATTGTTGATGATGTAGACGCGCTGCGCGAGGGCCAGCGTGGCGGCGAGGTTCTGCTCCACCAGCACGATGGTCAGGCCCGCGGCGGCAAGATCGCGACAGACCTTCATCAGCTCGCGCACGATCAGCGGCGCGAGACCCTCGAAGGGTTCGTCCAGGAGGATGATCTTCGGGTCGCGGATGAGGGCGCGGGCGATGGCCAGCATCTGCTGCTCGCCGCCCGACAAGTCGGTGCCGCGGCTGGTGCGTCGCTCCCTGAGGCGCGGAAAGATGCCGTAGATGCGATCGAGCGGCCAGCGATTGCGCGCCGTGAGGCCGGCCAGGATCAGGTTCTCCTCGACGTCGAGGCTGCCGAACACGCGCCGCTCCTCGTGCACCAGCTGCATGCCGGCGCGCGCGACGATGTGGCTCTTCCTGCCCGCCAGCTCCACCGACTCGAGCATCACCGAGCCCGTGCGCGGCGTCACGACGCCCATCAGGCTTTTCAGGGTGGTGCTCTTGCCGGCGCCGTTGCGCCCGAGCAGCGCGACCACCTCGTTGCGCTCGACGCGCAGCCCGACGTCGAACAGGATGTGCGAATCGCCGTAGTAGCTGTTCAGTCCCCTGACCTCGAGCAGGCTCACGTCGCCAGCTCCTCTTCGTGCACGCCGCCCAGGTAGGCGTCCTGCACCAGCGTGTTGGCCTTGATCTCGTCGGGCGTGCCTTCGACCAGCACCCGGCCTTCCTGCAGCACGGTAATGCGCCCAGCCAACTCGAACAATGCATCCATGTCGTGGTCGATGACGATCATCGTCCGTCCCTGGGCGATCGACTTGAGCAGCCGCACCGTTTCGACGCGCTCGCGCGGGCTCATGCCGGCGAGCGGCTCGTCGAGCAGCAACAGGCTGGGCGATGATGCCAGCGCGAGGCCGATCTCGAGCCGACGCTTCTCGCCGTACGCAAGCTGCGAGACCGGCGTTTCGCTTCGCGGGGTGAGGCTCACCAGCTGCAGCGTGTGCTCGACCTGCTCTTGCAGGCCGGGGATCCCGGCCAGACTCGCGAACAGGTCGAGCTTGAACTTGCCGCGCAGCTCAGCCAGGGCGGCGATGGTGAGGTTCTCGCGGACCGTGAGCTTGTTGAAGAGCTGGTTGACCTGGTAGCTCTTCGTGAGCCCGAGCTGGCAGACGTCGGTAATGCTCATGCCGGTGATGTCGCGCCCCTCGAAGACGATCGAGCCCGACGTGGGCGGCACCTCGCAGGTCAGCATCTTGAAGAAGGTCGTCTTGCCGGCGCCGTTCGGGCCAATGATTCCGCGCAGCTCTCCCTGCTGCACCGTGAAGTCGATGCCCTCGTTGGCGACGACTCCGCCGTACCGCTTGGTCAGGCCCCTGGCCCGCAGGAGCGGCCCCGAATGGTCGGTTCCAGCGTGATGTCGCGCCGCCATGGGCGCGACGACCGTCTCAGTGGCGACGGGCTCGGCCTCCTCGGCGGTCTCCTCCGCCGCCCTGCCCTTGCCCGTGAGGAGCGCGAACAGGTCCTTGATCCCGCCGATGATCCCTTGGCGCAGAAAGCAGACCAGCAGCACGAACACCAGGCCCAGAACGAGCTTCCAGGCCGCGCCGAGATTCAACGTGGCTTGCAGGAAGTCCTGCAGGAACAGCCAGACGGCCGCGCCGACGAGCGGGCCGAACAGCGTGCCGCGGCCGCCGATCGCGGTCTGCATGATCAACTGCCCCGAGGTCTCGAACATGAAGGCGTCGGGAGGCATGAATCCCTGCAGGACGCCGAGCAGGCCGCCCGCGAAGCCCGCGTACGCGGCGGCGATGACGAACGCGGTGAGCTTGTAGGCCTGCACGTTGTGGCCGACCGCCGCGGCGCGCAGCGGGTTCTCGCGGATCGCGGTCAGGATCGCGCCGACCGGCGAGCGCACGATGCGCAGCGCGATCACGATGCCGACGAAAAAGCAAAGCGCCAAGAACGGATAGAGCGACCAGCCGGAGGTGAAATCCAGCTTCGTGAAACCCAGATCGAAGCTCGGTGTGGGCACTCCGGGCAAGCCGTTCTCCCCGCCGGTCCAATCCGAAAGCGGATTGAACTCGACGAAGAAGAAGATCTCGGCGATCGCGACCGTGATCATGGCGAAATAGATCCCGGTGCGGCGCAGCGCGAGCAGGCCGATCAGGTAGCCGACCAGCGCGGCGGCTACCATGCCGATCACCAGAGCGAGCACCACATACGGAAATCCCGCGCGGGTGAGCAGGTAGGCGGCGATGAATCCGCCGGTGCCATAGAAGGCAGACTGACCGAAGGAGAGCAGGCCTGTGTAGCCGAACAGGATGTCGAAGCCGATCCCGAACAGGCCCCAAACGAGGATCCGGTTGACGGTGTTGGGAGCGGCGTCGAGATGGGGCAGCACGAACGGCACCGCGACCAGGACCGCGGCAGTGACGATCTCGACCAGGATCGGTCGCTTGCTGAACATCAGCGAAACGCCCTCATTCGCGCCCGCGGGCGCCGAACAGCCCGCGTGGACGCACCAGCAGCACGAGCGTCATGGCGGCGAAGAGCATGACGTAGGCATATCCCGGGTTGACCATCGAGGTCAGGCTGATGATCTCGCCGGCGATGAGGCCGCCGACCACCGCACCGGGAAACGAGCCGACGCCGCCGATGACCACGACGACGAAGGTCTGCACGAGGATGGCCTCGCCCATGTCAGGCGAGAGCGAGACGACCGGCGCGTTGACGATGCCAGCGAAGCCCGCCGCCATCGCGCCGATCCCGAACACCGCCATGAACACGCGATACACGTCGATGCCGAGGGAATCGACCATGACGGCGTCCTCGATGCCGGCGCGCACGATCATGCCGAGCCGCGTGCGGTAGAGCACGATGAAGAGCGCCAGCAGGGCCACCGCGACGATCCCGACGACGGCAAGCCGGTACGTTGGATAGAACATGACGCCCAGCGAGGTGATGCCCGACAGCACCGCGGGAGCGGGAACGCTGAGGGACTGGCTCGAGAAGAAGAAGCGGACGATCTCCACGAACACGATCGACAAGCCGAAGGTCACTAGCAGCTGGTCCTCATGCGGTCGACCGTAGAAGTACCGAATGATGACGCGCTCCATCACCACCCCCACCACCAGCATGAAGAGCGTGCCGGCGATGACGGCCAGCGTGAACGACCCCGTCGCCTGGAACGCGACGTACCCGGCGTAGCCGCCGAGCATGAACATCGCGCCGTGCGCCAGATTGAGGACCCCGAGCGTGCCGTAGATGATCGTCAGGCCCGAGCTGATGAGCGCCAGCAGCGCCCCCTGCGCCAGGCCATTGAACAGCTGCGAGAGGAAGTTCGACCAGGTGAGCATGGCGATCAAAAAGGGGCGCGGCAGTCGGCAAGATCGCCGGCTGCCGCGCCCGGTCGAGTCACGATTGCGTCAGGTGTACGAGCCGAGGCTGCAGCCGAAGGCGTCCGGCTTCTGCATCAGCCCGGCGCCGGGAACGACTTCGACCACCTCCCAGTAGTCTTCCTTGTTTTTCATGTCCTTGGGCGCCTTGCCCTTGACGATGACCACGGGTCGGACGAGCTGGTGATCGGCGGCGCGCCATTGCACCTCGCCGACCATCGAGTTGAGCTTGCGGGGGGTCTCGTAAGACTTGATCACATCGGGCGGATAGAAGGTGGCCGCGTTCTCGACCGCCTCGGCCCAGAGAGCGAATTCCATGTAGGCGTTCTCGGCGCCCCACTCCGGCTTGTAGCCGTACTTCTTCTCGAACTCCTCGACGAACATCTTGGCCAGCGGGTACCTGTCCTGCAGCGTCCACCAGAAGTCGGTCGCGGCGAACACGCCCTCCGTGACGTCGGCGCCGACCTCCCGAGCGAGGAACGGAATCTGGTACGGGATCACCAGCTTCATCTTGGGCAAGAGGCCGAACTGCTTGGCCTGCTGGGTCGAGAGCACGGCGTCGTGGCCCCAGTTGACGTTGACCAGGAACTCCGCGCCCGAGTTGGCGATGTTGGTGAGGTACGAGCTGAAGTCGGGCGCGCCGAGCGGCGACACCTGATTGGTGACCATCTGCCAGCCGCCGTTCTTGGTCAGGTAGTCGTTGACGGACTTCGTGACCGTGTGGCCGTACGTGTAGTCCGGCGTCATGAAGGCCGCCTTCTTGTTCTTTCCGTAGGCCTTGAGCAGCGCCGGACCGATCGCGTTGGCGGCCGTTTCGCCGTAGAAGTTCTGGCGAACGCCGTAGCGCACACAGTCTTTGCCGGTGGTGTCGTTCGAGCCGGAGATGCCGCACACGAACAGCACCTTCTCACGCTGAGCGAGCTTGTTCAGCGCCACGGCCACGGCGCTGGAGGTGCCGCCCGTGATCATGATGGCCTTGTTCTCGGTGATGAAGCGCTGCTGCGCCTGGATTGCGTCGTTAGGCTTGGCGGCCGAGTCGGCGACTCCGTACTTCAGCTCCTTGCCGAGCACGCCCTTCGTGGTCTTGGGCGAGATCTGCTTGATCAGCGGATGGCCCGCGTTAATGTGCTCGATCGCGAGCTGGTAGCCCTTGAGCTCGTCCTCGCCCTGCACCGCGTAGGTGCCGGTGCGCGGCACGCTGATGCCGATGAAGACCGAGTTGCCGGCCGTGCCCGCCGGCCAGGTGCCAATCGGCGGCTGGTCAGCGGCGACTGCCTGCGACACGAAGCTCCCAGGGAGCGCCAAGCCGCCGGCGACGCCGAGACCGACGCGAATGAACCGGCGACGATCGTCAGCGGTCGAATCTGGGTTGCGATCTTGCATGGGACATCTCCTCAAGCGTAGACTTAGAACAATATATCGTGACGCGATATGTTGAGTCTAGAAAGTGGCCAAGGGGCTTTGGGTTCGGAGTTACCCTAGTCACGAGTGCCGCCGTGAGCGCGCGGCGCAGGATCGTGCCTTGTCACCGAAAGCGACTGAAAAGCGAGCCGAGCTCACCACCCAGGACTACGCCCAGCTCGCGTCCTTCCGGCACGCCTTGCGCGGCTTCCTGCGTTTCAGCGAGGCGGCCGCCGAGCGGGAAGGATTGACTTCGCAGCACTACCAGGCGATGTTGATTCTGCGCGGCTGGCCCGAGGGGCAGCCGATGTCGATCAACGAGCTTTCCAAGCAGCTCATGATCAAGCACAACAGCGCGGTGGGTCTCGTGGACCGCCTGGCCAGCAAGGATCTGGTGATTCGCGAGCAGTCGAGCGTCGACCGTCGCAAGGTCGAGCTGCGCCTGTCCGCGCCGGGGCGGCGGGTGCTGTCAAGACTCGCGGCGATGCACCGCGGAGAGCTGCGGCGAATCGGCCCCATCATGGAGCGATTCTTCGCCGAACTCACGCGGAACCGCGCCGACACCGGACCTTAAGGAAGCCGTTTTCTTGGAACAGTAGCGTCGCAATGCCATGAGCCCGACTGTCCAGGCCAGGCGCGCCATTTTCAGGGCGCTGCATCTCGAGGGCTGCTTCGTGCTGCCCAATCCATGGGACGTCGGCAGCGCTGTGATGCTGCAAGGCCTGGGCTTCAAGGCGCTCGCGACGACGAGCTCCGGCCACGCGTGGTCGCTCGCGCTGGCTGACGGCAGCGCGTCCCGCGCCGCCCTGCTCGAGCATCTTCGCGCCATCGTCAGAGCCACGGACTTGCCTGTGAATGCCGATTTCGAAAGCGGTTTCGCGGTCGATCCGGCGGGCGTGGCGGAAAGCGTTCGCATGGCGATCGACACCGGCGTGGCCGGGCTCTCGATCGAGGACTCCACCGGCAAACGGGAGGCGCCGATCCGTCCCGTTGACGATGCAGTCGCCCGCATCCGCGCGGCGCGCGCGGCGATCGACGCCGCGGGCGGTGACACGCTACTCGTCGGACGCGCCGAGAACTTCTTCACCGGGCGGCCGGACCTCGACGACACGATCGCGCGCCTGAAGGCTTATGGCGAAGCCGGGGCGGACTGCCTCTACGCGCCGGGGCTGCGCAGCCGTGCGCACATCGAGGCGGTCGTCAAGGCGGTTGCACCGAAGCCGGTTAACCTGCTCGTCGGCTCCGCGAGCGAGTTCACCGTCGCCGACATCGCGGCGATGGGCGTGCGACGCGTGAGCGTCGGTGGCGCGTTGGCGCGGGCCGCGTGGGGCGGGTTCCTGAGCGCCGCCCGTGGTCTGGCACAAGAGGGGCGCTTTGACGGCTTTGCCGGCGCAGCGTCCGGCGACGAGCTGAACGCCACGTTCGCTCGCGCGAGCATCTCCCGCCCCTAAGGCACGGGGGGCGTCCCATCGGACCCGCCTGGCTCGGGGTCCTGGGCATGCCACCGGTCCGACCAAGGTCAAGTTGGATCCGCGATAGGTCCGCCCGTCATAAAAGCGCAGCCAGCGGGCGACCGGTGTGGTTCGCGCGATGGCGAATCTCAGGTCGAGGAGTCCACATCTGATCCGGTACACAAGCGTGATCGCATTCTTCGCATGCGTCGGCCGCGCGACCACTATGAAGTCGAGGACCTCCCGTGGCGCGAATGATAAGTACCCAAGTAAGAGATCATCCCGTTCTCGAGCACTTGTCGAATGTTGATGTGACGTTGCCGCCCCGTCAGGCTCGTTGCAGTGACAGTGACGTCGGCAGGCACGTTCTGCCGCACTCGGCGCGAGGCGAGTGAGCGGCGATACAGAGGCGCCGACGCGCGCCTTCCTCGTCCTCAGGCTCTTTCCACGGGCAACGTCTCTCCGATCGGCTCCAGGAAAACCCAACGCACCTCGGGGAACGCGGCTTTCAACCCGGCTTCGCACGCGGCGATCGCCGCCTCGATCTCGCGAATCGAGGGCGTGCCCTCGATCTCCGCCTTGGCAGCGACGAAGACATCTTCCCCATGCTGCAGGGTAATGAACTCCCTCATGGCGGCGATTCCAGGCCAAGCGCCAAGGAACGCCTTGATGTCGCGGCGGACCCGGGGCGAAGCGCTCTCGCCGATCAGCAAGCTCTTCGTCTGCGCGCCGATCGCCACCGCAACCGCGACCAGCAGGACGCCGATGATGATGCTGCCGGCAGCATCATAGAGAGGATCCCCCGTCCAGACGGTCAGCAGAACGGCGATCAACGCCACACCCAGACCAGCAAGCGCGGCGCCGTTCTCGCCGAAGACGATGATGAGCTCGCTACGTCGGGTTGTCCGAAACCAGGTCCAGAGGCTGCGGGAGCCGCGCACGCGATTGATCTGCCTCAGCGCCACGTACAAGGAGATCGCTTCGGCAACGGCAGCAAAGATGAGGATGCCGATCGCTAGCCAGGGCGATTCGATGTGCTCGCCCGCTGACAGCTTGCGAATGCCCTCGTACACCGACGCCACGCCGCCCATGCTGAACAACAACAAGGCGACGATGAAGGACCAGAAGTAAGTGGCTCTGCCCTGACCCAATGGATGAAGTGCGGTCGGCCGCTTTTTGGCCTCGCGCCTACCCCACAGCAGGAGCCCCTCGTTGCCACTGTCGGCCACAGAATGCAACGCCTCGGCGAGCATGGAGCCCGAGCCGGTCATTAGAGAGCCGGCGAGCTTTGCCACCGCGATCGCCACATTGGCGCCGAGAGAGACCACGATCGAGCGGGTGGTTTCGGAACCGCGCGCCATGTGTGTTCGCCCACGCGCTATCGAGGGCTGAGGCGGCGGCCGCTTTGCACCTGCGGCTTGAACCAACGCCCTGCAATGACCAGACCGCAGAGGATGTAGATGCCTCCAGCCGGCACCCACATGATCAGGCCGCCGAGTTGCTGGTCCTCTAGCGCGTCGATGCCGAACGCCGACGTGGTGCTGAAATAGTGTAAATACCAGGGTGTCCTCGCGAGCGTGAGCAAGGCGCCCAGCGCACCCGTGTGCACCATCGTCGTAAAGAGGGAGACCAGTGCAAGGCCCTGCTCCTTGCGCGTCACCGCACCGAGCACGCTCCACCAGAAGAGCAAGGCCGTCAACAGGAAGGTCGCGTGCTGCCAGGCATGCACCGTCGGGTCGTTCAGCGCGGCGTCGAACAGCGCCGGGATGTGCCATAGCCACAGCGCGAGCGCGTGCAACAGCCAGGCAGCGAGCGGCCCGGTCACGATCAGCCAGGGCAGGCGCCAGGCGGGATGGTGAAAGAAGCTACCAATCATTCGACGCCACGCCTGTGGCAGCGCCCACACCCAAAGCGCCAACGGCCGCCCCACCACGAGCAGCGGCGCTGCCACAAGCATTAGCAGTTCGTGCTGCACCATGTGGGCGCTGAAGAGCACGCTTCCCAATGGATCGAGCGGCGTGACCAGGGCGACGACCAGCGTCAGCCAGCCGGCGGCGAAGGCCGAGGCTTGCGGGACACTTACCCCGTGTCCATGCCCGGCATGGCGCCACAGTCGACGAAGCCCGACGACATAGAGCGACGCGCTGACCGCAAGGCAGAACATCACCCACGGCTCGAAAGACCAGGGCAAGCTGGTCGCGTTTCCAGGAAGGTTCTCGACAGAGTGGGCGAGCACCGGCGTGGCGGCAGCTGCGGAAAGTCCGCCGACCAGAAAGCAGATCCGCGTCCGGCTCATGTCGGCTCGTTCAGTCCTGCAGGTGGGGAATGTCACGGAACGCCTTATACAAGGGGCCCAACTCGTGCAGATGCTTGGCCGCGATGCGCTTTAGAAGGCGATTGCCCCGGGCGGTGGCGTGCACCTGCACCTCGCGTCCGTCTGTCGGATTGGGCTTGCGCTTGACGAGGCCTGCCGCTTCGGCGCGAGACACCAGGGCAACGGCGCCGTGGGGCGAACTCCGCAAGCGACCGGCGAGTTCGCCGACCAACACCCAGGGACGCCCGGGCACAGCGCGCGTTTGCAAGAGCATCTGGTATTGCAGCGGAGTCACGCCTTCGGCCTTGCAAAGCTCTTCGCTGGCTCGAAGGAAAGCCCGGAGTTGATAGCGGAAATCGGCCAGAGCGTGCAACTCTGCGTCCCTCACTTCCCGCGGTTCAGCCATGTGTTCAGCGTTCCTGGTGGCGTTTTGGGAGCCGTCAAGGCCGAGCGAAGTTTGGAGTCAACGTAGCGTGTACAGGTAAGCGGCGATATCGCGTGCGTCGCCTTCGGACACGCCCATGTCAGGCATGGCGTTGCCGGGGATCACCGCTTGCGGCTGGCGAATCCATCGCACTAGGTTCGCCGGCGTATTGCGCAACATTCCGGCGATGTACGTCCGGTCGCCCATACGGGTCAACGGCGGCCCGACGTTGCCGTTCGCGTTCTTCACGCCGGGGATTGTGTGACAGGCGGGGCAACCGTACTGCGCGATCCGTTGCGTACCGCGCTCGGCGTTGCCGACTTGGACCGCCCACGCGGGCTCGGCTGCATGCACGGCGCAGCCGTTCAGCGCGATCGCGACAGCCAGCGCGCCGCGCAAGGTCGGCTTGGTCCACCGAGGGGCCGAGCCGAGCGTGAAACTGAGCGCTATCCGTTGCACGGCTGAACCATGTAGAGAAGGCCGGTGGCAAAAATCGTCGCGAGCAGGAACAAGCCGCTGCAGATCAGCCCGACCATGGCCATGAAGCGCGAACGTCCGTCGCCCGCTTCCATGAGGTGGTGCCCGGAGCCTTCCTT
>Ga0207651_10000254_pt1 | contig 23011 bp, 29 predicted proteins | sample KBSM23metaG_FD_184328 | JGI IMG/M metagenome (GOLD analysis project Ga0207651, IMG submission 184328) | Miscanthus rhizosphere microbial communities from Kellogg Biological Station, Michigan, USA - KBS M2-3 metaG (SPAdes) (version 2) | ecosystem: Host-associated > Plants > Roots > Rhizosphere >... | reverse complement strand
GGCATCGGTGTAATCATTGGTAGTTCCCGTTTTCCCGGCAATCGGCCGGGCCAGGGATTTCGCTTGCTGGCCAGTGCCGCGTTGAATGACGTCCTCCAAGACATTGGTGATGAGATAAGCTGTTTCCGTCGACACCACCTGTCTCGGCGCAAAGAGGTTTTGGCCGAGAATGGCGCCGCTCGGATCTTGCACGACACTCACCGCATACGGATCAAGACGAAATCCCTGATTGGCAAACACGGCATAGGCGGAAGCCAATTCTAATAGCGTCATGCTGGACGACCCAAGCGCCAGTGAAAGATCGTGGTTCAACGGACTTGCAATCCCCAGCGTTTTTGAAAAGTCGATCACGCTTTTCACGCCGATCTTATCGAGCAGCCTGACCGTGGCCAAATTATGTGAATGCGTGAGCGCATTGCGCAAAGAGGTCATCCCGTGAAAACGCTTGCCATAATTCTCGGGCTTCCAGGTTTTTTCCGGATCGTCCTGCTCATAGACCACCGGGGTATCGAGCACGACCGTCGCGGGGCTGAGACCGGCATTGAACGCGGTGGCATAAATAATCGGCTTGAACGCCGAGCCGGGCTGGCGCCGCGCGAGCACGGTCCGATTAAACTCGCTGCGAGTAAAGTCGTACCCGCCGACCATCGCCCGGATGGCTCCTGTGCGCGGATCGAGCGCCATCAGCGCGCCTTCGACCAACGGTGTTTGCTCCAGATCAAAATAGACGGTATCGCGCTCTTCGGTCTTGACCGCCACTTCGATCACATCGCCGGGCTTTAACAGTCCTTTCACAGTGGGAAGGACCACGACGTCTTTGGCAAGATCCCGGCCTCGCAATCGACGTTTCGCCCAGGCCATATCGTCAAAAAGCAGCTTGCCTTGTGTCGAACCCACACGAACAAGGACGTGGTCTTTCCCAACTTTCGTCACTACGCCTTCCAAGACCTCACCCTTTTTCAACGGACTCTGGGCTGGAACTAGAGAAGGACTGGAGACGGCGGCAATATCCTCCGTACGCAACGGTCCTCGCCAGCCTTGGCGTTTATCGAGCTGTCGAAGTCCGGTGCGGAGAGCCAGTTCCGCAGCGCCTTGCATACCGACGTTGAGGGTCGTGAAGATATCGAGACCGCCCTTGTAGACCGCGGTCTCCCCGTACTTGACCATCAACTGTTGCCGAATGTACTCCATGAAATAAGGGGCCGTCTGCGAAGGCATTCCATGTCGGAACGAGAGGGGCTGAGCGGCCGCTTCTTCGCGCTCAGCCGACGTGAGAAATCCGGCCTCCTCCATGCGTGTCAGCACATGCTCTTGACGTTTCTTGGCACGCTCGGGATTCTTGTAGGGAGAATAATTATTCGGCGACTTGGGTAGACCCGCCAGAACCGCGGCCTCGGACACCGTCAACTTCGAGACATCCTTACCAAAATACGTTTGCGCGGCGGCGCTGGCTCCATAGGCGCCTTGGCCGAAATAAATTTGATTGAGATATGTTTCAAGAATCTGGTCTTTGCTCAGCACCGTTTCAATTTTATAGGCCAGCAACAGTTCCTTGAATTTCCGCACATACGTCCGCTCAGGTGAAAGCAGAAGCGCGCGGGCAAGTTGCTGGGTGATAGTACTGGCGCCTTCGACCTTCCCCCCTCGTCGGAGATTCATCCAGCCGGCCCGGGCGATTCCAATCACGTCCAATCCCGGATGTTCGAAAAATCGGGCATCTTCCACGGCTATGACGGCATGGATGAAAGAAGGAGGGATATCGGCCAGCGGCGTCAAGATCCGTCGTTCGACAAAGAACTGCCCCACGATCTGGCGATCATCTGAATAGACGCGGCTGACCAAGCTCGGCTGATATGCAGTCACGGAATCGAGCGCCGGCAGATCCTGCGAAATATACCAGAACGCGGCCGCAACTCCGCCGACTGCGAGACCACACAGCGCCACGAGAACGAGCACGACAATCACCCAGCGCGAGCGACGTTTCGCGCGCCGCGGCTCGTCGTACAAATCGGAATATGCCATGCGGAAGAACACTCCAAGGGGTTGTGCAGGCGGGAAACCCAGATTACCTTACAATGCGAAGTCCGAAAACTCAAGGCGCCCTGAATGACGCACGCCTCCTCCATTCGGCTTGTAATCGTGCCTGTCATGAATTATACTATCCCTCGACGCCGCACGAGTCGGCGTCTTTTTTTTGTTTTTAACCAGGTACACCATGGACGCACATCTGACGACCGACGCCATTCAAAAAATCCGCCGCACTCCGCTCGGTCAACGAGCCGACATTCGAAACATCGCTATTATTGCCCACGTCGATCATGGGAAAACCACGTTGGTCGATGCCATGCTCCGGCAGACCCACGTCCATCGGAAAATCGACGACATGGGCGAGCGGATTATGGATTCGATGGATCAGGAGCGGGAACGTGGCATTACGATCCGCGCGAAGAATGCCAGCGTCATCTATGAAGGCGTCAAAATCAACATCGTCGATACGCCAGGCCATGCCGACTTCGGCGGGGAAGTGGAACGGACCCTCCGCATGGTTGAGGGGGTATTATTGCTGGTCGATGCCAAGGAAGGCCCGATGCCCCAGACGACCTTCGTGCTTCGAAAGGCGCTCGCGCTCGGACACAAGGCTATCGTCGTAATCAACAAGATCGATCGTCCGGATGCCGTGATCGACGATGTCTTGAATCGCACCTTCGATTTGTTCGTTCATTTGGGCGCGACGAACGAGCAGCTTGATTTTCCCATCGTCTATACCTCAGCCATTCAAGGTGTTGCGACGCTGGATGTCAATAAACCGGGGAACAACATCCACCCGCTCTTCGAGACTATTCTTGGACAGATCCCGGCGCCCACCATCCACGCGGAAGCTCCGCTTCAAATTCTCGTACTGGCACTGGCCCAAGATTCGTATAAAGGCAAAATGGGCATTGGGAAAATTCAATCGGGCTCGATTGCACGGCGGCAGACCGTCATGCAAATCAAGCGAGATGGCGCCCAGGTATCCGCCAAGGTATCGGACCTCTCTGTCTTCGCCGGCTTAGAGCGGATGGAGGTCGAGAAAGCAGACGCAGGAGAAATCGTGGCAGTGGCCGGCATTTCGGATATCGGCATCGGGGAAACCATCGCCGACGCCAACGATCCCATCGCCCTCCCGCCGGTGACGATCGATGAGCCCACGGTCCAAATGACGTTCGCCGTCAACAACAGTCCGTTCGCCGGACGGGAAGGCAAATACCTCACGTCGCGGCACCTCCGGGAACGTCTCTTCAAAGAGTTGGAAACGAACGTCTCGCTCCGCGTCAACGAAACGGACAGCCCCGATCGTTTCTTGGTGGCCGGTCGCGGAGAATTGCACTTGGCCGTGTTGATCGAACAGATGCGGCGGGAAGGGTACGAGTTACAAGTCTCTCAACCCGAAGTGATCATACGCCAGGAAAACGGCGTCACGACCGAACCGTATGAAGATTTGTCCATCGAAGTACCCTCCGACTATCAAGGCAGCGTGATCGAAGAAGTAGGCCAGCGCCGAGGTGAACTCCGCCATATGAAGGTGATTCACTCTGAAGGGAATATCAGCGACACGCATATGGAGTTTTCCATTCCTACTCGTGGCGTCATCGGTCTTAAAAATGTGCTCCTGGCCAAAACACGCGGCACGGTCATCATGCACCATGTCTTTCATCGCTACGAACCCGTCGATCCGCGGCTGGTGACAACGGCGGCCCATGGATCGTTGGTCGCCTTTGAAGACGGAACGAGCAATGCCTATGGTTTGTACATGATCCAGGAGCGCGGAACTTTGTTCATCGGCCCGAGCGTGGATGTTTACCGGGGAATGGTTGTGGGGCAAAACAGTCGGGACGAAGATCTCGACGTCAACATTTGCAAGGCCAAACAGCTGAGCAACATGCGCGCATCCGGCTCCGATGAAGCCCTGGTTCTGACGCCGCCCCGTCAAATCACGTTGGAATATGCATTGGAATATATCGGCACGGATGAACTGGTCGAGATTACGCCGAGCTGCATTCGCATTCGCAAGCGCTTACTCAATCCTGAAGACCGTCGAAAGGCCCGCAAGGGGCGTTCTTGAAAATCCGTCGGAAACTACCGAAACCGTCTCGATCGAAGCCGCCGCTTTACGTCATCGGGTTCTCCGCGCGCCCCATACAGGCTGAATTTCAAACTTGGTTCGACCTCGAATACGGAGGCCCGCTCTCATGTAAGAGCAGTTCGGCCGGCGACGATCCGGCAGGCTCCATCATGATGATGACCCATGGTCCCTGGACATCCTGGGTGCAATGGTCGGTTCCTTCTGCTCAAGCTGACGCCTGGCAACACCGCCTTGAATGGGGACATTCGTCATGCAGCGCGGTCGGCGCCGCATCGTCGACCCGAAGCAATACGATGGATGTCGTGCTGCACACGGCACGCGTGGCGCGAGGCCTGACCTTATTGACCGGCGGTACCGCGTACGATGTCGCCACGGCGACCTATCTCAATCCATCCGACTGGACGGACCGCCCGCTGACACGCTTTAATGCCAACGATCACGTCACGGTCGTCCAATCGGATGACTCGGAACATCGACGAGAATGGTTTTATACAAGAGGGCTGAGCAAGTTCGGCATAGACGAGGTTGAGGTGTTTCAACCCATTGGGCTACCGTCACCCCCAATCCTGGAGAAGCTATCCGGCATCGCTGAAGAGCTGATCCGCAACGGACACTCCCCTCCTGTCGGGTCGTCGGTCACCATTCAACATTTGGCGCTGTCCGTTCGGATCGTCCGACATCGCACTCATCCATCGATGGACATGCCCCTCATTCTCAGAGAAGTGTCCTGGTAAATCCAGCGTTTCGGGAAACGGGAATGGCAACTGGATCCGGGCCATCCGATCAATGGGCCGCCTAGGCCTTTTGACCCGTTGACAATGTTTTTGACGACATGTTACCAAACTGGGTTGGAAGCGAACGATTTTACAGAGGAGGGTTCAATGGCAACCGATGTCGCGTCAGAAATTAAGGTGGGAGATACCGCTCCCGACTTTACGTTGAAAGATCAAGATCAAAAGGATGTGAAGCTGAGCGAGTTCAAGGGGAAAAAGAACGTCGTTTTGGCATTCTATCCGTTGGATTGGAGCCCGGTCTGCACAACTGAGAACAAGTGCTTGACCGACGACTTCCCGAGCTTTCAGTCTTCGAATGCCGAAGTCTTCGGTATCAGCACGGACAGCTTCTTTTCTCATAAGTCGTGGGCCGATTCGTTGAACTTGAAGCACCGCCTCCTCGCGGATATGCATCGCACGGTTTCGAAACAGTATGGGCTCTACTTCGAGCCGTTGAACTGTGCGAAACGCGCGACCGTCATCGTCGATAAGGACGGCAAGGTCGCCTATGTGAAGGTGCAGGAAATTAAGACAGCACGTGACGATAAAGAAATTCTTGGTGTGCTTCAGAAACTGAAGTAATGGTTGCGGGGTTCCGTCGTCGTTGACGGGACCCCGAATCCGTCTTCATGACTCGAGGGTTTCAATGAGTGGGATGGTTGAAGAAGTCAGCGACGCAAATTATGATGAATTTCGACACGCGCCCGCAGCGGTCGTCGCATACGGCATTGCCTCATGCGAACCGTGCAATGAATACGATCCGATTCTAGCGGAAACCGCCGAGAAGTTTTCGGACGTTCGTATCGGCAAAGCCAAAATGCACGTCCCAGGACGATGCCGTGAAATCAAAAAACAGCATCAGTTTGAGACCTACCCGACAACCCACCTGTTTTCGAAAGGGCAATTGCTGCTCACTCGAGAGGGCAAAGTTCCGGCGGACGAACTGGCTGCCCTCATCAACGATCACTTATTGAAAAGCTGATGCTCCACTTCCGACCGCTCGCCGCAATACTCGAATAACCTCTCAGGCGTTTCGCTAATACCAATTTTCTCCAGACGTCCGGCAGCGACTTGACCCGTGAGCAACCCCCAGATAGAGCGCGAGAGATTCTCGCCTGTCGAAGGGGCCTTTGAAAACAGCTCGTCCTCATTGAGATTCCGAGCGTCAAAACGCGCCAATACATGACTTCGCACCAGATGATCCAACGCGGTGATGTCGGTCACCATCCCGCTTTCCGGATCGATCGGACCACCGACCGTCACCGAGAGATCGTAGTTGTGGCCGTGAAGGCTGGCGGAGTGACAGTTTCCGAACAGCCGCTGATTCTCCGCCTCGCCCACTCGATCGGCGCTCACACGGTGAGCGGACGAGAAATGATAGCCCCGCGTGATGAGCGCCGCTCCTTGATCAATCAGATCCTGATTGACCTCGGCATAGAGGTCGTCTTCCTCATACAACCGGATGCTTTCCAGCGTGCTGATTTCAGGACGCGTTGCGAGAAGGGACCATAGCACACTGGCAATATTTTCCGTGGTGGGAATGATGTTCTTGAAGTAGGGGGTATCCAGGTTCAGATGTTTATGATCAAACTCCATCAGGACTTGGAGAAGGATCTGCTTGAGATCGAACAGATTGACTACCATGCCGGTATCCGGCGAGACCGCTCCCCTGATGGTGACATCCAACAGGTAGTTGTGACCATGACCGGCGGGCCGGTTGCAGGCGCCGAACACGGCGCGATTGCGCGCCTCATCCCACTGAGGATTGTGATAGCGGTGGGATGCGGAGAATTCGATTCGTTTCGTGAGCCGAACATTATCCATAGCGAGCACCTATCCAAATACAAGGGCCAAATGACAAGGGCCGGAGCGGCCATGAAAACCTGCTCCGGCCCTCGAACGAATGTTGTGCTTATGCGCTGAATGAACTACCGCACCCACAGGTCGTTTTAGCCTGAGGATTTTTGATCGAGAACCCCGATCCCTGCAAGCTATCGACATAGTCGACTTCCGCGCCGCTCAAGAGTGGCGCGCTCTGAGAATCCATAATGACCTTGATGTCCCCCTTCTCAAGGACACTGTCATCTTCGCCGATCTTCGACTCGAATGCCATCCCATATTGATACCCGTGACATCCTCCTCCTCGAACGTAAACACGAAGGCCCACAGCATCTTGTTCTTCCTTAATCAACTCTCGAATCTTCTGTTCGGCGACGGCACTAATCGTGACCATGTGGCTCCTCCTTCTGTAGATCCCTGATGGCGCTATTACGCTGATAAGGCCGTTCAGGGATCAGTCAACCGAGCTTCGAAAAAGAATCCATGATCTGGACGAGCATCGCTGAGATGGCTCGCATCCGATCCAGCCCGCTAGGGAAAATGAGAAGTGTACTCACAGGCGACCACGAACCGCTCATTTTTTAAAGCTCTCCAACCCCTTGGCAAAGCGGCCCGCCTGCGAACGTGCGGCCTTGGCGAGAGTGTCGAACCATTCGGCTAATTCAATAAACCCTTCTTCGCGCGCCGTCTTCGCCATGCCAGGATACATCTGAGAATAGTCAAACGTCTCTCCTGCGATGGCAGAGGCAAGATTCGCTTCGGTCTGTCCCATGGGCCGATCCGTCACTGGATCGCCGACCTCCTTTAGAAAATCCAGATGCCCGAATGCGTATCCCGTCTCGGCTTCTGCCGTATCGCGAAATAGTCCCCCAATATTCGGATGCCCTTCAATGTCGGCATGGCGGGCAAAATATAAATACCGTCGATTCGCTTGGGCTTCCCCCGCAAACGCCAACTTCAAATTTTCATAACTTTTCGTGCCCTTGAGATGTGCCATCTTTCCCTCCGATTGACCGATCTGATCTCGAACGACGTTGGCTCAAGGCTGTTCCGCAGAGAGAATCCGGTTGCACCGTCTAAGTCCAACCTACGACTTTCGATGCGACGGCAATTCGCCGGCGGGGATATCGGCAAGGCCCCGATAGGCGGCATCCTTCGCGGACAAGAGGGGATCGGAAAGAGGCCACGAGATGCCGATTGACGGATCGTTCCACACGACGCCGCCTTCATCATGCGGAGCATAGAAGTCGGTGCACTTATAGGTCACGGACGCGTACTCGCTGAGCACACAAAAGCCATGCGCGAAACCTGGCGGAATGTAGAACTGCCGCTTGTTGGCTACCGACAACTCTGCGCTCACCCATCGTCCGAACGTCGGAGACCCGTGCCGGATATCCACCGCCACGTCGAACACGAGTCCGTCTACCACCATCACAAGCTTCCCTTGAGCGTGCTGCCGTTGATAGTGCAGCCCTCGTAACGTGCCGCGGACGGATCGTGAACAGTTATCCTGGACAAACGGTTGGGAAATTCCTGCATCCGCATATTTTTTCGCATGATACGTTTCGAAAAAATACCCCCGAGAGTCCTCGAACACATCCGGTTCGATGACGATCACTTCTTTCAGTTCGGTATAGATAAATCGCATGGCTCAGTTTGAGAAGAATAGGAGTTTATCGTAGTTCTCGACATCAAAAATCAAGCGATTTGTTTTCTTCGTCGCGAACCTGCTACAGTTTTTTTTGACAGGGATGCCTATCTAGCTTCCACCGATCTCGTTGATTTATCCTTTTTTTATCGGACACGCAGGTCGGATGTCGTCGATGGCCCTCTTGTCCGCGCAGATGGAGATATCGTATGGCAAAAAGTAAAGGCCAATCACCCCAAACGGGCCGCAAGAATCATCTGACCTTGGTCAAGCCTCATTACACGTTGTGCTATGGCATGCGGCTCGATAAAGGCACCGCCCCCGAGCGGCGGCATCCCCACGTACCGGTGATGCTTCCTGATGGTTCCCAAGGCAGCATGGCATTGCACGTCATCAATGGAACCACGGAGGATATCAAGGCCCAACTGCTAGAAAGTATTGATGCGTTTTTTGAGATCTACGGGGAGCCGTAGGATCGTGGGCCGGGAGGTGGAGATTAGGCGTCGCGTCTGGGGTCGGCGACGTCCGGCGGATCGGGATACAATTGTTGAAGGCGGTCGATCAACGGCTTGGCTGCAGGTGTGCTGGGTCGACTTGGCTCGCTGGGTGGATGATCCCATTGCACACGCGTGAATCCGGATTCCGCCAAGAGACTCCGGATCGTCTGAGCCATCGCTTCCAGAGTTAATTCGGTGCCGGCCCGCAGGTCGAGCACCCGATCCTCCGGCTTGGTGGGCGGTGGTCCTTCATGCATGAGCGCCCAACAGCGGTCGAAAATCGTCGCCCGCAACCCCTCGGGCACATTGCATGTCTGAAGTCCCGAGGTTGAGAGTGCCAAGATCATCAATACGAATTGCAGATCCGGCATGCCCGGCTGCTCAATGTCCAACGATTGCATGCGGTCCTCATATCATGATGGAAGATTTACGCTAGTCTAGTAAGGCGTTCTCAGAGAGTCAATGGAGTGTCGATGGTGACAATTACGTTAATGGGCCAATTGCAAACGGCGGATGGTGAGCGGGATTTTGCCTGTTCGCTTCCCGAGAGCTTGACGGTTCGACAGCTTATCCAGCGACAAGGTCAGGCGTTACGGCCTGTCCTGCAATTATTGAGAGAAAAAAAAGTCATGGTCACCGTGAACAAGCGGATTGCGAGCGAGGATACGCGGGTGCAAGACGGCGATGCGATTAAATTGGTCGCTCACGATGGCATGGGCGGCACGGGACTCGCGCCGATGCTCTAACGAGGAGAGAGGTTCTAAAGGCCCGCCGATGCTGCGGGCCCTTAGAGATCTACACAAAAACGATGGGTGGTTTGGGCGCCCGATGTCCTGAAGGCAACCTTACTTCTTGCCGAGGATGGCATCTTTGGCGGCCTTAGCAACCCGGAACTTCACCACACGCTTTGCGGGAATCTTGATGGCTTCACCGGTTTGCGGATTGCGTCCCATCCGAGCCTTGCGATTCGCCAGAACCAACTTTCCCACGCCGGGGACGACGAAGGTATTTTTCGCCTCTTTGTATGCGAGACCCGCGAGATCATCCAGCATCTGCGCGGCGATCTTTTTTGTGACGCCGGCTTTCCCTGCGAGATGATCTGCGATTTGCGACTTGGTCATCGTTTTTGCCATAGAGTCCTCCTAAAAAATAAAACTTAGGTGAAGTGCCAATGACTCGGAGAAAGAAGCTGACGATTCAAGCGTCCAGACACGCGAATCGGCCTGTAAGCCGTGCGGAGTGTAACGAATGTCCCCCACCCTGTCAACCACAAAAAGCAGGACTGGCGTGGCAACCGCGACGTTTGACCTGTCTTGATCTGCGACGGAACGAGAGAGTAGAGTGGTCTTCGACTGTTTTGTCTGCTGCACTGAAAAGGAAGTATTATGGCTAAGGAACTCCCGATTATTCCGTCGCCCCCTCAAGGCACTCAACCTGAAGATGTGTTCATCTACTCCCGAGTTTTCTGCGGGCGCGACAACTCGCCACCGCTACGCCTCTTGCTTGATTATTTGAAATCCAAAGGTCAAGTTCCCCTCATCCCAAAAATGGACCCCGAGGCGCTGGATGATTGGGCATGGATACAGATTTCCATCGGATATCATCGGGATCGAAAACCGATTCAATTGGTCTGCGCCCGCGATCGCGGCAGTTATCAAGACGTGCACGAACAAGAGAGAGCGCAATTTTTAGAACGATTGACCGTCTTTGACGACATCGAAGCGCAACTCGTGCGCGAGTGCGTGAGCAAATCGAAATTTCTCGTGACCACCCGCATGGTCGAAGGGGACGTGAACGACGAAGGCTACGATATGAACGGCTGGATTTTGGAATTTTTCCAAGAAAACTGTAACGGCGTCGTCCAAATCGACGGCCAAGGGTTTTTTTCTCCCAAAGGAGAATTGATCGTGGAGTTGGAAGGTTAGATACCGTGCCTGATTGGCCTCAGTCTCCTGCCGTCGCCCGCCTCTTTCAACGCGCCGACCAATGGTTCCAACAAGGGCGTGCCGCCGTTCACGACCAGCTCCCATGTCGACAGGGGTGCAGTCACTGCTGTCACGGGACATTTGCCGTGACCGTTCTGGATCACATGCACATACAACGTGGGATGGCGTTGCTTCCGCCTATCACACGCGAAGAAATCGCGACGCGCGCCCGCGCGCAAACTTCATCGATGGAAACCGCCTTCCCTCGGCTCACTCGATCTGGCTATATCGATGATTGGGCTGACGAGGAACTCGATCATCTCGTCACCCGCTTTAGTTATCTGCCTTGTCCCGCGCTGGATCAGAATGGCAGTTGCCTGATCTATGCGCATCGGCCGATGACTTGCCGAATGATGGGATTGCCCGTCGAACGAGAGGGGCTCGTCGAAGGCGCGTGCGATGTGCAAACCTCGGTACCCTTGATTCGAATTTCAGACATCGTGAGACGCGAGGAAACAGAACTTGCGAAAAAAGAAGCCGCGCTCATCGCCGAATGGCAAACGAACGCCGACCAAACGGGAGAAGAGCTCTTACTGCCTTACGGGTTTATCGATGAGCCGGTTGCCTAGACAGACCTTGGATCGCTATGGTAATGTGCCTGCCTTGCTGACAGCCGCGCCTGTAGCTCAGTGGATAGAGCATCAGCCTCCGGAGCTGAGGGCCACAGGTTCAAATCCTGTCAGGCGCACCATAAAGATCCAACATACACACGATGTAGGTTCCAGCCCTTCTAAGAAATATCGTCGGGATGCTCGGCATTCCCGATACCTTCAACACGGTGGGCCGTTAGCTCAGTTGGTAGAGCAGCTGACTCTTAATCAGCGGGCCGTAGGTTCGACCCCTACACGGCCCACCAAAAAATCAAGCACTTCTGAATCGTCCTCACTGATTATGTCAACTTGGTGCCTTATTTTGGCGCCAAGTTTCGAAATTTCGGAGTCCAAGAGGTTCATGAACCGCTGTTCGCCACTCGGCAACCACTTCGCATAGTGATCGAGCGTGGTGGTCGCCTTGGCATGGCCCAGTTGCGTAGAGACATAGAGCAGAGGCACGTTGCTCGACAGTAGGAGCGAGGCAAAATCTGCTACCACGCTGCTACCAGAACAGCCCGACCCTGCATGATCTATCATGATCAATCTTTCTCTAAGTCTTCGTTTTTCGGTTCTCTTGGCTTTTGCTGAGTCGGCTCAGTTTGGCTAGCGAGAATTCCTAAACCGTTTGTCGCAGTGGAGTGCGCGGCAAACACGGTTGACCATGGTGGCCATAATCGGGTTGTAGAATCGTGCGGCGAGGAAGACTCGTTGTTGGCGCTCGAACGAGGAACAATGGACGCACGAGACGATTACTTTGCTTCACGCAAACCGATGACCCAAGGAAGCTGTGAGACGGAATAGTGCTCATCCCGTTGCGGGTTATTTTGACTTAATGCTGCTCTCGGCTGGTATGTCATTGCGAACCGGCTTGTCGGTCACTGGATCCTCTGTAGGCTGAGCTGTGTGCTCCAATTCCCTCATCGCCTCATTGAGATGCTGCAGGCGCTGAACCAATGCTAGTTGTTCTGTTTTCAAGGTCTTCAAGAAGGTCTCTCGCACCACCTGCTGTGCCATTCCATACCGCCGCATTTCCTCTACTTTCGTCTGCAGACTCGCAGCCGACCCAATCTGCCTTTTGAGCTCACTTAGCGCATGTTGCTGTTCTTCTGATACTTTTTTCTGTGCATCCAGTTGGCGATTCGTTTCGTCAATCCGTCCAGTCAACGCCCTCTGTATCGTCACCCATTCATTGCGCGACTCCTCCTTGAGTGCCTTGAGCTCGCCCTGCGTTGCGCACCCGAACACTGGGACAAATAGGATGGAAAGACAACCGAGTAGTAAGTGTTGCGTTTCCTTTGACATACATACCTCCATAACAACGTTATGGATACTCTGCTGTAATCACGCCGGCGGCGCCGCCCTCAAGAGGAGATAACCCTTGATTACCAGGTCGTTGATCTGCGGCTTCATGAAACTTGATGCCCGCCCACCGGGCAATCCCATATTGCCGAATCTCCGGTTTGGGCTGTGGGGTGCGGCAACCGAATGCATTGCAGTTCGCCGGCCAAGGTAGTCGCCAGACTCTCGGAGCCGATATAACAAAAACTAATACTACTCAGAATCGTATTGAGAATAGAGACTTTGTTTCCCTCGATCCAGAGCAGAACAGAATCAAGACTGAACTCGCGATCGAGAAGATCGAGTACCACGTCATTCGATCGGAATCATTAACTAGAAGCGAAACTGCCTTTGATTTAACGGAAAGCACTACGGCAGCGGCTTGTGCGTCAGACCGTGTACACCTTGTCGTTCAATTCAAACGTGAAATCGGCAAACTCTGGGAGAATATAGAAAAAGCACCTTATAAAGAACTTTTCAATAGCACTGTGACCGGGATGTATATATGGCGGTGTGTGCAAGTGCAAAGAAAAATCGATGCAAGACTGGAAGCCATTCTAAAGAGCCTTGGTGTGGATTCCGGTAGAAGATTCTGGCATTGCGGTTCATGGCAATCGACTTAACACAATGTTAGTTTTCAGAAAACTCGACTCTAAACAATTTTTAAACGCGAACTATCCCTTCGAGACGTCAACGTCGATGTCATCGATTTCTATGAGCACTGAGGCATACTACGGCAAGCTTCGAGATCAAGTAGCGATTCATTATGGAAATGCGATCATTCCCACGCTGTTCAAGAATTTAAGCAAATGTAAACACTTGGTCGAGCTGCTTGACTGAATGAACACCCTACCGTCTTTTGAAACTTACTAATCTTCCCGGCTCACCAAATACCTGTCGACGTTCATCGCGTCGAGCAGCACGTCGTCTCATTGGTCCGCAGGTCACGCTATCTCAGGCGGGATCACCCGAATCTAACACCATATAACATAACGTCGGATCGACATTCGTGAGTAGGAGAATGCGTAATCCTAATCAAACGATCTAGTTGCACCTTGATTGCGACAGACGGTGAGCCGGGAGGATTGAAACATTTAAGAGAGAGGGGTACGTGCCATTTTCTTTTCGCGTGATGGAGCGCGCTCGCAATACCCAGCTTGCGGCCTTCATTTAAGGGCTGGCAATCCACCACAAAATGCGACGTCAGCTCTCTCACGGAGTAGTATGGTACCGCCTCCCGGCTCACCGTATCCCTCGACGTTTATCGCGTCCAGCATCACGTCCTCTAAGCTGCCTTCAGCTTGTCCACAATGCTGGCGTTCGGAAACGGAGGGATTCGCTTGGGATATGTTTCTGCCTGCTCACCTTAAACTATAAGGGCGGGGGTTCGTACGCTCCATTCCCCCATAGAGGGATTTTGTGTACGCCGCTTGAATGATCTGCCTCTCCATATCTGCCCGACTGAAAGAAATCTTCGTGGGTGAAGTCGCGTATGAAAAGTAAAACAGATATGCTTTCAACGCGCGGTCATGGCCTTGCGGAGCCCGCTTTCATCCATCGGGTTCCCTTGGTCATTCCAAAACACCCATACCGGCATCTCGGCCCATCTTCTTCGTAACTTTTCGGCCCTTATTGCTCGTTCAAAATCAATTGTGACTTCAGGACCTTCAGTTACCTGCCAGGCGGCGAGATAGATGTTGATCTCGAGGACGGGTCGCGAGATCTCGCTAAAAAAACGTGAGGGTTCGATGGAGAAGCACAAACATGTACAGTGGATGCGCTGCCGCTCGTTTACTTACCGATCGCGCAATAATCAACTGTTACCTTTCCGAACTCATAAGAGAGGCACCAGAAACCAGATACTGTAAGATTTGACAGTTCCCGCCTATAGAGGCCCACCGTATGATCGAGCCGGTATGATCAGTCACCCTGTGTGGACAGCTCATATCCGTCGTCCTTAGTCGGGTCAACCTTATCTTTTCCACCTCGTCGAATTTCGCGTCTCGCCATCATCCGGATATTCGGCGGCGAGCTCAGTGCGGCGGTCCTAACAGCGCGTGGTTTCGATGCGAACAGTTCCATTCGAACCTCGTCGGGTCACACGTCGGTGTCGGAAAATGGATAATGGAGAAGCAGGTGCGGATGCTCACGGGTGACGTATATCCCGAGACAGCCGGCCTCAAGGAGGCCCGGGGAACAGGCCGTGGCACTATAAGTGACGCAGGTCTAACAGCAGGCTATACCTGGCGTACATGGTCTGAGCCGTCGCTCTCATTCTGGTCGCATCCATGAAACCGATGCGGGTGTATTTTGGTGCGCCTTGATGGAATAGTCGAATGATCGAGGTTGCCTTTCGTCCCAACGGATTCCGGCGGAGGGGAACATGACGAACGGATGGAAGTTCTTCATTCTTGGCTGGCTGATGGCTGTTCTTTTCGGATGCAGTGCAATGCAGACCCAGCCCGCCTCAAAGATCATTGCAGTTTCCAGGTTCGACCAGATCGCCGGCAAATGGGAAGGATTGAGTAAACGCGTGCCCGACATGCATCGGCATGCCTGGGTCGTTCTGCTCATCAGCGACAGAGGGACCTTTAATTTTGTGAGTGATCGTGGAACGGATCTGTTGCTCGGGACCGGAACGCTCCACATTCAGGACGGTCAAGTGTTCGCGACTAGCCACCACGGGACCGGTATGTTCACACTCCATGACCGGGCTGGTAAGGCAACCCTGATAGTCGAAGTGGCACTCCGTGATGACCACCACTATTTTGTTGAGATGAGCCCAATACAATAACGGCTTTCGGTTCTCGAGAAGAAAGACTGCTACTCAAACGGTCCAGACATGCTCGCGCTCGAAACTGAAAAGACTGCCTCGCTTGGTTTTCGGGTTTCAATTGACAGCGGCACTTCCACCCTGTTTGTGGTGGGACGATTGGATGTTCATACCACAGGCGGCGTTTGGCAGAAGGCTTTGCGCGTGATCGAGGAATCACACCCCGACCGGTTCGTGGTCGATGCATCAGGAGTGACGTACTGCGACGGCGCCGGTATCGCCTTGCTCCTGAAGCTGCAAGATCGGCAGAGAAGTGCCGGCGGAAGTTTCGCTATAGTGTCGCTGCGAGAGGTATTTCATCGGCTACTTGATCTCTATGGAAATATACCAGTGACGGAGAGTGCACAAGGTACTCCCACGCGCCTCTCCTTCGTCGAACAGGTGGGCCGCGTGTCGCTAGAAGTCGGGCACAACCTCCGCACCCTCGTGGCATTCACGGGGCAGTTGACGGTCACACTCTTCCGTGCAGCGGCTCATCCGCATCACGTGCGGTGGCGCGATATGTGGCACGCGGCCGAACTGGCGGGTGTCAATGCGATTCCGATCGTCGCCCTGATAGGCTTTCTACTCGGGCTCATCATGGCATTTCAATCGGCAATCCCCATGCGCCGATTCGGCGCCGATATTTTCGTGGCGAATCTCATTGGACTGTCGATGCTCAGGGAGCTCGGTCCGCTCGTGACCGCCATTCTGCTGGCGGGACGGTCGGGCTCGGCGTTCGCCGCGGAACTGGGGACCATGAAGGTCCGCGAAGAGATCGATGCGCTCAGTACCATGGGACTCGATCCGGTCCGGTTCCTCGTCGTGCCACGCGTCCTGGCAGCGGTGACCATGACGCCGTTGCTGACGATCTTTGCCAACCTGTTTGGTTTGATTGGAGGCGCGGTGGTGATGATATCGCTCGGATATCCCTTGGTGACCTATGGCAATCAACTTCTGTCGGCCGTGCACATGGGTGACCTCATCAGTGGGCTGTCCAAATCGTTGGCCTTTGGCCTGGTAGTGGCCGGCGTCGGCTGTTTGCGAGGACTGCAGACGACGACGGGAGCCAGCGCCGTCGGTGAATCGACCACGAGCGCGGTTGTCAGCGGCATCATTCTTATTGCGATTCTCGATGGCGTATTCGCCGTGCTGTTCTATTCGCTCGGTATCTGAGGAATCTCCCCATGGCCAGTCCAACTGAAGATGTGTTGATCCGTGTCGAGCACTTCACCGCGGCCTATCAAGGATCCGTGGTGATCGACGACATCTCCTTTGAGGTCTACCCAGGTGAAGTGTTCGTGATTTTGGGCGGATCGGGCTCCGGAAAAAGTACATTGCTCAAGCATATGATTGGCCTGTTTGAACCGGTGTCCGGCGCAATTCTCATCGACGGAGACGACATGGTGACGGCCGGCGGAGACACACGGGCACGCATTCTCACGAAATTCGGGGTGATGTATCAGCAGGGCGCGCTGTTCGGGTCGATGACCTTGCGTGAAAATGTCCGTCTGCCTCTGGAAGAGTTTACCGATCTTCCCGACGAGGCCATGAATCTCATCGCCGACATGAAATTGAAACTGGTCGGCCTCGACGCCTTCGCGACATACATGCCCTCGGAGATTAGCGGAGGCATGCAAAAACGAGCGGCGATTGCCCGCGCGATGGCTCTCGACCCGCTGATTCTCTTTCTCGATGAGCCATCCGCAGGCTTGGATCCGATCACGTCGGCAGAACTGGATCAGCTCATCCTTCGCCTTGCCCGCAGCTTGAGGATCACGTTCGTGGTGGTCTCACACGAATTGCCGAGTATTTATGCCATCGCGGACCGCGTGATCATGTTGGACAAACGAGTCAAGAAGATTGTGGCCATGGGGCCGCCGCAGGAACTGCGCGACAAGTCCACGAATACCTGGGTCCGACAGTTTTTCAATCGCGAAGCCTCGGCCGAGGCGACAGGATAAGAGTGTGAAGCATGAGCGGCAAGCCCAATTATTTGAAGATCGGAACTTTTGTTCTGTCCGCGCTGATCATCGTCGTCGTCGGGATTGTCATGCTGAGCGGAGGGAGATGGTCTCAGAAGACCTATTGGGAGACCTATTTCGACGAATCGGTTCAAGGGCTCGCCGTGGGGGCGCCGATCAAGTACCGCGGTGTTCAGATCGGAACGGTGGAACGCATTGCATTTGTAGGCAATGAATATGGATCTGACCTCAACAAAGAGGACCTGTCACGATACGGTCGCTATGTGGTGGTCTTTGGGTCCGGCCAACGTGTGGCGCCTCAACTTTCCGGGGAGCAGGCAAAGGCGGCACGGGTCAGCAATATCATGGCTGGGCTCAGAGTTCGTCTTGCGTCGCAAGGCGTGACCGGGATTGTGTTCCTGGAAGCCGATTTCCTTGATCCAGAGGAATATCCGGCGATGGAGATCCCCTGGACGCCTCGCTTCGAATACCTGCCATCCGCTCCCAGTACCGTGACGGTGTTGGGCGCTGCACTTCATACCATCGCCAGGGACCTGGAAAAGGCAGACATTCACAAGATTACCCGCGATCTGGATACACTGTTGCTGGACGTGACGAAGTTGGTCAAGGCACCCGACGTGCAAGAGCTGAGTAGCCGTGCCGGTCAAACCCTGGCCGAATTCCAAGCAATGGCGAGCCAGGCACGTCGGCTTCTCGAAACCCCCGAGATTAAAACCATGATCTCCGACGCAGCTGGCACAGTCAAAGAAACAAAACGTCTTGTCACGGATTTATCGCAGGCATCGAAAGACATCAAGAACGCTTCCGAAAAACTGCCCGAGACGTTCACGCGATTGGAGAGGAGCGCGCGGCGAGTCGACGTGCTGCTTGCGAATAACAACCGAGACATACAGGACACCATCGAGAACCTTCGGGTGGTGTCAGAGAATTTGCGGGAAGTCACCGACAATGCCAAACGATATCCTGCTCAGGTGCTCCTTGGCGAACCACCGCCGCGCGCAGGCCCCACAAAAAGGTGATGCGTTCGTGACTAACTGCGCCCGCATCGGGGGAATCTGTCTAGTGATGGGTCTGCTTGGTGCGTGCGTGAACCTCACGAAGAGCTATCCGGAAAAACATTATTATGTTTTGGAGGTCGCACGCCAGGGAAATGCCTTTGCTTCTGATTCCATGATGACCCTCAGGATACGAAAATTTCGTGCGGCACCCTCTTTTGAGGGAAAGGAGTTTGTCTATCGTACGGGCGACGGGCAGTACGAAGCGGACTTCTACAATGAGTGGTTTGTTTCGCCGAACGGGATGCTCACTCACCAGGTGCAGAGTTGGCTGACAAGGTCCGGACGATTTCACAATGTGACCGATGGATCCGGCCCATCAAAGACGAGCCAGATCCTCGAAGCGACCGTCACTGCACTCTATGGAGATTACCGGGTTCATCCACCGAGAGCAGTGCTCGGTCTTGATTTCTTTCTCGTAGGTGAGGCGCCGGATTCCGCTGAAATCATGTGGCACCGAGAGTACCGTGAGGAAGTGCCGCTCACGAAGGAGTCCCCGGACGCACTGGTGATCGGATGGACCGCCGCTCTTCGAGAAGTCTTAGTTTCCCTAGAGAATGATTTGAGCAAACATGCGCAGCGGTGAGGATCTCCGAGAGGGAATCCTGTCAGCACGTTACAGGGAGTCTTATCTGGCGGCGGCTCAAGTTCAATAGGGCATTCCGTTGTCGTGTCAATTATTGGTTCCTGGAAGATACACAACGGTACTAAGCGAGATGTCCATGGAGGATCATGTGGGTCGACACCTCGCACCAGGCAATGCAAAGACGCCTGGTGGGCTTCGAGCCAGCGATCAGAGCGATGAAATCGAATTTGCTTTCGCGGAATCGATTCGATGCCGTGCTTAATCGTTGCCGACTAACCGGTCCCAAGAGACGCAGAGAACAGGAGGTCTTCATGCGTGTGTCCAAGGCTCTCGCGCTTTGCTGTGCGCTGCTGCTCGTTAGTTGCGCCCCGACCAAGCAGGCTCGTTCGGTCGAGCCGTCGGGATTTCTCGGCGATCTGTACCCCTTGATGCACAAGGGTGCCGAGGGAGAAGCGTTGCTGTGGTACAAGAGTCCGATCGTTGCGACGATTCCGCGCGGGAGCTACACGAAGATCCTGCTGGACCACGCGCAACTGTGGGGACCACCCACAACGGATGCGACCCGCCAGAGCCAGGCCCAGCACGTCGCTGACATTCTCTACGGCCTGTCCTACCTCAGCCTATCGAAGGATTACGAGATGGTGTCGGAGCCGGGCCCGGGCACGCTGCGGATTCAGGCGGCAATCACGCGAGCCGATCCGGCCTATGTGGTGCTGCGCGCTGTGTCCACGATTCCGGCGCCGATGAACGCCTTGGCCGTAGCCTCTCTACTCAAGAACCTCGGCACCGGCAAACCGCTTTTCGTCGGCGATGCGAGTATCGAGGTGAAGTTTTCTGACGCGCAATCCGGCGACATCCTCGGCGCGGGCGCCGATCACCGCGTGGGAAACAAACGCCTGGATGCCGACTCGTTCAATTCATGGGATGACGTCTATAAGACGCTGGAGATCTGGACCGACATGCTTCGCTACCGGTTATGTACCGAGCGTGGCGGCACGACTTGCGTGAAGCCGAACGTGTGAGCGCCATGCGCACGCCTACAACGGTAAGGGAGAGCTGTGAGCGCGGTGCAGAACTGATGTAAGAATGGCAGAACTGGCTGGCCGCATGGCAGTTTTGCAACTCATGAAACTCTACTATCAACATACAACGATCGCGAGTTACTGATGGCTCGGTTAATGCGAACGTTTGTGAATTGATCTAACATGAATGTGCGTATCATCACTCAATAGCAGAACTTTACTTGTCTTTTTCGGAGTGCCTGGAAAGAGGCCGGGTTCCCTCGATTTGGGATGTGTCTCCGCAACACCACATACTGAAGCAACTGTTTTTAGAACGGGATGCACCACTTCCATGAATGCTTGAAATTATGGGACAACTGAAGGGAGAAATTAGGGGGATTCCTGAATAGCTATTAGACCGAAGGCGTGACGATGGGATTACGAACCGCTGCCACTTCTCACAACATCTAAGAAACTGGGAAACCGTCGCGCTGGGTCACTATTCTTTGGGTCTGACCGGCACGCGCCGGATGCCATGGATGAGGCGGCAAGAATTGAACCCGAAGTCCTCCAGCGTGATGGGCTTTAGGGCGCCATGGAATCGGGACGAACAATTGGTGTCGCGGACGTTCATCCCATGCAGCTCTATGATGTGCGGTGACGTAGGGACGGACTTGGCCCCAACGATCTGAACGATGGCTAAAATAGTTGCCTCCTACGCCGCCCGACGCTGGGGTTTATGGCGCTTTTGTCTAAAACAACGAGGCCTAGGGCATGAGAATACTCTCCGCGTTGCTCGTCGGTCTCTTTTCCGGTTTTCTTATCTATATGATCTTCGGCCTAATTATAGGTCCGAGAGACGTTTCTTCACCGTTCGTCATGGCAACATTTTTCGGAGGCTGGGCTCTTACAACCTACGTGGTTCTCAATGGCGCCGCTACTGTTGCCAAGGTATGGTCGATCGGTGGCCTTATAGGGGCCGTAGAGTGTTTACTGTTCGGCCTCGCAATGTTGCTGTATGGAGCCAAGACTCTTGCTGAAGAGCCCACCTTTGGTGCTGGGTTCACTTCTATGATCGGGATAGGTCTCGCTCTGCTCATCGTAATACCGTGCGTCATCATTTACTTCATGGCTGGCCACATTGCTAGTGGGCTTCAACCCGATACTGCCCGCGTCAAATGTCCGCAGTGTGCCGAGCCGATTGCAGCCGAAGCTAAGAGGTGTTCTCTCTGTGGAGTCCCTTTTGACGGCCTAGAGTTTAAAGCTGATGGTGGAGGTTCCGCATGACGCAATGGGACCGAATTCAGGTCTTTGACTCGCAGGGAGAAAGCTATAAGCAAGCCTTTCAGGTATTTCTAGATCACACCGATCAGAAACGGAATGCGAAGCGATGGTTGCGGCAGCTGGTGGACGCCCTACCGATTAGACAGATCTTTATTGATGCCGGCGCCGGGAACGGCGCGGTGACCAGCGCGTTCGTCAATTCGTTCGACCGCACGATTGCCATCGAACCGAACGCCTCTCTCCTCAAACAACTCCAGCAGGCCATTCCACAGGCGGAGGTCATCGGGGAGCCAATCTTGAAGGCGAAGCCGCTGATCAAGGGAGATCTTGTCCTCTGTTCACACATCCTCTATTACGTTCCACCGGACGAGTGGCTGGCGCATCTTGAGCGCTTAGTCTCATGGATGTCGCCCACCGGAGTCACCGTTGTCATTTTGCAGAATCGTGAAACCGGATGCATGAATATGATCCATCACTTTTTCAACCACAGGTTCGAGCTGCGCCAGGTTGCCGACCATTTTCAACAGAAGTATGGAGACCGGTACGAGGTGGTCACCACGCTGGATCCTGCGCATGTCGATACGCCTGACTTTGCCTCCGCCTACATGGTGGCCGAGTTCATGCTGAATCTGCTTTCGATGCGCCATCCGCCCAAGCGGCAGGATGTTGAATTGTATATCAAGACGCATTTCGCTGAGGCCGGCGGCACGTATCGCATCCCAGTGCACCAAGATTTTGTCACGATACGTTCGAGGCGATGATCCTTCCGATAAGTCGCTTGATGTCCAATTGCTGGCATGCACCTGACACTTTACGTCGGATCTCTCACCACACACATTCAAGCTGTCCTCATAGCAGTACGATATAAAGCAGTTTTTCAGACATAGTTGCGAAAGGGCTGATGGAACAACGCCAACATCCTCGCTTTCCCTGTTCGCATGCGGACGATCCTCGGTCCGCCAGATGCAGTCGAGCAGGAGGGTACGGTCTATAACGTCTCGGTCGGGTGGGTGTGCCCTCTAAGCTGAACGTGTCAGAGGCACAGATATGATGACAAGCTTGCACCTTGTATCCCTCGCCAGCCACTGAGCCGATTATTATTGCGGGCGCTGTCCGACGATGGGGAAAAGCCGCATTGACAGCTATGAAAATGGAACCGTCAGAGGTGTTGTTTGTGGGCAACGACAGCGCCGCGATGTGTATGGGGCGCAGAGGGTCGGGATGAAACCGATCTTTTTCAAGTCCAACCAAGGGACGCAGGAAAAGGAGGGCGTGTCAAACCCGACTATATTATTTACAATTTTCCCGAGTTGTTAAGCGCGTTCCTCTTCTTTGAGGAATCACGAGCTTAGCTATTCATTGGCTATTGGATTGAGGTCAGGGTACGAAGCAGTTTAGACATTAGTTTGCGGAAGTTGGATGAGATCAACTGTTTTAAATTGTTTCAAGATCCTCAGAAGATGGCAGATCTTCAACTTTCTTCCGACGGAAG
>Ga0207651_10000250_pt1 | contig 23210 bp, 14 predicted proteins | sample KBSM23metaG_FD_184328 | JGI IMG/M metagenome (GOLD analysis project Ga0207651, IMG submission 184328) | Miscanthus rhizosphere microbial communities from Kellogg Biological Station, Michigan, USA - KBS M2-3 metaG (SPAdes) (version 2) | ecosystem: Host-associated > Plants > Roots > Rhizosphere >... | reverse complement strand
ATGAAGAGTAAAACAAAAATTACAGGCGTTGGATTAGGATGTCTGCTATTAGTTGCTTCCGGGTCATTTGCGGCGCATACATATATATGCCGATTTGGTGGCCAGTGCACATATAAAGGGTATGGGATTGTTTTGCATTATCCATCTTCGTGGAAGATTAAGAAATCTGGGAACACTGGCGTGGTAATCGCTAGACCTAAAGGACAAGCTCCATTGGGTGTTGGCTTTCTCCCAAAGGTTTCTGGTTCTCAGGGTATCGTCGGTGCTACCAATACAGAGATGTTGGTTAGCTCTCAGCCTTTGCAGAATATGCCTGGTGCTCGAGATATTCGTATAATTGCTGAGTCTAAGGATGATTATAGTGACACCTTTACGCCGTTTGAGACGGTGGTTTCGAGCGATTCGTATCATCAACTTGGCTTGGTGCAGGGAAAAATGATGCCGATAACCAATTATGTGCCAAATGTAACAGTGGCCGGCCGAAAGGTTTTCATCGGTTCGTTTAACCAGGATCCGACTATTGGCACTATTGCTGCTGCAAGGGAGTGGTTTATGACTGCTGACGCTACTAAGATACACCAGATCCTTTTGATGATAAAACCCGCTGCAAAATAATCTTGCTACCAACATTTTGCGACGTTTAGTTTTAGGCATCAACAGTATCCGCTGGCTGTTTGTTTGTGGCTCATGGACCGCCTAAATTAAAACACCCTCATTTGAGGGTGTTTTAGGATGTAGCCGATGAGCTTCTTACTTAGCGGCTTTAACGACAGCTTCGAAAGCTTTAGGCTCGTTTACTGCCAGTTCAGCCAGGACCTTGCGGTCGAGGGTGACATTAGCGGCCTTTAGGCCAGCGATCAGCTTACTGTAGGTGGTGCCGTTCAGGCGAGCGGCCGCGTTAATGCGGGCGTTCCACAGCTGGCGGAAGCTGCGCTTCTTGTTACGGCGGTCGCGGTAAGCGTACTGCAGGCTCTTGGTAACAGCTTGCTTAGCGCGCTTAACGCTGACGCGGTTAGGGTGGCTCATGCCTTTAGCGGCAGAGCGGATCTTCTTGTGCTTGGCGTGAGCGGGTACGCCTCGTTTGACTCGCATTCTCTTAGGCTCCTAGTTTCTGCTTAATCTTCTTGCTGTTAGTGGTGTTCATGGTAAGAAGTCCTGCCATGAGACGCTTGCGAGCGCCGGTTTTCTTCTGCAAGAAGTGACTAGCGTGCGATTTGCGGGCGCGAACCACGCCGTTTTTACTGACTTTGACGCGGTCTTTGGTGCCGCTGTGGGTTTTTAGCTTTGGCATAAATGTTTCTCCTACGCTTTGCCTAATGATCTTAAGAGGTTTATTCCTCTGAGGCCTCGTCCTGGCGCTTGGCGGCAGGCTTGCCGGTGCCACGGACAACGAATGTCAGTTGCTTGCCGTTCAGTTGCGGTTGCTGGTCAACAGCGATCGCATCTCCGAAGTCAGCAATGACTCGTTCAGCCAATTTAAAGCCTATATCTTTATGTGCTAGCTCTCGTCCACGAAACACTAGGGTGATTTTGACTTTGTGACCGGCTTCTAGGAATCCGGTGACTTTCTTCATCTTAACCGCTAGGTCGTGATCGCCAATCTTGAGGCCGAAACGCATCTGTTTCATATCAAGAGATTTGGTGTTGCGCTTATTGGCTTGCTGCTGCTTCGTCTTTTGGTAGTTGTATTTGCCCCAGTCAACTATTTTGGCGACCGGTGGATTGGCATTTGGCGAGATTTCGACAAGGTCGAGCTCTTGCTCTTCTGCCAGACGCAAAGCTTCGCTACGGCTCAATATGCCGAGCTGCTTGCCGTCTTGATCGACTACCCGAAGCTGTGGAGCCCGAATGGAACCATTCAAGCGAGTGCTAGTACTGATACGGACTCTCCTTTATGTATTTTTAACCTTGGTATTGTACCAGATCACACAACAGAGGTCAAACAGGTTCCGTTTGGCCCCTGGGGACAGGGAATGAATCCCCATGTGTTAGACGTCGTGGTAGGCGTGAGGCCTATATTGCAGAGCTTCGGCAACATGCTTTGTTTGGACCGTTCCTGATGTGTCTAGGTCGGCAATGGTGCGGGCAACCTTAACGGTGCGCATGTAGGCGCGGGCACTCAGACCGAAGTTATTAGCAGCTTGGTCAAGGATATCTTTGGCGCCTGCCTCTAGTTTGGCCAGGTTTAGGATGTCGCGGTTGGACATGTCACAATTGAGTTTGACTGTTGAGCTAAAGCGGTCAGCTTGGCACTGCCGGGCAGCGGTAACCCGTTTCTGTACGTCGTGGCTGGAGGTCTCGGGAATTCGGTTGGCCAATAATTGGCTGTTATCTATCTCGTGCACGTCTACGTAGAGGTCTATACGGTCGAGAATAGGGCCGCTGAGCTTTCGACGATAGTTGACGATCTGGTGTGGCAGGCAACGACACGGCTTGCTTGTGCCGTAATGACCGCACGGACAGGGGTTGGCGGTAGCTACGAAAATAAAATTGGCAGGGAATTCGGCGGTATCTTTGGCGCGAGCAATGGTGATCGTGCGTGTTTCGAGCGGTTGGCGCAGCGCCTCGACGGCGATGCGGGCAAATTCTGGCAGTTCATCAAAAAGCAATACACCGCGGTGGCTTAGGCTCATCTCACCGGGACGAATCGTGTTGCCACCACCTATGATGGCTACATTGCTGGCGCTATGATGCGGTGCCCTAAAGGGTCGCTCACGGATGATTCGGTTGAAATCATTGCTGGCCAAACTATGGAGATGAGTGACCTCAAGCATTTCTTCGCGATTGAGGATGGGGAGCAGGCCCTGCAGAGCTCTGGCAAGCATACTCTTGCCGGTGCCGGGTGGGCCGCCAAGCAACAAATTGTGTCCGCCGGCAGCGCTGATTTCGACGGCGCGCTTACCTAGCTCCTGGCCGATTACATCTTCCAGGCTCAACTCGGGCGTTGCTTGCTCTATATCGGGATTGTCCAATGGAGTGCTATCAGTATCGATAGTGCTAATAACAGAGGAGTCGTTCAGATACGCATAGAGCTCTGATAATGTCGCTACGGGTACCAAATCTACCCCTGGTACTAAAACTGCTTGCGCCAGGTTGCCTACCGGAATGATAAAACGCTTGATGCCGTGTCTTTTACCGACGAGTATCTTGCCGATGATGCCGCGAATAGGACGGACGTCACCATCGAGTCCGAGCTCGCCAACGATGGCAGTTTTGGTGAGCGGGTCACGGATCTGGTTTGTGGCGAGCAATATAGCAGTGGCAACGCCTAGGTCGAAGCCAGTGCTTTCTTTTGGTACGTCGGCAGGCGCGAGGTTGATAGTAATGCGTTTGCGAGGCAGGCTAAGGTTACTGCCGGCGAAGGCACTGCGGATACGTTCACGGGCTTCATCCACGGCCTTGTTGGCATAGCCAACAATCACAATATTGGGCAGGCTATTACTGAGACTGCACTCAATGGTTACCACCAAACCATTCGGCCCAGGCTCAGCCAGGCTTAGGACGCACGGCTGGGCTTTCATAGTACTGCCAATTGTAAAACAAAAAGTAATGAAAGCAACCTAATTTTTGGTTGATTTCTGAAAGCTATGACGACACGGTATGTATTGAATTTTGAGCTTATGGAAGCCATTTGATAAAGAAACAACCGCTTGCGAGAAGCGGTTGTTTACTGTTTGGCTTTTTGTTTTTGAGCACTTTTTTTATTCAGTGCTACAGATATAGTAGTTCGTCTGTGTCATGGTGTCAACAAGAAAATATAAGCATTTTATAAGGGGCCTGTGTATAACTTTTAGCGCCAATTTTGAGCGCGTATATAAATAGCCAAGCTAGTAGAATTTGGTCGTCACAGTGCATCAAAATAGCTACTCGCTTGGTCTGCCTTGCCGGGCCCTTTTGCTATCGCGGGTTGTGAGTTGGTGGTGTCCGCACTACGTTTTAGAATGCTGCCGAGTGCCTGGTTGTTGCCAGGAGAGCCGGTGAAGTGGCGCGTGACTGTGTTGGTCTATTGTCCTGTTCGGCAGATAGAAATGAGCCACGTGATATGTAGAAGGGGGTTGCCCACAGACCCACTAGACGGTAGCGGTGATACGGCTGCACCCTATTCTAATAGGGAGTGTGCCGGGAGAATGGCCTCCTGCCTCGCGTCTTTAGACGTTATGCGGGCTTGTCGATTCTATTTTTATGGCGTCTGAAGGTGATATCCTGCGTGTGGCGCTAGTAGACGACAGAGGTAGCTAAGTGTTTTTTGGCAGCGACTAAGCATAAGGGCATTGACAAAACAGGGTATCTGTAGTAGCATTGAAGGTGAGTCAGCAAAAACAAAAACATTCAAAACAAAAAGCTAACTCACGCAATTATCGCTCGAACTACCTTACCGGTAGCAAGAGCGGTCAGTCATAGCCAAAGGCGGGAAGCGCTATATATTTTTACATAGGAGCGGATTTCTCCGCCTGCGGCACCTTATCATAAAATAATACGCCTCCCTAGTGCCACTCGGCATCAGGGAGGCGTATTTGCTAGGAGAATTCCATGAGACAACGAATAGTACATACCGTAACTGCCTGGGCAGCGCTATTATTGTTTATGGCTCTTTTTCGGCCTCAGCACTTGCCGGTCGAGGGGTTAATCGTTCCTTTTTTGCTGCTTTTTGCTGCGTTATACAGTTTATGGAATCTATTGATAGCCTTGCGGGTTCGGTATGGCCAACATACGGCATTGCCACACAAACACCTGGGAGCGGTGCTTTGCGTCGGTGTTGTGCTGCTACTAGTGTTGCAATCACTAGGGCAATTGACGCTTCGGGACGTCATAACACTTATTGCTGTGATCTCTTTAGGCTACTTGTATCTGGCTCGTAGCCAATTCAGCGCGCCGAAGCACTAAGAGCTTGCCTCTATGACCTTAGCTTCAGGCGTTATATACTAATAGTGTCTATGGATCCGAATACATCTCCGAACTTACCAGTCGGTGCAGCCAATTTGCCACCCATCTCTGGTTCTCCGCAAAATAACCTTCCTTCTGTTCCTGCCACAGCTTCCTCTGCTGGCGGTTCACTACAGCAGGCGGCTGCACGGGCTAAGCAGACTCTTGATCAGTACGGCCGTGATCCGTATAAAATGAGTATTGCTTTTGGGCAACTGAAAAGTGGCTACATTGCGGATCAGTATCATATTTCTCCTAATGCGGTTGAAAACTAATGGAAGTATTGATTGTGGTTGGGTTGGTTTTGGTGGCAGTGCTTGTAACATTGGGACCAGTGTTGTTTATGCGACTACGTAATGGAAGCCAAGAAAGTGTTACCTACGAGCGGGGAGTGGAGATGGTCCCCGTGCTTATTCACCTACCTCCTATTAGTGAAGATACAGAGGCCAACGGTAGAGATTTACGAGATATTGTTGACGAAAATATCTCAAAAGCACAAATAATTTACAACATTATTGCGAGTACAATGCAGAAAAATATGAAGAATCGCTGGTACGGCCAGCGTCACTTCAGTTTTGAAATTGTCGGCAGCAAAGGGTTTGTGTATTTATATGCTGCGGTGCCCGCCGACATGCTCGATGTACTTAAGCAGGCCATTACGAGTGCGTACCCGAGTGCTCGCCTGGAAGTTGCCGCCGAACACAATATTTTTAATGAAGTAGGTGGCATTAACGGGGTTGTTGGCGGTGAGTTTAACCTGAAGGAATTATTCGCCTACCCAATCGCCACGTATCAGGATTTGAAACGCGATGCACTGCAATCTATATTGAATGCGCTCTCAGGCTTAGGTGCGGAAGATGGAGTTGCTATTCAGATACTGTTCCGGCCAGTTGACGGTTCTTGGCGCAAGGAAGCAAGCGCTCATGCTGGCAAAAAGCGCAAGGGTGACGACAAAAAAGTGAACGCTTCTTTGCTGGCGCGGCAGATGGTAACTGCGTTGGTGAAACCACCTGAGGCCAAGAGTGAGGGGGGTAGCGAGAAAAAAGAGCTTTCAACACTGGAGCAGTCTATTGTTGATGCTATCGATGACAAAACCCGCTATGCCGGCTTTGAGGTCGTGATACGTGCTGTTGCGTCATCGAATATTTCTCAACGTGCACAAGCAATTATTAATAATATAGTGGCAAGCTTTTCGCTCTTTGATGCCCCAGGCCGAAATGGCTTTAAATATGCACCCGCAAAAGACAATCAAAAGCTGGTAGCCGACTATGTACTGCGTGCATTTCCACGTCAGAAGAAGCGTAATATTATGAACTCGGTAGAGCTGGCGACGCTGTTCCATTTTCCCGACCAGAGCAATATACCGACGTCGCAGCTGAGTCGCCAAGAATCGAAGCAGGTAGATGGTCCGCGTAACATGCCAGATCAGGGCTTGTTGCTCGGGTTTAATGTGTTTCGTGGCGTTAAGAAGCCGATCCGTCTAGGGCTTCGCGACCGTCAGCGGCACATGTATGCGGTAGGACAGACAGGTACCGGTAAGTCTACATTCCTAGAGAACCTAGCACTGCAGGATATGTTAAACGGTGACGGCTTTGCTTTTGTTGACCCACATGGCGATACGGTTGAGAAGCTTTTGGCTATGGTGCCTAAAGAACGGACGGAAGATGTTATATATTTCTGTCCGTCCGATATGGACTATCCGATGGGTCTGAATTTGTTTGAGTTTAACGACCCAGACCAGAAGGACTTTTTGATTCAGGAAGTCATTGGCATGCTCTATAAGTTGTACGACCCACAACATCAGGGCATCATGGGCCCTCGCTATGAGAGTATTTTCCGCAACGCGGCGCTGGCAGTCATGGCCGATCCTAACGGGGGTACATTCGTTGATATTCCAAAGTTGTTCCGCGATCCGGAGTTTTTGAAGCAAAAGCTACAACATGTAGTAGATCCAAATGTGTTGGATTATTGGCAAAAGGAATACCCGGCGAGTCAGCGCTCAAATGAGGCGGGTGAAGTTACGAGCTGGTTCGTGAGTAAATTTGGTGCATTCCTGAGTAACGAAATGATGCGCAATATTATTGGCCAAACCAAGAGCGCTTTTGATTTGCGTGACATCATGGACAACAAAAAGATCTTGCTCGTGAACTTGAGCAAGGGGCGCACAGGTGATTTGAACTCAAAGCTTCTGGGTATGATCTTTGTGATGAAGTTCCAAGCTGCTGCCATGAGTCGTAGTAATGTACCGGAAGATGACCGTCAGGACTTCGCGCTCTATGTTGACGAGTTCCAAAACTTTAGCACCGATAGTTTTGCTACCATAATGAGTGAGGCCCGAAAATATCACTTGAACCTTATTGTGGCTAACCAGTTTACGACACAGCTGACCGACGAGATTCGAGATGCTGTATTTGGTAACATCGGTACTATCGTAAGCTTCCGTATTGGCCAAAATGATGTCGATAGCTTGAGCAGGTATTTCCAGCCGCAATTTGATGGCGATGATCTGTTGCGCATACCAAACTACAACGCGGTCGTGCGTACATTAGTGAATGGCGTGCCCACGCAGCCTTTTAGCATGGCAACGTTGCCGCCACTAGGCAATCCGAACTCGGTATTGGCTGATGCGCTCAAGCAGCTTTCGTCGGCTAAGTATGGTAAGCCACGCGCCGTTGTAGAAAAAGTGATATTCGAGCGTTTGGCGACAAAAGCCCCGGCTCCAAAACCGTTTCAGCCGCCGTTTGGCGGACAGGGTGCTCCGGCGCCGCGTCCTAACTATGGTGCACCTGCTGCGCCGGCAACTCCCCAGCCGCAGACAGAACCCGGTGGTTCGGGTTCATTCCTGGACGGATGGCTTGCTAAGCAGCACACCAGCCCTTCGGCGCCCACGGTTTCGGCTGCGCGGCCCTCATTACCTCAGCGTAAACCTGCACCAGGTGCTCCGCACGCTCTTGACTCTCAGCCGTTTGGTGTGACGACTTCACGACCGCCTCAGGAGGCCGCAGGCGGTGAACAGGGAAAGGGAGTGGGCAATATATCGAGCGCCCAGCTCGATAAGCAGGAAATAGATACCATTGCCCAGGAACTCAAGAAAGGTCTGAAGACGCCCAGCGTGGCCGATTTAGGTGTGTCTCCAAAAGAAGTGCCATTGGCCGTCCAACCTGCGCCTGCCATAAAGCCGCAGCCACCCCGTGACGAAGGAGTGCTACATTTAAACAGAGCAGCGCCAAGTCCTAACCCCGAGGATACGATCTTTATTGACAAAGAGGGTGGCCTACATCTGAACGACCAACCTGCAGACGCTCAATCGCCCGCTTCTTGAGCTTACGTATGTTTGGACCATGAAACCCGGACTACCAGGGCATCTTGCTTGTGAAAGAAGTAAAATGAAGGTATACTATTAGACAGTTATTAAGGTGTTAACCAAAGTGGACTTTCACAAAATACACATTTCGGTTTGAAGCCCGTGCTTCGCTACTCGTCGTATTAAAAATACACCTGCGCTTGCGATGCTCACTTCAATCAGACTTGCGCTATTTTGTGGATGACCCGGTCAATAGGAGAGGGTTTTAAGCGTGGCTGACCAAAAGGGATATTCGGCTGATCAGATTCAGGTGCTTGAAGGATTAGATCCTGTACGCAAGCGCCCAGGTATGTATATTGGCTCTACTGGTGTAGAGGGCCTGCACCACATGGTGTGGGAAATTGTAGATAACGGCATTGACGAGGCTTTGGCCGGCCATGCAACGCACGTCATGGTTACGATGTTAGCCGATGGTGGTATTCGGGTATTCGATGATGGTCGTGGTATCCCAGTCGATATCCACCCCAAGACCGGCAAGAGTACCGTTGAAACGGTACTGACCGTGCTGCACGCGGGTGGTAAGTTTGGCGGCGGTGGCTACAAAGTGTCCGGCGGTCTGCACGGCGTGGGCTCTAGTGTGGTGAACGCGCTGTCTACTCGCTTGATTGTGGATATTTACCGCGACGGCAAAATCCACCACCAGGAATACACTCGAGGCGTGCCTGATGGCGACCTGAAGGCAACCTCTAAATCTCCGGCCGATAAGCCGCACGGTACCGAGATTACGTTCTATCCTGACGACACCATCTTTACCGAAACCACCGTTTTCAACTATGACACTATTCTGGACCGCTTGCGCCATGCTGCCTATCTCACCAAGGGTGTCCGAACTACGCTTATCAACGAAAAGACCGGCCAGAAATACAGTTTCTATTTTGAGGGTGGTATACAGAGCTATGTTAAGCATTTAAATATCGGTAAAGAGCCGGTTGATGATGACGTCTTCTATGTTGATAGAGAGGTGAAGGATAGCCAGGTGGAAATTGCGATGCAGTACACCGACAGCTTTACTGAGACCATCAAGCAGTTCGCCAACAACGTGGTCAACCCCGGTGGTGGTTCACACCTGACCGGTTTCCGCACGGCACTTACACGTGTTGTTAACGACTATGCCCGCAAGAACGGCCTACTCAAAGAAAAAGAGGAGAACCTGAGCGGTGAAGATACCCGTGAAGGTCTGACTGCCATCATCCTGGTGAAACTGCCTGACCCACAATTTGAGGGCCAAACTAAAGACAAGCTGGGTAACCCAGAGGTGCGTGGCTATGTCGAAGGTGTGATGAACGAGTACTTTAGCTACTACCTAGAGGAGCACCCGGCTGTTGCCCGCAAGATTGTAGGTAAGGCGCTGCTCGCCGCCCGTGCGCGCAAGGCCGCCCGTGCTGCCCGCGAAAACATCATTCGTAAAGGCGTACTCGATGGTGCAAGCATGCCCGGTAAGTTGGCTGACTGCTCAAGTAAAGACCCGAGTAGTAGCGAGATCTATCTGGTGGAGGGTGACTCGGCTGGTGGCTCCGCTAAGACGGGTCGTGACAGCAAGACCCAGGCAATTTTGCCACTTCGTGGTAAAGTTCTCAACGTTGAGCGTGCCCGGCTTGATAAAATGCTTGGTAACAACGAGATCCTGAGCCTTATTAAGGCGCTGGGTGTAGGCATCGAAGATTCGTTCAGCCTTGACGGTTTACGCTACCACCGCATCATTATCATGACCGATGCTGATGTTGACGGTAGCCACATCGCCACACTGCTCATGACGTTCTTCTTCCGCTACATGAAGCCAGTGGTGGATGCTGGCCATATCTATTTGGCTAAACCGCCACTGTTTGAGCTGGTAAAGCCGGGCCGCAAGAGCAGTATCTTTATCTATGATGAAGATGAGCTCGAAAAGGTGCTTGATGAAACGATTGCCAAGCGCAAAAAAGAGGGGCTGAAAGTCGACGACTCGACGGAGCGTTTCCGTCAAGCCGGCTTCATCGAGCAAAAGCGCTACAAGGGCTTGGGCGAAATGGACGCCGAACAGTTGTTCGAGACCACCATGAACCCGGAGAAGCGGGTGCTGGTACAGATTAAGGTCCAGGATGCCGAAAAGGCAGATGCAATCTTTAACAAGCTTATGGGCACTGAAGTAGAACTTAGGAAGAATTTTATTCAAGCGAACGCAAAGTTCGTAAAGGACTTGGATATTTAGTATGGCAGACATTGACGACAACATTGCAAACACAAGCGCTATGGATAGCGAAAACACATCACCTGACGCATCTGCTGAGCCTACGACGGGTGTTGGGGCTGAAGTAGAGATATTGACCGGTTTTGACCACTCGCGCCTCGTAGAGCGCCGTACGGTTGAAAACGTCATGGAAGACAACTATTTGCGCTACTCGATGAGCGTGATTATCGACCGCGCACTGCCAGATGTGCGTGACGGCCTCAAGCCAGTGCATCGCCGTATTCTCTACAGCATGAATGAAGACGGACTGCGCAGTAGTTCAAGGCACCGTAAGAGTGCGAACGTTGTCGGTGCGGTTATGGGTAAGTACCACCCGCACGGCGATGCTTCGATTTACGATTCGATGGTTCGTTTAGCACAGCCTTGGGCGACCCGGTATCTGCTGGTAAACGGGCAGGGTAACTTTGGTTCTATGGACGGCGATCCACCGGCTGCCATGCGTTATACCGAAGCCAAGATGCACCGACTGGCTGATGAGCTTTTGCAAGACATCGACAAAGACACCGTGGACTTCCGGGATACGTATGATGGTGAGAACCAAGAGCCAACGGTACTCCCGGCAAAATTGCCGAACTTGTTGTTGAACGGACAACTAGGTATTGCCGTTGGTATGGCTACCAACATCCCGCCGCATAACCTGGCCGAAGTAGTTGATGCAACTGTATACAAAATTGATCATCCTGATGCGTCACTGGATGACCTGCTACAGTTCTTGAAGGGACCTGATTTTCCAACTGGCGGCATTTTGTATGGCGCCGATAGCCTGCGTCAGGCGTATGCGACAGGCCGTGGTGGCGTGGTCACCCGTGGTGTGGCTGAGGTCCAAGAAGGCAAAAAGGGTCGTCACCAGATTGTCATTACCGAGATCCCCTATGCGCTGAACAAAGAAAGTTTGGTGGTAAAGATCGCCGATCTGGTAAACGACAAAAAGATTACTGGCGTGAGTGACATTCGTGACGAGTCGGCTCGTGGCAATGTGCGTATCGTAATTGATCTTAAAAAAGACGCATACCCCAAAAAGTTGCTCAACCAGCTGTATAAGCTAACTCCTTTGCAAACCAGTTTCCACTTCAATATGATGGCGCTCGTGGATGGCATCCAGCCACGCGTACTGGGTCTACAGGATATTCTTGGTGAGCACATTAAGCATCGCCGGATCGTGGTGCGTCGCCGCACCGAGTTCGAGCTGCGCAAGGCTAAAGACCGTGCCCATGTCTTGGAAGGTTTGAAGATTGCGCTGGATAACATCGACGAAGTCATTAATACTATTCGTTCCAGCGAAACAACTGAAGAAGCGCAGAAGAATCTGATTGCCAAGTTTAAACTTAGTGAAATCCAGGCGCGAGCAATCCTGGCCATGCAGTTACGTACGCTGGCCGGTTTGGAGCGGAAGAAAATTGAAGACGAGTTGGCTGAGCTGCGTAAGCTGATAGCTGAGTTGGAAGCTATTCTTGCCGATGAGCAGAGGATCTTGAGCATCATTAAGGATGAGATGCTCGAACTTAAGAAGCAGTACGGCGACGAGCGTCGCACTCAGGTCGTCAAGAACGAACTGAACCGTCTGAGCGATGAAGACTTAGTGCCTGATGAGCAGGTCGTTGTAACACTCACATCAGCTAACTACATTAAGCGCAGTCCTATCGCTGAATATAAGCGGCAGGGCCGAGGTGGTAAGGGGCGCCGTGGCATGGCGACGCGTGAAGAGGATGTGATTGAACATGTAGTCAATGCTAGTACGCATGACTTCCTCCTGTTCTTTACGAATCGTGGCCGTGTCTTCCGTCTGAAGACGTATGAAGTGCCGGCTTCTGGCATGAGTGCCAAAGGTGTAGCCATTGTAAACTTGCTGCAATTGCAGCCAGAAGAAACGGTCAGCTCGGTTATTAATGTCTCCAAGACCGATAATGCTGCCAATCTTATCATGTGTACAATCCGTGGTGTGGTTAAAAAGACACCGTTTGCACAGTATCAGAATGTACGCAGCAGCGGGCTGATAGCTATCAACCTTGATGAAGGTGATGAGCTAAAGTGGATTCGCATGACAAGCGGCGATAACGAAGTCATTATATCGACCAGCCAGGGGCAGGCAATTCGTTTCCACGAAAAGGATGCTCGTCCGATGGGTCGTGTTAGCCGTGGTGTGCGTGGTATCCGCCTGCGTACCGACGACCATGTGATCGGTATGGATGTGGTTGAAGCGGGCAGCAGCGTATTTGTCATTAGTAAGTATGGCTATGGCAAGCAGACTAAGGTTTCACAGTTTACGCCTCATGCTCGGGGCGGTGTGGGCATCCGTAGTGCGGTCGTCAACAGTAAAACAGGTGAGCTGGTTGGCGTGAAGACTTTGGGCCAAGGTGATGACCAGGAAGTCATCATCATTAGCAAGAATGGGCAAACCATCCGACTTGGCATTAAAGACATTCCGGCTCTGGGTCGTGCAACCCAAGGTGTGCGTATCATGCGCCTCAATGACACTGACGAAGTAGTCAGCCTGGCGCTTGTAGACAAGAGTGAAGAGCTAGAGGATGAAGATGACGTTGTGCTTGAGCCTGCGGCTGTCGCCTAAAGACTCCTGCGGCTCTAAAGAGACGCGAAGGGCGACCATCTTATGGTCGCCCTTCGTTTTTAATAATACTGATACCGAGGCAGCTCACAGTATCATTAGAAATGGTATTTAATATGACCGGAAAATGGTCGCCACGCATCGATGTACGAAAAACTACATTTAATGGCAATTATATCCTTGACTTACAAGAAATGAACGTCTACAATACTGACCCAGTGCTTCAGGTGTTTGTAAGGAGATCTGGAACAGAACGTTAAAAATTGAATAGTGCAAATCAACGTCAGTTCACAATATGTGAATTGTTTTAAGATGTTTTTTTAAACAGTAATTTCTAGCGATAGAAATAAGTCAGTTTCGACTGAAGTTAAGACAAATTCTTTTGATTGCAAACGAGGTGGTTTTCGGACCACATACGTGTAATCTTTTTTTGGAGAGTTTGATCCTGGCTCAGGATGAACGCTGGCGGCGTGCCTAATACATGCAAGTCGAGCGGTAAGGCTCCTGCAGGTTATTTAATCGGGTTAGCTCTTTAGGGCTGACACAACAAACCAGATCGACCCTGGCTAGGGAAGAGACGGTGAGGGAAGATTGAATATCGTGCTGGAGTACACGAGCGGCGGACGGCTGAGTAACACGTAGGAACGTACCCCAAACTGAGGGATAAGCACCAGAAATGGTGTCTAATACCGCATGTGCTCTAAGGAGTAAAGCTTCGGCGGTTTGGGAACGGCCTGCGTCCGATTAGCTAGATGGTGAGGTAATGGCTCACCATGGCGACGATCGGTAGCTGGTCTGAGAGGATGATCAGCCAGACTGGGACTGAGAACGGCCCAGACTCCTACGGGAGGCAGCAGTAGGGAATTTTCCACAATGGGCGAAAGCCTGATGGAGCAACGCCGCGTGCAGGATGAATGCCTTCGGGTTGTAAACTGCTTTTATCTGTGACGAATATGACGGTAGCAGATGAATAAGGATCGGCTAACTCCGTGCCAGCAGCCGCGGTCATACGGAGGATCCAAGCGTTATCCGGAATTACTGGGCGTAAAGAGTTGCGTAGGTGGCATTGTATGTCGATAGTGAAAGCGTGTGGCTCAACCATATACACATTATCGAAACTGCAAGGCTAGAGGACGAGAGAGGTAATTGGAATTCCCAGTGTAGGAGTGAAATCCGTAGATATTGGGAGGAACACCGATGGCGTAGGCAGATTACTGGCTCGTTCCTGACACTAAGGCACGAAAGCGTGGGGAGCAAACGGGATTAGATACCCCGGTAGTCCACGCCGTAAACTATGGATGCTAGCTGTTAGAGGTATCGACCCCTCTAGTAGCGAAGCTAACGCGTTAAGCATCCCGCCTGTGGAGTACGGTCGCAAGACTAAAACATAAAGGAATTGACGGGGACCCGCACAAGCGGTGGAGCGTGTTGTTTAATTCGATGGTAAACGAAGAACCTTACCCAGGTTTGACATCCTTGGAATTTTGCCGAAAGGCGAGAGTGCTTTATTGAGCCAAGTGACAGGTGTTGCATGGCCGTCGTCAGCTCGTGTCGTGAGATGTTTGGTTAAGTCCATCAACGAGCGCAACCCTTATGGTCTGTTGTATTTCTCAGGCCAGACTGCCCCGGTAACGGGGAGGAAGGGGGGGATGATGTCAGGTCAGTATTACCCTTACATCTGGGGCTACAAACACGCTACAATGGCCGGTACAAAGGGCTGCCAAGTCGCGAGACGGAGCAAATCCCATCAAAGCCGGTCCCAGTTCGGATTGGAGGCTGAAACTCGCCTCCATGAAGTCGGAATCGCTAGTAACGGTAGGTCAGCTATACTACCGTGAATACGTTCCCGGGTCTTGTACACACCGCCCGTCAAACCATGAAAGTCGCCAATACCTGACGTGTGAGCTTTGCCTCGCCCTAAGGTAGGGGAGATGATTGGGGTTAAGTCGTAACAAGGTATCCGTACGGGAACGTGCGGATGGATTACCTCCTTTCTAGGGAGAAACTAAGCTTGGTCATGAGTAATCTGCCAAGACTTAGGTCGATGATGGAAAATTCTAAATCAGTACTGAGAATTTTCTTTTCCACTTCGGTGGACATCACCATCAGTAAACTGAACTTTTACGAATCTGACGTTGATGGCGCTGTTCAAAGGAAGAAAAGATGCTTGCATCATTTTATTCCGAGAACAGTGTTATCTCTCCGTAAGGAGAGGTTTGCACTGTTCAATCTTTAACTATGCACTACTTAAAAAGAGCCCTATTTGCGAGAAGGGCTCTTTTTTGTATTGCTAGAGCTCTGCTAACCGTGCAAGTGCTTGATAATTTCAGGAAGGGACGCCCCCCGCAATGGCCGCCAAGGTTGGGTTTGCAACGGTGGGCTTTTTGATCGGTGAGTGATGAGGGATCGCTACGTGCTCCGCTGTTGCGGCGTGCTCGGAACGAGTTTCTGCCTGCGTCCTTGCTCTGCAGAACCTCCTACCTACGCACGGCTTTGCCGTGCTGGTCGCAGAACCAAGTCCGCTCATTTTCACCAAATAAAAAAGCCCCGCTTTTGCGGGACTCTTTATTTGGTGGGCGATGAGGGACTCGAACCTCCGACCTCGTCATTATCAGTGACGCGCTCTAACCAGCTGAGCTAATCGCCCAAACAAGGATTTCCTCGTGGTGGAGACGCAGCGCTATAAGCACTGCGCCCCCATGTCGCTTGCCGCCCGAAAAGAGCAGCCCGAGCGGCGAATTCATTTCGCAATCTCGGCGCGGATGATAAACAAACCGTGGGTGAGTTTATATGCAGAGCCGAAATAATTAATTCCGCGCGAAGCTATATAAGAACCGAAGATTTGTCTCGTGATAGTCTTGGTGGAGACACAGGGACTCGAACCCTGGACCCCCTGCTTGCAAAGCAGGTGCTCTAGCCAACTGAGCTATGTCCCCACGAATGATTAAAATTGTAACGTACTCGACGAAACTACCGCTGTATTTTACTAAAAAAACCTCTATAAAACAAGTCAATCGTGGTGCTTTGTCCCTGGGGCAGCCTACAAGGGCTAGTACTGGCTGTTTTCTAGTACAAACTGATTGGCGCGGACCCATTTCTCGAGATTACCAGAGTCCAGATATAAACCTTTAGCCCGCAAAACAGGTACAGGAGCATGTTTGGCCAGCTCCAATAGGGCATCGGTGATGTAATATTCGTTATTGGTTAACTCTATGGTTTCAATTGCGGGGAAGATAGCCTGGCTGAAGGCGTAATAGGAGATGTTGGCAAGTGGTGTGACACCTTCTGGAAGCGAGGCGGGTTTTTCGATAAGATCGGTCAGTTCATGCCGATCGTTAGTACTGATACTACCAAGATGTTTGATGTCTTCCCGTGACACTTCCAGGCCAAGCAGGACGGCTTTGACATTGGTAGCGCAGGCGTCTACCAGCATGCCAAGTGGGTTCACATCCGGTCCATAGAAGAATGCGTCGCCAGCGACAACTAGAAACCGATCGGTGTTTGCAAGCTGCTCACGGGCACTCATAACGGCTGAGGCCGTACCGTAGCCGGTCTTTGTAGCATCCTGCACAACATATTCGATGTTGATACTACTATTATTTCCAAGCCAGGGGTATTCCTTGGCAACTTCCACCTGACGGCCATAGTATTGCTGCAACTGGCTTTGTTCGGGTGAAACAACAAACAGAATACGCTTTAGGCCGGCTTGGGCGCATTGTTCGACAATATAGTCAACGGTAGGACGGTTGCCAATGGGCAGCATCACTTTATCAATAACACGCGTGATGGGCATACGGCGGGTGCCGCGGCCAGCGGTGAGGATGAGAGCGGTGTCTATAGGTTTCATGTCTGTATGGTAACACTCTGGTATGGTTTGAGGGTATCAGTTAGTGGGTGCAGTAGACGGGGCAGAAGTGGCGATGGAGGTGCGTGGGTACAATTGGGGTGCATAGTTTACAGTGGCGTGTAGGTCTGGTGGAGACAGGTGCTGGGGGTGGGGGGCTTTTGGAAGAGTATTGGGTAGTGTGGTGGCTGATGTCACCAGGGCTTTTTGGAGGGCTGACCGAGAAATCAATGACGGATGAGTGTAACTTCTGGCCGTGTTTGTCTGGGCTGCTACGAGCTTGGCTGGTTGCTGGGTCGGTAATGGTTGCGAATGTCATACCGGCCAGGACTAGGGACACGAGTAGAAGGTGTACATTGGTGGCAAGTGTACGTAGGAGTTCTTTGGTATTCATTGATACTCCTCTTTTACGTTAGAGTAGTTCCTAGCGGCGGAATAGACGGTCTCGCTCGCCGGCAAATAGAATCATGCCAGCCAGACAGAGGCCCACAACAGGGAGGATGTAGCTCGCGTGTGGTGCGGTGGGCTGTGTAGTGCGACGGACAGTTGAGGCAGTGTGATTAAGGCTGGGGGTGGCGTCCCCTAGAACGGCTGCTGTTTCAAAAGGAGGCGCACTGTTGGTAGCGGTTCCGCTCTTTCCTGTTGGGGTGAAGCCTGTTAGGCGGTGGAAACTCCGTATCAGACTTTGCTGGGTGGCGGCCTGCACGGGATTGTTGGTAGGTTTGTTAGGGTCGCTTGAGGCTATAGGGTCACCAGCGCTCGTGTTGACGCCAAAGCTGCCGTTCCAGATGCCAAAGACATTGATGAACAATACGCCAAACCAGTCGCTCAGAGATAGGTTGCTACCTAGCATGTTCAGGACGTTGACGGCAGTGTGGGCATTACCACTCGTGGCATTGCCAGCGTTGGTGTTATCGGCAACCGTGGCATTGCCACTGGTGGCATGGGCATTTACATCGTTGGTTATGCCTAGGTTTACATTATTATTCATGGTGTTGCTGGCCAATATGTTGTTCGCCTGCGCGTTATTGGAATTCGGACCGGTACTGCTAATACCGCCACCGAGGTCAGCGGCGGTAGTGCCGCTAGGGGCGTTCATAATCATACCAACCCATTTGCCGAGTACATTGACGAACACGAGCAGGTCGTTCTTACCGACAGTATTGCTGCCAGTCAGGTTTAGTAAGGTAACGTTAGTACCGGAATTGCCACTGGTGGCTGTGCCGCCATGGGTGTTATCGGCTACTGTTGCTGAACCGCTGTGGGCGTTGCTGGTGATATTGTTGGCTACGGCCTCGGTAACGTTGTTAGTAGTGGTGCTAGTGGCGTTTAGATTATTGGTAGCACCGGTAGTACTGCCGGGGCCGGTACTGGCCAGAAGCTGGTCGAGCACACCTTGGGGCAGCAGGATATCACCGTTCAGGTTACCATTGATGTTAATAGTGCCTACAAATGACTGGCCGGCAGCAACGGTTGAGTTTATAAGATTCATAAGGTTCACAACGGCATCGGCATTACCACTCGTGGCATTGCCAGCGTTGGTGTTATCGGCCACAGTGGCATTACCGCTGGTAGCACCTACATCTATAGTGTTATGGATGGCGGCGTTCGTCGCGGTATCGGTATTTGTATTGACCTGTAAGTTGCTGGCAGCAGTATTGTTAGAGTTTGGTCCTGTACCTAGTATGGCGGATGGGTCAAACATAAAATCACCGTTGACGGTGCCATTGATATTGGCCGTAAATACGGCAGTATTTGGTCCGAAAGCGTTACTGGTGGATTGTAACAGATTGGCAACATTGGTAACGGCTTGAGCATCTCCTGAGTTCGCTGAGCCACCTGTTGTATTCGCAACAATGCCCGCATTGCCGGTGGCTGCATCATTCGTTATGGTATTGCCCATGGCGACGCCGGCGTTATTGGTAAGGTTGCCGTTGAGGGTCGCAGTGCTATCAGTACTATTGCTGCTGTCTGGGCCGGTGTTTGCCAAAGAGGAGGTAGATGTTGGGTCATTTGCAGCAGGCGTAGTTGGGGTGCTAGAGGTCGCAGCTGGCGGATCTGTCGCCGTAGGAGGGCAGTTAGTGGGTAGATTCGGAGGAGCAGGAGGTGCTACCCGACTCGAGACAAAGGTATCTCTTACAGGGCTGTAGGTCCAGCTCATCATAGTCCAGGTTTTGCTGGCGCAGTCGTAGTTGTAATCAGGACTATATAGAGCGCTGCGAGCGTTCGTAGCCGGATTGTAGGCGTAGTAGGGATTAGTCCACTCGCCAGCGTATGGCCCGCTACATTGGTAGGAGAATGTGGCGGCATCGGCACCTACTGGGTGATTGACGCCTGCTTGAGTATCAGCTGGTGCGAGGCAAGAGCTATCGTCAGCATAGCTGATCGTATGCATGCCAAGCGGCGCAAAACTACTTAGTACCAGAATAGTGGTTGCCATCGATAGGTCTCTGATTTTTACAGCTAGGCTATGTAGTTTCATATGAGCCTCCAGTTCGGTAGTTTCGTGCCGCATGGGTTAGTGATAAACGCAAATAGTTGTAAGAATCGCAACAGTTTCTGGGAGCCTACCTGTCATGAATGGCAGGCTCCCAAGAATGTGCTTGGTGATCTGAACTAACTAATTTGTGACATTAATGGTAAAGCTGCTGCTATTGCTGTTTGTGGCATCGCCACTGGTAGCATCGCCGCCGAATGTGTTGCCCTCTACCTTGGCTGAACCACTGCTGGCATGCTGATCGTTGCTGTTACGAACGCTGATATCGTTGTTGTTCGTTATCGTCAGCGTGTTGCGAACGGTGGTGTCGATGCGGTTAGACGAGTTGGGACCAGTGGTGTCGATGCTACCACCGCCAAAGCCACTTCCGGTGTTGAAGGTGTCCATGCCGCTGCCACCAGCAGAACTGTTGTCAACGCTAATGTTGGCAGAAGTGCTGTTAGTATTGCGGGCATCACCACTGGTAGCATCGCCACCGTGAGTGTTGTGCCTAACTTCGGCCCGGCCACTGTAAGCTGACTGGTTGTTCGTGTTCGATAGGTCAATATCGTTATTGTTCGTGACGCGTACCTTATTCGTGCGGTGCGTGTGAATCGCGTTGGACGAGTTAGGGCCGGTGTAGCTAATGTTGCCCGTGTCGGCTGCAACGACGCCTGTTGTCAGGCTCAAGCCTAGAACAGTGGCTGCTGCGGCGCGGTAGAGTTGTTTTTTCATGCGTACCTCCTTGCTAGTTAGTAGTGGGTCCGGGCTTGATTACCCGATGTCGATGCGCCGTCTGGCTCGGCGCATCGACATCGAGTCACCAAGGTTAGTTATTTCCTCCTGAGGACGTCCCGTTGCTCTCGGTGTGTACACTGATGTTGCTGCTAGAGCTAGTGTCCGATGAGCTGTTTGATGTGTTGACGGTGGTCGTCGTGCCGTCGCTGTTGGTTATAGTGTGTTCGGTAGCGCTATTTTTTGGCACAGCCACCTCGCGACCGTTAACGGTCAGATGTGTTTCGGTGGAATTGCTGCCTGTCGAGGTACTTGAAAAGTCAGTCGTACTACTCGATGAGCTGCCAGGGGCGACAGAGGAATTGGTGGGTGTTTTCAAGTGCTCAGGGGATGGCGTGTTAGCTGGCGGCTCGGTGCTAGAGTCGGTGTGATGATGTACTGCGTTGCTGTGTGCCATTACTGCAATCGAAATACAGACAAGCGCGCCAGCTACAAAGTAGGTGACGCGCTTCGGCGTAAGGAAGGAACGGACTTTACGGAAGGCTCGTAGCGGCAAGTCGGCTGGTTGGTGCTGTGCGGTAGACTGAACCCCGTGCATATACTGCTCCCTTCACTTACATTGCTGTCGACGTCTGTCGCCAGGTCTACCAGCATAATAGGCGTGTGGAGTTATCGACTCTGTGAAGTTTTTTACATCAACCTACAATTGAGCAACTGTCTTACTGTGCACGGTGTGTATGTACTCGTGACCACCGGGCATGCAGCATGATTATTAATCGATGTAAGAATAACAATAATCGTAGCCGAAAGGATCGACAAACCTAGGGAAGAGGTCTCTTATTAGTGGTGACATTGCACGTGGCTAGATTGTCTATACCATCGCGACCGCCTTGCCGCAGGCACAGGTGAGCACAGGCGGCAGTTTAATAGTAGGGCGCTAGGCTGTGGGCGCATGATTGCTGCATCTTATGTGTCGTTAGTCTGCATAAACAGTGGTTTCATCTGTAAGAAAAATGACTTTTCCATGCTAATTTCAGCTGATTTGTAAGTGTTATGGGCTGAATAACAGGGGTAAGAGTGTAGCTAATTTATCATCATAAAACTCTTGACCGCCCCTGTTTCTCTGTGATAGACTAGCAGGGTCATTGAGTTTAGGTCAGAGGCGTAGAAGAAGGGTTCAGAGCTTCGAACATAAACTTAAGGCGAGTACGATTCATCTTGATGAAGAGTGCCTAAGGTTTAGCAGCTTAAAAATTTGGTCACATTAGAGAAGAGAAAGCAATTTGTATCTGCAGTGTAGCGCTGTAATGTGCTATGCATTTTACGAGCAGATATATTTTAAAGACAAACGGCTATTGGGGATTTCTAGGAGCCTTCGCAAGTATGCGAAGATAACTACTGGTAAGTACCAATAACTAGTCAATTGCACATTTCAAGATAGCAATATCTTGATTTTCGTAAAAAGTTACTCAAGCGCACACAAAGGATGCCTTGACATACTATACCGATGAAGGACGCGATGAGCTGCGAAAAGCTCCGGGGAACAGCCAAATATGTTTTGATCCGGAGATGTCCGAATGGGGAAACCCGGCTAGAGTCATGTCTAGTCACACCTATCTGAATATATAGGATAGGGAGTAGGTAACCGCCTGAACTGAAACATCTTAGTAGGGCGAGGAAGAGAAATTAAACAAAGATTGCGGTAGTAGTGGCGAGCGAATCCGCAAGAGCCCAAACCTTATTTGCTTTTGTCTGGTAATTTATTACTAGACAAATAAGTTGGTAGACGAATGTAAATATAGGGGTTGTGACATTGCAAACAACCTTGTGTGAGGTTCCGATTTATCGGGGCTCCACACTAGGCGGCAGGTGCTACCATTAGCCTGCATAAGGTAAGAAATTGGTGAGTCGAGCAGAAGCAGTTGGAAAGCTGCGCCAAAGACAGTGATAGCCTGGTACGCCAAGGTTCACCAACCTTATATTTGCAAAGAGTTTACGACGATTACACATTTCGGTGCGTAATTATCGTAAATTCGGTTGTCGAGTAGGACGGGACACGTGAAACCCTGTCTGAATCCGGGAGGTCCACCTTCCAAGGCTAAATATATAGTATGATCGATAGAGAACAAGTACCGTGAGGGAAAGGTTAAAAGAACCCAGGAATGGGAGTGAAATAGAACCTGAAATTGTGTGCGTACAAGGAGTCGGAGCCCCTTCGGGGGTGACGGCGTGCTTTTTGTAGAACGATCCAGCGAGTTATTTGTTGCTGCAAGCTTAAGTCATTTGACGGAGGCATAGCGAAAGCGAGTCTGAATAGGGCGAATAAGTAGCAATGAATAGACCCGAAACCGGGTGACCTAACCATGAGCAGGTTGAAGCGTCGGTAAAACGACGTGGAGGACCGAACCGTAGCGAGTTGCAACACGCCCGGATGACTTGTGGTTAGAGGTGAAATGCCAATCGAACTCGGAGATAGCTGGTTCTCCTCGAAATAGCTTTAGGGCTAGCGTGACGTGGTAGCTGATAGGGGTAGAGCTCTGTTTCGGACTGGGGGGCGTAAGCTTACTCACCCTTGACAAACTACGAATACTATCAGTGGAATCGTTGCAGTTAGAACGGCGGGGCTAAGCTCGTCGCTCGAAAGGGAAACAGCCCAGATCATCATCTAAGGTCCCTAAATGTATGTTAAGTGGGAAACGAGGTGGGGTTTCTTAAACAACTAGGATGTTGGCTTAGAAGCAGCCATTCATTTAAAGAGTGCGTAACAGCTCACTAGTCAAGAGACCCTGCGCGGAAAATGTAACGGGGCTAAACATACTACCGAAGATATGAATTGTCACATTTGTGGCAGTGGTAGAGGAGCGTTCCTCTCTGCGTTGAAGTCGGATCGTGAGGTCTGGTGGAGCGTGAGGAAGTGAGAATGCTGGAATGAGTAACCATAAGGAAGGTGAGAATCCTTCCCACCGAAAGAGCAAGGTTTCCTGGGCCACGGTAATCGTCCCAGGGTTAGTCGGTCCTAAGCCGAGGCGCGTAGCGTAGGCGATGGACAACGGGTTAATATTCCCGTACTGGTGGGAA
>Ga0207651_10000243_pt1 | contig 23595 bp, 26 predicted proteins | sample KBSM23metaG_FD_184328 | JGI IMG/M metagenome (GOLD analysis project Ga0207651, IMG submission 184328) | Miscanthus rhizosphere microbial communities from Kellogg Biological Station, Michigan, USA - KBS M2-3 metaG (SPAdes) (version 2) | ecosystem: Host-associated > Plants > Roots > Rhizosphere >... | reverse complement strand
GTACCAGCGGATCATCATCGATAAGAAGGATCCTGGCCATGTTAATTGTCCTCCGGAGGGTCATGGATCTCGAGCATCCACAGACTAGCACAGGCGGAACACTGATACCTGTTACCGTCTTTTTTCGAGTAGCAATCTGAGTCACTACCTCCTAGAAAGTGATCCTGCGCGCTCCCATTTCAAGGGCGAGAATTTCTATAGCCACTTTTCCGAGAAGCGCAAGTGTTGTATGTTTTCGATGAAGCGACCGACGTCCGTCAATTGGCTTCCACGGGTAAGTCGTGAGGAGGGCTCACGTAGCGATGCCGTCGAGAATCATTGTGCTTGATGATGATGAGTCCATGCGATTGTTCTGCTTCAAAGCGCTCGAGACTGAGGGGCATCAGGTCTCATGCACCGGGAATCCTGTGGAGGCCCTGGCCATGCTAGACCATGAGCCGGTTGATCTATTGATCGTCGATGTGCTGCTTGCCCCTCCAGGGCTGCAGGTCCGCACCAAAATGATAGCCCCGGCGAGCATCGGCGTGAGCCGGCTCATCTCGTCCATAATCTTGGATGGGATGGCTATAGTGCATCGGATATCCCATTGGGGCGGACACCTCGCTCACGACCTGCCAATGGAGATTGGTAAAGGTGCCGTCCTTTTCCAGAAACGATGCGCCTAGAATGACGAGATGTGCCAGCTTGGCCGTCTGACTCATGAACAGATCCTGGACGACGAGAAATTCGAGTCGCCCCAACGCTTCGCGCACTTTGTGAAGATTCGGATCGGTCTGCGCGACATCGTAGCCAATGATCCATAGACCCTTCAATCGTCCTTCCAAGGCGGCGTCCCACATCTCCGGAATCTTCATGCCTCGCGCGCGCGGAAGCGGCCGTCCCGCGATGGCCTCATGTTTCCCTGATTTGGGGAAGACTCTCTGGCCGGGCGACCAATGGCGCTGTATTACCTGCCTCGAAAGTCATCTGTCGGGCAAAGACGCTACCACTAACGCCCGACTATCGTGCCCAGCCGCAACGCTTTGCACGTCCATAAGCGTCACATCTCCTTGTCTCCATGGAGGACATTATGGCGAGTTCTAAAGTCTTCGTTACGAATGCCAACCTGCTGCGACTCACGACCGAACAGAGACTTAAGGCTTTCCTAGATTATCATCTTTTATTCCATATGAGTTATGAGGGTCGATTGCCTCCGATAGAGAAACCGAGCTAGCAAGCGAAGGCTATTTAGTGGCCGCCGGGTTCGCCAATCTCGGCCGTCTGTTGCGCTGGCACGGCTGGGCGACATTGCGCGAACCGTTAGTGCTGATGCTGCATTTAGGTTATGGGTGGCTGTCGGTCTCGTTGTTCCTCCTGGGTGGCGCGATTCTCGGGATGGGTTTGCCGAAAGAGGATGCGGTGCATGCGCTCACCACCGGCGCGGTGGGCGTGATGACTCTGGCGGTGATGACCCGCGCGAGCCTGGGCCATACGAGGCGTCCCCTGCACGCCGGGCGGATGCCGATCTTCATCTACAGGTTGGTCACCGTGGGGGCGTTGCTAAGAGTCCTCGGACCGATCACTGATCTTCCGACGACGCTCGTGCTTGGGCTGGCTGCGGTCCTTTGGAGTGGCGCGTATGTCCTGTTCGCCCTGGTTTACGGCCCGTTCCTTCTTCGCCCCAGTCTCGACGAGTAACGGAAAGCTCGCTGACAAAGCATGCTCCCATGCTGTGAACCATCGTGCCGGCTGCCCTGTACTCGTTATTCGAACGATGGCGTCACGGCGTGAATAGGAGGAGGGAATTCTTGTCCCGTCTCCCCCCGGGTGATAGTGTATCGACTATGGTCAGAGCAACGGAGAAGATGCGCGCCACCGTGCTTCACAGTCCGCATCACATCGCCATCGAGGAGGTTTCTCGACCCCGCGCAGGCGTCGGTGAGGCTGTCATCCGAATCACGCTTACTACGATTTGCGGGACGGATCTTCATATTGTGCGCGGCGAGTATCCGGTACAACCGGGGCTGGTGCTTGGCCACGAACCGGTCGGCGTCCTCGAAGAACTGGGGGAAGGCGTCACGGGCTACCACATCGGAGACCGCGTGCTGGTGGGCGCTATTACACCCTGCGGGCAGTGCCGGGCCTGCCTCTCTGGGCAGTCGTCCCAATGCGGACATGGGAATGACTACGAAGCCATTGGGGGCTGGCGCTTCGGCAACACCATCAATGGCGCGCAGGCCGAATACCTGCGCGTGCCCTTTGCTCAGGCGAATCTCGCGGTGATTCCACCCTCGCTGCGGGATGAGCAAGTCCTGCTGCTCGCGGATATTGCTTCGACCGGCTTCAGCGGGGCGGAGGCCGCCGAGATCCAGTTGGGCGATTCGGTCGTCATCTTCGCACAAGGGCCGATCGGACTCAGTGCTACGGTCGGCGCGCGCTTGATGGGCGCATCCCTTATTATCGGAGTTGATGGGGATCCGACACGGCTTCGCATGGCGCACTGCCTGGGAGCGGACGTGGTGTTGGATTACCGGGAGACGGATGTCGTCGCGGAAGTAAAACGGCTCACAGGCGGCGGAGCTGACGCGGCGATTGAAGCGTTAGGCACTCAAGAGACATTCGAGAAGGCGCTGCGGTGTCTTCGTCCTGGGGGAACATTATCGAGTCTTGGCGTTTATTCGGGCAAATTGCACATCCCCTATGACGCCTTTGCCGCCGGGATTGGCGATTACCGCATCGTCACGACCTTGTGTCCCGGTGGAAAGGAACGCATGCGTCGGCTGATGGAGCTGGTCCTGCATGGACGGGTCAACCTCGAACCACTGTTGACGCACAGGTTTCGGCTTGCAGACATCGTCGATGCGTATGCCCTGTTCGGCGAGCGCAGGGATGGTGTGTTAAAAATCGCCATTCAACCCTAACAAATTCGCAATGACCTTCTCGGTCAAGACCCCGCCTGTGGCTCTTCGCCGCGGGATCTCTAGATGCGTCCGATGTCCAACATGGTTTCACTCCCGTACGACACGGATTGCGTCCATGACTGCTACCGCCAGCTCGAAAGCGTTACTTCTTGCCGTGATGCTCAAGATGAAACTTGGTTGCTTCCGCAGAATGATGGGCGATATGCAGATGATGGGCATGTGCGAGGTGGGCATAGTGCGCCGCTTTCTCATGATTGCCGGCTTCATGGTACTTTGCCGCTTCTTTGTGATCATGCGCGGCCTGCTCGTGATGTTCGGCTGCTTTTCTATGATGGTCTGCTGCTTGTTTTGACATGGCCGCCTCGTTGAATGGTGTGTCACAGTATGGCGAGAAGACAGAGCGGGATCTGTTCACAAACGCTCAGTCTGGAGATATTGTCTGGCAGACTACCGGACGCTGTTCATGCGCGAAGATTCAGCCGGTCTACGTGCGTCTGCTCATGGAGGAGGATTTTCTACGTGCGCCATCCTGATGTCCCTGCGGGATCTTTGGATCTGACCAAGACGGAGCTGGAATTTGTCTGGCCTAACGCAGGATCATTCAGATTGCTCGTCTCGGCACTATGTTGGGAGGGATGCCATGCGAATGTTTCTGAGAGCTTTAGGCAGGGCAATGATGACCCTCGGAATCACCGGACTGCTCTCGGCCTGTTCCTCCACGTTACCCAGGGAGTACATTGATCAAGCCGAACCGGGTCTCACGCTGACCACACTGGCGGCAGACCCGGCGAGATACTGGGAGAAAGTCGTGATCCTCGGCGGCGTGATCATCGAGGAAAAGGAGGTCGGCGATCAAGTGTTTCTTCGACTGAAAAACCGGCCGCTCGATCGAGATTATAAGCCGCAGCGCCCGCTGTCGCTGGAGGGGCCGGAAGCCGGCTATTACTGGGTGATGATCAGTCGGAGCGACTTGCCAGAACAGTACCGCGATTGGGCTCGAGTAACCGTGGTGGGCGAGGTGGCGGGCAATCGGCCGAGTGCCGCCGATCCGTCCGGCGTGCTCGAGCCCGTGTTAGCCGCGCTGTTTTTACGTGGCTGGGGAGATGCCGTTCTGAATACGGGCGTGTCGACCGTGAGAGTGGATCGGAATCGGACGATCTCTGTGCCGAAAGGCGCGAGAGGGGAATTTAGCCAGCAATAGGCGGGCAAATGTCCCATGCCCAGACCGATCTCCAATGAAGAACAGCACCTCATTAACGGTTCGTGGACACGACTGCCAACCAAAAGTAGCCTGAGGGAACTTCCACTGCTGGACCGTTCTCCATAGATTCTATGGCGTCCGTGCCATGGAGCTTGGATAACCCGATTCTTTGCTTTGAACTCTTCGTTCTGATTGAGCCGTCTCACGAGGCGCCTCGATTCGTTCTGGTGGCCATGTTCATGGATCGTCTCTCCACTGAGCTGGTTTGACCAGCCTTAGGGTGTCCAAGGGGATAAAGTGAACTGTCATCCGACATCCCGGTCCCAACCGTTTGCGAACGCGAATGAATTACCACACACCGCAGAGGAGCACCGCATGAACCAGGAGCAATTCGAAAGGAGTTGGGAACACCTCAAAGGAGATCTCAAGAAGCAGTGGGGAAAGCTGACTGAGGAGGATCTTCTCCAGGTGGAAGGCGATCAGGACAAATTCAACACTGCCATCCACAAGCGGTACGGTGAGATGAAGGAATTAGTCAGCCGGTGGGTCGACCAGTGGCAGGCTCGAGATCTCCATGCAAAGAAAACGACACTCTGACCACGCGAGGCACCAGCGATGGGGACACTACAAGCATGTCCGGAATCATCATTCAGCGAATGACAAGTACCAGGAGTCGAGCGCATCGTGAAACGCCGGGACGCACTCGGCCAACGCTCACCGCGGCGTCTCTTTAGGAGGCTTCACGCACGATGAATCTAAAGACAGGCCTCATTCCAAGAAGGGACAATCATACACCAGCCCGTTGGAGGAAAGAGCACGAGCTGACTCGAGGTTCCGCTGGGCATTCATTGCCTAGAGGGACTTTCACGCCCGACCCCCCATGGCCTCCTGATCCGGCGCCCTTCCCTGGCCCTCCCTTACCTGATCCGACTCCTACACCCGACCCGCCGTCGCCGCCCGATCCGTCACCATTTCCTGGCCCTCCTCCTCAGATGAGAAGGGCGAGATGGCCTCTCTGATGTCTTTTCTTGCCATGACGTGAGAAAGATCACGCGTCATAAAACTTGGCGCAGGACACAGGTGATCTCTCCATCGATCGCTTGACGTCGAACAAAAGCAGGATTAAAGAAAGGGTGTCATCATGAGCAAGAAGACAAGCGCTCTTCCTCTGCGAACCTTGCACGGTAGAGGATTTTGAGATCAAAGACAATGATCCGCTGAACGAGTGAACCGATATCTTTTGACCGATGTTTACGATGGAACTCGCAGCGTGCGGCCCATGATGCCCTGTTTCAATGACCTCTTGTCCTTTTCCATCGTCTCTCGCACGCTTGTCGCCGACACCGAGGCGAATTGATCCTTCACCTGCTGCAACCTCCCCATGCTCTCTTGCAGCGCGTCCACGTTCTTCTGCATCTGTACTAGCGCCCTGCCGATATGCTTGACGGAGCAATGGCGCGGAGCGCATGGAGACTCCTTCCCGTCCAAAGCCGAAGAGCTTTGTGTGATGGCGAATTCAGTGTGAGTAGATAGATGTGTGTGTTCCTCATTGATCTCCTCCGTTATTCTTCTTGCCGGCCTATCGGGATGGAGTGGCGGAGGCGTCAAGGCCCGCCTGCACTGGCCAGCAGCGTCCTGATCGTCACGATGGCCGGTTAGGGACTTCGCCCGTAGTGAAAGTGACCCACTGTCAGGCAAAGTCGTGGGACTGATAATCGGCGATACCTAAGTTTTCAAAATACCGCGGAGATAAAAGACAGCCAGCAAATCACTTCATGCCTTCGTCCTATTCTTCATGCGAGCCTCTAAACGGACGGTTCTAGCCAACCTTGCACTCACTCTCGCATCTTCACAGGCCTTAATGACTAGGAATGGAGCCTATGACAGCTAGGACCTCCTCGAGCGCTTTTAATTGCTCTGTTGTGTTCCGGCCTTGTTCCGCGAGATCGTGGCCACAGAACTGCAGAAACGGGACGAGGACGCGACACTCTTCCCGCAGATGTTCATCGAAGGTGAAACGGCGTATGTTATGCGCCACCGTACCACGGGCTTCGTGTTCATACTCCGCTCCAGAGGGATCGAGGCGGCCGAGTGTCTCTACATCCTGCTCCAAGGAGGCCCTGAGTTCTTTCATGAGCGCCAACAGAAAGCCGAGCCTGACGCGGCCTTCCGTCCATTGGGTGGCAATATGCGCATTGAGGAGTCCATCCACTGTGGTAGCCGATTGGGCGCCGCGCTCAGCGTGATATCCTTTTCTCCACCGCCCGCGGAGTATCACGATAGACAGGCAGAGCAGGACGGCAATACCGACCAGGCACCAGACGATATAAGTGGACATGCTTGCATTCTGCATGGTGTGTATATGAGGAAGGACCTCTTGGCCGGCGGAGTCTATGATTCCTTTGGTGACATGTTAGGCCTCTGGGCAGGGAGAGTCTGAGCAACATTGCTCAGGAATACAGGCTAGCAGAGGCACGGCGGACCGATTGGCCATGGGCTTTGCCACATAGTGCACAGTGACGCGTCAGCAACCGACGCAACTGTTGAGCACGAGATGTGTCGAATAGTATGAGGACGCAGTGGCCCACGCCATCGCCGACCATCGATGCGAGGCATTCTCAACCCTAAGAGTGCCTGCGGCCTAGTCAGCTAAAACAACATTGAGGAGGGACCTGTGCACGTGCAGTTGGCCATTGTACTCAATAAAGCCGAGCTTCCGAAACTTGTTGAGGAAGAAACTCACTCGAGAGCGAGTCGTACCCACCATGTCCGCCAGCGTTTCCTGACTGATCTTTGAAATCGCGGCCTCAGGCTTATTGTCCTTTCCGAAGTGGGCCAACAATAAGAGGATCCTGGCCAATCGCTTCTCACTTGAATTGAAGAGTTGGTCGACCAAGTCCTCTTGGATCCGAATACTACGTGACAGCAGATAGGCCATGAAGAGCTCAGAGAAGGCGGGTTGTTCATGCAGGACGTCGATCATGGCCTGCTTCGCAATGCGCACGATGGTGGTATTTTCAAGCGTCGTCGCGGTCGCCAGGCGGAGACTCTCTCCGGCAAGACAGGCCTCGCCAAAAAAGCTGCCTGGCTCCAGTATCGCCACCACAGCCTCCTTGCCTTGATGGGACACCACGGTCAGTTTGATCTGGCCACCCTGGACATAGAAGACAGCATCCGACGCATCCCCTTGTGAAAAAACAATGTGCTTCTTATCGAACTTGAGGACCGTTTTTCCGCCGCCGACCTTCTTGAGGAAGAGTTGAGGACTAAAGGGCTTTGATCGTAGGGGAGGAGTCATAGTCGTTCCCGCTAACTACTAACGCGTCATCGATGCCAACCAGAAGGGGTTTAAAGCATAAGCTTGCCCCCACGTGGTGTCAAACTGTCCACATTAAGAAACTAGGATTGAAGTGGGTCGATGTCCAGCGCTGAATTTCAGACAGCTTGAAAAGACTTGTCTAGATAACCACGTGCCGGACCGGGCATTGTCTTGTCTGGGCCCACCGCTATGGAACTCCTGATGCAAGAGGTGTTGGCATCCGCTTACGCTGGCGGCCGACGCATTGCTCATCAAGGCTTTTACACTTACCGGAATCAGGTTTCGGACCTGTGGGAGTTTGCCGGGAATCCATGCAGCACAAGGTTTCAAGGACTCTACGTAGAGTATCGAATCGACCCGGCATTCTTTGAGGTTCCAACTGTTCCTCAATCGTGCAGCGCCTGATGTACGAAGGACACTGCGATCGACCCCTCACCCACTGCGGAGGCCACCCGTTTGATATTGCCGGCCCGCACGTCCCCGACGGCGAACACGCCAGGCAACGTCGTCTCGAGAAGATGCGGGTTCCTCGTGAGCGGCCAATGCGCGGCGGCCAAATCGTCGTGCGACAGATCGGCCCCTGTCTTGATGAACCCTTTAGCATCGAGCGTGACGCATCCATGAAGCCACTGGGTGCTGGGAACGGCACCGGTCATAAGAAAGACGTGCCGTATGTCGTGGGACTCGATGCTTCCAGACTGAGAGTCGCGCCAGCTTACGCGTTCGAGATGATGAGTCCCTTCTAGGGCCACGATTTCAGTGTTGACGCTGAGAGTGATGGCCGAATTCTGTTCGATGCGGCGAATCAGATAGCGCGACATGCTCTCCACCAGCCCATTCGATCGCACCAGCATACGCACGCGGCTCGTTTGCGCGAGAAAGACGGCCGCTTGCCCGGCGGAGTTGCCCCCACCGACCACAACGACCTCTTCATTGCAGCACAGCTGTGCTTCCATAAATGTCGCGCCGTAGTAAATACCGACCCCCTCGAACTGCGACAAGTTCCCGAGGGATGGTTTCCGGTAGGCGGCTCCCGTTGCGATAATGATGGTGCGCGACGGGACGCGTACACTGTCATCACTCTCAATAGTGTAGGGCTTGCGATCGCACGCAAGGTGTTTGGCCCCCTTCGCGATGACTATTTGCGCACCAAATTTCTGCGCCTGTGTGTACGCTCGCCCGGCCAGATCCTGCCCTGAGATGCCTGTTGGAAAGCCAAGGTAATTCTCAATCTTCGAGCTGGAGCCGGCCTGTCCTCCTGGGGCGTTCGTCTCGAGCACCAGAACATCGAGACCTTCCGATGCGGCATATACGGCAGCGGCGAGCCCCGCCGGTCCAGCCCCAACTATGACCAGGTCGCGTATGTGAGTTTGGTCGATGGCTTTGTTAAAGCCGAGGCAGTCGGCAATCTGCTCAATGGTTGGATTTCGCAGCACCACATCGCCCCGGCAGATTACCACCGGCACATTGGCGGCGGTTACGTGAAATTGGTCCAGCAAAGTCTGAACGTCGGTATCACGGTCAAGATCGATGTAGGCGTACGGATGGCTGTTGCGCGTCAGGAACTCTTTGACGCGGAGCGTTCCAGCGCAATGATCGGAGCCGACGACCACGACATCCCCTAGTTCTTGCGCAATCAATTCCACCCTGCGAAGGATAAAAGCTCGCATGATGATCTCGCTGATCTCGCTGTCAGTCTGAACTAGCGCCACTAAATGTTCGTGGTCTAGCTCGATGACTTTCCCGGCCTCACCAGCGCGCGATCGAAGGAGCGCGGGGCGACCGGACAGCATGTTGACCTCACCAGTGAATTGCCTCGGTCCAAATACCGTAATGAGCGTCTCGCCCGTACTGGACGGCCGAACAATTTCGAGCCGACCTGCTTGGACGACAAAGAAGGGCACGACCTGCTGTCCCACCTCGACGAGCACTTCTCCGGCGTCGATCGAACGAACTTGGCCAAGCACACCAATCCGTTTCACCTGATCGGGTGTTAGTGTCGGAAAGATACGTTCAACACCGGAGGCAAGCGTCAGCGGGACTGGGAGAGCTGTACGAGTCATCGGTATGCGCCTTTTCGATCCTGTGTTCCTATGAGGTCTCGTCTGTCTTCCGTAGCCGACCACTCTTACGTGATGCCCAGGGTGAGTGAGTTGGCGCAGCATGTCGACGGAGTTTTGCTCAGAGAATCGAAGGCCTATGGGGGGGAGTGCCGGCGGATGTCTGGCGCCATGAGGATCTGGCATTCATCGCCCGACCAGATGGAACCGTATGGAGACTGTTCGGCACTCACCTTGGTCCACCTTCGCTCCGGTTGTGAGACAACACAACAAAACAATGCCCTTCTCCACAACGGAGAAGGGCTCCTCGACTGGATCAGGCTACCTTCCATCTGGCATCTTTTCGGCTTCCCGTTTCCACTGGTCTACTTGTGCCGCGCACACGCTTAATCTTGGATACAAGCTGCTCCTTACGGTCCGTCGCTTCGGCGCGTTGAATCAATGCATTGAGAGTGACGTGATTCGCGTTAAAAGTGGAAAGACAATCCCCCGACAATATTATGCACGGAGTAATCGCCCCGCAATCCACCGGCTGTGTTGACCGTATCAAAGTTAAACGTCGCACGGTTATATTTATATTCGCCGAACATGGCGACATGCTCGCTGAAGAAATATCGCACCCCCGCCAGACCATTGAAGCCAGGCACCGCATTATCGGACGAACTATTTGCCCCGCCGATGCCATTCGTATGGGCAAAAAAGAGGCCGAGCCCGGCACCCACATACGGTTGAAGCGGACAGAACGTATCTTCCTCATGCACAGAGACGTCTCGCTGAGTCTCTGTCGTCGTTCTATGGGACTCTGTTGTCGTCCGTCGGGACGGCTCATTGCGAGACGGTCCGCAGGCGAATTTGCCGCGTATAATCGCGTTGAACGCGACAGTAGTCACTCGAAGCGAGGCGCCGGGTACAGGAATACCGCCCGGGCCAGTCGACGGTTTCATGTTGGGGCTTGTGTTGAACCCTTCAATCTCAAACCCCAGCCAGTTCAGACGATCGGGCAGGAAATGGCCTATTTTTAACCCCTAAATGCCGGAATCGTTCAACGGAATGCCGCCGGTGGGTTGGCCGAACATCTGGGTATTGGTAAAGCCGCTTCCACCAAACGTGTAGCCTCCGAAGCCGCCGATATAGGTTTCGTGGGGACGATGGTGTTCTTCGCGCCGAACGAACGCCGGCGGCGCATACAGCGCCTGCGCCTGCGCCTCCCTCATGCTGCGTTCTGTCGTGGCTTGTGTCCGATTGCGTTCATCGGGTGTGGCTTGTGTCGGAGCGCGTTCATTGGGCGTCGTCCCTTCGGGCCCAGCAATAGCCCGACGTAGGGCGTCAGCATGAAAGTAGATTGCACATAAGGGGCATGAGGTGAGGCAATGATTGCATCGCCGTACATGATTCAGCTCCCACCGCCATGCGAAAACGCGATTGATGCTCTCAGCAGAGAGCAGCGGGGAGGTAAAATCGCGAATCCTGGAACAGATCCCGTTGAATGGACCGAGGTGGATCGGATCGACTCCCTGTTTTGCCCGATCAAGGACCCCCTGCGCTGTATCTCGGACGTGCGTGATCAGGTGATCCACACTCGCCTTAGACGCATCGACTGTGTACCGCGCCCGTTGTCTCAGCAGTTCCAATTTCTGCGAGATCGCCGCGCGCGTCTCCACAATGTCTCGTACGTCCTGGTCGATGTTACCGGGTTTCTGATCCATGCAATGTTCTCCTCAGGATATAGAGCGATCGAACCGCTCCTCATCTTTTGCCGGAACGTGGCATGCCTTCGAATCCCGGAAGGACGGCTTCAAAAAAAGCATTTTGAACAAGAGTCACAATCAGCTCCCAGGTGCTTGCCTGTGGATTGTCCACAGGTCCGGACAGGTCCGCCTTCGTGGCCACTTCCCCACGCGGGGTGTTTTTCATTACCTTTGCGGCAACGTTGACGAGTTTTTCATAAATCCTTTTTAAGAGGCCTTTGTCCGCGTCCGCGTCCTGCCCGGGATCGTAGGCTTTGACATCCTTAAAGATCGGCTTGACGTAGCCGTCCAGACTGCCCTTTTTCACCGTCATCTGGGTAAAGACGGAAAAGATCCCCGATGCGAGGTCGAGTCCCCCGTACGCGCGCAGAAGATTGTTCAGGGCAGGGACGTGGGTCTTCCACACCTTCAGATCGAGGTCGAAGTCGGGTGATTTGGTTTCCGGGCGGAAGGCGCCATTGAGTTGGGTGGCGCCGCTGCCCATAAACATGCCTCTGAGTCGCACAACCGCCGTGCCTTCCCTCAATTGGTTACTCCAATTCTCCAGATAGATATCCGTGCCACTGAGAAACACGCGATAATGGGGATCGGTCGCCTGATTGACGAAGCCAAACTCGCTGTTGTCGATCGTGCCCTGATCGATTCGCAGCAAGAAGGTGGGGTGGCCGGCGGCTTTGTCGGCCGCGTGCGCGACCTTCTGCTCCCTCTGCTTCTCCTTGTGGCGTACGTCGGCGGCATGGACATAATCAAGCTTCACATCGCGTAACGCGAGCGTTTTGAGCCGGACTTCTTGCTTGGACGGCGAATACTCCACATGGCCCTGTGCGGCGAGCACCCCCTGCGAGAGCTGCACCTGATGTTGCGCGGTCAAGGGCAACACATTCTTCAAGGCGATGTCGTTGAGTGTGATATCAGCGTTAATGGTCGTGGAGGGTTGGGCGAGAAAGTCCGCATGGCCATCGAGCGTGAGCCGGCCTTGCTCAAAGACCACCGCCTCGAGATGGACCGGTGACGGATACTCATCGGCCTTTGAGCGGACGTTGCGAATGTTGCCCGCTTTAAATGTGATCGCGCTCAGATGCAGCGGTTTGGACGTCGCACTTTCCCGATAGGCGAGCTCGCCCTCCTCGATGCGGAATTCATTAATCTGTAAGGGATAGATGGCCAACACGGCCTCCTGCCATCCCTTCTCGTCCGGCGGGACGTCATCGTGCGCTTCGGCGGGAGCCTGCGGCCGCGTGATGTGCAGGACGGGGTGGTCCATCATGTGATCACTCACGAGGCGGCCCGAGAGGAGTGCTCCCCAGTGAACGCTGGCATGCCACTTCGTGAGTTGGGCGACGGGCGGATCGGGATGCTCCGTTTGCACTACGCTGACCTGTTCCAGATCAAGGGAGAGGCCGATGGGATGGAAGTCCAGTTTGCCGATATGAAAGGTGTACCCTTGGACCCGTCGGTTTAGTTCCCGTTCAGCATACGCGCGCAACGGTTCATCAATGAACATGAGGGCCATGGCCACTACAAGGAGCAAGAGGAGGGGGACGGCCGCGAGCCACCACCACCATCGAGGCCTCCGACCCGCGGGAGGAGAGGAGTCTGGATTGGTTGTCGGGAGTGGGCGAGCAGGCTCCATGCGCAATGTCCTCTGGTCAGGCGGCCGCCGAGGGCGCGGCCGCTACAATCCGCGAGCCATAGCGGTTCGCGTACACGGCGGTGAATTCTGCTCCAAACAACAGTATTTGGCTGGAGTAGTATACCCAGACGAGTAAGATGACGAACGATCCGGCTGCCCCATACGCCGAGCCAACATCCGCCTTGCCGAGATACAGGCCAATTGCGAATTTGCCGGTGGTAAAGAGAAGACTGGTGAGCGCCGCTCCTACCCAGACGTCAGGCCATGCTATTTTGGCATCGGGCAAGAGCTTAAACATCATGGCAAAAAGCAGCGTGATAACGCCAAACGAGACAACGAGGTCTGCCATATGCAACACGCTTTCATGCCCGGGAAGCCAGCCCGAAAACAGTTTGCCGAACGCCGCGAGGGCCGCGCTGAGCACCAGGGCGACCAAGAGTAAAAAGCCGGTCCCCAACACGGCCATTATGGAGAAGAAGCGGTCTTTGATTGTGCCCCACAGGCCGCGACTGGCTTGAAGCTCGACGCCCCAGACGGTATTGAGAGCGTCTTGCAACTGCGCAAACACCCCGGAAGCGCCGAGTGCTAACGTCGCCAGTGCGATGGCGCTGGCCAGCATACCAGCTGTTGGCTTCTGGGCCAGGTTGAGCATCTCTGTGACGGCAGCCGCGCTTTGTGGCCCCACCAGGCTTTCCATTTGCATCGTGATGGCGTGCTGCGCGGCCTCCTTCCCAAACACCAATCCGGCGATGGTAATTGTCATAACGAGGAGGGGCGCGAGCGAAAAGACCGTATAGTAAGAGAGCGCCGCACCGAGGCGTGGAGCCTTATCGGCGCTCCACTTGGTGAACGTGTCCTTGAGGAGAGTCCACCATCGCATGAGGCCTTGGCTCTGCGCTTGGTCAGGAGCCGATGACGGTGCTTGGCTGGCCGAGACCACGGCCTCACGGTTTTTCGCCCCAATAATAGGCTCGAGTTTTGGATTCATCGCCCTATGCTCCGCAATTGATCGAGTGCGCTGCCGCCGGGTCTCCGTCATAAGGGAATTGTGCTGTCTCTGTTAAGTCTCCCTTTGTGTTTCTTTTGTGTTTCTTTCGGATCGGGTGAGGCCGAAGGTTTCAGTGAATATCCTTCGGCCACCTTAACAACCATTCTTTATGGTGCCTATCAGGGCGCATCTGTTGGGGACGTGGTTGTTCTACGAACGAGAGGTGATTCTGCCGCTTACATTTTACGGGTCTGTTCAGAGAATGGGTCGTCTAATACCGATTTGGTATCGCGTGGCGGGCATCTTCATTGACGTCAAGGATTTTCGTTTCGTTGGCGGTGCCGTAGCTCGATTCGTGTGCGCGACGTGCATGAGAAACTGTGTGCTCTGATGACAGAGATGATCTGGCACGTACGCGAGTCGCGCCAATGTACAGCATGGCAGGATGCACATTTGGACAACTGTGAGGTCGCTTGCTGGAAAAGACGAGCCTTCCTATCGTTTCTTTGTACGCGCAGGACGCCTGAAAAATGTACGGGGGAGAGAGACTATTGCCATTTGGAGCACTCGTCAAACAATTCGACGGTACGGGGAAGCTCCGGCGTATGTCGTCCTGGATCGTTGGAACCAGCCGCTACATCATCCCTAAAGCGATGACCTCGCTACTTCACGTTGGTCAGACGCTGCCTCCTCCCGTAACGCATCAGTGCGGCGAGACCCTAGCCGAAAAGCAGAATTGTCGTCGGTTCTGGAATTGGTTGCTGCGATCCTGTCCCAACAGGCGTGGCGATATCCGAGATTAGGATGCCGGTGACCCTTGCAGGGCCCCCTGTCACGGTGCCGCTTTGCGTCGCTGCCCCTGAGTTTAGATTGAGCGTAAAGAGTTGATTGGCAGCAGTGATGGCATATGCCGTGCTCGTTACACCAGAGATGTCAAGGTCCGAGATACCTTGGGTGCCGGCTATATTTCCAACAGTTACCAATGCTCCCGCGTTCTGATTTGACACAATGGCCAGAACAGGATTGGCAGTGCCGATAGGGTTAATGGCGCCGTACAACGTGGTCCAAGCGGAGTCAGGGAAACTGTTTGTGAAGGCTAGCCCTCCAGTAACAGGCAATTTGCCAAAGTTTACGTCTGAACGCACGGATCAATGTTGACACAGGCCAGACCGCAGTTGATTCCCCCTTAGCATTTGAGCTTCATTAGCTGAATAACCAAACTGCCCCCCCCACTGTGATGTTCTCGCCAACGAACCCGCCCTCCTGGAGTGTGAGTAAACATACCCTAAGCCTTCTGCAGTAATAGCGCGCTAGCCCGATAGGTCCCTACTCCCTGATAGCCTCCTCGTATCAGTCTCATCTATGGTACAGACATGCAAACCATAAGAAGGTGTGTCACCGCTCTTCTACTCTTGGGCGCCTCAGTCGGGTGCTCGAGCCACCGCCCTATTCTATACCCCAATGCTCATCTTCAGAGTGTGGGCGAAGAGTCGTCGAAGGAAGATGTTCAGAGGTGCCGCGAGGTCGCCAAAGAGGCGGGCGCGTCAGGCGGCGCAGGAAAGACAGGGACTGTGGCCGGACATACGGCTACGGGTGCCGGCGTGGGAGCCGCCAGCGGCGCCGTCGGCGGAGCGATCACAGGCTCTGCAGGAATTGGCGCAGCGGTGGGCGCCGCCACCGGGGCCACCTTTGGATTTTTGAGCGGCTTATTCTCATCCTCTCCACCCGATCCAGCCTATGTCAATGTTGTCAACCAGTGTCTGGCTGAGCGGGGCTATCAGGTGGCAGGATGGAAATAATAGACGAATCACCATGCCTTCTGTCACGCGTTCTTTTCTGCCTATACTACCTGTGATCTTCTTGTGCTTTACCTTTGGGCATTCGCCGCCGGAGACGCCAGGCGTGCGTATGGAAACGGAGGTAGGTGAACTCGTGAAGTTGTATCGTCTATGCCTGCAGAATTACGAAGCCGAGCCAGTCAAAGCGAAGGAGAATTGTGCGGGCTATCGCGACGCGATCCGTGATCTCGGGCCGGATGGGAAGAAATCCGTGTAGCTGAATTGCTAGATCGACTGGGGTCCAAACTCCGTTGACAAGGAGGGCGACGATGGATGAAAGAGATTCTGAACGGGGTAGTCTCCACCTGTCGGCATTTGTGGCAGGGGCACTGGTTGGAGCCGGTATGGCGCTCTTGTTGACCCCGCAACCGGGCGCTGAAGTTCGGGGCATGCTACGGCGCTACGCCTCTAAATCGAGAGAGAACGTCGTGGAGCACGGTCGTGATGCCTTGCAGACCGCGGTAGACCGAGGGAAGGAGTATATGGAAAAAGGGAAGGAAGCTGTCCGAAGCGGGATCGAGACGGGAAAAGAGGCGATCAAGGTAGGAACTGAATCCCCAAAAGACGCGGGGAAGAATGCAGAGCAAAAGAAGGCGCCATAAGAGCACGGTGCCGAAGTCACGCTGTGAGAGGATTTTCGTATCGCCGACCTGGCGGTCATCGTGTTCGAATGATGCCACGCCAGACTTTCTCCATTATCCTCATCATCTCTGTCCTGCTGTTCTGTTGTTCCTCTTTTTCATCTCCCCCGGTAGGCTGGCGTTTGGTCGGTCTGTTCTTAGGGCCGATGCTGTTGGCTGATGCCATTGCCGCCTTTGAAATTTATCGGGAGGAGTTTCGTGAAGAGGAGAGACAGTGCTCGTGAAGGCCAACAGCCAACAGCGTCCCGACAAAGTAGACATCCTGTCGAAAGGTGAAGATTCGGCGAATAACTTCGCTGTCGATCATCCAGTAGCCCAAAGCTGTGGAAAATTGTGTCAATGCGGAGGCGGATCATCGAGCACAATGGGTACGTACTCGTTGATGCCCGACGTCGCTATCCTCACCGAAGAAGTTAATCATGCCGGGCCATTGGTTCAGCGCACTGCTCAAGGACACGCTTCACAAATGGTGGGCTGATAATGCCTTGCGCCTCAGTGCGGCGCTCTCCTATTACACGCTCTTTTCCATTGCTCCACTGCTCACGATTGCCGTGGGGGTTGCGGGATTCGTCGTCGATACGACGTTGGTGGAGCAAGAAATGAGGGGTCAACTCGCAGGACTTCTGGGTGCGGAGAGTGCCGCCGCCATTGAGGGGATGGTGCATAGTACCCGAGAGCCCACGACCGGTCTGATCGCTACGATCCTGAGCATTGTCACCCTCATCGTCGTGTCGACGGGCATGTTTACGGAACTACAGGATGCGCTGAATCTCATTTGGGGAATTCCTCCAGGGCACGGCACGAGCCTCTGGGTGGCCCTGAAAAGCCGCTTTCTGTCCTTCCTGTTGGTCTTCGGGAGCGGGTTTCTCCTCCTCGTGTCCCTCCTCGTCAGTGCCGTGCTCGCAGGGCTAGGTAAATATCTCGGCCAACTGCTTCCCGTACCGAAGATGATCGTGGAGTTCCTGGATATCGGAGTGTCTTTCGTGGTGATTGTGATTTTGTTTGCCGCGATGTTTAAGGTCTTACCCGACACCTATGTCGCATGGCGCGACGTGTGGTTAGGCGCTGTCACGACCGCCGGGCTCTTTACCGTCGGCAAATGGGCGATTGGCTTTTATTTGGCGACGAGTCCGATCGCGACCATGTATGGAGCGGCGTCTTCCCTCATGATAATTCTCCTGTGGGTGTACTACTCGGCGCTCATTTTCTTCCTCGGAGCCGAATTTACCGTCGTGTATGCTGCCACCTATGGCTCACAGGTCCAGACTCAGCAGCAACCCGACGCCCGTTTGAAGGTATCTTAACAACTACGGTCGTGGTCAAGGTAACAGCAACCGTGCCGTAACAGGTTGTCATCTGCGCTGACGCACAATCAAGCGCATCGTAGATAGAGATAAGTACCACAATCTGCGATGCGGAAAACACTGGCATACCGCCTTTCTTTCAAGTGAGGAGTCCGAACTGCAAGGTGACTGGGCGCTTCAAAACATTCCCTACGACGGCGATTTTTTTCTCTTGGTAGCCTTCATACCAGCCGCTCCACCGCGCATACCGTCGCTCCACCCACGTCGTCACATCTCCGCTCCTCTCACCGTACCGCATTCGAATCACGTTCGTGAACTTATCTTGGTCACCATCAATCTCGATGATGTCTGGCTCTCCTTATCCGAGGCCTCGCGTGTCTTGTGTCCAGTGCTCTACAGCCAGAGGCGACCCATCTTCGGTTGAGGCGAGGTAGCAATGCTCCCAGCCGCATGGAGCTAAGGCAAAGTACATCTGTCCGTCCTTACTCCGAAGGACGATCGCTCCATCAATCACCTCCGCCCGATCAGCATACACATACGTATCTTTCTTTGTGCTAAAACGTATGCAATTCGGGCATGCTATAAGACTTTCACCGTGGTGCAAGACAGTAGCGGACTTCTAAATGAACTGCTAATCCGGCATACCAGTTTGTTGGCGTGTGCGGACTATTTCAAGGCACCCTTCCGACGTTTCACCTTACAACACAATCGCACCTGTTTCCAAAACATCTGCTAAGAGTCATAAAATTTACGGCGACTTACGCTGATGAAACCAGGCGGGGTTTTAAAAACAGGAAGGTTGGAACGGTTCTGTTCTTTTCCCTCACTCCTCGACATAGCTCCTTGCCCCTCCTCTGACCACGGCCCGATGCGACGGGGATGGTTACACTGTCTGGCCGCCATCGATGACCATGGCGTGCCCGACGACGAAGGAAGACGCATCGGAACACAGCCATAGGACTGCCTCGGCGATCTCTTCGGGCGTCCCCATTCTTCCGATTGGCTCCTGGGCGATCACCGCTTTCCGTCCTTCCGGAGTGTCTCCCGAAAAGCGCTGCATCATCGGCGTGTCAATGATTCCTGGGCAGACTGCGTTGATGCGAATGTTAGATGCTGCATAGTCGAGTGCTGCGGCCTTGGTGAGACCGACCACGCCGTGCTTTGCGGCGACATAGGCCGCTCCGCCCTGGAAGCCCTTGACCCCAGCGCCTGAGGAAGTATTGACAATGGCGCCGCCTCCCTGTTTGAGCATCAAGGGGATTTCGTACTTCATACACAGGAACACGCCACGGAGATCGATGTTGATAATTCGGTCCCATTCTTCTTCCGTAACGTCGGCGGCGGGCTTGATCGTATACTCGATACCGGCATTGTTAAAAGCAAAGTCAAGGCGCCCGAATGCTTCGACCGCCTTGTTTAAAGCCGCTTTCACATCCTCGGACCGCATGACATTGCACCTCACGGGGAGCGCCCGCTTGCCGAGTTTCTCGATCATGTGAACCGTTTCCTGCATGCCCTGCTCCAAAATATCGGTAACGACCACGCTGGCGCCTTCGCGTGCGAACGCCAGAGCCGCAGCGCGGCCGATGCCGTTCGCTGCGCCCGTCACGAATGCAACCTTTCCTGCGATATTCCCGTTGTTGTTCGTCGTAGGCATTGTTTGCTCCTTGGTTACGTTAACTGCACTTTGGCATATCAACGGGATTTAAACTGCTCGGAGGCGTGAGGAATCGTCATCGCTCTCGCTGGCAACACACCTCCAAGGCAGCACGGATCATCGCGAGACATTTTGCCGAGTGCGATGAGCGACCCTAGTCGAAGGTGCCGACCATTGCACCGCTGATTATTCATTCGGATTTGAGAGATGCCATATCGATCGTGAAGCGGTACTTCACATCGGACTTGAGCATTCTGCTATAAGCATCGTTGACCTGCTGAATGGGAAGGACCTCAACATCGGCCGTGATGTTATGTGTCCCGCAAAAGTCGAGCATCTCCTGCGTTTCGCCGATGCCGCCAATGGTAGAGCCGGAGAAACTACGACGCGCTGTAATAAGACCAAAGGCCTCGACTGCAAGGGGTTTCTCTGGTGCGCCCACAATCGTGATGTTACCGTCGTGGCGGAGTAGGGCGATATAGGCGTTGATGTCGTGTTCGGCGGACACGGTGTCCAAGATGAAATCGAAGGATCCCGTGTGCTTTTGCATTTCCCCCGTCTTTCGGGAGACGACGACTTCGTCCGCACCAAGGCGCAGCGCGTCTTCTTGCTTGCCCGGCGAGGTGGTGAAGACGACGACGTGGGCTCCGAAAGCATGGGCAAACTTCACCGCCATGTGGCCCAGTCCGCCGAGACCCACGATGCCGACTTTCTTGCCCGTGGTGACGCCCCAGTGTCGCATGGGTGAGTACGTGGTGATTCCTGCGCAAAGGAGTGGTGCAGCGCCGGCGAGATCGAGCTTGGAAGGGACACGCAGAACGAACCGCTCATCGACGACAATGCTTTCTGAGTAACCACCGTAAGTCACCGCTCCGAGATGCGTGTCTCGGGAGTTATAGGTGAGGACCATGTTCGGGCAAAACTGCTCAAGGCCCGTTTTGCATTCCGAGCAGGTCCCGTCCGAATCTACCATGCACCCGATGGCGGCAAGATCGCCTGGCTTGTACTTTGTCACGGCTGAGCCCACCTTGGTGACGCGCCCGACAATCTCGTGACCGGGGACAATGGGGTACACAGTGGAGCGCCATTCGTTGCGCACCTGGTGGAGGTCGGAGTGGCAGATGCCGCAGAAGAGAATGTCTATCTGGACGTCGCGTTCGGTCGGATCGCGCCGGACGATCGTCGTGGAGTCGAGCGGGGCTGTCGCACTGGGAGCAGAGTACGCTCTGATCTTATACATGAGACATTCTCCTGTCTGTTCGTTTTCGCCATAACCCTTATATTGCTCGTCGATGGCCTTTCCGGTCCAATCAAGAGCTCTGGTGCTCTGATACGTTCACGCCCCTCCATTGTGGGCCGTGGTTCAGCGCCAGGTTCAGCAGGCGGGTGGCAATTCAGTGTGAGGAACCAGGTTCAACGCCGGTAGGGGTGAGACCGGCTCTGCCGCCTTCCGTCGTGTCAAATAATATGCTGCACGTTAACGAAAGGACGCGTTGTGCGTTGGATGGGGGTGACCATGGGGCGAAGGGCCGTGGTCAGAGAAGGGCAAGGAGCTATGGCGAGTAGTGGGAGAAAGAACGGACACGTTACAACCTCCCCGTTTTTAAAACCCCGCTAATTTGACGATCGTAAGTCCCCTAAAATTTATGACTCTCAGTCGGCGTAATCGACAGGTGCAACACAGATAATTTGAGAACAGCTGGCTCATCATTGAGCGTGCCAACCGAGCGACTTGACTGCTTACATACATTTGGAGTGCCCGTACCTTGTCCCTTAAAGACGGATGTAATACGTTTAGGTCAATATGGCCACTGGCAATGTTCGTTGCTAGCGAAAGGGTATCAACGCATGGATGACGAGAAGTGTTCAACCGGTCTCGGTGAATTAGACGAGTTCCTGAGAGGTGGTCTGCCGCGGAAACGATTGTACCTTGTCCAGGGCGAACCTGGAGCGGGGAAGACCACGCTGGCCTTACAGTTCCTTCTGGAAGGCGTGCGGACTCAAGAGCGGTGTCTCTATGTTACCCTGTCCGAGACGAAAGATGAACTACTGCAAGTGATAGAATCTCACGCATGGGCCTTGGGATCCATTGCCGTCTTAGACCTCGCGGACGTGGAACATTTGGTCGCCCCAGAAGAGCAGAGCACGGTGTTTGTCCCGAGCGAAGTAGAGTTACATGAGACGACGCAAGTGATCTTGAAAGAAGTCGAACGGATCAAGCCTCAGCGTATTGTCGTCGACTCTCTTACCGAAATGCGCTTAATGTCCGAAACACCCTTGCGGTTTAGACGACAAATGCTGGCCCTTAAAAAAGTCTTCGCACGGATGGGATCCACGACGCTCCTGCTCGATGATATGAACGGTGCCCCCACAGACGTCCAACTTGACAGCATCGCGCATGGTGTCATACGGCTAAGCATTTTGCCCGTAGGGTACGGCAAAACGCGCCGCCAACTCATGGTGACGAAGATGCGCGGGGTCGACTTCCGTCAGGGCCATCATGATTACGTCATCCTGCGAGGGGGCCTGAAGATATTTCCGCGCCTCGTCGCGGCGGAACATGGAGAGGATTACAGCCGTGAAATTGTGGCGACGGGCATAGCGGACGTGGACCAGATGCTGGGGGGCGGGCTCCATCCAGGGACGAGCACCCTCATATCGGGACCAGCGGGGGCTGGCAAAACGACCCTCTGTTTTCAATTAGCCTCGGCATTAGCTCAACAAGGGCGCCGCGCCACGGCATATGTATTTGACGAAAATAAGGAGGTGCTCCTGGAACGGGAGGGCGCTCTGGGTCGTACCATTCAGGAACTGACCCGGACCGGACACCTCCGCATCGAGCAAGTCAATCCCGCTGAACTTTCCCCCGGCGAGTTGACCACACGCATTCGGCACGCCGTCGAACGAGGTCAGGCGTCTACCGTGATCATTGACAGTCTCAACGGCTACCTGAAGGCCATGCCCAATGAAGAGTATCTGGCTCTCCAACTTCATGAGCTCCTGGCCTATTTAGGCCAACAAGGCGTGATCAGCCTGCTTATCCTGTCACAATCAGGAGGCGTCGGAAATCTGGAGTCACCCGTCGATGTCAGTTATCTGGCTGATGGAGTTATTCTGTTGCGCTTCTATGAACATGATGGTGAGATTAAAAAGGCTATTTCGGTGTTGAAAAAGCGCACCGGCCCGCATCAAGCTGAGATACGTGACTTTCAGGTTGATACTGATGGCATCAGGCTCGGAAAGCCGTTACGCCATATCCAAGGTGTGCTGACCGGGAATGTTTCCACAATGCACAGTGGCGATCCGGAGTGAGCGAAGCATGAGGAAAGAAAGCGCAAGCGTGAGGCCGGGCGATCTCAAAGTCCTGATTTTGGCTCTTTCAGGCCAGGATGGGCCTCTCATTCAACGAGCCCTGACCGCCGCGCGCATTTCTTGCTTGATTTGTCGAAGCCTCGGCGAGGTGACCGAGAGGATCGTAGACGGGGCCGGAGCTGTGTTGCTGGCGCAGGAGGCCCTGGAAGCACAAGCCCTTGAAGCCTTCGTCAGGGTGCTACAGGCACAACCGTCGTGGTCTGACCCGCCCATTACATTGCTGACCTTACCGGGCGCAGGCCGGAGAGCTTTTCGTCACATCCCTCAGCCTTTTGATAAGGTGGGGAACCTCACCGTGCTGGAACGTCCTCTACACGCATCCACGCTAGTCAGCGTTGTTCGGGTTGCCCTGAGATCGCGCGCCCGCCAGTACGAACTGCGAGATTTAGTGGAACGTCTGACAACCTCACAAATCCAACTGCAAGAAAAAATCAGCGACCTGGAACAATTTCAAGATGTGGTGGTGGGGCGGGAGCTCAAAATGATTGAATTAGAAAAGCGGCTTGAAGAATTGCAAGGCGGGCACACAGGTTAAGCAAGATGGTAACAAGGACCTCGTGCCCATGTCCAACGACATTGTGATTGAACTATGGCTCCCAGGCGGTCATTGGTTTCTGAAAAAGAGTGGTAATCAGGACAGTAATCATTTTCATCAAACCCTGATTCGAACTGTAACTCTTGAATGAATCGAAACGTGAACTTGCTCTCTTCCTCGTCCCTTTTCTTGCATTGCCTCCGACTTCTTCATTGCCGCTTAAGCATTGCAAAAACCTAGGACGCAGTCGGACGTCACCATTCATAACTGTCCCGACTCGACTGATGACTGAAGTTCCCCTGATTTTGTGGACACCGCTTAGGCATAATGCCAGGAGGAGGTGTCCGATGAAGCGAGACCGACGTGCATTTAGCCAGGAGTTCAAAGAGGAAGCCGTTG
>Ga0207651_10000225_pt1 | contig 24297 bp, 18 predicted proteins | sample KBSM23metaG_FD_184328 | JGI IMG/M metagenome (GOLD analysis project Ga0207651, IMG submission 184328) | Miscanthus rhizosphere microbial communities from Kellogg Biological Station, Michigan, USA - KBS M2-3 metaG (SPAdes) (version 2) | ecosystem: Host-associated > Plants > Roots > Rhizosphere >... | reverse complement strand
GTGCCCGCCATGCCCGTCGTGCCCGCCATCCCTGTCGTGCCCGCCATGCCCGTCGTGCCGGCCATGCCCGTCGTGCCCGCCATGCCCGTCGTGCCGGCCATCCCCGTCGTCCCCCCCATACCGGCCGCTCCCGTCGTGCCCGCCTGCCCCGTCGTCCCACCGCGACCCGTCGTGCCCGCCATCCCCGTCGTTCCCGCCGTGCCGGTCGTCCCCGCCGTGCCCGTCGTCCCCCCCATGCCCATCGTTCCGGCCGTTCCCGTCGCGCTCGATCCGGCGCTGCCTGTCGTCCCGCCGCGACCGGTGAAGCCCGTCCCCGCCGTGCCCAGCGTGCCGGCATCGCCGCTCCCCTGGCACGTCGTGCACGACTCACCCCCGCCGCCGCACGCGGACAGGGTTGTCGCGGCGGCGAACACGAGCAGCGAGGCGAGCGTGAGACGCGTGGTCACGGCAGTTCCGAAATCGGATGCCCGGGTCGAAACCCTTAAATAGTAAGCGAACTTTACTTGTCCCTGGGGCTCACTTTTTGGCTCGCTTTGTTGCGATTTTGCGGGTGATGTCGGTGATGTCTTACATCCGTGGCCCACGTGAAAATAAATGTCCGGAGCGGCGCGAACCCGCTGAGGTCAGCCGTTACAGGTCCAGGTCGGCCTGGGCGGCGCGTTCCATGATGAACTTGAAGCGCGCCTCTACGTCCTTGCCCATCAGCTCGCCCAGCACCTTGTCGGCCTCCGTCGCGTCCGCGACCGTCACCCGCAGCAGCCGCCGGGTGCCGGGGTCCAGCGTCGTACGCTTGAGGTCCTCGGACTGCATCTCGCCCAGGCCCTTGAAGCGCATGATCTCGGGGCGCGCGTTCTTGGGCAGCGTCGCCACGATGCGATCGCGGTCCGCCTCGTCCAGCGCCCAGAACGTCTCCTTGCCGTGGTCGACGCGGAACAGCGGCGGTTGCGCCAGGTAGACGAAGCCGCCCGCGACCAGCGGCTGCAGGTGCCGGTAGAAGAACGTGAGCAGCAGCGTCGAGATGTGGTGGCCGTCCGAGTCGGCGTCCATCAGCAGGATGACCTTGTGGTAGCGGAGGCGGTCGATCTTGATGTCCGCGCCGATGCCGCAGCCGAGCGCGGAGACGACGTCCTGCAGCTCCGTGTTCGAAAGGACCTTCTGCAGCGACGCCTGCTCGGTGTTCAGCACCTTGCCGCGCAGCGGGAGGATCGCCTGCGTCTTGCGCTCGCGTCCCTGCTTGGCGGTGCCACCTGCCGACTGGCCCTCGACGATGAACAGCTCGCTCTTGCCCGGATCGGTCGACGCGCAGTCGGCCAGCTTGCCGGGCAGGTTCAGGCGGTGTGACACCGCGGTCTTGCGCGACACCGCCTGCGCCGCCGCGCGCGACGCCTCGCGCGCCTTCGCGGCCAGCGCGATCCGCTCGACGATCTGCGTGCCGGCGGTGCGGTTCTCGAGCAGGAAGCGCTCCAGCGCCGGGCGCACCGCGCCGTCGACGGCCGCCTGCGCCTCGGGGCTGCCCAGCCGCTCCTTGGTCTGGCCCTGGAACTGCGGCTCCTGGATGTACATCGACAGGATGCCGACGATCCCCTCGCGGATGTCCTCCGCGGTCAGCGTCACGCCCTTGGGCGCCAGGTTCTCGTGCTCGATGAACGCGCGCACCGCCTTGACGATCGCCGACCGGAAGCCCTGCTCGTGCGTCCCGCCCTGCGTGGTCGGGATGCCGTTCACGTACGAGCGGATTGTCTCCTCGTGCGACTCCGTCCACTGCATCGTCGCTTCCAGGCGGAAGCCCTTCTCGCCCGTGCGCTCGAAGTAGAACACCTGCGGCGACGTCGGCGGCTTGCCGCGCTCTGTGATCATCTTGCCGAGGAAGTCGGCGATGCCGCCCGCGTGCTCGAAGGTCTCCTCGGTCTTGGCCGCCTCGTCGATGAAGACGATGGTCAGGCCCTTGTGGAGGAACGCCTTCGCGTCCAGCCGGAAGCGGATGGTGTCGGCCGAGAACTGCTGCTTGCCGAAGATCTCCGGGTCCGGGCGGAAGAAGATTCTCGTGCCGGTACCGCGCGCGGGGCCGACCTTCTTCAGCTTGGACGTCGCCTTGCCGCGCTCGTAGGTCTGCTCCCAGCGCGTTGAGTCGCGCTTCACCTGCGCCGTCAGTTGCTCCGACAGCGCGTTGACGACCGACGAGCCGACGCCGTGCAGTCCGCCCGAGAACTCGTACTGCGAGGCGCCGAACTTGCCGCCCGCATGCAGGGTGGTCAGCACCAGCTCCAGCGCCGACTTCTTGTGCTGCTTCTTGATGTCGATGGGGATGCCGCGGCCGTCGTCGTCGACGGTGACGGACTTGCCGTCCTTGTGCAGCGTCACCTCGATGCGCGATCCGTAGCCGTTGATCACCTCGTCGACGGAGTTGTCGACGATCTCCCACAGCAGGTGGTGGTAGCCCTTGCTGTCGGTGCCGCCGATGTACATGCCAGGGCGGCGGCGGACCGGCTCCAGGCCCTCCAGTACGGTGATGCTTTCGGACGTGTATGAAGCGGATGCCATGTCCATCTCGGTTCGTCAGTTCAGCAGGGTGGGCGGCGGCGGCGGCGCCAGCGGCTCGGCCGGCGTGACGCGCACGATCTTCGTCTTGCGCTTCAGCGCATGGCCCTTGCCGGCGCGCGAGGTGACGTGGAAGCGGCCGGGACCGACGGGCAGCTCCTTGCCGTCCTCGGTCTCGGCGATGAGCACGTCCTTGTCCTTCGCGCGTCCGACGCCGAAGCCGACCACCGCTTCGGCGCCTGCCTTGATGACGGTGACGCCGCGGCCCGGATTCGCCAGCTCGGGCAGCTCGTCGACCTTGCAGATCAGCGCGCGCGCGTCGCTGGTGACCACGCAGACGACGTCCTTGGCCTCGACCACCCGCGCGACGCCGACGATCTCGTCGCCCTCGGCCGGCTTCGCGAACCGCCGTCCGGCGCGCGTCGACAGCTCGCGGTGCGGTTCCAGCGCGACGCGCATGCCGAAGCCGCGCTTGCTGACCGCCGCGGCCAGCGCGCCCTTGGGCGTCTCGGCCACGCTCATGGGCAGCGCGCCCACGACGCGCTCGCCGTCGCGGAAGTTGAACAGCTTCTGCACCGGCTCGCCGTAGCCCGTCGACGCCGGCACGTCGTTGATGCGCAGCACATACGCGTAGCCGAGGTTCGAGAACACCACCATCGGCTCCTTGGTCGAGCCGCGGATCACCGCCAGGACCGCGTCACCGTCGCGCAGCCGTGTCGCCGACAGATCCTTCACCTCGCGCAGACGCTTCATCCAGCCGTCGCGGGTCAGGATCGCAGTCACCTGCTCGTCGACGATGAAGTCCTCGGCGACGAACTCCATGTCCTCACCGCCCGCGCCGCCGATCTTGGTGCGGCGCTTGTCGGGGAAGCGCGCCGCCACCTCGGCGATCTCGCCGCGCACCACCCGCATCAGCTTGCGCTTGTCGTCCAGGATCGCCTGGATCTCCTTGGCGCGCGCCTTCTTCTCCTTCAACTCGTCGAGGATCGCCTGGATCTCCAGGCGCGCCAGCTTGTACAGCTTCAGCTCGAGGATCGCGTCGGTCTGCAGGTCCGACAGCTTGAAGCGCGCGGACAGCTTGACCGCCGCGTCCGCCTTGCCGTCCGACTTGCGGATGATCCTCACCGCTTCGTCGAGCTCGTCGAAGATCTTCGCGAAGCCTTCCAGGATGTGGATGCGTTTCTTCAGCTCCGCGAGCTCGAACTCGAACCGACGGCGGACCGTCTCCTGCCGGAACTCGATGAACTCGCGCAGCATCGCCGCGAGGTCGACGCGCAGCGGCCCGGCGATCTCCTTGTTGGCGGTCGGGACCAGGCAGGTCAGGTTGACGTGGAACCCGGTCTCCAGCGGCGTGTGCTTGAACAGGTACGCCATCACCAGGTTGGGATCGGCGCCCGGCTTCATCTCCAGGACGACGCGGACGTCGTCGGTCGATTCGTCGCGGACGTCGACCAGCATCGGTAGCTTCTTGCCGATGATCACCTCGGCGATGCGCTCGATGAGCGTCGACTTCTGCAGCGCGAACGGGATTGACGTGACGATGATCTTGTCGCCGCCGGCGCGCCCGGCCGATTCGGTCTTCCATTCGCCGCGCAGCCGGACGCCGCCCTGCCCCGCCTCGTAGATGTCCCGCAGCTCCTTCTTGCTGTTGGTGATCTGGCCGCCGGTCGGGAAGTCCGGACCCTTGATGAACTTCATCAGGTCCTTGGTCTCCAGCTTGCGGTCGTCGATCAGCGCGATCGCCGCCTCGCACACCTCGCCCAGGTTGTGGGGCGGGATGTTGGTCGCCATGCCGACCGCGATTCCGGTGCAGCCGTTGACCAGCAGGTTGGGGATCTTGGCGGGCAGGACGATCGGCTCTTCGGTGGTGCCGTCGAAGTTCGGCCGGAAGTCGACCGTCCCCTGCTTGATCTCGTCCAGCAGCTCGATCGCCAGCGGCGCCAGGCGCGCCTCGGTGTAGCGGTAGGCGGCCGGCGGGTCGCCGTCCAGCGAGCCGAAGTTGCCGTGGCCGTCGACCAGCATCTCGCGCATCGAGAACGGCTGCGCCATGCGCACCATCGCGTCGTAGCAGGACGTGTCGCCGTGGGGATGGAACTTGCCCAGCACGTCGCCGACGATGGTGGCGCTCTTCCGGTGCTTGCTGTCCGGGTAGAGGTGCAGGTTCGCGTACATCGAATACAGGATGCGCCGCTGGACCGGCTTGAGGCCGTCGCGCACGTCGGGCAGCGCGCGCGAGGTGATGACGCTCACCGCGTAGTTCAGGTACCGGCGCTGCGCCTCGGCGGCCAGCGACGCGTCGGCTGGAGGCGGCGGTGTGTCGTCGCCGCCGCCCGTCCCGCCGCGCTTGCCGCCGCGCCCGGACCCGCCCGCCGCCTTGGCCGACTTGGTCGGTTTACTGGCGGACTTGGCGCCGCCTGCGAGAAGATCGAGCTGACGGGACGCCATCGCGTTAAGTTCCTTGGACCCTAAGGGAGCGAGATCCGAATTGCAAGAATCCGCTACGTCGAGACGTCGAATCTCCCGGATGCGCCGCCGCCTCGCGATCGCTGCCGTCGCTGCCGTTCTATCGGCCGCGCTGTCGGCCGGCGCGATCGCGGCCGCGGCTGGCAAATCAGAGGAACCGGCCGAGGAGGCCGAGCCGCCCAGCTTCGCGCGCGACGTGATGCCGACGCTGGGCCGTTACTGCGAGAGCTGCCACGGCATGCGCGAGCAGCATGGCGGGCTGCGTCTCGACAACTACGACAACCTCATGCGCGGCGGCGACAGCGGCCCCGCCGTGATCCCCGGCGATGCGAAGAAGAGCCTCCTGGTCGCCAAGATCGAGCATCGCGATCGCCCGTCGATGCCGCCGCGCAAGTGGCTGCCCAAGGCGGCCATCGCCCGCATCCGCGCCTGGATCGCCGCCGGCGCGCAGCCCTGACGGATCGGCCGCCGCCGGATCGCCCGCTACTGGCAGCCGGCGACGTCGACGTTCACCGTGGTTCCCGAGGCGGACACCACGCCCAGGTCGACGAACCCGCCGCACACCGCCGACCGCACGATCCCCGCCGTCGAGGTGGTGCAGTCCGTCGGCCCGGCGAAGATGTTCCCGCGCGCCGAGAGCGTCAGCAGACCGCGGCTCGGTGACATGCCGACGCACAGACCCGCCAGGTCGGGCATGGATCCGACGGACGCCTGCAGGACGTTGCGGCCCGCGTCGGACACCGATCCCAGATCGACCTGCGACAGATCGTTGCCCGCGGCCGATGCATCGTACCCCGTCACGTAGACGCCATTGAGCACGTTGGCGAGGAAGACGCTGTTGCGGACCTTCACCTTTTCACCGCCGTAGAGCCGCAAGCCGTTCTGCGCGTTCTGCCAGGCCACGAACCCGTTGATGGTGCTCATGCCGGCAGCGCCCGGCGCCTCGAAGATGCGCAGGCCGGCGAACGCGTTGCCGGTTGCGACGACCGTGCCCTGCCCGTTCGGCGCCGGCACCGTGAGCGGGAAGCCGGTGATGTTGATGACGCCGGTGCCGAAGACGTAGATGCCGTGCTGCGAGTTGTTGTTGAACAGCGTCGGCGCCTGCCCGTTGCCGACCATGATGTTCACCAGGCCGCCGGCGATGTTGAGGCCGTCGCGGCGTTTCAGCGCCGTGCCCGCGCCCGTCACCACCAGACCCTGCCCGATCGACAGCGTCCCGTTCGACACGACGATGCCGTGCCCGCCGGTGTTCTGCACGTTGACGTACGACAACGCCGCCGACTTGCCCGCGCCGGGCGAGACGCCGATGGCGATGCCCGAGCTGTTCGAGCCGCCGTCGATGGTGATCGGGGCCGCCGGATCGGGCGCGATCGTCGCCTGATCACCGCCCAGCTGGAAGCCGCCCACGTTGCCCAGGTTGACGTCGCTGCTGGCGGGCAGGTTGACGCGGATCGGACCGGCCTGCGTGGCGACGGTGACGTTGGCGGGAACGATGATCGGCAGCACCTCCGTCGCGTCCAGCGTGACGGTCTGTCCGTTCCGTCCCACGACGACGATCTGCGTGCCGGCCGCGGCGAAGCCGCCGACCACCTGCAGCGCGCGCGTCACGGTGCGGAAGCTGCAGCTCGGGTTCGCGACGCCGTTGACGACGCCGCTGCCCGTCGCCGTGCTGTCGTCGCCGTTCAGCGGATCGACGTAGTACTTGTTGCCGGTCACCGCCGCGCAGCCGGTGCAGCTGTTGTTCACGCAGCGGTAGACGGAGCCCAGGCCGGCGCAGTCCGCGTCCGCGCAGCAGTTGCCGGCCGTGCACACGCCGCTGCAGCAGAAGTCGCCCGGGTTGGCGGCGCACGGACCGCTGACGCTGCACGACGAGCTCACGCATTTGCCGCTCGCGGTCTGGCCGGTGGTGGTGTTGCAGATGGTCGCCGAGCCGTACGTCGCGTCGGACTGGCACTGCGAATCGGTCGCGCACGGACCGCAGGTATTCGCGCTCTGGGCGCCGCACACGTAACCGCTCAGCGCGCCCATGCAGTCGCTGCTGACGCCGTGGCAGTTGCCCGGCTGGCAGATCCCCTGGAAGCAGATGTTGCCGGTGCCGTACACCGGGTCGCTCACGCATTGCAGGTCGCTGGTGCATCCGCCGCACGTGTTGGGCGTCGCGATGGCGCACAGCTGTCCCGTCGGGCAGTCGGCGCTCGAGCCGTGGCAGTCCCCGGGAATGCAGCCGCCGTTGATACAGACCGTCGACGCGCCGTACGACGGATCGACGCTGCAGGCGATGTCGCTGCTGCACGGATTGCACGTCCGCGTCGGCGCGTCGCAGATCTGTCCGCCCGCGCAGTCGGCCGACACGCGACACTGGCCGGTCACGCACACGTTGCCGATGCACAGGTGCTGCGGTCCGTAGGCGGTGACGCAGGCCGCGTCGCTGCTGCAGGCGACGCACGAGAGCGTGGTGGTGTTGCAGATCTGGCCGCCGCCGCAATCCGACGTCGAAAGGCACATCCCCGAGACGCACCCGCCGTTGACGCAAAGGTGGTTGTTGCCGTAGCCGGTCACGCACTCGGCGTGCGTCGCGCACGGTCCGCAGGTGTGGTTCGCCGTGTTGCACAGCCCGCCGCTCGGGCATTCGGGCGAGGTGCGGCATTGCCCCGTTATGCAGGAGCCGTTCTCGCACAGGTGGTTCGCGCCGTAGCCGGCGACGCACTCCGCGTCGGTCCCGCACGTGCGGCACATGTAGTTGTTCGCGTCGCAGACCTGGCCGCCGGTGCACTCGGAAGCCATGCGGCAGTTGCCGGGGATGCAGCTGCCGTTCACGCACAGCTGTCCGGCCCCGAACGCGCTGACGCAAGCGGAGTCGTTCGGGCACGGCACGCACGTGAACGTCGCCGTGTTGCAGAGACGGCCGCCGCCGCAATCGGAGGTCGCGCGACAGTCGCCCGGGATGCACAGGTTGCTGACGCACAGGTGATTGGCGCCGTAGCCGGACACGCACTCCGCGTCTGTGTTGCAGGTCGTGCAGGCGAACGCGCTCGTGCAGATCTCGCCGGTCGGGCAGTTCACGGCGGTGCGGCATTCACCCGGCACGCACCCGCCCGAGATGCAAAGATGGCCGGCGCCGTAGGCCGACGCGCAGGTGCCATCGTCGCTGCAACTCACGCAGCTGTTGCCGACGCAGACCTTGCCGCCGCTGCAGTCGGCGGCCGTGTGGCAGTTGCCGGTGACGCACGCGTTGTTCACGCACACGTGGTCGGAGCCGTAGGCGGACTGGCACGCGTTGTCGGTGGTGCACGGGCCGCAACTGTTGGCGGTGCACAGCTGCCCGGACGCGCAGTCGGTGGCGACATGGCAGTCGCCGGTGACGCACGCGTTGTTCACGCAGATCTTGCCCGCGCCGCAGCTCGCGTCGGTGGAGCACGGACCGCAGCTGTTGTTGATGCAGGCCTGGCCGTTCGTGCAATCGGTGTTCGTGTGGCAATTGCCCGTCACGCACGATCCGCCCACGCAGATCCGACCGGCGCCGAATTCGGTGACGCAGGCGGCGTCGCTCGCGCAGTTGCCGCAGGTCTGCGTGGTGACGTCGCAGATCTTGCCGCTGGCGCAGCTGCCGACCGTCGCGCACCCGCCCGTCCCGCCGGTGCCGCCGCCGCCCGAGCCCCCGCCGCCCGTCCCGGCGATGCCGCCGGTCCCCGCGCTGCCACCCGAGCCGCCCGTGCCCGCCGACCCACCGGTGCCGCCGGTGCCCGCCGACCCGCCGGTGCCGCCCGTGCCCGCCGACCCGCCGGTGCCGCCCGGTCCGATGCTGCCGCCCTCGCCGGCGCTGCCGCCCGTGCCCGTGCCCCCCGCCGCGCCGCCCGTGCCCGCGCCCCCGCCCCCGTCCCCCGCCGCCCCACCTTCGCCTGTCGTTCCGGCCGCGCCGGAGCTCAGGTCCTTCCTGGGCCAGTCGTCACCGCATCCGACGACGACCAGCAGTGAAACAGCGATCGAATAGAGGGCGAACGAGCTGGCCGGACGCATGCGAGCAGACGCGTCGACAGAATTCTGGCGGAACTTGACCTCGAGCGTTAGCCCGCGCCGGGCGGCGCGAAGAAACTAGCTCTCGAGCTTCCGGCGCTTCCAGCCGCGCGGCGGGCGCTTCTCGGAGGCGTTCGAATTCGGCGGCGACTTGTCGACCCAGCGGTAGCTGGGCGGCGACCGCACGTCGATGTGCACGAACTTGCTGACTGGATAGAACCCGATGCCCATTCCACCGCGGTCCAGGGTCTCCGCGAACGCGCGGATCTGTTTCGCGTTGACGCCGTCGATCTGGATGTCCATCGCGCGGCCCTTGAAGTGGTTGCTGCTCTGCTTGCGCTGGTTGCGGTAGCCCGAGACGATCTTCAACGGCTTGCTGCCGAAGTGATCGTAGATCATCGACATCCACGTCAGCAGCTGGATGTCGATCGGCTTCTCGTCGTCGGTGCGACGACAGCGCAGCACGAGGTTCAGCTCCTCCAGCGCTTCGAGGCTGTAAGAGCCGTCCGTGTTGTAGATGTTCACCTTCGCCTTGTCCGTCGGATTGGAGACGCTGACGATCGCCAGGTTTCCCGACGGACGCGGCAGCGGGTCCGTGCGCAGATCGTCTTCGGCGACCACGCGTCCCGCGAACTTCCCGCCTTTGCGGCGGGACTTCCCGCGCCGCTTGCGAACGCGCTTGCCCGAGGATGCGCCGTCGTCCGACGCGCCATCCCCCGACGCCGCCGCCGGCTCGGAGGTCGCGCCCGCAGATTCGCCCGGCTCTTCGTCATCCGCGTAGGCCGGACAGACGAATGCCGTCGCGAGAAGGAACGCCGCCCCCAATGCCGCTCGGCGCAACATCAGACGATGAGCGTGTCGCACCTGGACCGTTCCGGTCAACCAAAAACCACCCGCGTCATTCACGCAAACCGCACGGAGGAGCGCGTCACACATTGCCCCACCGCGACTGACGCGCCCCGTTTTCAGGGCACGGTGACGTGGCTCTGGATGTGAATCAGATCCATTCCCAGACGTTCGGCGACGCTGAAGATGCGCTCGTCGCGATAGAACTCGCCATAGACGATACGGCGGATCCCCGCGTTGGCGATCTGCTTGAAACACATCCAGCAGGGGCTGGCGGTCACGTAGATGGTCGCGCCGTCGATCAAGACGCCGTTCTTGGCGGCCTGGATGATGGCGTTCGCCTCCGCGTGGATGGTCGCGACGCAATGGTCGTTCTCCATCATGTGGCCGGCCTCGGTGCAGTGGGGCATGCCCCGGATCGATCCGTTGTAGCCGGTCGACAGGATCGTCCGGTCACGGACGATGACCGCGCCGACGAACTTGCGCGGGCAGGTCGAGCGCGACGCGACGACCTGGGCGATGTTCATGAAGTACTGATCCCAAGGTACTCGCTCGTCCATCGTTCGTTTCTAACATGGCACTCACGCACCATCGACGAACCACCGATGCCTGGAATAAGGATCCCGGGCGACGTTACTCCCTACGCGTTCGCGCGGTGTGATTTGAGATTGGCCTTTACATAGTGCACCGACTCAGAACACACTGCGTCAGCGCCATCACCGCATGAATTACACGATCGTCAACCGAGACGGCACCACGTACATCACCATCGAGGGGACGCTCGATGCCGTCAGCGTTTCCGATTTGCGCGGCGAGCTGGACGCGCTGGTCAACGCGCGTCCCAAAGCGGTGGATGTGGACCTGTCGCAGCTGCGCATGATCGACAGCTCCGGCGTCGGCGCGCTGGTCTCGCTGTACAAGCGCGTCCGCGAGAAGGGCGGCACCGTCGCGATCCGGGGCGTGCGCGACCAACCCCTCGCGATCTTTCAGTTGCTGCAACTGGACAGATTCATGCTCCGCGCGGAAAAGAAGACGCCTCCTTCGCGTGCCAGCCGATGACGCATTCGCGAAGTAACCTGTTTACAAACTTGTCATCCAACTCACCCTCGTTGGGTAGACATAAGTTGAGGTTTCAGGTAGTTTGATCGGGAACATCGAACTACCCCAGGGCAGGTTTCGCGACACGATCGCGACGTGAGGAGAAAGCAGCAAATGAAGATGGTTTCGGGCGAGATCGAGGTCGAGTCGCCAGTCGTGGTCTACGACTACGCGACCGCCGACGATCACAGGGTCGGCGACATTGCCGTCGGCCAGGCGCTCGCGGCGCTGGGCGACCCGGCGTCGCCGTCGGAGCTCGCGCAGCGACTGGCGGTGGCGGTCGCGATGCTGTGGCCCGAGGTGGCCGACGCCGACGTCTTCCTGCCCGAAAAGGGCCGTCCGCTGCGCGGCGTGCGCGATGCGCGCGCCGGTGCGCAGCTGCTCGCCTCCCTGCATGCCGTGTGGGGTCCCATCGCGACGCGCGGCCTGATGCCCGTGACGCCGACGCTGTTGCCCGGTGACGTCGCCGCGGGCCGCGGTTCGACGATGTCGACGCCGATCTTTTCAGGCAAGTCGCTGGAGGGATTCCTGGTCGTGCAGCGCACGCCCCAGGCGCCGCCCTTCGTCTCCAGCGATCTCGAAGCGGTGGCGGCGCTCGCCGAGGGCGTGGGCAACATTCTCCCCGCCGCGCGCGAGCGTGCGTCGTCGGTCCCCGTGTCGTGGCTCGAGCAGGATCTGTCCGCCGCGCGCGATCTGCAGCGCAGCTTCTTGCCCGAACCGCTGCAGAAGAACTCCGCGAACGTCAGGGTCGTCACCGAGTACATGCCGGCGCATGCCGTCGGCGGCGACTTCTACGATTTCATCGATCTCGGCGGCGGCCGCGTGTTCGGCGTCATCGGCGACGTGTCCGGCAAGGGCGTCACCGCGGCGCTGACCATGGCGCGCGTCAGCGCCGACGTGCGCCGCTTCGCGAACGACGTGAGCGGACCCGCCGAGTTCCTCGAGAAGCTGAACAACACGGTCACCACGCGGATGGCCGACCACCGCTTCGTGACCGCGCTGGCCGTCCTCCTCGACCTGCCGAAGCGGCGCTGGGTGTTCGCGAACGCCGGCCACGTGCTGCCCCTGCTCCGCCGCAGCACCGGCGTGGTCTCGCGGGTCGCCTATTCGTCGGGGCCACCCCTGGGGATCATGCCGCACGCGCAGTACCAGGAAGAGGTCGTCTCGATGGCCTCGAAGGACATTTTGCTGTTGGCAACGGACGGCGTGTTCGAGGTGCTGTCGGCGCCTCGTCGTCCCTGCCAGACGATGGGGCAGTGCCAGCTCACCGAGCTGGTCAGCAGCGCCGTGCACGACATCGCCGAGATCGACCGTCAGATCGTGTCGACGGCACAGGCGGCCGCGAACGGTCGGGATGACCTGACGCTGCTGGGCATTCAAGTCGGAGCCTGAACGCGCGCGGCCGTCCCCTTACGGCGAAGGCGGAAATACCAGCAGGGCACGGCAGGCGAGCTAATATCTGGCGATGGCGTCGCGTAAGACCGTTTTCGGGATTGGGGTGCCGCAAGACCCCGGTAGCCCCGACTCGGGTCCGCTGGCCGTGTCCGGCGGCACCGCCGGCGACGCCGAAGATCGCTCGTCACCGACCGTGGTCGATGACCAGAAGGTCGCCGAGGGTCTGAAGCAGCTGCGCAGCTGGTACCAGGGGGACGGTCAGGACCTCACGCCCGACGGCATACCGGTGGCGCGACCGCCGCGCGGAGTCGTAGCGGGATCGCTCGCCCGGCCGACGGCCGTTGGGCATGCCACCGCGCCGCCGGCCGCCGTGCAACAACAGCCGCGTCCCTTCGCCCCCGATCCGATGCGGGCCACGATGTACGGGCACGACGTTCACAGTTTCGACGTCGATGCGCCGGCCGAGACCAGCGCCACCCCGGTGAGCGCGGCACCGCCCTCGACGAGCACCGCCCTCGTCCTCGCTTCGTCCTCCCAGGAGGAGTCCGCGCTGAGTGTCGCCACGCCGGTGCCGGAGTCTTCGCGCCGGGGTTCGTCCGGTTCATTTCAGCTGGCGCAGCAAGTTCAGGCCGAACGGCTCCAACGTCCTGTCGGGATGCGGCGGTCCTCGCAAGAAATGGCCGCGGCCGTCCGGCCGCCCATCTCTCGTTCGCAGCTGATCTCGCGCCTGATGTTCGGCGGCGGTTTGCTGGCGCTCGCGGTCGCGGTCGTGATGTGGTTCCAGAGCGAATCCGGATCGGATGGGACGCCGAGCGCGCCCGTTCCCCCGCCGCCCGCGAACGTCGCGCCGCAGCCTGCCTGGGTTCCCACACCGGCACCGCCGGAGCGCGAGGCCGTGAAGCCCACCACCGCGTCCGCGACGACGGCAGAACGCGCGCTGGTTCCCGCGGCCATGCGTGCCCGTCCCGGGGCGCCGGCGCCGATCGTGGCGCCGCGCGGCGAGCGCGCCCTCCCGGCCCCCGCCGTCACCCGGCGCCGCGCGCCCAAGGTCGAAGTCGAGAAGGCCGCCGACGGCGACGACGAGACGCCGGGCGAGACGGCCGAGCGGGAACCGTCCGAGAAAAAGACCGAGCCGGCCGCCGTGCCCGAGCCGCCCGCGCCGCCCGTGCGAAAGAAGGAAGCGCCCGCGAGGCGCGACCGATCGCGCGTCGGCGTCGATAGCGACGCAACGATGCCTCCGTCCGAAGACTGAACGGAGCGCCCGACTGGTCCCCTGCCCGATTGGTCCGTTCACCGTACCGGAGGAACCACCGGGTTCGGATCGCGCGCTTCGCCTCTCGCTGATCATCCCCACGTTCAACGAGCGGCGCAATCTCGGCGATCTGATCGCGCAGCTGACGGCGCTGCTCGATCCCGAGCTGGGCGATGACTACGAGCTGATCGTCGTCGATGACGACAGCCCCGACCGGACGTGGGAGCTGGCGTCCGAGCTCACCGCCCAGTACGCGAAGCTGCGCGTGGTGCGGCGCGAATCCGAACGCGGGCTGTCGACGGCGGTGATCCGCGGCTGGCAGATCGCGCGCGGCGAGGTGCTGGCCGTGATCGACGCGGATCTGCAGCACCCGCCCGAGGTCACCGTCAAGCTGTGGCGCGAGATGGCGAAGGGCGCCGACCTGGCGGCGGCCAGCCGCCACGTCGAAGGCGGCGGCGTCAGCGACTGGAGCCTGTTGCGGCGCCTGCTGTCACGGGGCGCGCAGCTGCTGGGCCTGGTGCTGCTGCCCGGCGTGCTCGGCCGCGTCAGTGATCCGATGAGCGGTTACTTCATGGTCCGGCGCGCCGCCATCGCCGGCGTGGCGATGAATCCGCTCGGGTACAAGATCCTCGTCGAGGTGATCGGCCGCGGCCGGGTGCGCTGGATCGCCGAGGTCGGCTACGTGTTCCGCGAGCGGCACCAGGGGGAAAGCAAGGTCACCTGGCGCGTCTACGTCGACTATCTCCGGCACCTGGTGCGGCTGCGCCTGGACGCGCTATCGACCACGCGCTTCCTCCGCTTCGCGGTGGTGGGCGCGTCGGGTGTGCTGGTCGACATGGCGGTGCTGTTCCTGCTCAGCGATCCGCGTTCGCTGGGGCTGGGGCTGACGCGATCGAAGGCGATGGCCGCCGAGCTGGCGATCATCAACAACTTCTTGTGGAACGACGCCTGGACGTTCCGCGATCTGATCGGCGCGCAGCGCGGCGCGCGCCACAAGTTCCGCCGCCTGCTGAAGTTCAACGCCGTGTGCGGGATCGGCCTGCTGCTGAACGTCGCCCTGCTCAACTTCCAGTTCAACGTCCTCCACATCAACCGCTACGTCGCGAACCTGATCGCGATCGGCGTGGTGACGGTGTGGAACTACTGGTTGAACCTGAAGCTGAACTGGCGCGACGCGGGCGCCGGCGCCTGAGACTATCGACTACAGGCTCCAGTACTCGATGCCGCGTTCCACCTTGCCCGGTGAGAACACGCTCTTCACGTCGATGAAGCAGCCGTTGTCGCGCACCATGCCCAGCAGCTTCGACTGCCCGAGCTCGATGTATTCCTTGTGGCTGACGGCGACGATCAAGCCATCCAGGTTGCGGTACTCCTCCAGCGGGCTGAACGCCACGCCGTACTCGTGCTTCGCCTCCGCCGCGTTGCCACGGCTGTCGTGAATCAGCGGGTTGATCCCGAACTGGCGCAGCTCGGCGAGGATGTCCGGCACCTTGCTGTTGCGTAGATCGTTGCAGTCCTCCTTGAACGTCAGCCCCAGCACGCCGACCCGTGCCCCCTTCACCTGGAACCCCTGCTTGATCAACATCTTCACCAGCCGCTGCGCGACGTAGGGCCCCACGTTGTTGTTGATGCGGCGGCCGGCCAGGATCACCTCGGGCTGGTAGCCCAGCTGCTGCGCCTTCATCGTCAGATAGTAAGGGTCGACGCCGATGCAGTGACCACCCACCAGGCCGGGACGGAACTTCAGGAAGTTCCACTTGGTGCCTGCCGCCTCCAGCACGTCGGCCGTGCGGATGTCCATGCGTTCGAAGATGATCGCCAGCTCGTTCATCAGCGCGATGTTGAGGTCGCGCTGCGTGTTCTCGATGACCTTCGCCGCCTCGGCGACCTTGATCGACGACGCGCGGTGCACGCCCGCCTCGATGATGGCGGCGTACGTGTCGGCGACCCGGTTCAACGTCGCCTGATCCTCGCCCGACACGACCTTCACGATGCGTTCGAGCGTGTGTTCCCGGTCGCCGGGGTTGATGCGCTCGGGTGAGTAGCCCAGCTTGAAGTCCGTCCCCTGCTTCAGGCCCGAGACCTTGGCGAGGATGGGGCCGCAAACGTCCTCGGTGACGCCCGGGTAAACGGTGGACTCGAAGACGACGACGGCGCCCTTGCGCAGCGCGCGCGCCACCGTCTCGGACGCCTTCACGACAGGCGTCAGATCGGGGACGTTGTTGTGATCGACGGGCGTCGGCACCGCGACCACGAAGAACGTGCTGTCGCCGAGATCGGTGATGTCGGCGGTGATCTTCAGCGACGACTCCTCGAGCTCCGCCTTGGACACCTCCTGGTTCCGATCGAAGCCGCGCCGCAGCTCCTCGACCTTCTCGCGGTTCACGTCGAAGCCGATCGTGCCGGGAAACTTTCGCGCGAAGGCCAGCGCCACCGGCAAGCCGACATATCCGAGCCCGATCACCGCAATGCGTTCCTGCATGGGAGCCGAGAATATCGCGTTTTCACGCCCAGCGACTAGACTCCCGGCGATGCCTGCCATCGCCGTCGCCGACGCGGGCCTCACCCGCATCGCGCGGCAAATTGTCCGGGACGGGGCGCGCGTCGTCGGCTTCCTGACCGTCACCGGCCGCCGGGACCCGGTGGACCTCACCCTGCTGCTGCAACGGATCGCGCAGTCGGTGACCGGTTTCGTCGAACAGCGGGATGTGGCCGTCATCCCCACCTGGGGCGAATGGAAGCCCATCCCGGGCGGCACCCCGGAAATGGAGGCGGCGGCGCCCCGGATGACCGTCCGGGAGGTGCAGCCGCGCGTCGTCGAGGTGCTGCCGGCCGCCAAATCGGACGCCACGTCGGCCGGGATGGCCCTGGGCGAGGTGCTGAAGGTGCTCTCGGATGATTTCGCCCACGTGCTGGTGAATCTGGACGGTTACGCGCCGGCCGGCGGCCGCGCGCCCTCGGCCGTCGCGCTGGTCGAGGCGGTCGCGCTGGTCGTCAGCAGGCGCCGGGCACGGTTGAAGGATGTCGGACTGCTCGTCGAGCACATCCCGACCTCCAAGCACCTGGGCGCGGTCCTGCTGGGTTGACCGCGCGTCGTCGTACACAACGCATGCGTTGACGCATCTGCGGTACTCGCCTAATGTCTCAGCGGTTTACCGTGTGCGGCATAGCCGGCATCGTGGCGTTGGAGTCGTCCGGACGATCGCCGACGACCCGCGAGCTCCGCACCATGGCCGGTGCGCTGCACCACCGCGGCCCGGATGAGTTCGGTGTCTACCGCGACGCGCGGGCCGGTCTCGCCCACGCGCGCCTCTCGATCATCGACCTCGCGACCGGGCAGCAGCCGCTCTGCAACGAAGACGAGACGCTGTGGGTGTCGTTCAACGGCGAGATCTTCAACTACCTCGAGCTGCGCCCCGAGCTGGAGGCGCTTGGCCACCGCTTCCGCACGCACAGCGACACGGAGGTCATCGTGCACGCCTTCGAGGCGTGGGGCGACGCGGCCTTCGCGCGCTTCAACGGCCAGTGGGCCATCGCGCTGTGGGATGCGAAGCGCGGCCGGTTGACGCTGGCCCGCGACCGCGTCGGCGTGCGGCCACTTTACCACTGCGAGCATGCCGGGCGGCTGTACTTCGCCAGCGAGGTGAAGGCGATCTTCGCCGCCGATTCGTCGATCCGCCGTGCCTTCGACCCCGTCGGGTTGGATCAGACGTTCACCTTCTGGTCGGTGGTGGCGCCGCGCACCGTGTTCGCGGGCGTCTCCGAGGTTCCGCCCGGCCACGTGCTGACCGTCGACGTGAACGCCCCGGGCGCGCGCCCGGCTCCCCAGCCGTTCTGGCGCGCCAGCTACGCGAAGACGTTCACGGGATCGGTCGACGACGCTGTCGACGCCGTGCGCGCCGCGCTCGAGCGCGCGACCGCGCTGCGCGTCCTGCGCGCCGACGTCCCCGTCGGCAGCTATCTATCGGGCGGGCTGGACAGCTCGCTGGTGGCCGCGCTGGGCGTGGCCGCGAAGGGCGACCGCCTGCGGACGTTCTCGATGCGCTTCGAGGACGCCGAATACGACGAGACCGAACAGCAGCGCGCGGTCGTGGCGCACCTGCGCAGCGATCACTCCGAGATCGTCGTCAGCCGGAACGACATCGCGGGCGTGTTCCCCGAGGTCGTGTACCACACCGAACGGCCGATCCTGCGCACGGCGCCGGCGCCGCTTTACCTGCTGTCCAAGCTGGTGCGCGAGAACGGCATCAAGGTGGTGCTGACCGGCGAGGGCGCCGACGAGATGTTCGCGGGGTACGACCTGTTCCGCGAGGCCAAGGTGCGGCGGTTCTGGGCGCGCCAGCCGGGCTCGAAGCTGCGCCCGCGCCTGCTGGAGCGGCTGTATCCGTATCTGCAGCGATCGCCGGTGTCGCAGCAGGCGATGGCGAAGCAGTTCTTCGGCCAGAACCTGGGCGAAGCGGCCGCGCCCGGTTTTTCTCACGACCTGCGCTGGCGAACGACCGGCGCGCTGAAGCGGCTGTTCGCGGTCGGCCTGCGGGACACGCTGGCGGGCCAGGACGCGCGCGCCGAGCTGGTGGCTTCCCTGCCGGAAGAATTCCGGCAGTGGACGTTCCTGGGTCAGGACCAGTATCTGGAAGTGCGAACGTTGTTGTCGGGCTACATCCTCCCCTCGCAGGGCGATCGCATGCTGATGGCGCACTCCGTGGAGGGCCGCTTTCCATTCCTCGACGCCGATGTCATGGCGCTCGCGAACTCGCTGCCCGATGAGTACAAGCTGCGCGTCCTCGACGAGAAACACGTGCTCAAGCGCGTCGCGGCCGGACGGATCCCCGCATCGATCGCCGCGCGCAAGAAGCAGCCGTACCGCGCGCCCGACGCGCTGTCGTTCGTCGGGCCGTCGGCCCCGGGCTGGGTCGACGAAGCGATGAGCGACGCCACCGTTCGCGACGCCGGCGTGTTCGAACCCGGCCCCGTCAAGGCGCTGTGGCAGAAGTGCAAGACCCGCGGCGACGAATCGCAGTTCTCGAACGCCGACAACATGGCTGTCGTCGGCGTGCTCTCCACCCACCTGCTGCACCAGCACTACATCGCAACCCAACCCACCAGCAAGGCTGTCGACCTGCGCACGCTGGTCGAACGCAGCCCGGAGCCCTGACATGTCCCGCGGCGTCCCTCTCCTTCACGACTACCTCGCCGAATCGGCGGCGCGCCTCCCCGACAAGATCGCGCTGGTCGCGCAGGGCCAGCGCTACAGTTACGCCGAGCTCGACGGCCGCGCGAACGCCCTGGCCAACACGCTGGTCGCCAGGGGCGTCGAGCGCGGCGATCGCGTGGTGGTCTTCGGCGACAACGTCGTCGAGACGGTGGTGTCGTTCTGGGCGGCGCTCAAGGCGAACGCCGTCATCTCCGTGGTCAACCCGCTCACCAAGTCGGACAAGCTCGAATACCTGCTCAACGATTGCCGCCCGACCGCGTTCATCTCCGATCAGCACATCGTGAACGTGTGGAGCGGCCCGGTGGCGCGTTCGGTCCACCTCAAGACGGTGATCATCTCGGGCAAGGCCGATCGCGAGACCGCCGGCCCGCGGCTGCTGCCGTTCGACGAGGCGCTGCGCGGCGAGCGCGGCGCGCCGCCGCCGCGCCAGAACATCGACGTCGACCTCGCGGCCATCATCTACACGTCGGGGTCCACGGGCGAGCCCAAGGGCGTGATGCTCACCCACCGCAACATGCTGACGGCCGCGACGTCGATCAGCACGTACCTCGAGAACACCGAGGACGACGTGATCCTGGGCGTGCTGCCGCTGGCGTTCGACTACGGCCTCTATCAGATGATCATGGCCTTCCGGATGGGCGCGCGGCTGGTGCTCGAGCGGTCGTTCACCTTCCCCGGCCAGGTGCTGTCGTTGATGGCCAAGGAGAAGGTCACCGGCTTCCCCGGCGTGCCGACGATCTACGCGACCATCGCCGGGCTGAAGTCGATGTCGCAGTACGATCTGTCGGCGATCAAGTACGTCACCAACACCGCAGCCGCCCTGCCCGTCAAGCACATCACGATGCTGCGCGAGCTGTTCCCGACGGCGCGTATCTACTCGATGTACGGCCTGACGGAGTGCAAGCGCTGCACCTACCTGCCGCCCAAGGACATCGACCGCAAACCCGAGAGCGTGGGCATCGCCATCCCGAACACCGAGCTGTGGCTGGTCGACGAGGAAGGCAACAAGCTGGGGCCGAACCAGGTGGGCCAGCTGGTGATCCGCGGCGCCACCGTCATGAAGGGCTACTGGGAAAAGCCCGAGGCCACCGCGCGCAAGATCAAGCCGGGTCCGCTGCCCGGTGAGACGGTGCTGTGGACGGGCGACTACTGCCGCCTCGACGAGGAGGGCTACCTCTACTTCGTCGCGCGCATGGACGACGTCATCAAGTCACGCGGCGAGAAGGTCGCGCCCAAAGAGGTCGAGAACGCGCTGATGAACATCGCCGGCGTGCGCGAGGCCGCGGTCATCGGCGTGCCGGACGATCTGCTCGGTCAGGCGGTCAAGGCGTTCGTGGTCCTCGATCCCGGCGTGACGATCTCCGAGAAGGACCTGCAGAAGGAGAGCCAGAAGCGGCTCGAGAACTTCATGGTGCCGAAGATCATCGAGATCGTGCCCGACCTGCCCAAGACGACGACCGGCAAGATCAAGAAGACCGACCTCCGATAAGGGGCCCTCGGGCTTCAGGCCGCGGGCTTCAGGCGGCGGCTTTTTTGCGCGTCACGTACGCCTCGAGCTTCGCGATCGAGTCGAGGTTCTCGGGCAGCATCTCGTCGTCCTTGACCTCGATGCCGAACTCGTCCTGCAGGAACCCGATCAGCTCGAGGACCCCGGTCGAATCGATCACGCCGCGATCGAGCAGCGAGCCGTCGTCGGGAAGGGGATCACCCTCGGGTACGTAGAAGTTGGTTTCGATGAACTTCCGCAGCTTTGCTCGCATGGATTTAGTCCGCGCAGATTAACACGAGTTCATCCGCTCGCGACGGCGCCCTTCCGCGCGCACACCGCGCGTGGAATCCCCTCGGCGTCGCTCAGCAAGCGGATGTCGTCGTACGCCTTGGTCCGCGTCACGATCGACATCACCTGCTTGTCCTGCCCTTCGCCGAACTCCAGCACCAGGTAGCCGCCCGTCCGCAACATCGGCGCGGACTCCTTGGCCAGCCGCTGGTGCATCGCGATCCCGTACGGCCCCGCGTCGAACGCCTCGCGTGGCTCGTGCTCCAGCAGGTTTGCCCGGTCCTTCGTCAGCCGGCCCGTGGAGATGAAAGGCGGCGAACAGGTGATCGCGTCGATGTTCCCTTCCAGGCCCCGCCCGGCCAGCGCGCCGAACAGGTCGCCCGTCGCCACCTCGACCCGGCCGGCCATGGCGTGCTTCTCGACGTTCCGGCGCGCCAGGGCCGACGACACCGGCATCAGGTCCGTCGAGAAAACCTTGGCCTCGGGCATCATGTACGCCATCACGATGCCGATGTTTGCCGAACCGCCACATTGATCCACGACCTGGAGCGGCCGGCCCGGCGGCGGCGCCAGCACGCCGGATCGCACCAGGTCGACAACCGTGTTGACGAGGATGGCGCTCACCTCGCGCGGGTACATCGTGCCCGGCGCCGAGAAGAACTCGTATCCCATGAAAGGGGCGACGCCCCGGACGTACGCAATCGGCCTGGTATCTTCGGTCACCGCCGGATTACCTCTGATTCTGGCGAGCCCGTCAAGGAAGCTGTGGTACCGTCGCCGCTCGTGAAACACCTGCTCGACATCGACGCGAACAAGGAGATCGACCGCATCACGGGGTGGATGCGCGAGACCATCCTGAAGCAGCTCGGGCGCAAGGGCGCCATCATCGCGATCTCGGGCGGCATCGACAGCAGCGTCTGTGCCGCGCTGTGCGTGCGCGCCATGAAGGCTGAACGCGTGCTGAGCTTGCTTCTTCCCGAGACCGAATCGTCCGACGACAATTCGCGTCTGGGCAAGCTGCTCGCCAGCCACATCGGGGTCGAGGCGATCACCGAGACGATCACGCCGATGCTCGAGGCCGAGGGGTGCTACCGGCGCCGCGACGAGGCGATCCGCGCCCTCATCCCCGAATACCGGCCCGACTGGAAGAGCAAGATCGTGCTGCCCAGCGTGGTCGACAGCGACAGCTACCGGCTGTTCTCGGTCGTCGTGCAGGCGCCCGACGGGACGCAGACGAAGGCGCGGCTGACGCACGAGGCGTTCCTGAGCATCGTCGCCGCGATGAACTTCAAGCAGCGCAGCCGCAAGATGCTGGAGTACTACCACGCGGACCGTTTGAACTACGCGGTCGTCGGGACGCCGAACCTGCTCGAGTACGACCAGGGCTTCTTCGTGAAGCTGGGCGACGGCGCGGCGGATCTGAAGCCGATCGCGCACCTCTACAAGACGCAGGTCTACGCGCTGGCCGCGGCCCTGGAGCTGCCGGAGGAGATCCGCACCCGCCCACCGTCGACGGACACGTACTCGCTGCCGCAGACGCAGGAGGAGTTCTACTTCTCGTTGCCGTACGACCAGATGGACCTCTGCCTCTACGCGAAGAATCACAACATCGCCGCCGCCGAGGTCGCCGCCGCCCTGGGCCTGCAGCCCGTGCAGATCGAACGCGTGTTCCGCGACATCGACGCTAAGCGCAAGATGGCGCGCTACCTCCACTCGGCGCCCATCACCCTCCCTCTCCCGAAGGGTTGAGCCGGCCCGCCTCCGGCGGCGCTTCCGACGCCACCCGTCCCATGCGCGTCCTGATGGTCACCAAGCTGTTTCCGAACGCGGTCGATCCGCTCGCGTCGATCTACAACCGCGAGCAATACGGGGCGCTCGGCAAGATCTGCGACGTCGAGGTGCTGGGCCTCATCCCCTCGTTCCCCGGCGCGCGGCTGTTCGCGAAGTGGTGGAAGGTGGGACGGCTCGCGGCGGCGCCGCGGTTCGAGACCATCGCGGGCTTGCCCGTTCACCACCCGCGCATGCTGTTCTTGCCCGGTGTCCATACGCTGGGACCGCCGATGGTCGCGGCGGCGCTGCTGCGCGAGATCGCGGCGCGCCGCGCGCGCACCGACGTCATCATCGGATCGTGCGCGTATCCCGAAGGTGTCGCGTGCATCTTGCTGGGCCGGATGCTCGGCATCCCGACCGCGCTGCAGACGCTGGGCTCCGATCTGAACGTCACCCCGAACCTGTGGGGACCGCGGCAGTGGCTGAAGCGAACGCTGCCGCGCGCCGGGCGCGTGGTCGCCGTCAGCCGCCCGCTGGCGGACCGGGCGATCGAGCTGGGTGCCCCGCCCGAGCGCACGCTGGTGATCCCGAACGGCGTCGACAAGACGCGCTTCTTCCCGCGCGATCCCGTCGCCTGCCGGCGCGAGCTGGGCCTGTCGCCCGACGGGCGCTGGATCACCTACGTCGGCGAGCTGTACGAGAGCAAGGGCGTGGTCGACCTGCTGTCCGCGTTCGAACGTCTCGCCCCCGAGGTCCCGGACGCGAAGCTGGCCGTGGTCGGCCCGGGACCGGAGCTGGGACGCGTGCAGGCGTTCGCGGAAAAATTTCCCGGTCGCGTCGTCGCGGCGGGCGGCCGTCCCCACGATCAGGTGGCGTTGTTCATGGGCGCCGCCGACGTCTGCACGCTGCCGAGCTGGCGCGAGGGAACGCCCAACGCGGTGATCGAGGCGCTCGCCTCGGGACGGCGGGTCGTGTCGACGCGCGTGGGCGGCATCCCCGCCGTGATTCGCCGCCCCGAACAGGGCGAGCTGGTCGAGCCGCGGGACATCCCGGCGCTCGCCGCCGCCCTCACCCGCGCGCTCTCCACGCCCGCCGACGCGGGCGCGCTCGCGTCCGATCTCCCCAGCTGGGCCGATAGCGCCCGCCTGCTTCACGACACGCTGGCGGCGCTGGTCGCCGAGGCGCCCGGGAAGGCGCGGCACGCCGCCGCCTCCTGACCCTCTCCCCGACCCTCTCCCGCAAGCGGGAGAGGGAGATCAGCGAGCGAACAGCGGCAGCTGCGCGATCGCTGGTTTCAGCGCCGTCTTGACGGCGCGGCTGCCGCCGGTGATCTCGATCCGGCCGCCCCAGGCCGCCGCTTCGAAATGCACGCGCGCGGTGCGCCCGTCCTTGAGCGCCAGCTCCGCGGTCGGACCGCTCGGATCGGCGGCGCCTTCCGCCGCTTTCGTCACGGCGCCGTCCACCGACAGCACGGTGAGGAACTGGGCCGTGTCCCCGGCCGGCGCCGCGATGTCGACGCGGTAGCCGCCGGTGAAGTCGGATTCGACGTTCTTCCAGGCGACCACGGCCGGCCGCGCGCCGCGCGGCAACAGCGCGGTCACGGTCAGGTTGCTTTTCGCGCCCTGAACGCTGGCGAAGTTGTTCTTCGCGGCCGGCTTCACCGGCGTGTTGAGGTGCCACGTCTTCGCGATCGACGACTTCGTCGACACCCGGTCGAAGACGACGACCGTGTCGGGCTTGATGAAGACCAGCTCGCGCTGCACGGACGAGACGCCGCCGCGGTCGGCGTACATCGGCGTCACGTCCGCCGCCAGGTGCAGGAACGCCGGATCGTCTTCCAGCGCGACCAGCTTCGCGCTGTGGTCTTCCTGCATCTTCACGGGCTTTCCCTCCCGCGACAGCTCGACCAGGTTGTGAACGGCCTCCTCC
>Ga0207651_10000221_pt1 | contig 24397 bp, 24 predicted proteins | sample KBSM23metaG_FD_184328 | JGI IMG/M metagenome (GOLD analysis project Ga0207651, IMG submission 184328) | Miscanthus rhizosphere microbial communities from Kellogg Biological Station, Michigan, USA - KBS M2-3 metaG (SPAdes) (version 2) | ecosystem: Host-associated > Plants > Roots > Rhizosphere >... | reverse complement strand
ACCCGATCGCGATCGACGTCGCGCGCGAAAATGCAGCGATCAATGGCGTGCCGCTGGGGCATGGCCCGGGAGAGCTATTGCTCGCGGTCGCTGACGGCATGGAATCGCCGATGCTGGCGGCACGCGCGCCGTTCGACCTGATCATCGCCAACATCCTCGCCGGGCCGCTGATCGAGCTCGCGCCAAAGTTTGCTGCGGCCCTCGCGCCGGGCGGGGCGATCCTGCTCGCGGGGCTTCTCGACACACAGGCCGATGGCGTTGCGAAGGCTTACAAGAAGCAGAAGCTCAAGCTCGCCGACCGCGGTTTCGGCGAATGGCCCGTGCTGGTAGCTCGCAACTAAGCCTCCGCGACCATCTTCGCCCATTCGGCTTCATTGACCACGCGGATACCGAGCTCCTCGGCCTTCTTGAGCTTCGAGCCCGCGCCGGGACCTGCGACGACGAGATCGGTTTTCGCGCTGACAGAGCCGGCGGCACGCGCACCCAGCCGCTCGGCCTGGGCCTTGGCCTCATCGCGGCTCATTGTTTCGAGGCTGCCGGTGAAGACGATCGTCTTGCCGGTCCATTCGGTCGCTCGGGCATCGCTGACGAACGGCTGAGGCGTCACCTCCGACAGAAGATCGTCAAGAACCTCCTGGTTGTGTGGCTCGTGGAAGAAATCGTGAAGCGCTTCCGCGACCACCGGACCGACACCCTGGACCGAGGCCAGTTCCAGCTCGCCCCCATTCGATAGCGCTGCCCGCCGCAGCTCCTCAATCGTCCTGAAGCATTTGAGCAGGTCTCGGGCGGTAACGATCCCGATGTGGCGAATGCCGAGGCCGAACAGGAAGCGCGGTCCATCGGGCTCTCGAGTGGCCTCGATCGCGGCGAGGAGGTTGTCGACCGACTTCTCCTTCCAGCCCTCGCGGCCGAGCAATTCCGCGCGGTGCTTGTGAAGGCGGAAGATGTCGGCGGGTGAGTGCAGCCAGCCGAGCTCGATGAACTCGGCGATGCTCTTTTCCCCGAGTCCTTCGATGTCGAGCGCGCCGCGCGACACGAAATGCCGCAGCCGCTCGAAGCGCTGCGCCGGGCAGATCAGGCCCCCTGTGCAGCGGACATCGACCTCGCCTTCCTCGGCGACCGCCTCCGACTGGCATTCCGGGCAATGGTCGGGGAAGACGTAGGGTTCGCGTGGCTCGTTCCGCGTGAGGTTCTCGACCACCTGCGGGATGACGTCGCCGGCGCGCTGGATCCGGACGCGGTCGCCAATGCGGAGGCCAAGGCGTGCAATCTCGTCGCGGTTGTGGAGCGTGACGTTCTGAACGATCACGCCGCCGACGCCGACCGGCTTCAACCGCCCGACCGGGGTCAGCTTGCCGGTGCGGCCGACCTGGATGTCGATCGCTTCGAGGGTCGTCTCGGCTTTCTCGGCGGGGAACTTGTGCGCGAGGCCCCAGCGCGGCGCACGACCAACCTGGCCCAGCCGCTCCTGCCAGTCGAGCCGGCCAACCTTATAGACCACGCCGTCGATGTCGTACGGCAGGTCGGCGCGTTCCTTCTCGATTGCGCGGTAGTGGTCGAGCGCTTCCTCGACGGTCTCACAGCGCTTCAACAGACTGCTCACCGGGAAGCCAAGCGCTTCCAGCTTCTTCATCGCGAGCAACTGCATGGTCGCCAGCGGCTCGCTGACCTCTCCCCAGCCGTGAGCGAGGAATCGCAGCGGGCGCGCGGCGGTGACGCTCGGGTCCTTCTGGCGGAGCGAGCCGGCCGCGGCGTTGCGCGGATTCGCGAAGATCTTCCCGCCCGACGCTTCCTGGCGTTCGTTCAGCGCCTCGAAGTCGGCCTTCGACATGTAGACCTCGCCCCGGACCTCGAGCAGTTCGGGCCCATCGGCGATCGACTGGGGAATGTCGCGAATGGTGCGGACGTTCGCGGTCACGTCCTCGCCCGTCGTGCCATCGCCGCGGGTCGCGCCGAGCACCAATTGTCCTCGCTCGTAGCCGAGCGAGCAGCTGAGCCCGTCGATCTTGGGCTCGGCGGTCATCGCGACCGGCTCGTCCGGCGGCAGGTTCAAGAAGCGGCGGACGCGCGCAACGAATTCGTACACCTCCTCATCCGAGAAGGCATTGTCGAGGCTGAGCATCGGCTTCGCATGCGTAACCTTCGCAAGGCCCGTCGTCGGCGCGGCGCCGAGCCGCTTCGACGGTGAATCGGCGCGGACAAGCTGGGGGAAGCGCGCTTCCAGCTCGCGGTTCTCGCGGACGAGAGCGTCGTAATCCGCGTCGGAAATCTCCGGCGCGTCCTGGTCATGGTAGAGCTGGTCGTGCCGGGCGATCTCCTTCGCCAGCCGCATCAGCCGGTTGGCGGCCTCGGCTTCGGTCAGGATGTCAGCCAAACAGTTCCTCGAGCAGGTTGATGAAGCTGGTCCACGAGCGCTCAGCGGCGAGAGCGTTGTACGCCACGCCCTCAATCCCAATCTCGTGCGCCTTGGGGTTGGTGAAGCCGTGGCCGACATGGCCGTAGGCGTGGATCTGCCAGTCCGAGCCCGCGTCGGTCAGTTCCTTCCCCAGCGCCACGACCGCATCGGGCGGAACCATCGGGTCGTCCCAGCCGTGGAAGGCGACGACCTTCGCCGGGATCTTCTGCTTCGGGAGGCCGGGCGGGTCGAAAAGGCCGTGGAAGCTGACCGCCGCGACGATTTCGGCGCCGCTACGGGCGAGGTCGAGCGCGCACATTCCGCCGAAGCAATAGCCAGCGACGACGATCTGCCTGTCGGCGACCTCGGAAAGGCCGTGCGCGAGGTCGAGCACGGATTGCAGGCGGCGCAGGAGAGCGGCGCGGTCTCCGGCGAGGCGCTTCATCTCGCCGAACATCGTGTCGCGCGGAGCGCCGCGGAACTTCTTGCCGAAGAGGTCGGCGACAAGCGCATTGTAGCCGAGCTCGACCAGTTGCCGGCCAAAGCCGATCTCCAGGTCTGACACGCCCATCACGGTCGGGATCAGGATCACGGTCGGCCGGGCCTGCCCGTCGCGGCGCCCGACGAAGACACTCTCCAGTTCCTCGCCTTCGAAATCGTGCGGGATCGCGCGGTCCTTGCTCATGCCATTTCCCTCGCCAACTCGGCCAATTTGGCCACGCTATTCATGTTACGTGCCGTGCCCGCCGCCTTGGTGCCCAGCTTGAGCTTCGAGCGGCCCTGGCCCGACGGATAGTGGCCATAGATTTCGCGCGTTCCGAGCGCCAGACGCTCGTCGGCGACATTCTTCGCGGAATCGATCGCCTGCTGTCCGGGCGACTGATCGAAGAAGATTGCGACGGTGCGGTTGCCGGGTTCGTTTGAGAAGGGATTGGCAGAGACGACCTCCGCCATTTCGCTGTCCGTGCGGAGCATGACCTCGACCGGCTTACCCATATGCCCGGCGATCGCCGCCTCGAGCTCGCTCTTCACCGCAACTTCCGACTTGTCGCTGACGAACAAGAGGTTGCCGCTGGCGATGAAGGTGCGGGGTGAGCCGTAGCCGAGGTCCGTGGCGATTCGCTTTAGCTCATCCATCTTGAGCTGCCGGCCCCCGACGTTCACCGCCCGCAGCAGCGCGACGTAGGCGGTCAAGCGGCGTCGAGCAGGCGTGACGCCTGCGCCCTCGCTTCCTCGGTGACCGACGCGCCTGAGAGCATGCGCGCAATCTCCTCCCGGCGTTCGTCGGCCGAGAGCTTGCGAACGGTGGTGCGCGTTCCATCGTGCCCGTGGCTCTTTTCGATCCGGTAGTGGTGCGACGCACGCGCCGCGACCTGCGGCGAGTGAGTGACCACCAGAACCTGGCTCTGCTCGGCGAGGCGGGCAAGGCGCTCGCCGATGGCGCTGGCGACGGCGCCGCCGACTCCGCGGTCGACCTCGTCAAAGATCATCGTCGCCGCGCTTCCGGCCTCGGCCAACGCAACCTTGAGAGCGAGGATGAAGCGAGACAGCTCGCCGCCCGACGCGATGCGGGTCAGCGGCCCGAACGGCGCACCCGGGTTGGTGGATACTTCAAACTCCACGCGGTCGGTGCCCAAAGGGCCGGGCTCGGCGGCCGCGATCGTGGTGCGGAAGCGCGCGGCATCGAGCTTCAGCGGAAACAGCTCATCGACGACGGCCTCGTCCAGACGCGCCGCCGCTTCGTGCCGCTTTTTGCTGAGCGTGGCCGCTGCTGCGGAATAGGCTTCTCGCGCCACGAGCAATTGCGCGTCCAGCTCGGCAATGCGTTCGCCGCCGGCCTCGATCGCCGCCAGTTGCTCGCGCATCTGCGCGCCGAGCGCCGCAAGCTGGTCGGGCTCGACGCGGTGCTTGCGCGCCAGGCCGCGGAGGTCGAACAGCCGCGCCTCGGCCTCCTCCAGCCGCGCCGGATCGAAGGTCATGGCTTCGGCGGCGCGGGCGATCTTTTCCTCCGCCTCGCTGGCTTCGATGAGCGCCCGGTCCAGCGCCGCAAGCGCTTCGGCAAGGAGCGGGTGATCGGCGGCACCCCGTTCGATTCGCCGGGCCGCCTGTCGAAGCTGGGCCAGCGCGCCCTCGGACCCGCCGAGCAACTCGTCGAGACCGGTCAGCGATTCGCCTGCCTTGAGGCCGGCCTGCATTGCCGCGCGTTCCTCGGCGAGACGCGTCTCCTCGCCTTCCTCGGGCGAGAGCGCCTCGATCTCGGCCGAAGCATGCTCGAGCCATTCGCGGTCGCGCTCGGCCGTTGCCGCCGCGGCCTGCGCATCGAGCAGCTCGGCCTCGACGCCAGTCACTTCGCTCCAGGCACGTTCGACGGCCGTCACGTCGAGCTTGCCGAACGCGTCGAGCAGATCGCGGTGGCCCTTCGGGTTGAGCAGCCCGCGGTCGTCATGCTGTCCGTGGATCTCGACAGCCAGGGCGCCGAGATCGCGGAGCAGCCCCGCCGGGACGCTCGCGCCAGCGACGAAGGCGCGGCTACCGCCGTCGCTCTTCAGGGTACGGCGCACGATCAGCGCTTCGCCCGGCTCGGGCTCGATGCCGTGCTCGGAGAGCAGCGCGAGCGCGGGGTGAGTCGCCGGAAGACTGATCTCGGCCGAGACGGAGCCAGACTCCTGGCCCGTCCTGACCAGGGAGGTGTCGGCCCTCGCGCCGAGCGCAAGCCCAAGTGCGTCGAGCAGGATCGACTTGCCCGCCCCGGTCTCGCCGGTAAGCACGCCGAGGCCCGGCTCGAACTCCAGCTCGAGCCGCTCGACCAGCACGATATTGTTGACGGCGAGCTGCCTCAGCATGTGAGGACCACCCGCCGAGCGGTCACTTCCGAGAAGCCGTCCGCTTCGAGACCTGCTTGTTCTCCTGCCCAAGCAGCTTCAGCGATTGCCGGTACCAATAGGTCTCGGGATAGTTGCGGCCGAGGACCGCCGCGGCCTTCTGGGCCTCCTGAGGCACGCCGAGCGCGAGATAGCATTCGACCAGCCGCTCGAGAGCCTCGGGCGTTCCCGACGTCGTCTGATACTGATCGACCACGCTGCGGAACCGGTAGGTCGCGGCGAGCCACTGGCCGGACCGCTGGTAGAAGCGCCCGATCTCCATCTCCTTGCCGGCGAGATGGTCCTTGATGAGGTCGAGCTTCACGCGGGCGTCGGCGGCGTAGCGCGTATCCGGATAGCGACGGATGAGATCGTTGAACGCGTCCTGCGCCTGCTGCGTGTTGGTCTGGTCGCGGGTCACGTCGTCGATCTGCTGATAATAGCTCATGCCGATCAGGTACTGAGCGTAGGGCGCCTCGGCATTGCCTGGATGGATGGTGACGAAGCGCTGCGCGGAGCTGACCGCCTCCGTATATTTGCGCGCGAGGTAATAGTTGAAGGCGCTCATCAGCTGAGCGCGGCGCGCCCAGACCGAATAGGGGTGCTGGCGCTCGACCTCGTCGAACAGCTTCGCCGACTGCTCATAGTCGCCGCGGTCCATCGACCTTTTGGCAGCGGTGTAGAGCGAGCTCACGTCGCGGGCGACATAGGCCGTGTCCTTCGCGCCCTTGCCGTGCGCGCAGCCGACCAGAGGAAGGGCAGCGGCGGCGGTGAGGAGCAGGGCAACCGGACGGGAAATCTTCAGCATGAAAACCTCATTAGCGTGGGCTCTGGGGGAGGCCAAGCAGGGCATGGACGGGGAAAGCTTGGCCCTGCCTGAACGACGGTTCACACCGGCTGGGGCTCGGCTTCATCCTTCTCCCCCGTCTTGAGGAAGCTGTCCGGCTGGACCCCGAGCCAGACGAGCACCGGCGCTGAAATGTAGATCGACGAATAGGTGCCGATCAGGACGCCGAGGAAGATCGCGATGGCCAGCCCGAAAATCACCTCGGGGCCGATCAGCATCAGAACGCCAAGCGCGATGAGGACGGTCAGCGAAGTGACGACAGTCCGCGCCAGCGTCTCGTTCAGCGACAGGTCGAGCAGCGGGACGATCGCCATCTTGCGGTACTTGCGCAAGTTCTCCCGGATGCGGTCGTAGATCACGACCGTGTCGTTGAGCGAATAGCCGACGATGGTGAGGAAGGCGGCGACGACGTTGAGGTCGACCTGGAGCCGGGTGAACGCGAAGAAGCCGAGCGTCATCGCGATGTCGTGTGCGAGCGTCAGCAGGGCTCCCACGCCGAACTGCCACTCGAAGCGGATCCAGATGTAGGCGGCGATGCCGAGCATCGCGAGGCCGATCGCCATCGCGCTGTCCTGCGCCAGCTCCTCACTGACCTTGCCCGAGACCGACTCGCCTGCATCGACTCGAGCGCCGGGATAATCCTGCGGAAGCGCGGCCCGGAGCTTCGTGACGACTTGGTTCGAGGCCGCCGCTGGGCCTTCGGGCTTCGGCAGGCGCACCTGGTAGGTCTTGTCGTTTCCAAGCGCCTGGATGCTCGCCTCACCGACGCCGAGCTGCGCCACCTTCGCCCTCAGGTCGTCGATCTTGATCGGCTGCTGGAACTCGACCCGGATGACCTGGCCGCCGACGAAGTCGATTCCAAGGTTGAGGCCGCGATAGGCGGTGAAGCCTATCGAGACGACCGTGGCGATCAGCGACAGCACCAGCGCAACGTTGCGCCAGCGCATAAACTGCAGGTTCGTGTGGTCGGGGACAAGCTTGAGGAGCTTCATGTGGCTGAGCCTAAATGTGCAGTTCGCGTGGACGCGCGCGGCGGAGCCACAGCGCGACGAGCATGCGGGTGAAATAGACGGCGGTGAACACCGACGTGACGACGCCGATCAGCAGGACGATCGCGAAGCCGCGGACCGGCCCGGATCCAAAATAGGCCATGATCGCGGCCGAGATGACGTGGGTCACGTTGGCGTCGAAAATGGCGTGGAAAGCCTCGCGATATCCGGTCTCCACCGCGTCGAGCAGGCGCCGTCCGCGCCGTATCTCCTCGCGGATGCGCTCGTTGATGAGCACGTTGGCGTCGACCGCCGCGCCGATGGTCAGGATGAAGCCGGCGATGCCCGGCAGCGTCAGGGTCGCATTGAACATCGCCATGATCCCGAGGATCAGGAAGGCGTTCACGACCAGCGCGATGTTCGCGTAAACGCCGAACCGGCCGTAGGTCACCAGCATGAAAATCATGACCAGAAGCACCGACACGACGGACGCAATGGCGCCCTTGTGAATCGAGTCCTGGCCGAGCTCGGCGCTGACGGTCCGCTCCTCGATCACGTTCAGCTTCACCGGCAGCTTGCCCGAGGCCAGGCTGACCGCGAGGTCGTGGGCGCTCTGCACCGTGAAGCTGCCGCTGATCCGCGCGTTGCCGCCGAGGATCGGCTCTTCGATGTTCGGCGCTGAAAGCACCTTGTCGTCGAGGATGATGGCGAAGGGCTTGCCGACATTCTCCTGCGTCGCTCGGCCGAAGCGACGCGCGCCCGCGGTGTTGAACTTGATCTCGATGTTCGGCTGGCCGGTCTGAGAGTCGAAGCTCTGGCTCGCGGCCGTTAGCTGGTCGCCCGAGACCATCACCCGGCGCTTGACCGCGATGGAGCCGGTCCCGTCCGCCATCGGCAGCACCTGGCTGCCCGGTGGCGCGCGGCCCTGCTGGACCTGCTGTGGGTCGGCGGACTGATCGACGAGCTTGAATTCGAGCCGCGCCGTCTGGCCAATCAGATTCTTGAGCTCTTCCGGGTTTTCCACGCCCGGCACCTCGACGAGGATGCGGTTGCCGCCCTCGGTGACGACGGTGATCTCCTTCGTTCCGCCCGGATCGATGCGTCGCCGGACGACGTCACGAGCAACGCCCATCGCATCCTTCAGCGCCTGCGCGGTCCCGGCGGGACTCGGCGTAAGGACGATGCGGGTCGAGTCGACGACCTGGACGTCCCAGTCGCGGTTACCGGTCAGCGCGACCGGCTGGCTGAGGCGTCGCAGGCGTTCCACCGCCGCATCAACCTGGGTCGGATCGCGCACCAGGAAGGACAGCCGGCCGCCGGCCGTCGAGATATCGCCGATATCAATGCGCGGGTCGCGGCGAAGCTCGGTCGCGACCTCGTCTTCCTTAGCCTGCAGCCGCTGCTTCAGCGCGTCCTGCGCATCGGCTTCGAGCAGCAGGTGGCTGCCGCCGGCCAGGTCGAGGCCGAGGTTGATCTTGTACTGCGGGAGCCACTTCGGCCAGGCGCTTGCATAAGGCGTTCCGGCGATCAGGCTCGGGATCGACAGGAGAACGCCGACCGCGATGACGATCCCAATCAGCCACACCTTCCAACGCGGGAACTCAAGCATCGGTCAGGGCCTCAATCGTTCGCCGGCGTGGTGTTCGGCGTCAGCACCTGGCTGATGGTCGACTTGATGACGCGGATCTTCACGCCCTGCGCGATCTCGACCTCTGCCTCGTCATCGCTGACCTTGGTAACCCGTCCGCGAATGCCGCCGCCGGTGATGACCTCGTCGCCCTTCTTGACCGCATTGATCGCGGCCTGGTGCTGCTTCACGCGCTGCTGCTGCGGGCGGATCATCAGGAAATAGAAGATGACGAAGATCGCCAGCCACGGAACGATCCCGAAGATCACGCTGGCCGACCCCCCCTGGCTTCCCGCAGGCGCCGCCTGCATCATCATCAACATCGGTTGGTTGGACATCGAAGGCTGCTGACTTTCCGTTGAATTGAGCCCTGCCCTAACGACCGGCCCACGGACGGTCTATGGCAAGGTGGTCGGGGCGACTGGATTCGAACCAGCGACCTCCACACCCCCAGTGTGATGCGCTACCAGGCTGCGCTACGCCCCGACTTGGCCGCGGCATCTAGGCAGGGCTATCCGACAAGGCAAGGCGGAGGACGCGTAAGTGTCGCGGCGGCGAGGAAAAGCGAAGGCAGGCAAGTGGGTTGGCCGAGGCCTGACGCTGCTGCTGGCCGTTCCGGCCCTCTACCTCGTCGCGGCGCTCATCGGCTCGCTGGTGCCCGTGAACCGCGGCTGGTCCGAACCGACGCAGGGTACGACGATCTACCTTGCCGACAACGGCATCCACGTGGACGTCATCATGCCGATCAGCGCCCAGGGTCTCGACTGGACGGGGGTGATCCCGATCGGCGATTTTGCAGCGGTCGATCCGAATGCCGGGTTCATCGCATTCGGTGCTGGCGAGGAGCGCGTCTACCTCAACACGCCGACCTGGTGGGACATCACACCGCGCACGATCTGGTCGGCGCTGGCCGGCGGCAAGCGCGTGATGCACGTCGAATATGTGCCAAGCCCGGCCTATGCGGTGCGCGAGATTCGCCTGAGGCCAGAGGAGTATCGGCGGCTCTGGGCCGCGATCCGTGCCGACCTCGTGCTCGATGTCAGCGGACGGGCGCAGCGCATTCCGCATCCGGGGTACGGGCCTTCCGACGGGTTCTACCGAACCAATGGACGGGCTAGCGCTTTCCGCACGTGCAACAGCTGGGTTGCCGGTCGCCTTCGCCTCGCGGGCGTGAAAACCAGCCTTTGGCCACCCTTCACCACCGGGCTGGTCTGGCGGTACCGGCGTCAAACCTGGCTGCAGCTTTTCTAGAGCACGTAGCGACTAAGGTCCGCGTTCTTGGCGATTCCGCTGAGCTGCTGCTCGACGAAGGCGGCGTCGACGACGAGCCTCTCGCCACGCCGGTCCTCGGCGGCGAAGCTGACGTCCTCGAGCAGTTTCTCCATCACGGTCTGAAGCCGCCGCGCGCCGATATTCTCGACCGCTTCATTGACCTCGGCGGCGATGCGCGCGAGCGCCTCTATCCCGTCATCCGCGAAGCTGACGCTGACGCCTTCCGTGCCGAGCAAAGCCTGATACTGCTCGGTGAGGCTCGCCCGGGTCGTCGACAGGATGCGGACGAAATCTTCCTGGGTCAGCGCCTTCAATTCGACGCGGATCGGGAGACGCCCCTGAAGCTCCGGCAGCAGGTCGGCGGGCTTGGCGATGTGGAATGCGCCCGACGCAATGAACAGTATGTGGTCGGTCTTCAGCGGGCCGTACTTGGTCGCGACCGTCGTCCCCTCGATCAGCGGCAGGAGGTCGCGCTGGACGCCCTCACGGCTGACTGAGCCGCCGCGCACGTCGCTGACCGCGATCTTGTCGATCTCGTCGATGAAGACGATGCCGTTGGCCTCCGCGTCGGCCAGCGCCGAGCGGTTGATGTCGTCGGGATCGAGGCGCTTGTCGGCCTCCTCGTCGGTCAACCGTGCGAAGGCCTCCGGGACCTTGAGCTTGCGCTTCTTGCGCGGTCCGCCGCCCATCGCCTTGCCCATGATCGACTTCAGGTCGAACACTTGCGCGCCCATGCCCGGGATCTCGAATGGCATGTTGGGAGCCTCGTCGATTTCGATCTCGACCTCGGCTTGATCGAGGCTGCCGCCGGCGAAGCGCTGACGAAAGCTCTGACGCGTGGCCTCGCTGGAGCCCTTGCCGGTGAGAACGTCGAGGAGCTTGTCCATCGCCGCTTCTTCGGCGGCGGTGCGCACCTTGTTGCGGCGGCGGTCGCGCTCGAGGCGCACCGCTTCCTCGACGAGGTCGCGGGCGATCTGCTCGACGTCGCGACCGACATAGCCGACCTCGGTGAACTTGGTCGCTTCGACCTTCACGAACGGAGCGTCAGCGAGCTTCGCGAGGCGACGGCTGATCTCGGTCTTGCCGCAGCCGGTGGGGCCGATCATCAGGATGTTCTTGGGCGTGACCTCCTCGCGCAGCTCCGGCGAGAGCTGCTGACGGCGCCAGCGGTTGCGGAGCGCCACCGCGACCGCCTTCTTCGCATCGTTCTGGCCAATGATATGCTCGTTCAGAGCGGCGACGATCGCCTTCGGTGTCAGCTTGTCTTTCAGCACTTCGGCTTGCTCCCCGCTCTGGGGAATGGAGGTGTGGTAGTTCATCTTGGCTGCAATGTCGGGAGCGCTCTCGGCCACTTCAAGCAGTGCATCGGAAACCGGCAAAGAAGCGCTTGTGATCGGCAACGATGCCGGAGATGTCGGCGGGGTCCGGCGTCGGGTCCCAAACGCCGCGCTCATAAGTTCCGCCAAGCAGGATTCCGTCGGCCCTCGGGAACATATAGCCGAACTGTCCCTGGACCGCGTAGCGAACTTCCGGCTGTGGCTCGAGGATCGCGAGCTGGCCGCGAATGGGGATCAGCAGCTGGTCGCCAAAGAGGTCGTGGCTGCCGAGGCCCGTGCAATTGAAGACCAGGCTTTCGGGCAGCGCCCCAATGTCAGCCGGAGTCGCGAACTTGCGGACTTCCATCTTACCCCCGGCGATCTGCACGTCCCGGGTCATCTGGCGGAGATAACGCCCGGTTTCAACATACATCGTGTCGTAGCGGCGCACTGTATCGAGCGGGAACGGGTGCTCGCTACGCGAAAGCATCCGGTTGATCGGCGGGAAGTTGGCAATGACCTTGTCTTCAACGCTGCCCGCTTCGACGTAGGTCGGGAGCCAGCGGATGCCGTAATCATCGCCGACCATGATCTGGTAGCGCCGCCAGCTGTAGTCGAGCGCCCTTGTGAACTGGGTCATGAACTCGGGCGTGACGTCGCCCTCGTGGAAAACGGCGAAGGGATGGAACTGGCCGCCCGCGACGTTCGACGTGGTGTCGGGCGGAAGCGACGCCGCGTAGATGGTGACGGCGAAACCCGCCTCTTGCACCAGCCGCGCAGTCGACAGGCCGACTACGCCAGAGCCTATCACCGCGACGGAGCCGCTGTGGCCTTGCAGGCCGAGCTCCGTCGCCAGCTTCGACGTGCCCCAGCTAAGCGTGATCCCGCCGCCCCCATGCCCGTAATTGTGGACCAGGCGCTTCTCGCCAAGCGCCTCCTGCCGGACCACGAAGCCTTGCCGGCGGTAGGGCCTCAGCCCCGCCATCGTCCGAATGATCCGGCTTTCATCGGCGATCACCGGCGCCAGCGGGGTGCAGTCCGAGAAGCGGCGGCCGCTCGTCGTCGCGCAGCCGGACAGCAGCGCGGCGGACCCGGCGGCGAAAGTTCGGCGGTCGAGCAGCATCCGCGCAGCCTAGCCGCGCTTCGGCTCAGCCTTCAATCGTCTCGATGGTCAGCCGGTCGTTGGTGAAGACGCACACTTCCGACGCGATCTGCATCGCGCGGCGGGCGAGCACCTCAGGATCCTGCTCATACTCGGAGAGCGCACGCGCCGCGGCGAGCGCATAATTGCCGCCCGAACCGATCGCCGCGATCCCCGCTTCCGGCTCAAGCACGTCGCCGTTGCCGGTCAGGATAAGCATCACGTCCTTGTCGGCGACGATCATCAGCGCTTCGAGGTTGCGAAGGTATTTGTCTGTTCGCCAGTCCTTTGCGAGCTCGACCGCGGCACGCATCAGCTGCCCGTTATATTGTTCGAGCTTGCGCTCCAGCCGCTCGAACAGGGTGAACGCGTCCGCGGTCGCTCCGGCAAAGCCGCCGATCACGTCGCCTTTGTCGCCGATGCGTCGCACCTTTTTCGCATTCGGCTTCATCACCGTATTTCCCATCGACACCTGGCCGTCGCCGGCAATGACGGTCTTGCCGCCCTTGCGCACGCCGAGGATCGTGGTTCCGTGCCAACTTTCCAAAGTCATCTCCTTTGAAAAGTGAGGTGGGAAACGCCGCTGCGCCTTGCAAGCAGCGCTAGTCGATCAGGCTCTCGAACCTTTTGTCCGGCACGAGCCACATGCACGCTACCGCGATGTAGATCGCGACTCCCGCAAGAGGCCACCGGAAGGTCATCGCAATCGCGATCAGATAGGCAAGGATAGTAATGGGTCCCTTGCGGCCGCGGCGGGCGGCACGGACGATCGGCGCGTCCTGGTCATTTGCCCCGAGCAGCGCACCGAGCAGCAGCGCGAATGACAAAGTGCAAAGCAGCATGATCACGCCAAACGCAAGCACCGTGTCGCGCGTGACCCCAGCTTCACCAACCCAACGGACGACAAACGGAATTAGGCTCAGCCAGAACAGGAAGAAAAGGTTGGCGAGCAGGACCTGTCCATTCACCCGCTTGCTTGCCTGCAGAACGTTGTGATGCTGCGACCAATAAATGCCGACCTTGACGAAGCTCAGCGCATAAGCGGCGAACAGCACCGACACCGGCTGCAGTGCCGCCATGCCCGGGGCATGCGGCACAGGCAGCTCCAGCACCATGATCGTGATGATGATGGCGATTACACCATCGGTGAAGGAGGTGAGCCGCGAGGTTGTCACGGCTCTTTCCGCTCGAACAGCTCGCGCTCGAACCGGCGATCGGGGATCACCCAGATGATCGAAACGATCACGTAGAAGGCGATCGAAATGTACGGCGACACGAACGCTGCCGGGACAGAGGCAAGGTACAGCGTGAAGCTGAGCCACTCCTTGCCGCCTCCGCCGACAGCGCGCTTCACCACCGAGCCGTCCCCCTCTGCCCGGATCAGCGCCTTTTCGAGCTGCTGGTAGGACAGGGCGGCACCGACAAGCACCACGCCGAACGAAGCGATCGGCCACGGCGTGATTCCGGCATCGTCGATCCAGCGGATCGTAACCGGGAACAAAGTCAGCCAGAAGAGCAAGGCGTGGTTGGCCCACAGGACGCCGCCAGTCACCTTGTGCGCCGACTGCATCATGTGATGGTGGTTGTTCCAGTAAATCGCCACGTTGACGAAGGCGAGGAGGTAGGCGGCGAGGAGCGGAAGCACCGCCATCACCGCCGCGAGGTCCGGCTCCGCGGGGAACTTCAGCTCCAGCACCATGATGGTCATCACGATCGCGACGACGCCATCGGTGAGAGCATTCACACGGCCCGGACTCATGGCATTCCCCCGCGATTAGTCGCCTGGCCGACTCGCTACAGCCTTGGGGTTGTTGTCAACAGCCGCTTGCGCGGACCCATTTTATCAATTCTTCCAGCTGGATCGCCTGCTCGGTTGCAATCAGTGCGTCTGGGTCAGGAAGTCGGTCTTTGAAGGCGCCTTGAGCAGGTCTTCCGGCGCCAGGGGGAAGGCCGGGCATTGATGAGTCTCCGCCAGCACCGGGATCGGCTGCGGCCTGGGGCTCGAGCTGCAGGCGCCAAGCAGCAGCAGTGCGAGCAGCGGCAATACGCGCTTCAAAATCATCTTTTGTCCTTCGGTTGATGGAGGCCTGCTCAGCGGCGACGCGCGCCGCATTCTCTTGGTCGGCGGCCCGGGCCTGGGCCGCCGCCGCGCGGGTGTTGGCGACGGTGGTCGCGAAGGCGGATTGCTCCTGGCGGTAGAGCTGCTCGAAGCCGGCGCTCTGCTTCTTCCAGTGGGCGGTTTCACCCTTCTGAACGAGGAGCAGGATCGAGAGGGTGATGCCGGCCGCGATCCCGGTGATCCCCTGGATATTCAGCAACCGCAGGATCATTGGTTGGCCCCGACGGACGCGCCGTCGCGGCTAGCGGTCACCTTGAAGCGGCCGACAGGCCCGCCGGCGAGCAGGCCGACGGTCACGACGATCATCGCGGCGATGAAGGCGCCAAGCGACCAGCCAAAGATGGTGACAATCGTATGCTGCTCGGCAGCGGACCAGCCGCCCCACATCAGGAGCGCGACCATGAACCCGGACGCAGCACCGCAGAACATTCCCGCGGCCGAGGCGAGCAGGCCGTAGATGTAGCGTTGGCCCTCCGCAAAGGTGGCCGGTGGCGGAAGAGCTTTCATTCTTGGACCTCCGAAGTTGACAAAGTTGACACCACCAAACGAGGGCTGCCCAATCACCCCTCACCAATTCGGTTCGCGAGCCAACCATAGAGAAATGCCTCATTGGCTGGTCGCCGCTCGGCGAGACGGAGGTAGCGCTCGCCCTGGAGGGCCTCGAGTGCGCGCAGCAGCACAGTCTCGCCGCTGCTTCGGCCACAGATCTTCAAGAAAGTGTCGAGCGCGTTGAGCGTCACGTTCCCCAACCGACCGTCCGGTGTCAGGTCGCCATATTCCTTCTCGTTACGGTTGAGCGCGGTGAGAGCGCGCTGCAGGAAGGTGACCGCGACCGCCGGCCCCATGTTGACGCCCGTGTCGAACAGCTCCGCGGCGAGGCGGTCACTCCGCTTTGCCACCTCGTCGAGACGCGGCCGCTGCCAGTAGAGGCGGAGGTAGATGGCGACAGCGGCGCTACGCGGCAGCTGGCGCATGGGCCCCGCATATCCGTGGACTCTCGCCACCGCCTCCGTGATGCCGAAGCAGGTCGACCCGCCCTTGTCTGCGGGGTTGTCAACGAACCCACCTTCGCGGTCGATCAGTGCATCGACCAGATTTTCCACACCCAGCACATCGTCAATTGCCACTCCCCCTCTGCGAGTCGACGCATGAATAACCAGAAAGGTTATTTGTAGGAAAGTAACATATTCATATTGGTGAAGTGGGTGGCGGCACGACCAAGGCCACTTGAGTCAATACGGCCTTTAGTGCAACCCAAGCCCCTGCCGCGGGTTGTGCGTTCCGGCGCTCGTGCAACCTTTATGCGCCGTTACAGGAGCAGCGGGTTGGCCGGGAAATTGAAGCTAGCGAGTAGAGCGATTTCCGACGATCCGTTCCGGCTCCTTGTCCAGTCGATCTTAGACTATGCGATCTACATGCTCGACCCCAACGGGTTCGTGACGAGCTGGAACGCCGGCGCGGAGAAGATCAAGGGCTTCCAGACCGAAGAGATCGTCGGACAGCATTTCTCCAGATTCTACACGCAAGAGGACCAGAAGGCCGGCTTGCCGCAGAAAGTGCTCGAGACTGCCCGACACGAGGGCAAGTTCGAGGGCGAAGGCTGGCGCGTCCGCAAGGACGGCACGCCGTTCTGGGCCAGCGTCGTCGTCGACGCCATCAAGGACGAGGATGGCGAGATCATCGGTTTCGCCAAGATCACGCGCGACATGACGGAGCAAAGGAAGCAGCAGCAGGCACTTCTGGAGGCCGAGCGCAGGTTCCGGATCCTGGTCCAGGGCGTCACCGACTACGCAATCTACATGCTCGATCCGGACGGGCGCGTGACCAATTGGAACGCCGGCGCCCAGCGCATCAAGGGCTATTCACCCGAGGAGATCATCGGCGAGCATTTCAGCCGCTTCTACACGCCGGAGGATTTCGACGCAGGAGTGCCGAAGCGGGCGCTGGAGACGGCCCGATCGACCGGTCGCTACGAGGCCGAGGGCTGGCGCGTCCGCAAGGACGGCACGCGCTTCTGGGCCAGCGTCGTCATCGACGCGATCAAGGACGACAAGGGCGACCTGATCGGCTTCGCCAAGATCACCCGCGACATGTCCGAGAAACGCGAAGCCCAGCTCCGCCTCGAGGAATCGCGCGAGCAGCTGTTCCGCTCACAGAAGATGGAGGCGCTCGGCCAGCTCACCGGCGGGCTGGCCCACGACTTCAACAATCTCCTGACCGCGATCATGGGCGCCAGCGAGCTTGCGCTCCGCAACCTCAACGACCCCGAGAAGGTGAAGCGGATGATCGAGGGCGTGCGCGGCTCTGCCCAGCGCGGCGCCGGCCTCACCAAGCAGCTGCTCGCCTTTGCTCGCGCCCAGCAGCTCGAGATCAAGCAGATCGACCTCAAGGCCTTCTTTGCCGACGCGACCACGCTGCTGCGCCCGTCACTCCGCAGCAACATCGAGCTAGTGACGGAGATTTCCGACCAGTTATGGCCGGTCGACGCCGACGCCGGCGCGCTCGAGCTGATGCTGCTCAACCTCGCGTTCAACGCCCGCGACGCAATGAAGGACGGTGGCCAGCTGAGGATCAGCGCGCACAATGTGGTGCTTTCGGGTGAGCCCGAAGGCCTCCGCGGCGAGCACGTCGCGATAACCGTCACCGACACCGGCACCGGCATGACGCCGCAGGTGATGGAACGGGTCTTCGAGCCGTTTTTCACCACCAAAGGTTATGGCGAAGGGACCGGCCTCGGCCTTAGCCAGGTCTTCGGCTTCGTGAAGCAGATCGGCGGCGCGGTCACCGTCCAGTCGAAGCCCGGCAAAGGATCGACCTTTGTGCTGTTCCTGCCCGCGAGCCACGGCGCTGCAGGAAAAGATGAGCCAAGTGCCAACGGCAAGAAGGGCGCCGGCCGGGTGCTGATCGTCGAGGACGATACGCTGCTGGCCGAGCTCGCGTCCGGAATGCTGAGCGAGCTGGGATTCGAAGGCGTGGTCACGCACAGCGCCAAGGAAGCGCTGGAACAGTTGAATGGCGGTGAGCGCCCGAAGCTTGTCTTTTCCGATATCGTCATGCCGGGCGGCATTAGCGGCATCGAGCTGGCGAAGAAGGTTCGCGAACGCTTCCCCGAGCTGCCTGTCCTGCTGACCACCGGCTACAGCGAGGAAGTCGGCGGCCACCACGGCTTCCCGGTGCTTCAGAAGCCTTATGAGCTCGACGCACTCGCGCGCGCGGTGGGCACTTTGCTGAAGCAGGAAATCAGCTTCAGCTGAGGGATTTGCATTACTGCTGTTGACAGCCGCGCGGGTTGAGCGCCTCATCCATGCAGCCGCGGACGAGCGGCCGTTGCAACGGAGGGGGAATTCCAATGGCAACCAGTGCGCAAGCTCGCGCCCCTATGCACCTGTGGATCGTCGGCATTCTAACGCTGCTGTGGAACGGGTTCGGCTGTTACGACTATCTAATGACGCGAATGCATAACACCGACTATCTCAAGTCGATGATGCCGGACATGGATCCCGCGGTCGCGCTATCCTACGTTGACGGGCTGCCCATCTGGGCCGCAGCGGGTTGGGGCCTCGGCGTTTGGGCCGGGCTAGCCGGGTCCGTGCTCTTGCTGATGCGGAGCCGGCACGCGGAGATTGCCTTCCTCCTGTCACTGATCGGCGCGGTGGTCGGCCTTGGCTATCAGATGGCGTACCCGATGCCAGGACTGACGGCCTTCATGGCGATGGGCATGCCGATCATCATCATCCTCGTCGCACTCGGGCAGTATCTCTACGCGCGGGCGATGAAGAAGAAGGGCGTGCTCGCCTGAGCTGAACTAGCCGCGGCGACCGCCGAAACGCGTCCTCTGCTGCTTGCCGAAGCGCCCCTTGCGGGTGCCCGGCTTGCCCTCGCTCGAGTTGCCGAGCGGCCGCGGCGCGACGCGTTGGTCGTGGGGGATGCCGAGGTCATCTTCCTCGAGCCGGCGGATCTCGTCGCGTAGGCGCGCCGCTTCCTCGAACTCGAGGTCGGCGGCGGCTTTGCGCATCCGTTCCTCGAGGTCGCCAATGTAGGCCTTGAGATTGTGGCCAAGGAGGTGCGGGCGATCTTCGTCGCCGGTATCGACGACAACGCCGTCGCGCTGGGTGACATCGGCGAGCAAGTCGTGGATCTGGCGCTTGATGCTTTCCGGCGTGATGCCGTGCTCGCGATTATATTCTAGCTGCTTCTCACGGCGGCGGCTTGTCTCGGCGAGTGCGCGCTCCATCGAGCCGGTGACGCTGTCGGCGTAGAGGATGACGCGGCCGTCGACGTTGCGGGCAGCGCGGCCGATGGTCTGGATCAGCGAGGTCTCTGAGCGAAGGAAGCCTTCCTTGTCCGCATCGAGGATCGCGACCAGCCCGCACTCGGGGATGTCGAGGCCCTCGCGCAGCAGGTTGATGCCGACGAGCACGTCATAGACGCCGAGGCGGAGCTCGCGGATCAACTCGATGCGCTCCAGAGTTTCGACGTCCGAGTGCATGTAGCGGACGCGGAGACCGGCCTCGTGCAGGTACTCGGTCAAGTCCTCCGCCATGCGCTTGGTCAGCGTGGTAACCAGGGTGCGATAACCCTTCGCGGCAGTCTTCTTCGCTTCGTTCACGAGGTCGTCAACCTGGTCCTCGACCGGCTTGATCTCGACCGGCGGATCGATGAGCCCCGTGGGGCGGATCACCTGCTCGGAAAAGACGCCGCCCGTCTCGTTCATCTCCCACGGACCGGGTGTTGCCGAAACGAACACCGACTGCGGGCGCATCGCATCCCATTCGTTGAAGCGCAGCGGGCGGTTGTCGATGCAGCTCGGCAGGCGGAAACCGTACTCCGCCAGCGTGATCTTCCGGCGGTGATCGCCGCGCGCCATCGCGCCGATCTGGGGAACCGTCTGGTGACTCTCGTCGATGAACAGAAGCGCATTGTCCGGCAGATATTCGAACAGGGTCGGCGGCGGCTCGCCTGGGAGGCGGCCGGTCAGGAAGCGCGAATAATTCTCGATGCCGGCGCAGGAGCCGGTTGCGGCGATCATCTCGAGGTCGAAGTTGGTACGCTGCTCCAGCCGCTGGGCCTCGAGCAGCCGGCCTTCGGCGTTCAGCTCCTTCAGCCGCTCGGCAAGCTCATGCTTGATTGCCTCCATCGCCTGCTTGAGCGTCGGGCCGGGCGTCACATAGTGCGAGTTCGCGTAGACCTTAATGCTGTCGAGCGACGCGACGGTCTTTCCGGTCAGCGGATCGAACTCGCTGATTCCCTCGATCTCGTCGCCGAAGAAGCTGACCCGCCAGGCGGTGTCCTCATAGTGCGACGGAAATATCTCGAGGCTGTCACCGCGGACCCGGAAATTGCCGCGCGCGAAAGCCTGGTCGTTGCGCCGATACTGCAGCGCGACAAGCTTGCGGATGACCTCGCGTTGGTCCTCGACGCCGCCCTTCTTCAGGCTGAAGGTCATCGCCGAATAGGTCTCGACCGAGCCGATGCCATAGAGGCAGCTGACCGAGGCGACGATGATCACGTCGTCGCGTTCCAGCAGCGACCGCGTCGCCGAGTGACGCATGCGGTCGATCGCCTCGTTCACCGAGCTTTCCTTCTCGATGTAGGTGTCGGTGCGCGGAACGTAGGCCTCAGGCTGATAATAGTCGTAGTAGCTGACGAAATATTCGACCGCGTTGTCGGGGAAGAAGCTCTTGAACTCGCCGTAGAGCTGCGCCGCGAGGATCTTGTTTGGAGCGATCACCAGCGCCGGCCGCTGCAGCGTCTCGATGACCTTGGCCATGGTGAAGGTCTTGCCCGAGCCGGTAACCCCGAGGAGCACCTGGCTCGTCTCACCATTATCGCCGATCCCTTCGACCAGCTCGCGGATCGCAGTCGGCTGGTCGCCCGCGGGCTCATAGTCCGCGACCAGCTTGAACTTCTTTCCGCCCTCGGCCTTGTCCGGCCGCGCCGGCCGGTGCGGGACATAGGTCTCGCCCGTCTCCGGTTCCGCTAGGCTGGTCCTGATTTGAATTGCCATCATCGGCTATATGGTCGCCGGCGGCGGCAGGAACAACGGAGGTACGGGTGCGGTTTGGAATTCTCGCCCATAGCGCGGAAGGCGCAGCGCTCTGCTTCCTGACTTTCTGCCGCGAAGGCTTTCGCGAGCTTGGCCCGCACATGCACCCCGACGTGATGCTCGATTGCGAGGCGATGGGGCACGTGATGGCTGGATGGGACGCGGGTGACTATCCCGGCATCCGCGCCTTCCTCGCGCAATCAGTCGAGCGGCTGGCAAAGGGCGGGTGCGACTTCTTCGCCTGCCCCGACAACACCGCGCACATCGCGCTGGAGCTAGCGGGACCGGACCTCGCGCTCCCCGGGCTCGACATCGGGGACGTCGTAGCCGAGCAAGCCGTGAAGATGGGCATGGCCCGCGTCGCGGTGCTCGGCACCCGCTTCACCATGGCCGGGCCGGTCTATCGCCGAGCGCTGCCCGCGGTCGGGATCGAGCCTCGCTTCCCCAACGACGAGGAACGCGCCGATATCGACCGGATCATCTTTGACGAACTGGTCGAAGGCGTCTTCAGTGAGCCTTCGCGCCGACGCTACGTCGAGATCATCGAGCGGCTGAAGCGCGATGAAGGATGCGATGGCGTTGCGTTGGTATGTACGGAGATCCCGCTGCTGGTGACTGCCGACGTCTCGCCGCTGCCGATCCTCGATTCAACGCGGCTGCTGGCGCGCGCGGCGTTCGAAGTCGCGACGGGGAAGCGGCCATTCCCGACCTGGCGGGGCGGCCCTCTCGGGTGAGCTAGTCCACGACGCCGGCGGGGCTTATGGTTGCGCTAGCTAAGAGGGGGATTGCGGTATGAAGCAATTGATCCGTGTGACGGTGCCGGCGCTGATGATCGCAGGCTGCAACAAGGGGCCCGAAGTCGACCTGCACAACGCCAGCGCGAACCAGGTCTCGCAGGCGGTCCAGCAGTCCGGCGTAATGACCAGCAGCGACACCTTGGTGCAGCCAGGACTTTGGGAGTCGAAAGTCACCGTCCTCGACATGGTGATGCCGGGGATGCCGCCCCAATATGCGGATCGGATGAAGGAAGAGCTTGCCAAGCATCGCAACGATTCGAACCGCCACTGCATCACGCCGGAGGACGTGAAGCAGCCCAAGAGCGACTTCTTCGGCGCGGACAAGTCGTGCCGCTACGAGCATTTCACCATGGGCGGCGGCAAGATCGATATCGCGATGGTCTGCAAGCAGGAGAACATGACGCAGACGACAAATATGTCCGGCACTTACACGCCCACGACATATTCGATGGACATGTCGAGCATCGGCACCGGGCCGCAGCAGGGCATGAGGATGAAGATGCACGTCGATTCGAAACGCATCGGCGAATGCACCGGGAAGGACGATTGACGCGTTAGGCGCGCATGAAGCGGCCAATTGTCGTTTTGATGAACCGCGGCGGCGGCGCCGTCGCGGCGGACCCGGACATCGGCGACAAGGTCGCGAGGGCGCTCAAGAAAGCAGGCGTCGAAGCCGAGGTCGAGCTGATTGGCGGGGGGGATTGCGCCGCTCGCTGCCGCGCCATTGCCGACCGCGGTGACGAGTTGCTGGTCGTCGGCGGCGGCGACGGGACGGTCAGCGCGGCAGCCTCGGCGCTGGTCGGGACGGAAACGATGCTAGGGATCCTCCCGCTCGGCACGCTCAATCATTTCGCCCGGGACCTCGGCATTCCGACCAAGCTCGAAGAGGCTGCGCAGCTGATCGCACAGCGCCCCGTCCGACGCGTCGATGTTGCCGAGATGAACGACCGCATCTTCATCAACAACAGCGCGATCGGTCTCTACCCCCTGCTAGTCATGGACCGGGAATCCCAGCGCAAACGCCTGGGACGCCCCAAGGCGGTGGCGATGGTCGTTGCAACGGTCCGCACCCTTGTCCGCTTTGGGCACCAGCGCCTGACGTTGGCCAGCAACGACCGCAAGGGGGTGATCGACACGCCTTTGCTCTTCGTCGGCAACAACGATTACCAGACGGACCTTCCGAACGCGGGCAAGCGCGACAGCCTCGAGGACGGAAAGCTGTGCGTCTTCGTGATGCGAAAGAAAACCAGACGGGGGTTCATCGCGGCGAGCGTCCGCGCTTTGCTGGGTCGCAGCCGTCCCGACGACATGGTTCGCGTCGACGACGTCGAGAGGCTGCACGTTTCGAGCCGCAAGCGCATGCTCGCGGTCTCTCTGGACGGCGAGGTCGTCCCTGCCGAGCCGCCGCTGGAGTACCGGATCCGCCACAAGGCGGTTAGGGTGATCGCGCCCCCGCGCGGGAATCGGAGCTGATGCGGTCGAAGACGTGGGGCGGCTGCGCCTTCAACGACTGAAGGAGCATCACCATTGGCTCCTGCGACTCGCGTGCCCATCCTGCGGCGGGCCGATTGAGATCCACCATCGCCGTGATGGAGAGCGCGATCGACAGGAACAGGACGAGCGCAGCACGGCGTCCGCGAGGGCCGCTCACCTGGTGCCCTACGAGGACGGCCGCCATGACGAGAAAGATCGTTAGCAGGATCAGCACCTCTCTCGGCAAGGTCAGCCCCCACGCGACCTTTCTCTCCGCATCGAGGTCGATGACCTCATTGAATGTCATCAGAAGCGCAGTCGTCATGCCGTGCGCCACAGCCGATTCCCGGGCCGCCCGCACATTTGACCAGATATCGACCAGCAGCTGGTCATTCTTCCCGGCATAGCTGCGCCGGTCTCGCCCGGCCGAAGCAAGCTGGATGCGGTTTTCGGCATAATCGACGAGCAGACTGCTGAGACGTGTTCGATATGGCTCATCGAGGAACTGGGCGCGCAGATAGGACGTACCGATCGCGTTGGCTTCCTTCACCACGAGCTCGCGTCGCGCTTCATATCTGGAGAGCACCAATCCGAAGCTGAAGGCCAGCAGCAGGCCGAGCAGCCCGAGCGCACTGCTAAGCAAATAGCCTTCCTGCGCTACGGATTCACTGGATTCCCGGACGGTGGACCGGCGCCGGCGGGCTTGCCACCGCCTGAGGAGCTGGCCGGCTCCTGCGGAAATCAGCATGAGAAGGAGGGTCCCGATCCCGATTGCCGGGATAGAAAAGGACGACTGGAGTGCGGCCAAATCGAGCCTCCCTGCCGCAGATTGCGTGACGGGATTGGAAAACCGACTCCATCAGGGATTACCCCTGATTGAGCGCCCGCGCCGTTAGGCGTTGCGGGTAATCGGACCGGGTTAGGACGTCCGATTGGCCGGCGAGATGCGGTTCTCCTTGGTGATGAGCTCAAGCCGAACCACGCGGCCGCCGTCACGGAAGAATTGAATTCGATCGCCCGTCGCCGTCATCTCGAACAGATCGCCGCCCAGGTAAGTCAGGGCAAAGGGCGGGCGCCCGTCGCGCTGGTGGATGAGCTTGCCATGCACGAGCCGAATGGTGCGTGGCCCGAAGCGGCCCGTGAAATCGGCCCATCTTGGCTTTTCCATTGCGGGATCAAGGACCCAGGCAAGCTTGTTCGCCGGATCAAGAACGACGGTCAGGTGGCGAATCACGGGAAACCCGACGTTGGCGACGGTATCGAGGAACGAGACCTCAGGATTGCTCACCCTGTAAGGCCCGATTTGTAACGACCCAGCCAGGTCGCCGCCAAGCACGTCCTGCTCGCCGTGGGCTGAAACGGCCTTTCCGAGAATCTTGGCAGGTGCTTTCAGTGGAACGGATTTGATGAGCGCCGCCGGGAGAGCGAGGGCGCTGTCATTGCCGGTATCTAGCACGGCATCCTGCAACTTCCCGGCGACCCGGATTTGAGCCGCCGGGATGTTTTCCATGTAC
>Ga0207651_10000206_pt1 | contig 25476 bp, 18 predicted proteins | sample KBSM23metaG_FD_184328 | JGI IMG/M metagenome (GOLD analysis project Ga0207651, IMG submission 184328) | Miscanthus rhizosphere microbial communities from Kellogg Biological Station, Michigan, USA - KBS M2-3 metaG (SPAdes) (version 2) | ecosystem: Host-associated > Plants > Roots > Rhizosphere >... | reverse complement strand
CTCGAACACCATCGCCGCCTTGTCGATCTGCTCGCGCAACGGCTTGGGCTCCACGCCCTTCCAGCGCGCCGCCTTCACTTCCTCCGCGACGCCCATCGCCTCGAGCACCGACAGGATGACGCGCACCCGCCGTTCGGGCAGCGCCATCGACAGCGCAAGATCGCGCACCGAAACTTCCTTGCCCTCGTCGCTCCACGCGTAGAGGCCCTCGGCCACCATGCGCGCCTGCGATTTGGTCGGGTGCGCTTCCTTGAGGAAGTGCTCCTGGATCGCGATGTCGTCTGGTTGAAAGAGCAGCACGCAGCGGGCCGGTTTCCCGTCGCGCCCCGCGCGCCCCGCCTCCTGCACGTACGACTCGGGCGACCCGGGCATCTGGTAGTGGATGATGTAGCGGATGTCGGGCTTGTCGATGCCGAGGCCGAACGCATTGGTCGCCAGCATCACGACCTTGCGGCCCGACTGCATGAACGACGCTTGCGCCTTCTCGCGCTCGTCGGTCGTCATCTTGCCGTTGTAGCGTTCGACGGGGATCTTCCCGTGGCGGAGCGCGACGTACAGATCGTCGACCGCGCGCACCGTCGCGCAGTACACGATGCCGGGCCGGCGCAGCCGCTGGATCAACTTGCCCAGCTGGCGCAGCTTGTCCGCCTCACCCGCCACCTTGCGCACGTCGAACGCCAGGTTCGGCCGGTGGAACGACACGCGGCAGACCTTCGGGTCCTTCATCCCGAGCTGCACCAGCACGTCGTCCGCGATCGCCGGCGTCGCCGTCGCGGTCAACCCCAGGATCGGCGGCCGCCCCAGCACGTTCGCGGCGCGCCGCAATCCGAGGTACGACGGACGGAAATCGTGGCCCCACTGCGACACGCAGTGCGCCTCGTCCACGCAGAACAATGAGAACTTCACGCCCGCCAGCGCTTCCTGCGTCGCCGGTGTGTTCACCGACTCGGGCGTGATCATCACGATGCGGACGCTGCCCTCGCGGACCGCCGCCAGATCCGCCGCGCGCTCCTTCGCAGTGCGCGTGGAATCGATGCGGACGATCGGCACGCCGGCCGCCTTGAGCTTGCCGTACTGGTCCTCGATCAGCGCGAGCAGCGGGGACACCACCAGCGTCGGTCCCTCCATCACCAGCGCCGGGACCTGGTAGGTCAGCGACTTGCCGCTGCCGGTCGGCATGACCGCCAGCGTGTCGCGGCCGGCCAGGACCGCTTCCATGATCTCGGCCTGACCGGGCCGCAGGTCGCGGATGCGGAGCACCTCGCGCATCTTCTCCAGCGCGCGCTGCAACGCCGGGGACGGCGGCTCGCTGGGCGTCGACACGATGGTCGGCGCCGCGGCGGTCACGGACGGCGCCGGCGTCAGGTCGTTGGACGGGCGATCGTCGTCCGCCAGCGCGTTGCGCCGGATGACAATCGTCGGCACGCCGTCATCGGCGGCGGCTGCGCCATCCGATGGGGACTCGGCCGATGGAACCGTATCAGTACTACCGGGGCCTCTGCCGGCCCGGGCTTCGTCGTCGGAACTCAGGCTGAACTCCTGTCAAATCGCACACGTAGGACTGGCTGCGGCTCATCCGCTAACCCTCATTCCACATCCCGCATTCCCTCGTTGCCACTTGCCACGTGCACTTGTTGCAAAGCTTCCTTGCCGGGGTCATCGCGAGAAACCGAGACCCTTCGGAGCGCCGGTGCGGGCCAAAAAAACCCGCGAATCACGAGCGTCGACGGTCAACCTACCACGGTGGTCCATTGGTGTCCATCGGCATTTTCCAGGTGTTTTGGCTGGCACAGCGGTTGCCGTGACGACGGGAATGGCGACCATCGCGGCCCTGGAACCGGACGCTCGACCCCGCGAGCGTCTCACCGCGCGCGGCGCGGAACACCTCACCGACGGCGAGCTGCTGGCCATCGTGCTCGGGGCGGGGACGCGCGGCGCGAGCGCGATCGACGTCGCGGCGGCCGTGCTTCGCGGCGTCGGTGGCCCGACCGGGCTGTCGCGGGCGACGCGCGCCGAGCTCGCCGCCTACACGGGCATCGGCGCGGTTCGCGCGACGCTGGTGCTCGCGGCGCTGGAGCTGGGGCGGCGCGCCGCCGCCGGGCGTCCGATCCGCGGCCAGCGCCTGGCGGGTGCGTCCGAGGTCTGGACGTACTTCCGCGCCCGCCTGGCGCCGCTCTCGGTCGAGGAGTTCTGGGCGATCGGCCTCGACGTGCGGCACCGCGTGCAGACCGAGACCTGCCTCGCGCGCGGCTCGCTCACCGGCGTCGAGATCCATCCGCGTGACGTGTTCCGCCCGCTGATCCGCCAGGGCACCGCGGCGGTGATCTTTTGTCACAACCACCCGTCCGGCGATCCGGCGCCGTCGCGCGCGGACGTCGATCTGACAGCGCGACTGCGTGACGTCGGCGATCTCGTCGGCATTCCCGTGCTCGATCACGTGGTGGTGGGCTGGGAGGGGTTCGTCAGCCTGGCCGAGCGGAATTGGAGATAGATCGCGGTTCCGCGGCTACAATCGCCGCCGTGTCGCGACCCAACCCCGCGCTGATCCCTGCTGCGTTCGCTGTCGTCGTCATGTCGATGCTGGTCTCCGCGCGCGCCTGGGCGATGGATGACTTCTCGGGGACGCGCGCGCTCGGCATGGGCGACGCGGGCCGCGCGTACGCGGTCGGCGACACCGGGCCGATGCTGAACCCGTCGGGCATGTCGCTGGTGAAGAACTTCCAGGTGCTGGAGGGGAGCTACGGCTACGCGAGCCGCTTGCACGGCCACACCCTGCACGCGTCGATGGTCGACAACACGTCCAACTTCGGCATCGCGGGCGGGCTGTACTACACCTATCGCCTCAGCGAGCCGGGCAACGGCGTGACCGGCCACGGTCACGAAGCCGGCCTGGCGCTGTCCATCCCGATCGCGAATCGCGCCACGTTCGGCGGCACGGTCAAGTACTTCAAGCTGTCGGGGATCGACGCGCCCGACATGCGGACCGGCGGCGTCACCTTCGATCTCGGCGCGACAATCACGCTGCTGCCCAAGCTGTCCGTCGCCGTGGTCGGATCGAACCTGCGCGATCTCCACAACAGCAACGCGACCCAGGGGGTCGGCTACGGGGCGGCGGTGATCCCGATGCCGGATCTGGTCATCACCGCCGACGGCTTCACGCGGCTGACGCCCGACAACCAGACGGGGTACAAGGGGACCAGCGCGATGGTGGGAGGCGACCTGACATTGGCGGGCAAGTTCGACGTCCGGCTCGGGGGTGGCTACGACGCCGCGACGAAGAACGGCTACGCGGCGGCTGGTTTGACGGCCGTTTCCGAGATCGGCGCCATCGACGCGGGGATCCGCCAGGACCTGTTCCTGCACGAGGGCTCACGGCGCGCCACCATTGTGGCCATCAGCCTCCGCCTGTTCATCCCGTCGACCCAGCCGTCGTTGCAGCCGCCGGGAACCTTATGACGCCGACGTTGTCCGAACGATCGTGGAGGCCACACTGCGCTGGAGGATCGCGAACCCTCCGGGCGAGGCCGCGTCCACGTCTGCGTCCGTCCCGACCCCGGCATCGTCGAAGCGGCTCGCCCGCGCCCGCGCCCGCGCGCTGGGGCAGCGGGTCCCGTACACGATGAGCGTGGACGAACGGCGCCTGATCGATCGCCTCCTGGAGCGCGACGAACAGGCCTTCGGCGAGATCGCCCGCCTGTATCAGGACAAGGTGTTCAGCCTGATCTTCCGCATGCTGGGCAACCGGCCGGAGGCGGAGGACGTCGCGCAGGAGGTGTTCATCACCGTGTTCAAGAACATCGAGAGCTTCCGCGGTGAAGCGAAGTTCTCGACCTGGCTGCTGCGCATCGCCGCCAACCACGCGAAGAACCGGATCAAGCACCTCGCCCGGCGACCGGTCGAGGGCGCCGACCCCGACGACGTGTCGCAGCTGCGTCAGTTGCCCGACCGGCCCCCGCCCCCGGTGCAGGCCCGGATAGACAGGCCTGACGCGATACTCGAGGCTGCCCAGACCGAGCGGCTCCTGCAGGAGGCGATCGCGAACCTCCCCGAGGACCAGCGGCTTCTGGTCGTGCTTCGCGACGTCGAGGAGATGTCGTACCAGGAGATCGAGGAGATTACCGGTCTGCCCGAAGGGACGATAAAATCCCGCTTGCACCGCGCGCGCATGGCGATAAAGGAGTACGTAGACAGGCACACGCGGTAGACCCAGGCGAGCGATGGACCACGAGCAGGCGCAAAGCAACTTCTCCGATTACGTCGACGGCAGCCTGTCGGAGCGCGTGCGGAGCGAGGTGGACCAGCACCTGTCGGTCTGCATCCAGTGCCGCACCGAGCTGACCGGCTTTCGCGAGACGGTCGGTTCGCTGGGGCGGTTGAAGCAGACGGCGCCGCCCAGCTTTCTCGGCGACATCAAGCAGCAGATCTACAAGCGCTCGCGCGGGCGATTTTTCCGACCGCGGTGGAAGCTGTTCGGGCGGATCCCGTTCGAGTGGGTGTCGCTGGGGACGATCATCGCGATGCTCCTCTATTACATCGCGGTGCTGCACGGATCGCCGAGCGGCGTCCGGCCCGCGCCCTGACGGCGCCCTCGCGCCCGCGTCAGGTTTTCACCACTGATCGTGCGCCCGTGGGCCCCTTGCCGGCGTACTGGCCCGGGCATACGCTTTGCTCAGGACGTCAGCCATGACGACGCGCGCTCGCTCTCCGAAGGCCCTGGCCGGTTTCGTCCTCGCCGCCGTGCTGCCGCTGGCCTGCGGGAACCTGATCGACTTCAGCGACCGCCCGCTGACCGACAATCCGCCCGTGAGGCAGGATGCGGGCGCGCCGCCCGACGACGCCGGCGCGAGCGACGGCGGTGGCAGCGACGTCCCGCCCGTCACCTGCCGCGCCGTCACCGTCGATCCCGCCGTGGACTACGAGGCGATGTGCCGTCACTACTGCGACACGCTGGACGAGACGACGCGCTACCTGGCGCTGGCGCAAGGCCGCACGCCGGCGGCGGCCGGGACCACCTCGCAAACGTGCTACCAGCTCCGGTGCGTTCCGAAGTGCGTCGACCAGGCGCTCTGCTGGACGCAGTGCGAGGCGGCCGGAACTCAGTATTCGATGGTCTGCGGGACTGCCGAGATCGCGCCCGACACCGTCTGCCCGGTTTCGCTCGAGGATCACGCGGCGGCGTGCCGGGCGGGCTGTAACCCGGCGGCGCCGGTCAGGTGACGTAGCAGAGGAGGACCTTGAGGTACTGGCCCTCGGTGAACGCGGGGGGCAGCAGGTGGTCGGCGGCGGGGCCTCGGCGCTCGAACACGCGCACCTCGCGGCCGGCCTGCTTGGCGCCCGCGGCGACGATGCGTTCGAACGTCTCGGCGTCGACGTTCTGCGAGCAGGAGCAGGTCACCAGGATGCCGCCCGGGGCGACGGTCTGCAGCGCCAGCGCGTTCAGGCGTTCGTATCCCTTGCGGGCGGCGTCCAGGTCCTTGCGGGCGCGCGCGAACTTGGGCGGATCGATCACCACCAGGTCGAACGCGCGCGGCGTCGCGGTCTCCAGGTAGCGCATCGCGTCCGCTTCGATCGCGTCGATCGCGACCCCGTTCTTCGCGGCGTGGGCGGTGATGCGGGCGACCGCCCGCGCGGATGTGTCCACGGCGGTCACCGCGGCCGCGCCCGCCCGCGCCGCGGCCAGCCCGAAGCCGCCCGCGTACGCGTACACGTCCAGAACGCGCGCGCCACGCGCCAGCGATGCGACCCGCGCGCGCGTCTCGCGCTGATCGATGAACATGCCGGTCTTCTGGCCGCCCAGCGGTTCGACCTCCAGCGCGATGCCGTTCTCGACGACGGCGACGGAGGCGCGCGACTCGCCGCGCGCCACGCGCGCGCCCGCCGCATAGCCCTCCAGCTTCGCGTACGCCTCGGGCGTCAGCTCGAAGATCGTCCGCACCCCCAGCTCCGCCTCCAGCGCGTCGTAGATCTCGGCCCGCCGCATCGACATCGCCAGCGTTGTGATCTGCACGGCGGCGGCGTCGGCGTAGACGTCGATCACCAGGCCGGGCAGGTCGTCGCCCTCGCTGTTCACCAGGCGGTAGACGTTCGTGTCGGGCGACGGCAGGCCGAGCCGCGTCCGCACGGCGCGCGCCTGCGCGACGCGCTTGCGCAGGAAGGCCGCGTCGACCGCCTCGTCGGTGCGCGTGCACAGGCGCACCGGAATCTGCGAGCGGGCGTTGTAGAAGCCCTTGCCGATGAAGCGCCCGTCGTGGTCGGTCAGCGACACCACGTCGCCCGGCTCCGGTTGGCCCTCGACCGACGCGATCGCGTTCGCGTACACCCACGGGTGGCCGTACCACAGCGGCCGCGCGCGGCCCTTGCGCAGGATGACGCGTGCTTCGGGTGCGGTTGAGCGGGCAGGCATGGTCATGGGTCGCCTCCGCCACCGCGGAAGCTGCTGGCATCGATACCGTAACGCTGGACGCAACGCCAGATCACTGCGTACTGGCGGTTGAGGCGGCGCGCGACCTCGGCCACGCTGCCCTTCGTTTCGGCGAGCAAGCTGGTCAGCTCCTCGCGCGTCGGCGCGGGCCGGCGCGGGCGCACGGGCGGCGCCGCCGTGCGCGTCATGCCGGCCTCGGCCTCGCTGTCGGCGACGTGCTGCAGCTCGACGGCTACGACGTCCGTGGTCTCCAGGTCGTCGTAGCCGTCGAGCTGCAGCGTCGCGGTCACCGCGTCGGGCAGGTGCTCGAGGCCGACGGTCGCCGCGCCCCGGCTCAGCGCCTCGGCCTCCTCGATCACCTTGGACAGCTCGCGCACGTTCAGCGGCCACGCGTGCAGGCACAGCGCGTGGAACGCTTCGGGCTCGAACGCGCGGCCGTCGCGCAGGTCGCCCAGAAAATGCGCGACCAGGCGGCCGATGTCCTCGATGCGATCGCGCAGCGGCGGCAGCACGATCGGCTGCGCGCCCAGGCGGCCCAGCACGGCCTCCTGCACGTGCGCGCCCTTCTGCAGGTCGACGCGGCTGGTGGCGGCGACGATGCGCACGTCCGCCTCGACGACGCGCGTGGATCCCAGGGGGGTGAAGCGGCGATCCTGCAGGAAGCGCAGCAGCTTCGACTGCAGCTCGGGCGGCATGTCGCCGATCTCGTCGAGGAACAGCGTGCCGCCGTTGGCCAGCTCGACCAGGCCGACCTTGCGGCCCTGCGCGGTCGAGTGCGCGCCCTTCTCGTAGCCGAACAGCTCGCTCTCGGCCAGCTCGCGCGGGATCGCCGCGCAGTTGATGGCGACGAAGCGCCCGCCGCGGCCGCTGTGGGCGTGAATCGCGTTGGCGAACACGTCCTTGCCGACGCCCGTCTCGCCGACCAGCAGGATCTCGGAGTCGGAGCGCGCGAGCCGTCCCAGCTTCGCGCACGTCACCGCCAGGCTGGGCGAGCAGGTCGGCAGCCGCGTGAACGGCGCCGCCGCCTCCTGCTGCATCGCCTCGTATTCGGCCGCCGTGACGATCCGGAACACCAGCACCTGCGATCCCAGAAACAGCACCGCGCCGTCGCGCAGCGGCACCGGCCCCTGGGCGCGCTTGCCGTCCACGTAGGTGCCGTTCGTGCTGCCGAGATCTTGAATGATGAACAGGTCGGCGCCGCTGGAGGCGCGCTGGATGCGCGCGTGCACGCTGGAGACGGTCGAATCCGGAATGGCGAGCGACGGCGTCGCCCCCTGCGCCGGCACGGGCGTGGGATGCGGGCGGCGGCCGATGTCCAGCGCCAGCTGCTCCATCGCGAACGTGCGGGGCGCGCGCAGTCCGTCCAGCGCGTCGCCGCTGCCGACGACGATCACCGCGCCGATGCGCGGCGTCTCTCGAGCCAGCCCGCGTCGCGGGACGGTTCGGCTGATGTCGTTTTCGTCGCTGGACATCCTCTGGCCGCGCTCAATGTATACCAACACGGGCCAACGCGGTGTGCCGCCGATCGCGGGCCGCGATGTTTACGGCGGCGGATTAACCGACGTACTAACCGAGTGACTTCTGGCCGGCTTGCGCCGGCGGCGTCGTGCCGCCGCGCGGGATCGCCTGGCCGCTGCCGGGCTGGCCCAGCACCTTGCCGTTCTCGAACACCAGCTCGCCGCGGCGGATCGTCGCGTGCGGCCACGCGGACACCGCGCGGCCCGCGTAGACGGTGTGGCCGGCGCGCGAGAAAAGGTCGCTGTCGCGCACGGTGCGCCGCTCGCGCGTCTCCCAGATGACGATGTCCGCGTCCGAGCCGACCGCGATCGTTCCCTTGCGCGGGTACATGCCGAACAGACGGGCGGCGTTGGTCGACGTCAGCGCGACGAATCGCTCGACCGACAGGCGGCCCGTCGCGACGCCTTCGGTGAACAGCAGCGGCAGCATCGTGTCCAGCTCGGCCACGCCCGAACGGCAGTGCTCCACGTTCAGCTTGGGATCCAGCTTCAGCTCGCGCGTCCACGGGGCGTGGTCGCTGCCGACGGTATCGATCGATCCGTCGGTGAGGCCGCGCCACAGCGCTTCCTGATCGGCGCGCTCGCGCAGCGGCGGCTGCGCGACGTAGAGCGGCCCGTCGCTGCCCTGGTAGCGCTCGGACGTCATGTGCAGGTAAAGCGGCCGTGTCTCCACGAACAGCGGCAGGCCCTCGGCGCGCGCCGCCGCGCACGCCGCCAGCGCCCGCGCCGACGAGAGGTGCACGATGTACGTCGGCGAACGGGTCGCGCGGCACATCGCGATCGCCCGTTCGGTCGCGACCGTCTCGGCCTCCACCGGTCGGCTGTCCGCGAAGTGGCCCAGATCGGTGTGGGCATGCGCCGCCAGCATGGTGGTGCAGCATTCGATGGTGGCGAGGTCCTCGCAGTGCACCAGCGTGATGCCTCCGGCGTCGCCGGCCGCCTTCAACGCGCGCGTGAACCCGGGGATGTTGGCCTCGAACGTCGGCATGCACATGAAGACCTTCATGCTCGACTGACCGCCCCGCACCGCGCCGCCCACCTCCGCGACGAGCGCGGGGCTGGGCGAGATGATCACGGTGTGAAAGAACACGTCCGCGATCGCCTGGCGCGCGACCAGAGTCTCCTCGGCGCGCACGCGGTCCGCGATGGTCTCCCAGGGCAGGACGTAGGACATGTTGCCGACGCTGGTGATGCCGCCCGCCAGCGCCGCCTGGGATCCGCTGGTGTAGTCGTCGACCCAGGACGGTTCGCCCGGGTCGGAACCCTCGGTGTGCAAGTGGACGTGCGGGTCGACGCCTCCCGGTAACAGCAGCCGGCCGCTGGCGTCGATCTCGCGCGTCCCGTTCAGAGGCGAGCCCGCGCCCGCGTTGCGATCGTGGAGGGCGGCGACGCGGCCGCCCTGGATCCCCACGTCCGCTTGCCGTTGACCCTCGACGGTGACGACCGTTCCTCCGCGGAGGACCAGGTCGAACTGGGGATCCGGCATCGGTGTTACTTCATCGGCTGGTTCGCCCGGCTTTCTTGAGGCGGGTCGCGGGCTTCGTTGTCGCGGTCGCTGCGCGCTCCCGTTCCACCGCGCGCCGGTTGGACCGCGCGAGCACGGCGTGGGGGTGGCGCGCGCCGAGGGCACGGACGAAGGTGGCGAGGGCGCGCCGGAACAGGGCCGCCGCGCGGTCCAGGTTGCCCTCGTCGCGTTCCAGGACCGCCAGATTGTTGACGGTCATAGCAACGTCGGCGTGGTGGCGGCCGAGCACGCGTTCCTGGATGGCGAGCGCCCGCCTGTACAGCGCGCGCGCGCGCCGGGGCGCCCGCCGGCGCTGCTCGACGGCGGCCAGGCACGCCAGGTTCAAACCGACCTCCAGGCTTTGCGCGCCCAGCACGCGCCCGAAAACGGCGAGGGCGCGGCGGTACAGCGCGGCGGCCTGGCGCAGGTCCCCGCGCGCCTCGACGATCGCCGCCAGCGCGGCGACGTCGGCCGCCACGGCAGGGTGATTCGCGCCCACCAGCGCCGTGCGCAAGCGGACGGACCGGCGCGCGTGCGGTTCGGCGTCGGCGTAATTGCCGCGCGCGTGCTCGATGCCCCCCAGGTTGTGCGCCAGCGTCGCCAGCGCCTGACGGTCGCCGCGCGGAACCAGCGGCAGCGCGCGCTGGTAGAAGGCCAGCGCCTCGTCGTACCGCCCCTGGGCCTTGCGCAGCACGCCGAAGTCGTTGAACACGCCCGCCAGGTAACGGTCGCGGGGACCGAACCGGCGGCGGATCTCGACCAGCGCCCGGCGGTAGCCGCGATCGGCGGCGGCGTACGCGCCCATCGTCCGATCGATGCCGCCCAGCGCGGTCCGCGCACGGACGGTGAGCCGGACGATGTCGGGATCGCCCGAGCGGTCCAGCGTCAGGATCTGGATGGCGCGTCGCTGGCAGCGGGCCGCCTCGCGCAGGCGATCGCGCGCCTCCAGCACCAGCCCCAGCTCGACCAGCGCGTTCGCCACGTCGACGTGGCGCGGACCCTCGATCGCGCGGTAGCCCGCCAGGGCGACCCGGGCGGCCCGCTCGGCCGCCGCGAAATGGCCGTCCGCGCGCAACGCGATCGCACGTTCGTGCTGGCGGATCGCCGGAATCAGCGGGTCGTCGCCGCCGTCGCTGGCGCGGTCGTCGTTCCGGACGTCGTTGCGGACGTCGTTGCGATACTGGTCGCGATACTGAGGGATGGCTGCCTCCGGGCGGGCATTGTACCGTCTGGCCCCGGGATGTCGTCGCGCGCCCGCCGATTCTTCGCCCCCGAGGTGATCCAGACCTCCGCGATCGATTGCGGGCCCGCCGCGCTGAAGAGCTTGCTCGAGGGGTTCGGCATCGGCATCAGCTACGGCCGGTTACGCGAAGCGTGTCAGACGTCGGTCGACGGGACGTCGATCGACACGCTGGAGACGCTGGCGCAGAGCCTGGGCCTGGAGGCGGACCAGTTGATGGTACCGGTCGATCACCTGCTGCTGCCCGAGGCGGAGGCGCTGCCCGCGCTGGTGGTGATGCGGCAACCGACGGGACTGACCCACTTCGTCGTGGCCTGGCGGGCGCATGGCGGATGGATCCAGGTGATGGATCCCGCGCGCGGACGGCGCTGGGTGCGGCGGGCCAGCTTCCTGCGCGACGTGTACACGCACGAGCTCGTGCTGCCGGCGGCGGCGTTTCGTGACTGGGCGGGCAGCGAGAACTTCACCGCGCCGCTGCGACGGCGGATGCGCGCGTTGCTGATCCACGACGGCGCCGCGCTGGTGGAGCGCGCCGTCGCGGATCCCGGCTGGGCCGCTATCGCCGGGCTGGATCGCGCGGTCCGCGCCGTCGAGGAGCTGGCGACGGCGGGCGCGGTCGCGCGCGGCGCGGAGGCGCGCCGTCTGGTGGAGGCGCTGGCCGCGGCCGAAGCGGGCGGGCCCGCCGCCGGCACGCCGCGGGCCGCGGCGCACGCGACCGCCACGGCGGCGCCGGCGGCCGCCGACGGCAGCGAGCAGGTCACCGTGCGGGGCGCGGTGCTGCTGCACGTGTCGGGCGCGCAGGCGCTGAACGACGAACGTCGCGCGGCGCTGCCCCTGGAGCTGCGCGCCGCCGTCGAGGAGCCGCGCGTCCGCGCGGGCGCGCAGGTGGTCCGCCTGCTGCGCGAGGGCGGCGTGCGCTGGCGCGGGCTGGCGGCGGGCGTCGCGCTGGCGGCGCTGGGCACCGTCGTCGAAGCGGTGCTGTTTCGCGCCCTGTTCGGCACCGGGGGCCGCGCGCTGTTCGCCGTTGTAATCGCGCTGCTGGCGGCGCTGCTGATGCTGGAGCTGCCCCTCACCTGGGCGCTGCGCCGGGCCGGCGCCTCGATCGAAGAAAAGTTTCGCGATCTGTTCATGCGCAAGATCCCGCGCCTGGGCGATCGCTATTTCCAGAGTCGGCCGGTGTCGGACATGGCCGAGCGCGCGCACCTGGTGCACAAGCTGCGCGCGCTGCCGGCGCTGGCCGGCGACATCGCGCGCACCGCGCTGGAGATCGTCATCATCACCGTGGCGCTGATCTGGCTGGATCCGGGCGGGGCCGGCCTGGCGATCGCGCTCGCCGCGGCGGTGCTGGTGATCCCGCTGGCGGTGTTGCCGGCGGTCGCCGAGCGCGATCTGCGCATGCGCAACCACGCCGGCGCGCTGGGGCGTTTCTATCTGGATGCGCTGCAGGGGCTGGTGACCATCCGGACGCACGGCGCGGCGCCGGCGCTCGCGCGCGAGCACCGGGACCGGCTCGGCGAGTGGGTGCGCGCGGCGCGGGCGGCGCTGCGGGCGGCGCTGGGGGCGGAGGCGCTGCAGGCGCTGGTGGGGTTCGGTCTGGGGGCGTGGCTGCTGGTCGATTTTTTCGCCCGCACGGGCGCGCACGATCCCGGGGCCGGGCTGCTGGCGGTGTACTGGACGCTGTCGCTGCCGATGCTCGGCTACGAGCTGGCGCTGTTCGTCCAGCAGGTGCCCGGGCAGCGCAGCCTGACGTTGCGTCTGGTCGAGCCGCTGGGCGCGCCCGAAGAGGCGGACGAGGGCGACGGCGCGGCGATCGCCGGCACGGCCCTGGCCGCGGAAGACGGAGACGCCGTTTCGATCCAGCTGCGCGGCGTTCATGTCGTGGTCGGAGGGCACGAGGTCCTGGACGTGGACGCGCTCGCGATCTCGCCGGGCGAGCACGTCGCGATCGTGGGCGCTTCGGGAGCCGGAAAGTCGACGCTGCTGGGGCTGCTGCTGGGCTGGCACCGTCCCGCGTCGGGCACCGTCAACGTCGACGGCCGCCCGCTGGGCGCCGCGGAGCTGGACGCCCTGCGCCAGCGCACGGCGTGGGTCGATCCGACGGTGTACCTGTGGAACCGATCGCTCGCCGCGAACCTCACGTTCGGGTCGGCCGCGCCGGCCGATGAGCTCGCGCGCGCCGTCAACGAGGCGGACCTCGACGAGGTGACACGGCGGCTGCCGCGCGGCGCGGAGACGCCGCTGGGCGAAGCGGGCGGGTTGCTGTCCGGCGGCGAGGGGCAGCGCGTCCGGTTCGGGCGGGGCGTGCTGCGGCCAAGGCCCGCGCTGGTGCTGCTCGACGAACCGTTCCGCGGCCTGGCCCGCGACCAGCGCGCGACCTTGCTGGCGCGCGCGCGGCGCCGCTGGTCGGACGCGACGCTGCTGTGCGTGACCCACGACATCGGCGAGACCGAGCGTTTCGCGCGCGTGCTGGTCGTCGACGGCGGCCGCATCGTCGAGGACGGCGCGCCGCACGAGCTTCACGCGCGGCCGGGATCGCGTTACGCGGCGCTGCTGCAGGCCGAGCAGCGCGTGCGGACGGCGGCGTGGGCCGCGGCGGTGTGGCGGCGCATGCGTCTGGAAGGCGGCCGCGTCGGCGAGGGCGGCGGGTGACGGCGGCGCCGACCATCGAAGGTTGCCTGTGGCCGCTCGATCGCCGCGACGAGCTCGCGGCGCGCGTGGCGGGCGCGGCGAGCATCGCCACGCGGGGGCCGGGCGAACGCTTCGAGTGGACCTACGGCGACATCGTCCCCGCGCCCAGCGCCCGCGCGCTCGCGTGGGCGCCTGCGGTGGTGCGCGTGGGCGGCGGCGCCGGCGCGCTGCTCGGCGTCGTGGGCGCCGCCGGCGCGGGCGTGCGTGTCGTCGGCGGCGACGGTCAGGTCGTCGTGTGCGACGCGGCGGCGCTGGGCGCGTACCTGCGCGCGCCCGTCGAGGTCGAGGCGCGCGCCGGCATCGAGGCGACCGTCGAGCGCGCCGGTATCGACGGGTCGCGCCGGGCCGCGGTCACCGATGCGCTGCTGCGCGCGTCGCTGGGCGCGGTGCGCGTCGCCGAGGGCGAGCGCCTGCGACCGGTCCGGCCGTCGATGTGGTCGGCGTTGCGAGACGCCGGTGTCACCGGCCGCGCGGCGTCGTCGATCGTGGGCTATCTGGTGCAGCTGGCGCTGGTCGCCGGCCTGTGGTGGGTGGTCGGTGCGCGCGCGGTCGCCGCGGACGCGGGTGGCCGATCTTTCGGGATCATCGCGGCGATCATCGCGGCGCTGGTCGGCGTGCGGCTGGCGTCGTCATGGGCGGCGGGGCGGCTGGCGATCGACGGCGGCGCGGTCTTGCGCGAGCGCCTGCTCCAGGGCCTGCTGTCGCTGGACACCGAGTCGACGCGCGCCGAGGGGATCGGACAGCTCCTGGGGCGGGTGGTCGAGACCGAGGCGCTGGAATCGCTGGCGCTGGGCGGCGGACTGATGGCGGCGGCGGGCGCGTTCGAGCTGGTGACGGGCGCGGTGATCCTGGCGCTGGGGATCGCGGCGGGCTGGCAGTTGCCGCTGCTGGCCGTCTGGTGCGCGGCCGCCGCGCTGCTCGCCGCCCGCGTCCAGCGCGCGCTGGCGCGGTGGTCGAGCGAACGGATTTCGCTGACGCACGATCTCGTCGAGCGGATGGTCGGACAGCGAACGCTGGTCGCGCAGCAGGCGCCGGCGCTTCGTCATGTCGATCAGGAGGCGGCGCTCGCGCGCTACGCGGGCACCGGCCGCGTGCTCGATCGCGCGGTGGCGGTGCTCGCGATCGTGGTTCCGCGCGGCTGGCTGATCGCCGCGGTGGTGGCGCTCGCGCCCTGGCTTTCGGCGGCGGGCGCCCGCCCGGGTGCGTTCGCCACCAGCCTGGGCGGCACGCTGCTGGTCTACGGCGCCTTGCGCAAGCTGGCGCAGGCGTTTCCGGCGCTGGGCGGGGCGGTGATCGCGTGGCGCCAGGTGGCCGCCATGTTCGCGCAGGCGGGCGCGCCGGAGCCGGCTATTCACGCTGCGCTGGCCGGGCCCGTCGCGGCCCCGACGCCGGGAACCGCCGTCGGCGACGCGCCGCCGCTGCTCAGCGCGCGCGACATCGGCTTCCGGTACCCGGGGCGCGCCGAGCCGGTGCTGGCGGGCTTGGGGCTGGACATCCGGCGCGGCGAGCGGATCTTGCTGGAGGGCCCGTCGGGCGGCGGCAAGTCGACGCTGGGCGCGCTGCTGGTCGGCCTGCGCGTCCCCGACGCGGGCACGCTGGCGCTCGCGGGCGTCGCGCAGCGCGATCTAGGTCTGGCGCGCTGGCGCGGCCGCGTGGGCGCGGCGCCGCAGTTCCACGAGAACCACGTCTTCTCGCAGACCTTCTTGTTCAACCTGCTGCTGGGGCGCGCCTGGCCGCCCCGACAGGAGGACGTGGCGGAGGCCGAGGCGGTGGTGCGCGAGCTGGATCTCGGGCCGCTGCTGGAACGCATGCCGTCGGGACTGGGACAGCTGGTGGGCGAGAGCGGCTGGCAGCTGTCACACGGCGAGCGCAGTCGCCTCTACATCGCGCGTTCGCTGCTGCAGCCGCTGGACGTACGCCTGCTCGACGAGAGCTTCGCGGCGCTCGATCCCGAAACGCTCGAGCGCGCGCTCGCCTGCGTCCTCCGCCGCGCCGAGACCCTCGTCGTCATCGCGCACCCCTGACGGTGCTATCCTGGCAACAAAACGCGGGTCGCGCCGATACCCGCGCATGGGGTTGGTCATGACCAAGGTCAAAATCACGAACATGCTCGACAGGCAGTTGGCCGAGCGCGGCTTGATTCCAAGCGAAAGCATTCGCCAGGTCGAGATCGAAGCGCTCGCGGATACCGGCGCGATCCCGATGGCGATTCCGGAGGACGTGGCCGAATTGTTGGGCGCGTCCGTGACCCGTCACGACACCGCCCGCGTCGCTGACGGACGCGTCATTCCGATACGTTACGAAGGCCCGCTCTCGATCGAGGTCCTCGGTCGAAGTATGACCGGCGACGCGATCGTGCTGCCGCGCGGGGCTACGCCGCTGCTCGGGGCGGTGCAGCTGGAGCTGATGGACCTCGTCGTCGTACCGTCGACGGGCGAGGTGATAACCAATCCGGCCCACCCCGACGGACCGATCGTGCCGCTTCTGTCCGCCGCCTAGCTCGCCCACCAGGACGAGAACTTCAGAAGGAACACGTCGGACGTGCCGCCGTGGCGGAAGGCGTTCGGATCCAGCGTCGTCGGGTTCGGGAAGCCCATCATCGTCGGCACCGGGACGGTCGGGATCTGCGAGTGGGTGTAGACGAAGTAGATCGTCGATCCCAGCCGGTACTCCCAACGGAACACCACGTTGACGTTGATGGCCGCGTCCTTGAAGTCGGGCGTGGGTGGTTGAACAGCCGGCGGCGGTTGTACCGGCATCGCGATGGCTGGATTCGCGAGATCGGTCAGGCGCACCTTCCCGTCGAGCGCCGTCGCGGCGTCGGTGCGCGTGATGGAGACCATGTCGTCGAAATGTCCGATGGCGAGGAACGCCTGTCCGTAGGCCTGCAGGGTCAGCTGCGGCGTGAACGTGTACGACGCGCGCAGCGTAGCGCTGACGCTGTTGGCGGTCAGCTTGCCGAAGTAGAACGGATCGGTGTTGGCCACGACGGACTGGCGCGCGTAGCGATACTCGCCCGCCGACCAGGTGAGCTGCGGCAACAGCTCGATGTCCAGCTGGCGGAGCGCGTGCACGATGACGCTGCCCTGCGCGCTGGTGGCATACGTCCCCGCGCCGATGATCTGCGTCTGGTTTGCCAGCGTCGCGTACAGGAGTCCGCGCGGGTCCGTGGCCAGCTCGAAGCGCCCGCCGAAGTAGCGCGCGCGCTGCAATGCCGTGCCGTTGCCGATGCAGGCCGGATCGGGGATGGGGCACGCGAACACCTCGCGGTCGTCGAAGCGCGCCGGCGCGAAATCGGCCGCGAGCATGACCGTCGAGAAGTTGCGGAGCCTCAGGCGCCCGTTCAGCTCGTAGAGCTGCCCGAGATCCAGGCCCGACAGGTTGCGGTTCTGCGTGACCTCGAACGCGGCGGATTTCTCTACGGTGTACGTGCCCGGGTCGAGCACGCGCCAGCCCAGCGATGCCTTCAGCAGGTGCAGATTCTGCCGCGCCATGTAGCCGACGTCGTTGTAGTCGAGCTTGCGTCCCGCGCCCGTGTACTCCGCGCTCCAGAGGAGGTGCTTGCCGCCTTCCTTGGCCACGCGCGCCCAGCCGCCGGGCGAGGTCGCGCCCGGACCGATGATTGTTCCATCCGGCTGGGGGATATCCGGACCGCCGCGAATGTACGACTGGATGAACGCGCCGCTGACGACGTAGTCGGCCGAGTGCGACCGCCAGCGCCCGTCGAGACCGCCCAGGTAGGCGTCGCGGAAGCCGCTCGCGTTGTCGAGCGTCGTCGATCCGGTGCCGATGATTCCGACGTGGCCCGCGCCGCCCAGCTCGCGCTTCAAGCGCAGGACGTTGAAGGCCGTGGGCGGCGCCGCGATCACGGTGGACGTCGTGCCTGACATGCTTGTCACCGCAACCCGGTTCTCCGCGGTGATCGCGCTGAGCGCGCCCAGCGACCACGCGGGTCCCAGGCGCCCGACGACCTTGCCCGCGCCATAGATGGTGGCGGGCGAGGGAACGTCCGCCGGCATAGAGCCGCCCGGAACGGTCGGCGCCAGCGGCGCCGCGCCGATGCGCCGCGAGTAGAAGACCTGCAGCGGAAACGAGAACGCGTCGATGCCCTCGAGAAAGAACGGCCGCTTCTCGGGCAGGAACGTTTCGAAGTTGGTCAGGTTCAGGATCACCTGGTCGGCCTCGACCTGCGCGAAGTCGGGGTTGAACGCAGCGTCCAGCGTGACGTCGTTGGCGAGGTGCCACTTCAGGTTCAGACCTGCCGATCCCGCCAGCTTGAACCCGCTTGCCGCCATCACGCCTTCGCTGGCGTCCTGCCGGCGCGCGTAGCCGACGCCGAACGGAACCAGCTCCAGCGCGCCGCCGCCCTTGAGGCCGCGCAGATCGTCCAGCCGCCCGAGGAACGCAAGCGGTGTCGCGACGTCGCGCGGGAAGTAGGCCCAGATCAGTGTTTCCTGGCGCTGGGCGATGAAGCGCCCCGCCTGGAAGCCCCAGCTCTGCACGGGCTGGCTGCCGTCGAAGCGGAGCACGCGGATCGGAATCTTGATCTCCACCGACCAGCCGCCCGCGCGGTGGAGCGCCTTGCCCTCCCAGTTCTCGTCCCACTCCCACGAGAAGGTCGTCTGGTCGATGATCTGCCCGTCGGCGATCGAGCCCGAGATGTTCACCGCGAACATGTAGGCGCTCTTGCCCTCGTTGCGCGAATCGATGTGGACCCAGACCCACTCGCTCTCCGAATCGCGGTCGCGGCGGGTCAGCTTCTCGACGAGCGGCGTGTTGATCTGGTCGCAGTCGAAGGAGACGTACAGCGCGTCCTCGTCGTAGAGCACGCGCAGCTGCGTCCGCTCCGACGGCTTGCTGCCGTCGAACGGATATTGCTGCGTGAACGCGTCGGTCGGAGGCGCCGCCTGCCAGACGGGATCGTCCAGCCGGCCGTCAATCAGCGGCGGCCTGGCCGTGTGAACGGCCGCCAGGTGCGGGACCTGACGCGGCTGCGGCTCGTCCTGGTCCACCGTCCCCAGGAGCAGCGCAGCGGCGAGAGCAACGGACGCAGGCACGGGTCAACGCCGCGGCCACGATACCGGTCGCATCGTGGCCTCGCAAAGAAGACGGGAGCCGTCGGTCCGGCTATCGGATTTGGTCCGCAAGGTGCGGTGTCAGCTCCGCGACGATCGCGGGGCCGATCTCGGCTGTGGGAAGGCGCGGCAGCGTGATCATCGGCAGTCCGAGATCTTGCTTTAGCCCTTGCAGGACGCGGTCGGCGGCGGCCCGATGGGCCCGAACACCCGCGGCCATTCGCAGGGTTGCGTGCAGGCGCGCGTCGCCGGCGCCGGCATCGGTGCCGCGCTGCTGCATGGCCCATGCCGCCAGCACTGATTCGACGGCGGGCGCCGAGAGCGCGTCGGTCGGAAGCGCGTTCACGATGACAGGGCCGAGCGGGACGGCCAGGGGACCGCGCGCCTGGGCCGCCAGCTCGAGCGTCTCGCGCGCCGGCAGATCCTCGGCCAGCGTCACGATGACCAGCGCGGCGCGCGCCGGATCCTGCAGCAGCTCCTTGATCGCGCGCGCGTCGCCCGCCAGCGGGCCCTTCGGCATCACGTTCAGGATCGCCTGCGGGATGCGCAGCATCAGCGCGGCGTGGCCGCTCGCCGGTCCGTCGAACACGACCAGGTCGTAGCGCGGCTGCCCGTCGCGCAGCTCGGTCGTGTGGAACCACGCCTTGCCGAGCAGCGCGTACGCGTCCAGCCCCGGGATGGCGCCCAGCATGCCGCGCACCGCGCGGTTCTCGAACACCGCGCGTGTCACCACCTCGGAGCGCAGCACCTTGAGGCCGTACTCGTAGATCGAGCTCTGCGGCGTGATGTTGACGGCGTCGATGCCCGGCGCCAGCGTCGTGATCGAAGGACCGAGCGGTTCGTTCCGCCCGAACATCCGTCCCATCCGATCGTTCGCGGCCGCCTCCGCGAGCAGAACGCGTTTCCCGGCCGCGGCCGCGACCCGGGCCAGCGTCGCGGCGACCGTGGTGCGTCCGACGCCGCCCTTGCCCGAGATGACGACGAAGCGGAGGTCGAGGATCGATTTCACGCGGCAGGTCCGTCCGGAGTGGCGGCCGTGGCCGGCGCGGGCGTCGGCGCGGCGAGCGCGATGGCGACGAGAGCGCCGATCTCTCCGCCCGAGGCGACCGTCAGGGCAGGGTCGTAGCTGAGGAATGGCATCGTGACGCCGACGATCGGCGTCCACCCTCGGCAGACAGCGATGTGCAGCGCCGCCGGGGCGAGCAGCGCGGCCGTGCAGGCCGCCGCGACGCTGCAGCGGCGCCCGTCGCCGGTCGAGCGAGCCGCGAGCGCCGCGCCCGCGGCGATCGCCGCCCAGGCTGCGATCACCGCCCACGCGCCCGGCCACCCGAGCTCCTCGGCGACGATCGCGAACACGTAGTCGCTCGCCGGCGACGACAGGTGGCGGCGCGCCACGCCGTGGCCCAGGCCCACCGCGCCGGCGGCGCCGCTCGCCTTGGAGCGCGCGAGGGTGAGGACCTCGAATCCGTGGCCGCGCCTGTCGCGCTCGGGAGCGAGGAAACCCTGGATGCGGCCGCCGACGTAGCCGACGCGCGACGCGCCCAGGGCGAGGGCGACCAGCAACACCGCCACCGCCGGCGCCAGGCGCCGCCCGGCGACGCCGCTGGCGACCAGCGCGGCGAACGCCACGCACAGCAGCACGGCGGCCGCCGAGAAGTCCGGCTGCGCGACCAGCACCAGCGCCGCCACCAGCGCGAGCGCGAGAGCAAACGGCCGCGACGCCAGCCGGCCGCGCGCGGGATCGGGCGCGCCGCTCCACGCGGCCATCAGGAGGCCGGTCGTGGCGATCAGGAACGGCGCGGGGCTGCCCGACAGCGGCCCGAGGTGCAGCCAGCGGCTGGCGCCGGCGGCGCGCACGCCCACGCCCGGAATGAACACGGCGGCCGTCGCGCCGAGCGCGATCACGAACAACAGCGGCGCCCGGCGCAGGACGCGTTCGATCCCGACGCGCGCGACCACCGCGCCGAGCGCGGCGCCCAGCGCGACGGCGATCGCCTGCCGCAGGGCGAAGTGACTGGGCGCGCCCAGCCCGGGCGGGCCGGGCCGCGACGACGCGCCGGCGACGATCGCGAGATCGAGCGCCGCCAGCCCGAGCGCGGGCGCGACCAGCAAGGCGACGGCGACGCTCCGGCGGGCCATGCTCAAAAGCGAACGAGCAGGCCGATACCGGCGTCGAAGAGGTCGCCGAACAGCGGACGAATGTCGCCCGGCGTCGTCGTGTAGTAGGAGTCGCGCTTGAACGTGTGGCTGTAGTCGAAGCGCAGGATGGCGGCGGTCCGGGCGGCGATGGCGAAGTCGAAGCCGGCGACACCGCGCGCGAACGCCATCACGTCCGTCGTGCTGTTCGCCGAGAGATCGGGGCTGGCGAAGTAGCCGACCGTGACGCCGCCGCCCACGGCCACGAACAGGCGCATGTCGGCGTAGCGCCAGGCGTTCGTTTCCATGAGCGCGAAGCTGGTCTGCGAGAGCGTGCGGGTGCCGATGCCCGGCTCGGCGCCGGCCGAGGCCACCACGATGTCCTTGGTGAAGCGGTCGTAGAAGAAATTCGTCGCGACCCCCAGCTCGATGCCGCTCTGGAACGCGGCCAGACGTCGTTCGAACTCACCGCCCAGCGACAGCCCGGAAGCGGGGACCAGGCCGTCCCCCTCGCCGCCCACGCGATAGGCGTAGCGAACGTGCACGGACACGCTGTTGGCGGGCGCAGGCGGCTCGGGCTGCGCGACCAGCGGCGGCGGGGCTGCCGGCGGGACGGGCGCTGCGGCGGAAGGCGCCGCCGGGGCGGGCGCCGGTGGGGCGGACGTGGGAGGCGGTGTCGCAGGCGCGGTCGCCGGCGCGGGTACCGCCGGCGCGGCCTGCGGCTGCCTGGGCTCCGCGGGCACCTGCGGGGGCGCCTGTTCGGCTTGCGCCAATAGCGAGGCGAACAGCGCGGCCGCGAGCATCGGGGGGCAGCTTAGATCAGTTCAGGCGACGGTGATCAGATCCTGACCGGCCTCGACGGCGGCGCCCTCGCTGCAGCGCACCTCCGCGATGCGGCCCGCGCGCGGCGCGGAGAGCTCGTTCTCCATCTTCATCGCTTCCAGCACGACCAGCGTCTGCCCCGCCGCGACCGCGTCGCCGGCCTTGACCAGCAGCTTGATCAGCCGGCCCGGGATGGGCGAGCGCACCGTGATCGGCGCGGCGCCGCCCGCTGCGCGCGCCGGCGCCGCGATCGACGTGCGGCGGGCGTCGCTCACCTCGGCGGCGATCACGACCGCGTCACGGCCGGGACGCCGGATCTCGACGGCCAGCTTGCCGCCGCGCCCGTCCACCTGCGCGACGGTCTGCTCCCCCCCGCGCCGCAGGATCCAGACGCCGGCCTCCGCCTCCCTGATCTCGATGTCGACGGCCTGCCCGTCGACGCGCACCCCGACGTCGTTGATCTCGACGATCCGCTCGCGGCCGTCGATGCTGATTGCCAGCAGGCGCTTGACGGCCAGACGAGTGGTGTGGGCCGGGCTCACGACTCCATGAACGACTTGAGGCGCTTCGAGCGCGACGGATGGCGCAGCTTGCGCAGCGCCTTCGCCTCGATCTGGCGGATGCGCTCGCGCGTGACCTCGAAGTCCTGACCCACCTCTTCCAGCGTGTGGTCGGACTTCTCGCCGATGCCGAAGCGCATGCGCAGCACCTTCTCCTCGCGCGGGGTCAGCGTCGCCAGCACCTTGCGCGTCTGCTCGGCCAGGTTCATCGAGATGACCGCGTCGGCCGGGGAGATGACGCTCTTGTCCTCGATGAAGTCGCCGAGGTGCGAATCCTCCTCCTCACCGATGGGCGTCTCCAGCGAGATCGGCTCCTTCGCGATCTTGAGGACCTTGCGGACCTTGTCGAGCGGGAGCTCCATCTTCTCGGCGATCTCTTCCGGCGTCGGCTCGCGTCCCAGCTCCTGCACCAGGTAGCGGCTGGTCCGGATCAGCTTGTTGATCGTCTCGATCATGTGCACCGGGATGCGGATGGTGCGCGCCTGGTCGGCGATGGCGCGCGTGATCGCCTGCCGGATCCACCACGTCGCGTAGGTCGAGAACTTGTAGCCGCGCTTGTACTCGAACTTGTCGACCGCCTTCATGAGGCCGATGTTGCCCTCCTGGATCAGGTCCAGGAACTGCAGGCCGCGGTTCGTGTACTTCTTCGCGATCGACACGACGAGGCGAAGGTTGGCCTCGACCAGCTCCGCCTTCGCCCGCTCCGCCATCCGTTCGCCGTCCTGGATCTCGTGGACGGTCGACCGCAGGACCGTTTCGGTCAGCTTGGCCTCTTCCTCGACGCGCTTGATCTTCTTGTGCGCGTTCTGGATGACCCGCGACATCTCCTCGATCTCGTCGGGGCGGATGCCCAGCTTCTTCGCGACCGCGCGCTGCCGCAGCGGTGACGAACGGATCTCGCGCAGCGTCTTGCGGAACTCCTTCAGCGACAGGCCCGACTTGTGCTCGCAGTCGATGATCTCGCGGTTGGCCTGCTCGATGCGCTCGACCAAGTCCTTCAGCTTCAGGACGATCTTGTCTATTTGTTTTTTGTTGAGGCGCATCTCCTGGAGCGCGTCCAGGATCTGCTGCGTGTAGTCGCTCGCCGCCTTCTTGTAGCGCTTGCGCGTCGCCTCGGAGACGCTCTTGGCCGCCAGCTTCTCGACGTACTTCTCCTGCTCCTTCCAGAGCCGGCGGACCTTGTCGATCACCTTGCAGACGCGATCGATGTGCCACTGCTCGTCGAACTCGGCGTCCTCTTCGTCCGCGTCCTTGACGACCTCCTTGACGCGGATCTTCTGCTTGCGCAGCTTGTCGCCGAGCTGGAGGATCTCCTCGATCGCGACCGACGAGTTGAGCACGACCTGCAGCACGCGCCGCTCGCCGTCCTCGATGCGCTTGGCGATCTCGACCTCGCCCTCGCGGGTGAGCAGCGAGACCGACCCCATCTTGCGCAGGTACATGCGCACGGGGTCGTTGGTCTTGGAGTAGCCGTCGGCGTCTTCCTCCTCCTCGGCCTCCTCCTTCTTGCTGGCGGTCTCCGCCGCCTCTTCCTCGTCCTCGCTCTCCGCCTCGGCGTCGCCCTTCTCGGCGACCTTCAACTTCGACGACGAATCGACGATCTCGATCCCCTCGCCCGAGAACGCGGACAGCCAATCGTCCATCTGATCGGATGAGACGATGTTCTCCGGCATGTGTTCGTTGACCTCGTCGTAGGTCAGGAACCCCTTCGCCTTGCCCATCGTGATGAGCTCGCGCTTCTTGCGCTCGCTCTCCTTGTTGGACGACTTCTTGGGGGCCTTCGCGGCGCCGTTCTTGGGTGCCTTCGGCGCACGTGGCACATCCTCGGCGTCGTCGTCGTCCATGTCGTTGTCGGTGTCGTTGTCGAAGTCGTGGTTCATTTCTTTACGGCCTCTGCAGGGCTGTTTTCAGCCCTTCCTTGGTTTTGCGCAATTCGATGCCGCGGACCGCGTGAGCTCGCAGTGCCGCGTCATCCCCCCTTGCCTGCGCTTCCTTCTGCAAACGCGTGTTCATCGATATCTCGGCGTCCACGCGCAGAATCTCTAGTCGGTTCACCAATTTCCGCAGGTAACCCGCCGGATCGGCGAGCTTGGCGAACCGTTCGTCGGCCAGGGCCGACGCGATCGTGGCGCGATCGGAGACCCCCACCGCGTCCAGCCAGGCCGGCCTGTCCAGCCGTCCGGTCTCCGCGGTCTGCTCCGCCGCGGCCCGGTAGAGCTGCCGCGCCAGCGGGTGAACCAGAAGATCACCCGCACGTACGCCCTCCGGCGCACGCAGCAGCTCGGGATTGTTCACGAGCACCACCAGCGCCTCGAGCTCCTCGTTCGGCAGGCGCGTGGCGGGACCAGGCGCCGGAGCGTCGGCGGGCTTCGCGCCAGAAGCCTGGCCCACTGGCGCCGGCTCGTGGGGCCGGGCCGAGCGTTGCGCGGCCGCGACGGCCTCCTGCATCGCGCGTCTCACCTGCTGGCGTTCCATCTTCAGCATTCCCGGGAGCTGGTTCTCATAGAGCTCGCGGGTGGTCTGGTCCTTCACCTTCACCAGCATCGAGGTGATCGTCCGCAGCGCGGCGACGCGGTCGGGGACGTTGGCGTCGGACGCCACGTCCTGGATGAACTGGTCGAGCATCGGCCGTGCACCCTCAACCAATCGCCGGAAGGCCTCCGGTCCGTGGTCGGGGTTGCGTACGAAGTCGTCGGGGTCGATGCCGGCGGGCAGTCGCGCGACGCGCCCGCCCAGGATGCCCGCGTCGACGAACAGCGGGATCGCCTTCTGGGCGGCGCGCTGGCCGGCGCTGTCACCGTCGAAAACGACGACGACCGCCTTCGCCAGCTTTCCCACCGACCCGACCTGCTCCTCGGTCAGCGCCGTCCCCATCGGGGCGACGGCCTCCTCGATGCCCGCCTGGTGAAGAGCGAGCACGTCGAAGTTCCCCTCGACGAGGATCGCGCTGCCCGAGCGCCGGATGGCGTCCAGCGCGGCGTGCAGACCGTAGAGCGACTCCTTCTTGTGGAAGAGCGGCGACTCCGGCGAGTTGACGTACTTGCGGTCCTTGGCCTCTGGATCGAGCAGCCGCCCGCCGAAGCCGATCACCCGCTTCTGGCGATCGAGCACGGGCAGCATCACGCGGTCGCGGAAGAAGTCGTAACGGCCGCGCTCGTTCACGCCGACCAGGCCCAGCCGTTCCATGTCCGACGGCGGGATCTTGTTGGCCGCCAGGTGCGACGACAGCGCGTCCCAGCGCGACGGCGCATAACCGACGCGAAACTTCTCCCGCACGGCCGCGCCGATGCCGCGCTTCTCGACGTATTCACGCGCGGCCGCGCCCGCTGGCGAGGCGTACTGGTCTTCAAAAAAGGAAGCCGCCAGCTCCATCGCGCGGAACATCCGATCGCGCTCGGACTCCGCTTTCTGCCGCGCCTGCCGCTCCGCCGGCGACAGCGGCCGCATGTCGAGATCGACGCCGGCCGCAGTGGCCAGCTCTTGCAGCACGTCCATGAACGGGCGCTGCTCGAT